>Ga0187893_10000015_pt1 | contig 343415 bp, 306 predicted proteins | sample MA1701074metaG_FD_139574 | JGI IMG/M metagenome (GOLD analysis project Ga0187893, IMG submission 139574) | White microbial mat communities from a basaltic lava cave in the Kipuka Kanohina Cave System on the Island of Hawaii, USA - MA170107-4 metaG ...
ACGCGGCGGGCACGGCGCGGCTGTGCCAGGCGCTGGGCCGGCGGGTGCAGGCCGGCGAGGCGGATCCGCTGGTGCTCGTCGCCTCCACGGCCGAGGTTTACGGCCCGCTGGGGGGGGGAGTGCCGGCCCGGCCGCGGGTCGAGACCGACCCGGTGATGCCGGTCTCGCCCTACGCGGCCTCGAAGGCGGGCGCCGAGTTGGCGGCGCGCGAGACGCGCGCGCGCACCGGGCTCAGGGTTGCGATCGTGCGGCCGTTTCCGCACACGGGACCGGGGCAGGACGCGCGGTTCGTGGCGCCGGCCCTCGCGCGGCGGCTGCGCCACGCGCGGCGCACGGGGACGCGGGTCGTGCCGGTCGGCAATCTCGAGCCGGTGCGCGACGTCCTGGACGTGCGCGACGTGTGCGCCGCGTATGTCGCGCTGCTGACCGGCGCGGTGCCGGGCGAGACGTACAACATCGCCGGCGGCACGGGCCTCAGCGTGCGCGAGCTGTTCCAGCGGCTCGCCGCGATCGTGGGGGTGGACCCGATCGCCGACGTGGACGAAACCCTGGTGCGCGCGGTGGACCTGCCGCACCTGGTGGGCGACGCACGCAAGCTGCGGGAGCGGACCGGCTGGGCGCCGGCCATCCCGCTGGACCGGACCCTTCAGGATCTCGTGGATGCCCAAACGGACTGACCTGCATCGCATCCTGCTCGTCGGCAGCGGCCCGATCGTGATCGGGCAGGCGGCCGAGTTCGACTATTCCGGGACCCAGGCCGTGAAGGCGCTGAAGGAGGAGGGATACGCGGTCGTGCTGGTGAACTCGAATCCGGCGACGATCATGACCGACCCCGAGCTGGCCGACCGGACCTATCTCGAGCCGGTGACGCCGGAGTGGGTCGAGAAGGTGATCGCGCGGGAGCGGCCCGACGCGCTGCTGCCCACGATGGGCGGGCAGACGGCGTTGAACGTCGCGATGGCGCTCCACCGGAGCGGCGTGCTCGAGCGGTACGGCGTCGAGCTGATCGGCGCCAACGCGCGCGCGATCGAGATGGCCGAGGACCGGGAGGCGTTCGCCGAGGCGATCGGGCGAATCGGGCTGAAAGTGCCCCGCGGCGGCTTCTGTCGCACGGTGGCCGACGCGCACCGGGTGGTCGAGGTCACGGGCTACCCGGCGATCGTCCGGCCGAGCTTCACCCTGGGCGGCACGGGCGGCGGCATCGCGTACAACCCGGAAGAGCTGGTGGCGGTGGTCGAGCGCGGCATCGCGCTCTCGCCGGTCGGGCAGGTGCTGCTGGAGCGCAGCGTGCTCGGCTGGAAAGAGTACGAGCTCGAGGTGATGCGCGACCGCAAGGACAACGTCGTCATCGTGTGCTCGATCGAGAACCTCGACCCGATGGGCATCCACACCGGCGACTCGATCACCGTGGCGCCGGCGATGACGCTGACGGACCGTGAGTACCAGACGATGCGGGACGCGGCGATCGCCATCATCCGCGAGATCGGCGTCGAGGCCGGCGGATGCAACATCCAGTTCGCCGTCAGCCCGGGCGACGGCGAGATGCTCGTGATCGAGATGAACCCGCGTGTGTCGCGCAGCTCGGCCCTGGCCTCGAAGGCCACGGGGTTCCCGATCGCGCGGATGGGCACGAAGCTGGCCGTGGGCTACACGCTCGACGAGCTGCCGAACGACATCACGAAGACCACGCCCGCCTCGTTCGAGCCGGTGCTGGACTATGTGGTCTGCAAGTTCCCGCGCTTCGCGTTCGAGAAGTTCCCGACGGCGGACGTTCGGCTGACGACCCAGATGAAGTCGGTCGGGGAGTCGATGGCGATCGGGCGCACGTTCAAGGAGGCCTTCCAGAAGGGGATCCGCGCGCTGGAGATCGATCGGCCCGGGTGGGTCGAGGGGGCGGATCTCGAGGAGGACCGGCTGGAGCACGACGATCCCGAGACGCTCCGGGCCGCGCTGCGCACGCCCACGCCGGAGCGGATCTACCAGATCAAGCGGGCGCTGCGGGCCGGGCTCACGGTGGAGGAGATCGCCCGGTGTACCGGGATCGATCCGTGGTTCCTCGACCAGCTGCAGCAGCTGGTGGAGGCGGAGCGGGAATTCCAGGCGCACCGGCGCGCGGACCCGGCGCGGCGCGGCGACGACACGCGGCGCGCGGTGTTGCGCCGGATGAAGCGCATGGGATTCAGCGATCGGCAGCTCGCGACCCTGGCCGGCACCACGGAGGACGCGATCCGCGCCGAGCGCCACGCGCTCGGGGTGCGCCCGTCGTACAAGACCGTAGACACGTGCGCCGGGGAATTCCCGTCGGCCACGCCGTACCTCTACTCGAGCTACGACGAGGAGAACGAATCGGAGCCGTTCGGCGACCGCGGGATCGTGATCCTGGGATCAGGACCGAACCGGATCGGGCAGGGCGTGGAGTTCGACTATTGCTGTACCCGCGCGGGCCTCGCGTTCCGCGAGCTGGGCTATCGCACGATCATGATCAACTCCAATCCCGAAACGGTTTCCACGGACTTCGACATCTCGGACAAGCTCTACTTCGAGCCGCTGACGTTCGAGGACGTCATCGAGATCGTGACGCTGGAGCGGCCGCTCGGCGTGGTGGTGCAGCTGGGCGGCCAGACGCCGCTGCGCCTCGCCAAGCGGCTCGAGGCCGCCGGCGTACCGATCCTCGGCACGTCGCCCGACGCGATCGACATCGCCGAGGACCGGCGCCGGTTCGAGCAGATCGCGCGGGAGCTTGGGATCACGCAGCCGCCCTCGGGAACGGCGACCAGCACGGACGAAGCGGTCGCGGTCGCCGCGCGCGTCGGCTACCCGGTGCTGGTGCGGCCGTCCTACGTGCTGGGCGGCCGGGCGATGCTCATCGTGTACGACGAGGGGGCACTGCGCGGCTGTTTCCAGAAGGCGTTGCGCGTCGCGCCGGACCACCCGGTGCTGATCGACCGGTTCCTCGAGGACGCCTTCGAGGCCGACGTGGACGCCATCGCGGACGGGGCGCGCTGCGTGATCGGCGGGGTGATGCAGCACATCGAAGATGCCGGCGTGCACTCGGGCGACTCGGCCTGCGTGCTGCCGCCGTATCTCATCGGAGAGCGCGAAATCGAGGAGATGAAGCGGCACACCAAGGCTCTGGCCGAGGCACTCGGCGTCGTGGGTCTCATCAACGTCCAGTTCGCCGTCAAGGACGGCGTCGTGTACTGCCTCGAGGTCAACCCGCGCGGTTCGCGCACCATCCCGTTCGTGTCCAAGGCGACGGGGGTGAGCCTGGCGAAGCTCGCCGCCGGCGTCATGGCCGGCCGGTCGCTCGAGGCGCTCGGCTTCACCGAGGAGGTGGAGCTCGGGTACGTGGCGGTGAAGGAGGCGGTCTTCCCGTTCGCGAAGCTGCCCGGCGTGGACACGCTGCTCGGCCCCGAGATGCGGTCGACCGGCGAAGTGATGGGGATCGCCGATTCGTTCGGCTGGGCGTTCGCCAAGGCCCAGATCGCCGCCGATGGGGCGCTCCCGCTGCGGGGGGCGGTGATGGTGACGGTGAACGATCGCGACAAGGCGACCGTGACGCCCATCGCGCGGCGGTTCCACGAGCTGGGGTTCAAGCTGTTCGCCACCGAAGGGACGGCGCGCTACCTCCAGAAGCGCGGGATCCCGTCGGAGAAGGTGCAGAAGGTGTGGGAGGGTCGGCCGAACGCCGCGGACCTGCTGATAGGGGGCAAGGTGCAGCTGCTCATCAACACGCCGCTCGGCAAGTACTCGCAGCGGGACGATTACGAGCTCCGTCGCGCCGCGCTGATGCACCAGGTGCCGTACACGACCACGATGTCGGCGGCCTCGGCGGCGTGCGACGCGATCATCGCGTTGCGCAGCTCCCCGGGCGACGTGCTGAGCCTCCAGGAGCGCTACGCGCGCGCCCAGCGCGCGAGCGCCGTCGCATGAGCGAGCGCCGCAAGAAGGCCGGGGCGAAGCCGGCGCCGAAGCCGGCGCCGAAGGCGACCCCCAAGCCGGCGCCGAAGCCGCCGCCGAAGCCGGCGGCGAAGGCCGCCCCCAAAACGCGGCCGACGGCGGCGCCGCGCAAGGGCCCGGCGTTCCCGGGGCACCTGCCGGGCAAGCTGACGCAGGACGAGCCGCTGGCTCGGCACACGACGTTCCGGATCGGCGGGCCGGCCCGCTACCACTTTCAGCCCGCGCATGCCGAGGCGGTGGCCGAGGCGGTGGCCTGGGCGGGCACCCAAGGGCTGCCGTGGCTCGTCCTGGGGCTGGGATCGAACGTCCTGATCCGCGACGGCGGATTCCCGGGATTGGTGCTCAAGATCGGCAAGGGTCTCGACGCGGTGGTGCACAAGGGCGGCACCTGGAAGGTCGGCGCGGGACTGCCGACGCCGTTGCTCGCGCGCAAGAGCGCCGAAGCCGGCTTCGCCGGCATGCAACGGCTGATCGGCGTGCCGGGCACGGTGGGCGGCGGGGTGTTCATGAACGCGGGGTGCCACGGGCAGGATTTCGCCAGGGTCCTCGAGTCGGCCACGGTGCTGACGCCGAAGGGCCAGCTGGCCGAGCTGCCGCGCGCGAAGATCCCGTTCGCGTACCGGCGCAGCGGCCTCGATGGCCACGTCGTGCTCGGCTGCGCGGTCCGGCTGGCGGAGGACGATCCGGCGCGGGTCAAGGCCGACTACGCGCTGTATCTCAAGAAGCGGCGCGAGGGCACGCCGTTCGACCAGCCCTGCTGCGGCAGCGTGTTCAAGAACCCGGAGGGCAACACGGCGGGCCGGCTCATCGAGCGGTGCGGCCTCAAGGGGCGCCGGGTCGGCGGGGCGCGGATCTCGGAGCTGCACGCCAACTACATCGTGAACGGCGGAGGCGCGAGCGGGGATGACGTGCTGAAGCTGATCGACGTCGCGCGGACCGCCGTGTTCAAGGAGTACGGCATCGAGCTGGAGCTCGAGGTGAAGGTGCTGGGGAACGCCGCATGAGCGGCGGGTTCGTGCACCCCTCGGCGTTCGTGGACGACGGGGCGACGGTGGGGGCCGGCACCAGGATCTGGCACTTCTGCCACGTGATGCCCGGCGCCGTGATCGGCGAGAGCTGCTCGCTCGGGCAGAACTGCGTCGTGATGCCCGGCGTGCGCATCGGCAACAACTGCAAGCTGCAGAACAACGTCTCGGTCTACGAGGGTGTAGTCCTCGAGGACGACGTGTTCTGCGGTCCCTCCATGGTGTTCACCAACGTGGGGACGCCGCGCAGCCACGTGAGCCGGCGCGACGCGTACGAGGGCACGCTGGTCCGGCGCGGCGCCTCCATCGGCGCGAACGCGACGATCGTGGCGGGGGTGACGCTGGGCCGGTACAGCTTCGTCGGGGCGGGGGCCGTGGTCACGAAGGACGTGGCGGACCACGCGCTCGTGGTCGGCAACCCGGCGCGGGCGGTGGGCTGGATGTGCCGGTGCGGCGAGCGGTTGACGCTGGAAGGGGGCAAGGCGACGTGCCCGCGCTGCGGGGATCGGTACGAGGAGCGCGCGGGCGCGCTGGTGTCGCGGTGAACGTCCCGCTGCTCGACCTCAAGGCGCAGCACGCCGCGATCGGCGCCGACGTGATGGAGCGGGTGCGCGCGGTCGTCGAGTCGCAGGCGTTCATCCTCGGCCAGCCGGTGCAGGAGCTCGAGGAGCGGATCGCGGAAGTGTCGCGGGCCCGGCACGCGATCGGCGTGGCGAGCGGAACCGACGCGCTGCTGCTGCCGCTGCGGGCCCTCGACCTGGCGCCGGGCGACGAGGTCATCACGACGCCGTTCACGTTCTTCGCGACGGCCGGCACGATCCACAACGTCGGCGCCAGGCCGGTGTTCGTGGACGTGGATCCGGTGACGTGGAACATCGATCCGGAAGGCGTGGCGGCCGCGATCGGCTCTCGCACCCGAGCGATCATGCCGGTCCACCTGTTCGGCCAGATGGCGCCGCTGGAGCGGCTGCTGCCGCTGGCCGCCACGAAGGGGCTGGCGGTGATCGAGGATGCGTGCCAGGCGATCGGCGCGCGCCGGAAGATGGAAGGGACCTGGCGCGCCGCCGGGGAGCTGGGCACGGTCTCGAGTCTGTCGTTTTTCCCGACGAAGAACCTGGGTGGGTGGGGCGACGGCGGGATGATCGTCACCTCCGACGACCGGATGCACGAGCGGTGCCGGCGACTGCGCACCCACGGTGGCATCCGCACCTACCACCACGACGAGGTCGGCTTCAACTCGCGGCTCGACGCGCTCCAGGCGGCCGTGCTGCTGGCGAAGCTGCCGCACCTCCCGGCGTGGAGCGCGGCGCGCGGCCGCAACGCGGCCCGCTACGACGCCCTGCTCGCCGGGCTCGACGCGGTGCGGACGCCGGTCACCGACCCGTTGAACGAGCACATCTTCCACCAGTACGTGATCGAAGCGGACCGCCGCGACGCGCTGCAGGCGCACCTGACCGCGCGGGGCATCGGCACGAGCATCTACTACCCCGTGCCGCTGCACCTGCAACCCTGCTTCGCCTACCTCGGCTACCGCGCGGGGCAGTTCCCCGTGGCCGAGGCGGCTGCCCGGCGGGTGCTGGCGCTCCCGTGCTACCCGGAGCTGACCGAGGCCCAGCAGGCCTGCGTGGCCCGGTGCATCCGCGAGTTCTTCGGACGTCAGGAGCCGCTGTGACGCACAAGAACGCGTTGTTGCAGAAGGCCAAGGACCGCAGCGCCCTGATCGGCGTCGTGGGCCTGGGCTACGTCGGCCTGCCGCTGCTGGTCGAAATGGCCGAGGCGGGCTACCGGATCCTCGGGTTCGACGTGAGCGAGCGCGTGGTGTCCCTCGTCAACGCGGGGACGTCGCACGTCCAGGACGTGCCGGCTGCGCGGCTCAGGAAGCTCGTGGACGCCGGGCGGGTCTCGGCCACGAACGACCTGTCGCGGATGCGCGAGCCCGACTGCATTGCGATCTGCGTCCCGACGCCACTCTCGAAGACGCGCGACCCCGACGTCTCGTACATCGTCTCGGCGACCGAGAGCGTCGCGAAGACGCTGCGCGAAGGACAGGCGATCGTGCTCGAGAGCACGACGTATCCGGGCACCACCCGCGAGCTGATGCTCCCGGCGCTGAGCCGCACCGGGCTCGAGGTGGGGAAGGGTTTTTTCCTGGCCTTCAGCCCCGAGCGGGTCGATCCGGGCAACCCGCGGTTCAACACACGCAACACGCCGAAGGTTCTGGGTGGTGTGACGGCGGCGTGCACCGAGGTCGTCCTGGCGCTCTACGCGCCGGCGATCGAGACGCTGGTGCCGGTGGGATCGCCCGAGGCGGCGGAGCTGGTCAAGCTGCTGGAGAACACGTTCCGCTCCGTGAACATCGGGATGGTCAACGAGATGGCGATCATCTGCGACAAGCTCGGGGTGGACGTGTGGGAGGTCATCAACGCGGCGGCGACCAAGCCGTTCGGTTTCATGAAGTTCACGCCGGGTCCGGGCGTCGGCGGTCACTGTATTCCGCTCGATCCGCATTATCTCGCCTGGAAGATGCGGACCTTGAACTACAAGACCCGGTTCATCGAGCTGGCGGGCGAGATCAACGCCGAGATGCCCGAGTACTGGGTGGGCAAGGTGATGGACGTGCTGAACGACCACACCAAGGCGGTGCGCGGCTCCTCGGTGCTGATCCTGGGTGTGGCCTACAAGAAGGACATCGACGACGTGCGCGAGAGCCCGGCGCTCGACGTGATCCGCCTGCTCGAGCGCATGGGTGCGAAGGTGTCGTACCACGATGCGTTCATTCCGCGGCTGCAGGACGACGGCATCGTGCTGCAATCGACGCCGCTGACCGGCGACGCGGTGCGGGCGGCCGACTGCGTGCTGATCGTGACCGACCACTCCGACGTGGACTACGCGATGGTGGCGCGCGAGGCGCGCGCCGTGGTGGACACGCGGCACGTCATCGCCGACCGGGTCCGGCGGGCGGACTGAGGCGTGCGGGTCGCCGTTACGGGCGCGCGGGGGCTTCTGGGCCGTACGCTGGTGCCGCTGTGGCGGGCGGCCGGGGTGGACGTGCTGGCGTGGGCTCACGCGGACGTCGACGTGACGGATCGCGCGGCGGTGGCGGCTGCCGTGGCGACCGCGCGGCCCGACGTCATTGTCCACCTGGCGGCGTGGACCGACGTGGACGGCGCGGAGGGCGCGCCGGACCGCGCGATCGCGGTGAACCGCGACGGGACGGCGGCGGTGGCGGCGGCCGCAGCGCAGCGGGGCGCGGTGCTGGCCCACGTGAGCACGGACTACGTGCTGGACGGCTCCGCGGGGCGGCCGCTGCCGCCCGACGGACGGCTGGCGCCGCTCGGGGCCTACGCCCGGAGCAAGGCCGAGGCGGAAGCGGCGGTCCGCATGGCGGGTCCGTGGCTGGTGGTTCGTGCCGGGTGGCTGTACGGTCCGGGCGGGCCGAACTTCGTGGACGCGATGCGCGAGCGGGCGGCGGCCCGGCAACCCGTCCGCGTGGTGGACGATCAGCGCGGCGCGCCGACCCCGGTGCGGATCGTCGCGGAAGCGCTCTACGGGCTCGTCGCGGGCGGCGCGCGCGGGGTCTGGCACGTGGCGGCGGCGGGCGAGGCAACCTGGTGGGCCGTAGCCCGGGCGGTGTTCGAGGCCTGCGGCACGGACCCGGCCCTGGTCGCGGCGTGCACCAGCGCCGAGCTTGGCCGGCCGGCCCCGCGGCCGGCGTACGCGGTCCTCGACTGCTCGGCGACCGCCGCGCGGCTCGGCGTCCCGTTCCCGCGATGGGACGACGCGGTGACCGCGTACGCGCGTGGCGGCACGCAGGCAGGCCTGGGGCTGATCCGGGCGGCGGCGTGAAGGGCGTGGTGCTGGCCGGCGGGCTCGGGTCGCGCCTGCTGCCGATGACCCGCGTCACGAACAAGCACCTGCTGCCGGTCTACGACCGGCCGATGATCTACTACCCGCTCCAGACACTGGTCGAGGCCGGCGTAACGGAAATCCTGCTCGTCGCCGGCGGCAACAGCGCGGGAGGCTTCCTGCGCCTGCTGGGCAACGGGCGCGAGCTGGGCATCCGGCGCCTGCACTACACATACCAGGCCGGCGAGGGCGGCATCGCCGAAGCGCTGGGCCTGGCGGAGGACTTCGCCGATGGCGGGCCGCTGTGCGTGGTGCTCGGCGACAACCTGCTCCAGCGCAGCATCCGGCCCCACGTCGAGGCGTTCGCCGCCCGGCCCCACCCCCGCGGCGCGATGATCCTCCTCAAGGAGGTCCCGGACCCCCAACGGTTCGGGGTGCCGCGGTTCGCGGGGGAGCGCCTGGTGGCGATCGAGGAGAAGCCGGCCGCTCCGCCGTCGCGGTTCGCGGTGATCGGCGTGTACTTCTACGACGCGCGGGTGTTCGACATCGTCCGGGGCCTCACGCCTTCGGCGCGGAACGAGTTGGAGATCACGGACGTGAACAACGCCTACCTGTCCCGGGGCGAGCTGGCCAGCGCGATGGTGGACGGGTGGTGGACCGATGCCGGGACGGTCGAGAGCCTGCATCGCGCGGCGATGCTGGTCGCCGAGGAACGGAGGACCAGCCGATGAAGCGGTTCACGCCGCCGTCGACGACGATGATCGACGGCGTGGCGACGAAGCGCCTGTCGGTGCACGCCGACGAGCGCGGGCGCCTGATGGAAATGCTGCGCGCCGACGACCCGCTGTTCGCGCGGTTCGGCCAGGTGTACCTCACCACGGCCTACCCGGGCGTGGTGAAGGCCTGGCACTACCACGAGCGGCAGGTGGACCACTTCGTGTGCGTATCCGGGATGATGAAGGTCGTGCTGTACGACGACCGCGCGGACTCGCCGACGCGGGGCCTCGTGAACGAATTCTTCCTGGGCGAGCACAACCCGCTGCTGGTGCGCGTGCCGGCCGGCGTCGTGCACGGCTTCAAGTGCGTCTCGGAGCGCGAGGGTTTGATGATCAACGTGCCGACGGAGCCGTACCGGCACGACCAGCCGGACGAGTTCCGCCTGGACGCACACGATCCGAAGGTCCCGTACGACTGGACGCGGAAGGACGGCTGACGGCGTGCGCGTGCTGGTCACCGGCGGTTTCGGGTTCATCGGGTCGAACTTCGTCCGGCTGCTGCTGCGGGAGCGGCCCGACTGGTCGGTGGTCAACGTCGACCTGTGCACCTACGCGGGAAACCCGGCCAACCTCGAGGACCTCGCCGGCGATCCGCGACACGTGTTCGTGCGCGGCGATGTGGCGTCCGCGGAGGATGTGCGCGGGGTGCTCGAGGCGCCGGTGGACGCGATCGTGCACTTCGCGGCCGAGAGCCACGTGGACCGCTCGATCCTCTCGGCCGAGCCGTTTGTGCGGACCAACGTGCTCGGCACGATGGTCCTGCTCGACGCCGCCCGGGAGCGGAGCGGAGGTTGCCGGTTCGTGCACGTATCCACGGACGAGGTGTACGGCTCGCTCGCGCCGGGCGCGCCGGCCTTCACCGAGACCGCGGCGCTGGCACCCACGAGCCCCTACGCGGCGAGCAAGGCCGCGGCCGACCACCTGGCCCTGGCGTACGCGCGCACCTACGGCCTGGACGTCGTGGTGACGCGCTGCTGCAACAACTACGGGCCGTTCCAGTTCCCCGAGAAGCTCGTACCGCTGATGGTCACCAACGCGATCGAGGGGCGTGAGCTGCCGGTGTATGGCGACGGGAGCCAGGTGCGCGACTGGATCCACGTCGAGGATCACTGCTTCGGGGTGCTGGCGGCGCTGGAGCGGGGCCGCGCCGGCGAGATCTACAACTTCGGCGGGCGCGCCGAGCGGGCGAACCTCGACATCGTGCGCCGCATCGTCGCGCTGGTGGGCGCCTCGCCCACGCTCGTCACCCACGTCACCGACCGCCCGGCGCACGACCGGCGCTACGCGGTGGACCCGGGGAAAGCCGAGGCGGCGCTCGGCTGGCGCCCGAGCCGCGGCTTCGAGGACGGGCTGGCCGAAACCGTGCGATGGTACGTGGACCACGAACCGTGGTGGCGCGCCGTGAAGGACGGCAGCTATCGCGCCTTCTACCACGCCTGGTACGAGGAGCGCACCGCGTGAAGGTCGCCGTGGTGGGAACCGGATACGTGGGGCTGGTGATGGGCGCCGGGCTGGCCGAGACCGGTAACACGGTCGTCTGCGCGGACGTGGACGCCGCCAAGGTCGGGCGCCTGCAACAGGGCGAGGTCCCGATCTACGAGCCGGGTCTTGAGCCGCTGGTCACCCGCAACCTTGCCGAGGGGCGGCTGCGATTCACCACCGACGTGGGCGAGGCCGTGCGCGGGAGCGAGGTGGTGTTCATCGCCGTCGGCACCCCGCAGGACGAGGACGGCTCGGCAGACCTGCGCCACGTGCTCGACGTGGCCGAGGTGATCGGTGCCAACATGAACGGGCCCAAGGCGGTGGTCACCAAGAGCACGGTGCCCGTGGGCACGGCCGAGCGGGTCCGCGCGACGATCGCGGCGAAGACGGACGAGCGGTTCTGGGTCGCGTCGAACCCCGAGTTTCTCAAGGAAGGGGCGGCGGTCCAGGACTTTCTCAAGCCCGACCGGATCGTCATCGGCACCGACAGCCCCGAGGCCGAGCGACTGCTGCGCGAGCTGTACGAGCCGTTCGTGCGCCAGGGCAACCCGATCGTCTTCATGGACATCCCGTCGGCCGAGGTGGCCAAGTACGCGGCCAACGCCATGCTCGCGGCCCGGATCACCATGATGAACCAGTTTGCCAACCTGTGCGAGCGCGTCGGGGCCAACGTGGACCAGGTGCGCCACGGGATCGGGACCGACGAACGCATCGGCCGGCTGTTCCTCTACCCGGGGCCGGGCTACGGCGGTTCCTGTTTCCCGAAGGACGTGCGGGCGCTCGTGGCCACCGGGACGGACGTCGGGTTCCCGATGGAGGTGCTCGAAGCCATCGACCGGGCGAACACGCGGCAGCAGCGGGTGCCGTTCGACAAGCTGCGCGCGCTCGTCGGGAGCCTGCGCGGGACGCGGGTCGCGGTGTGGGGGCTGGCGTTCAAGGCCAACACCGACGATATGCGGGAGTCGGCGGCCGTGGTGCTCGTGAAAGGCGCGCTCGCCGACGGGGCCGAGGTGGTGGTGCACGACCCCAAGGCGATGCACGAGGCGCGCCGCCGCTTCGGCGATCGCGTCCGGTATGCCGAGGCGCGCTACGCGGCCCTGGACGGGGCCGACGCGCTGGTGGTCCTCACCGAATGGCAGGAGTACCGCGTGCTGGACCTCGAGGAGGTGAGGCGGCGCATGCGCCGGCCGATCGTGGTGGACGCCCGCAACCTGTACGACCCGGCGAAGCTGCGGCAGGCCGGGTTCACGTACGCATCCATCGGGCGGCCCTGATGCGGCTGTTCATCACCGGTGTGGCGGGGTTTCTGGGCTCCCACCTCGCCGACCGCCTGCTGGCCGACGGCCACGAGGTGGTCGGGATGGACAACTTCCTCACCGGCCGCCCGGCCAACATCGCGCACCTGACGGGCCACAAGCGCTTCGCGTTCTTCGAGCACAACGTCACGCAGTTCCTGTTTCTGGACGGGGTAGTGGACGGCGTCTTCCACTTCGCCTCGCCCGCCAGCCCGCGCGACTACCTCGAGATGCCGATCCAGACGCTCAAGGTGGGCTCGCTCGGCACCCACAAGACGCTCGGGCTCGCGCTGGCCAAGCGGGCCCGCTACCTCCTGGCGTCCACCTCGGAAGTGTACGGCGATCCCGGCGTCCACCCGCAGCCGGAGACCTACTGGGGCAACGTCAACCCGGTGGGGCCGCGCGGCGTGTACGACGAGGCCAAGCGCTTCGCCGAAGCGATGACGATGGCGTACCACCGCTCTCACGGGGTGGATACCCGGATCGTCCGGATCTTCAACACCTACGGGCCGCGGATGCGGGCCCTGGACGGCCGGGTCGTCTCGAACTTCATCGTGCAGGCGCTCAAGGGCGAGCCGCTCACGATCTACGGCGACGGCGCGCAGACGCGGTCGTTCTGCTATGTGGACGACCTCGTCGAGGGGATCGTGCGGCTGTTCGAGCGCGGCTCGCACGAGCCGACCAACATCGGCAACCCGGGCGAGTTCACGGTGCGGCAGCTGGCCGAGAAGGTCATCGCGCTGACGGGCTCGAAGTCGCCGATCGTGCAGGAGCCGCTGCCGGAGGACGACCCCAGGCAGCGCAAGCCCGACATCGCGCGCGCGACCCGCGAGCTCGGCTGGGAACCCAGGGTGGCGTTGGAGCAGGGGCTGGTGCGGACCATCGCGTACTTCCGGCAGGAGCTGGGGGGGGGGCGCGACTGACGCGCGTTGTGCTCACCGGCGCGGCCGGGTTTCTGGGCTCGCACGTGGCGGAGGCGCTGCTGGCTCGCGGCGACGAGGTGGTCGGCGTGGACAACTTCGACCCGTTCTACGATCGCGCGGTCAAGCAGGCCAACCTCGCGGGGCCGCGCACCCACGCGCGATTCCGGCTGGTGGAGGCGGACGTGCGGGACGCTGCGGCGCTGGCGCGCGAGCTGACGGCCGAGACCGTGGTGGTGCACCTCGCGGCGCGGGCCGGTGTCCGCCCGTCGATTCAGGACCCGGCGCTCTACGCGCAGGTGAACGTCGAGGGGACGGTGCAGGTGCTGGAGGCGATGCGGGCCTCGGGCGCGCGGCGCCTGGTGTTCGGCGGCAGCTCGTCGGTCTACGGCGACTCGGCCCCGGTGCCGTTCCGTGAGGACTGGCCGGCCGTCGAGCCGATCTCGCCCTACGCGGCGACCAAGCGCGCCGGCGAGCTCTGGTGCGCGACGTACGTGCACCTGTTCGCGTTCCGGGCGATGTCGCTGCGGTTCTTCACGATCTACGGGCCGCGCCAGCGTCCGGACCTGGCGATCCACCGCTTCACGCGGCTGATCGCGGAGGGCAAGCCGGTGCCGTTCTTCGGCGACGGCTCGAGCGAGCGGGACTACACGTACGTGGACGACACGGTGCAGGGGGTCCTGGCCGCGGTGGACTGGACGGGCACCGCCGCGCCGGGGTTCGAGATCGTGAACCTTGGGGAATCCGAGACCACCCGGCTCGACCGCCTGGTGGTGCTGATCGCGGGTGCGCTCAAGCGGAGCGCAACGCTGGAGCGGCGGCCGCCGCAGCCGGGCGACGTGCAGCGCACCTGCGCCGACATCGGCAAGGCGCGCGCGCTGCTCGGCTACCGCCCGGCGACCACGGTAGAGGACGGCATTCCGCGCTTCGTCCGCTGGTACGAGGAGACGTATGGACGCCAGACCTGACCACCTCGTGCGCGCCGCGCGCGAGCGCTTCGAGGCGGGCGACCCGCACGGCACGATCCACCTGCTCACCGAGCTGGTGCAGCGCGGCCAGGCGTTCGCCGACGCCCACAACCTGCTCGGGCTCGCGCTCGCGATGGTGGGCCGCCGCGAGGACGCGCTGAGGGAGCTGGATGCGGCGCTGCGGCTGAACCCGCGCTACGTGGATGCCCACCTGAACCGCGCCATCGTCCTGTCGGACCTGGGACAGGGCGACGAGGCGGCCCAGGCGTTCACCCGGGCGCAGGAGCTGGGCGCGGTGGACCACACGGGCTTCCCGGCACCGGTGGCCTCGCAGCTGGCGAACCTGCACGCCGACCTCGCCGAGGCGTACGTGGAAGCGGGCAGCGCGAAGCAGGCGATCGCGCAGCTCGAGACGGCCGCGCAGCTGCGGCCCGAGTTCGCGGACCTGCGCTACCGGCTTGCCCGGTTGTACCTCGAGGAGGGCCGGCACGAGCGCGCGCGGCTCGAGCTCGAAGGCGTGGTGGCGTTGCGGCCGCGGTTCGCGGATCCGTGGATCGCGCTGGGCATGGCGCGGTACCTGCTCAAGGATCTCCCGGGCGCCCGGAAGGCGTGGGAAGAGGCGCGCCGGCTGGCGCCGAACGATCCGCGCTCGGGACCGTACCTGGCGCTGCTGGCGCGGGTTGGGGGATGAACGGCGCTGCACGGCCGCACGGCCGCACCGCCGCACGGGCGAGCGGTCTCCGACGGTACCCACGGCGCGGACGGTCCTGGCGTGCGGTAGTGCGCCTGTGCGTCTGTGCGGCGTTGGTGGCGTCCTGCCGCACCGGCACCGATCACGAGCGCATCGGGGACCGCCGCTATGCGGAGGGTGCCTGGCTTGACGCGCTGGCGGAGTACCGTCTCGCCGCGCGGCAACGCCGTGCGACGCCGGTGCTGCAGACCAAGCGTGGCCTCGCGGCGCTTCGCGCCGGCGCGCTCGGCGAGGCGGTCGAGGCCTATCGCGCGCTGGCCGAGCAGGATCCGATCGCGCGGAACGAGGCGGTGGAAGGGCTGGTGCGGGCCGGGCGCCTGGCCACCGCGGCGCGGGACGTGCGCGCGCTGCGACTGGCGGTGCGCGCGCTGCGCGAGGTGGCGCCGCACCGGCTCGGTGAGCTCGGCGTGGGTCTCGCGCTGAGCCTGGAGCAGGAGCGCGCGCCCGGTGACGAGGAGCTGATCCTCACGGCCGCGGCGCACGCCGGGCGCTCCGGCGCGGACTCGTTGCTCGTGGCGTGGGCCGAGGTGGCCGTGCGGTCGGGGCGGTGCGACGTCGCGGCGCGCGGCCTCGAGGCCCTGGCACGGCGCGGCGCCTCGGCCCCCGGGCGCGGGGTGCGCGGCGCGGTGGCGCTGTGCCGCATCGAAGAGGGACGCTCCGCGCTCGGTGATGGACGGCTGGTGGACGCCGAGGCCGCGTTCGCCGCGGCGATCGCCCCCGGCACGCCCGACAGCACCACCCGGCTGGCCTGGCTGCTGATCGGCGACACCCGATGGGCCGGCGGCGACTCGGCCGGTGCGGCGGAAGCGTACGAGTCGGCCATCGCCGGCGGCGATGAGGCGAGTGCCACGGTGCGGCGCGCCGAGGAGCAGCTGCGGCGGCTGCTGGGAACCCCGCCCGATTCCTGAGGTAGCATGAGGGTTATGCCGAGACGCTGGAGCGCGGTGGTGGTCGCGGCGGCCGGTCTGGCCGCCGCGGCCTGCTCGCGGTTCAACCCGCGGAACTACCCGGAGCCCGAGCGGCTGTTCGCGGCCGCCCTGCGGCAGTTCCGGGCGGGCAACTTCACCCGCGCGCAGGCGGGGTTCCAGGCGCTGACCTTCAACCTCCCCTCGCGCGACACGCTGCTCGTCCAGGTGCGGTTCTACATGGCCGAGTGCCAGTTCGGGAACCGCGACTATGTGACGGCGGCGCGGGAGTTCCGGCGCACGGCCGACGACTTCCCCGGCAGCCCGCTGGCCCCGCAGGCGCTGCTGCGGGCGGGCGACGCATTCGCGGCGCTGTGGCGGCGGGCGGAGCTCGATCCGTCGAACGGCCAGACGGCGCTCGTCACGTACCAGGAGCTCGGGGGGCGCTACCCGGACGCGCCGGCCACGCGCATCGCGTCGGTGCGGGTGCGCCAGCTGCAGGAACAGTTCGCGCAGAAGGACTACCAGACGGCCATGTTCTACTTCCGGCGCGGCGCGTACGAGTCGTCCATCCTGTATCTGCGCCTGCTGATCCAGCAGTACCCGTCCACCAGCGTGGTGCCGGAGGCGTTCGTGCGGCTGGTCCGGGCCTACCGCGCGATCGGCTACGGCGAGGAGCAGCAGGAAACCTGCGCGCACCTGCGCCAGTACTATCCGACCCGGCTGGACGTGCAGGAGCTGTGTGGCGACGGGCGTCCTGGGCGGTAGCTTCGACCCGATCCACCACGGCCACCTGATCTGCGCGGACCGGGCGGCCGAGGCGCTGGGGCTCGACACGGTGCTGTTCGTGCCGTGCCGGTCGCAGCCGCTGAAGCCCACGGGGCCGGCGGCGGACGCGGCGCACCGGGTGACCATGCTGCGGCTCGCGGTCCAGGGCCACCCGCGCTTCGTGGTCGACACGTGCGAGGTGGATCGCGCGCCACCGTCGTACACGGTGGACACGCTGCGGCTGCTGCGGCAACGGTGGCCCGACGAGCGGTTGGTCCTGCTGCTGGGCGCGGACGCGGCGGCGGACCTGCCGCGCTGGCGCGCGGCCGACGAGGTGGCGCGGCTCGCCGAGATCGCGGTGCTCACCCGGCCCGGCGTGCCGGAGCCCGTGTCGGCGTTCATCGCGCACCTGGTGGCGACGCCCGCCATCGAGATCTCGGCGAGCGACATCCGCGCGCGATGCCTGACGGGAAAGACGATCCGGTACCTGGTACCCGACGCGGTCGCGCAGTACGTCGCGCGCCACAAGATCTACCAGTAGGAGACAGGGGCGAGGAACGAGGGGCGAGGAACGAGGGGCGAGGAACGAGGGGCGAGGGGCGAGGGGCGAGGGGGGGGCGAGGGGCGGGCGCGGGTGACGAGCTACTCAATACCGACGACTGACTACTGACGACGGACGTTGACCACGTGGTGATGCAGCTGCAGCAACTCGTTACCCGGGTGTTCGGGAGCCGCTTCCAGCGCGAGCTGAAGAAGCTGCGCCCGATCGTGGACGCCGTGCACCGCCACGAGGCGGAGCTCAAGGGTCTCTCGGACGCGGACGTGCAGCGCCAGACCGAGCGGTTCCGCCACCGCATCGACGAGCGGGTCGGCGTGCTGCGGGCCGAGGTCGCGCGGCTGCGCGCCGCCAAGCACGCGTGCGCCGACCCCGACGAACGTGACACGCTGGACCGCGAGCTGCTGGTGCAGGAGCGCGCGCTCCAGAAGGCCACCGCCGCGGCGCTCGACGAGCTGTTGCCCGAGGCATTCGCCACGGTGCGCGAAGCGTGCCGCCGGCTGCTCGGCTCGAGAGTGACCGTGACCGGTCACGAGCTGACCTGGGACATGGTGCCTTACGACGTGCAGCTGATCGGCGGCATCGTGCTGCACCAGGGCAAGATCGCGGAAATGGCCACGGGCGAGGGCAAGACGCTGGTGGCCACGCTGCCGGTGTACCTCAACGCGCTGCCGGGCGAGGGCGTGCACCTGGTGACGGTGAACAACTACCTGGCGCGCCGCGACTCGCAGTGGATGGGCCACCTGTACACGTGGCTCGGCCTCACCGTGGGGTGCATCGACGACACCGAGCCGGGATCGCCGGAGCGGCGGGCGGCGTACACCCGCGACGTCACCTACGGGACCAACAACGAGTACGGCTTCGATTACCTGCGCGACAACATGGTGTTCTCGCTGGCGCAGCGGGTCCAGCGCACGCACGTGTACGGGATCATCGACGAGGTGGACTCGATCCTCATCGACGAAGCGCGCACGCCGCTGATCATCTCGGGGCCGGTGAGCGACGAGTCCGACACAAAATACGCCGAGCATAACCAGCGGGTCGCGAGCCTGGTGCGGCGGCAGAACGAAGTGGCCACCGAGCTGATGACCGAGGCCGAGACGCTGTGGAGCGGCGGCCAGGAGTGGGACGCCGCGGTCAAGGCCTACCAGGTCAAGCTCGGCATGCCGAAGCACAAGCGGCTGCTGCGGTTCCTCAACGAGCAGGGTGCCAAGCGGCAGGTCCAGAAGGCGGAGCTGGAGCACATCGCCGACCGCAAGCTCCCCGCCGGCCAGCAGAAGTTCCGCGACATCGAGGAGGCCCTGTACTTCGTGCTCGACGAGAAGGGCCACGCGGTGCACCTCACCGACCGCGGCGTCGAGACCATGTCGCCCAACGATCCGCACCTGTTTCTGGTGCCCGACCTTTCGCAGGAGGTCAAGCGCCTGGATGACGACGAGAGCCTCACGCCGCATCAGAAGCTGGAGAAGCGAGCCACCCTCGAGTCCGAGTACGCGGCGAAGAGCGAGAAGCTCAACATCGTCCACCAGCTGCTGCGGGCCCACGCCCTGTACGAGAAGGACGTCGAGTACGTCGTGCAGGACGGCCAGGTGTTCATCGTGGACGAGTTCACCGGCCGCATCCTGCCGGGGCGGCGCTGGTCCGACGGGCTGCACCAGGCCGTCGAGGCCAAGGAAGGCGTGAGCGTCAAGGGCGAGACGCAGACGCTCGCGACGATCACGATCCAGAACTACTTCCGGATGTACCAGAAGCTCGCCGGCATGACGGGCACGGCGGAGACGGAGGAAGAGGAGTTCTTCAAGATCTACGGGCTCGAAGTGTCGGTGATCCCGACCAACCGGCCGGTGCGGCGCATCGACAAGCACGACCGCGTCTACCGCACCCGGAGCGAGAAGTACGCCGCGATCGCCGAGGAGGTCGAGCGCGTGCACGGGCGCGGCCTGCCGGTGCTGGTGGGCACGGTGAGCGTCGAGGTGTCGGAAACGCTGGCGCGGATGCTGAAGCGGCGCGGCCTCAAGCACGAGGTGCTGAACGCCAAGTACCACCAGCGCGAGGCCGAGATCGTGGCGCAGGCGGGCCAGCCGGCCGCGATCACGATCGCGACCAACATGGCCGGCCGCGGCACCGACATCAAACTCGGAACCGGCGTGACGAAGTGCCGGGTGTGCGGCATCACGGCCCGGCAGCCGGCGTTCGGGCAGGTCCAGGACCAGCCCGACCTCACCCCGGAGCGGATCTTCGAGCTCGGGTGCATGACCGACCCGCCGTGCGGGCTTGTCATTGTCGGCACCGAGCGCCACGAGTCGCGGCGCATCGACCGGCAGCTGCGCGGCCGCTCGGGCCGGCAGGGCGACCCCGGGCAGTCCATCTTCTTCCTGTCGCTCGAAGACGATCTGATGCGCTTGTTCGGCTCGGACCGGATCGCCGGGCTGATGGACAAGATGGGCGCCGAAGAGGGCGAGGTCATCGAGCACCCCTGGGTGACGCGGTCCATCGAGGGCGCGCAGAAGCGGATCGAGCTGCAGAACTTCCAGGCGCGCAAGCGGCTGCTCGAATACGACGACGTGATGAACCAGCAGCGCGAAGTCATCTACTCGCTCCGGCTGTTCGCGCTGGAGGGCGGCGAGGAGCTGAAGGCCGAGGCGATCCGGATGGTCGAGGCGGCGTGCGAGAAGCCGGTGGGCGAGGTCACCGCCGCCTCGAAGCACCCGGAGGAGTGGGACCTCGAGATTCTGCGCGAGCAGCTCCAGATGCGGTTCCTGATCGGCGTCAGCCGGCTCCCCGACACGGCGGTGCGCTCTCGCGAGGACCTGCTCAAGGTCGTGCAGACCGAGGCGCGCGAGGCGTTCCAGCGCAAGGTCAAGGCCCTGGACGAGTACGGCAAGAGCGTGCGGCTGGTCGATCAGGCGGGGCAGGAGGTTCGTATCGACAACCTGGCCGAGCAGTTCCTCAGCCAGGTGATGCTGCGGGTGCTGGACGAGAAGTGGAAGGACCACCTGTACGACCTCGACCAGCTGCGCAACGCGATCACGTACCGCGCGTGGGGTCAGAAGGACCCGCTGGTCGAGTACAAGAAGGACGCCTACGAGATGTTCGTGGACCTGATGGCGGACCTTCGGGGCGCGTTCACCGAGCAGTTCCTCAAGGGGCAGGTCACGATCAACGTCGCGCCGCCGCCGCCGCCCCCCTCGGCCAAGACGTACAGCGGCCCGCAGCTTCCCGGCGGCGGGGTGGGGAGGAAGGGCGGCCTGTCGGACATCGTCGCCGAGGACGCGACGGTCGGCGCGCCGCCGCCGCCGCGCACGTTGTCGGGAAGCCTGGGCGGCGGGGGAGGGGCCGGCGGGTCAGGCGTCGGGCCAGGCGGCTACCCCAAGGTGGGGCGCAACGATCCGTGCCCGTGCGGGTCGGGCAAAAAGTACAAAAAGTGTCACGGGGCGGGGGCGTAAGGCGCGGGAGGTTGCGGCATCGGTGCCGATCCGGCAGCCGGCATCGTGCGCAGAGTCGCACGTCTGCCTGACCTTCTGCAGCAGCAGCATGGGACGCGCTTGCTGCATTGATCGTGTGCTAGTCCGTAACGGCTGCACTCATCGTGCGGGGCATCAACGCGGGGCCTGGAACGGGGCAATTGCGCTCTTTGCGCGACGCGTCGCGCTTCATCCGGAGTTCCCGGAAGCGCACGAGGACCGGCCCGCGGTTATCAGGCCGCCGGCCGGCTTGTCGAGGCCGACTCGAGCTTCACGCGAGCCGCCACTCTGGCACGCACCCAACGGCATCCGTCGCTCGCAGCCATCGAGGAACGACTGCTGCGCTTGCGACGCGGCGCTCCGTAGCGGCTTCGGTCCTTATTCCTCGAACTGCGGATGGAGCAGCATGCTGATCTGGACGAGTGGAGCCTCCTCGGCGATGGTCTCTGCGGAGCGCCACGCGATCTGACCGTCCGCCTGTCGGGCCGGCCGACCCGGCCACGGAGTTGCCGAGCGCGTTGGTTGGCGGAATTTCTGAGCGCCTGGGAAGATGGAGCCCTCCTCCGCGTCCGTGCAGCCGGCGACCTGGAGCGCTCGCAACGTATGGCCAGGTCGTTGGAGACCGCACCCGTATGCTTTGTGACCGCCCGGCATCGGACCGAGTCGTAGCGACGATGCACACGTCACACCGTGTTCTCGTGGTACTCGCCGCGACGTCGATCCTCGACGCCTGTCGGGACTCCACCGGGACCGTCACCCCCGCGGGCGTGCGGGTCGCAGTCGTCACGCCCGGGCGGTCCGGACGGGTGGACTTCACGGTCACGAACTCCGGGACGAAGCGGATCGACCTCGGCCGCTGCTGGGGACCCCGACACGCCTAGGGACCACCAAAGACAACCGCCCTAGCAGGCTCGCAAGGAAACGCCCCACCCCGCCCGCGTTCGGGTTAGGTCCTCGGCCGCGCGTCCGCCGATCTTGAGCGCGGCTGGCGCAGGCACCACACGGGACCGCGTCGCAACAGCCTTGGCTCCGCCCGCGAACACTCGTGCCCGGGTGGCGGAACCGGCAGACGCGGCACCCTGACACGGTGCTGGCCGAGAGGCCGTGCGGGTTCAAGTCCCGCCCCGGGCACGCCAGCCGCCACATTGACTCGGCCGGGCGGCCCCGCTAATGTACGCTTACCGTGTCAGGGTGCCGCGGCGGTTGTTCCGCCGCCAAAGAGAGCCGGGGCTTCTCCCCGGCTCTCGGCGTTTCCGCTAACCGTGCTGCGCATCCGCGAAACCCCCACCCACGACCGGCCCCGCGAGCGCCTGCTGCGGCTCGGCCCGGCCGCGCTGACGACCGCCGAGCTGCTCGGCATCCTCCTCGGCACCGGCCGGCGCGGCCAGTCGGCACCGGATGTCGCGGGGGAGTTGGTGGCGGGAGCGGGCTCGATCGCCGGCCTGGCCCGTCGCCCGGTGGCCGAGCTGGCCCGGTCCCCGGGTGTCGGCGCGGCCAAGGCCGCGCGCGTCGCCGCCGCGCTGGAGCTGGGCCGCCGGCTCCAGGAGGAGGGGCGCGGCGAACGCCCCCGCATCAGCTCGCCGGCCGACGTGTTCCGGTGGTTCGCGCCGCGGCTCGCCGATCTCCCCGCGGAGGAGTTCCACGTGCTCGCCCTCGACAGCCAGAGCGGCGTGCTGCGCGATCTCCTGGTCACGCGCGGCATCCTCAACTCCTCGCTCGTCCATCCGCGCGAAGTGTTCCGCGGCGCCATCGCGGAAGCGGCCGCCGGGATCATCGTCGTTCACAACCATCCCTCCGGCGATCCCACGCCCTCGGCCGACGACCGGGCGGTGACCCGACAGCTGGTCGAAGCCGGACGAATCCTGGACCTGCCCGTCTACGACCACGTCGTCGTCGGCAACGGGCGCTACGTGAGCTTCGCCGAGTCGGGGCTGCTGTGACGTTCCGCAATGATCCGCCCAGATCCGCCACGAACCGATGACGCGAAAGCCGAGGCGGCGCGCCACGTTCGGGGGTGTGCACCTCTTGCGGACTCGGCCCGGCCATCGCTATCGTGGCGGCATGTACGCCACGAGCCCGACGCGCCGCTGGACGGTCGAGGAGGTCTACAACCTCCCGGCCGACGGCAACCGGTACGAAGTGGTGCACGGGGAGCTGCTGGTGACCCCGTCGCCGATGCCCCCGCATCAGCGCGTGGTCACCCGTTTGGCGCACGCACTCGGCACCTACCTCGAGCCGCTGGGCCTGTTTGACACGTTCTACTCGGGGCCTGTGGACTTCTTCCACGAGACCGAGGTCTACGTGCAACCCGATCTGGTCGTTGCCGTGCCTGGAGAGGTCGGTAGTGACTGGCGCACGATGCGGCATCTCCGGCTCGTGGTGGAAGTGCTGTCCCCATCGAGCGCGCGCGGCGACGGCCTGGTGAAGCGTAAGGCCTACCAGGAAGCCGGCGTCGAGACGTACTGGATCGCCGATCCGGACCACAAGGTCGTCGAGGTCTGGCATCCCGGCGACGAGCTGGCCGAGATCGTGGCGGACACGCTGGTCTGGCGCGTGACGCCGGACGCGCCCGAGCTGCGGATGGCGGTGCCGGGGCTGTTCGCCAACCTGCCGGGATCGCCCCGAACGTAGCCGCCCGCCGCCGCTCGCGTTGACTCCGGGCGCGCCTGTTCGCCACCTTCCTTATCTGTGACCGTCGCCCGCCTCCCGGCGATCCCCGGACTGCGCGACGTGCTCGAGCCGTACGCCGACAAGCTCGATCTGGACCTCATCGAGCGGGCGTACCAGCTCAGTTCGCGCGCCCACCGCGGCCAGAAGCGCTGGTCGGGGGAGGCCGCGGTGTCGCACGGAGTCGCCGTGGCGCGGATCCTCATCGAGCAGCACCTCGACTCAGTCTCCGTCGCGTGCGGGCTCCTGCACGACGTGGTGGAAGACACCGACACGACGATCGCCGACCTCGAAACAGTCTTCGGCGCCGAGGTCGCCACGATCGTGGACGGCCTGACCAAGATCGGCACGCTGACGTTCCGCTCCAGCGCCGAGCAGCAGGCGGAGAATTACCGGAAGCTGCTGGTCAGCGTGGCGAAGGACGCGCGGGTCATCATCATCAAGCTGGCCGACCGGCTGCACAACATGCGCACGCTCGAGCACCTGCCGGCTGAAAAGCAGCGGCGCATCGCGCTCGAGACCCGCGAGCTGTACGCACCGCTGGCGCACCGCTTCGGCATGGGGCAGGTGCGCGCCGAGCTGGAGGACCTGGTCTTCAAGTTCCTCGAGTCCGAGGACTACCGCGCGCTGGCCAAGAAAGTCGCGGCCCGGCGCTCGGAGCGCGAGGCGATGGTCGAGCGGATGCGCGAGCCGCTGCTCAAGGCGCTGGAGCGGGCGGGGATCGCCGACGTCGAGGTGACGGGGCGCCCGAAGCACCTGTGGTCCATCCACAAGAAGATCGTCACGCGGACGATGCCCTACGAGAACATCTACGACCTCATGGCCATCCGCGTGCTGGTGAACTCGGTGCCCGACTGCTATCACGCGCTCGGCGTCATTCACGCGCACTGGACGCCGCTCCAGGAGCGCATCAAGGACTACGTCGCCCAGCCCAAGTCCAACGGCTACCAGTCGCTGCACACCACGATCTTCGGGCCGGCGGGCCATCTGTACGAGATCCAGATCCGGACCCGCGAGATGCACCACACCGCCGAGTACGGCATCGCGGCGCACTGGCTGTATAAGGAAGGGCGGCCCCACGACGAGCTGGACCGGCACTTGTCCTGGTTCCGGCAGCTCATGGACCGCCAGCAGGAGGCGCAGAGCGCCGAGGACTTCCTCGAGTTCCTGCGCATCGACCTCTACCAGGACGAGATCTTCGTGTTCACGCCCCAGGGCGACGTGAAGCAGCTGCCCAAGGGCGCCACGCCGATCGACTTCGCGTTCGCGGTGCACACCGAGGTGGGCCAGCACTGCCAGGGCGCCAAGGTGAACGGGCGGATCGCGCCGCTGCACCGCCAGCTCAAGAACGGCGACGCGGTGGAGATCCTCACCTCGCCCAACGCCCGGCCCAGCCGCGACTGGCTGGCGCACGTGCGGACCGGCCGCGCCCGCTCGAAGATCCGCCAGTGGATCAAGCAGGAGGAGCACGACGCCTCGGTGCAGATCGGCGAGGAGATCCTCGCGCGCGAGCTGCGCCGGCGCCGGCTCGCGCGGCCGGGCGACCGACCGATGCTGGCGGCCGCGAAAGCGCTGAGCCTTCCCGACGCCGGGTACCTGGTCGCGGCGCTGGGCCGCGGCGACCTCGCCACGGGCGCCGTGATCCGCGCGCTGTTCCCCGACCTGCCCGTCGAGCAGACGGACGCGCCGCCGCCGCCGCCCACGGCCATCGGCCGGCTGGTGCAGCGGATGCGGGTCGGCCGCGGCATCAAGATCCAGGGTGTGGACGGACTGATGGTGCGCTACTCGCAGTGCTGCCAGCCCGTGCCGGGCGACGAAGTGACCGGCTACGTCACCAAGGGCCGGGGCATCAGCATCCACCGCACCGATTGCCCGAACCTGCTCGCGCTGAACGACGAGCCGGAGCGCCGCATGGACCTCGACTGGCAGGAGGTGCAGGGCGAGGTGTTCACCGTGCGGCTCGCGGTGCAGGGCGAAGACCGCCGCGGGCTGTATGCGGACTTGTGCACGGCGGTGTCGCAGAGCGGCACCAACATGCGGGGCGTCGAGCTGTCGAGCGGCGAGGGCGGGATGGTCGGGCACGTCGTGGTGGAAGTGGAGAACCTCTCCCACCTCACCAAGGTCATCAAGGCGATCAGGCGGGTGAAGGGCGTGACGCTGGTCGGCCGCCGCGAAACGCTCGAGGCGTGAGCGGCCTCAAGGTCGAGGCGCCGTTCGCCCCGGCGGGGCACCAGCCGGCGGCGATCGCCGAACTGGTGCGCGGGTTCCGCCGCGGCGACCGCTACCAGATCCTGCTCGGCGTCACCGGCTCGGGCAAGACGATGACCGTCGCCCACGTCGTGGCCGAGCTGGGCCTGCCGACCCTGGTGCTGTCGCACAACAAGACGCTGGGCGCGCAGCTCTACGGCGAGTTCAAGGGGTTCCTGCCGTCGAACGCCGTCGAGTACTTCATCTCCTACTACGACTACTACCAGCCCGAGGCGTACGTCCCCTCGACCGACACGTACATCGAGAAGGACGCCGCGATCAACGAGGACATCGAGCGGCTCCGGCTGCGCGCGACCTCCAGCCTCGTCGAGCGGGACGACGTGCTGGTGGTGGCGACGGTCTCGGCCATCTACGGCCTCGGCGACCCGGTCCAGTACAAGGAGCAAATGGTGCGCGTCACGCTCGGCCCGGGGCCCGGCCGGCGCGGGCTGCTCGAACGCCTGGTCGGCATCCAGTACCAGCGCAACGACGTGCTGTTCGAGCCCGGTACGTTTCGCGTCCGCGGCGATACGGTCGAGATCTTCCCCGCCTACGAGGAACAGGCGGTGCGCATCGAGCTGTTCGGCGACGACGTCGAGCGCATCACCAAGATCGACCCCGTGACCGGCAAGGCGGTGGCGCCGCTGCAGCGCTGCGCCATCTATCCGGCCACCCACTTCGTCACGGACAAGACGAACCTCGACCGCGCGGTGGCGGCCATTCGCGCCGAGCTGGCCGAGCGGCTCACCGAGCTGCGGCAGGCGGGCAAGCTGCTCGAAGCCCAGCGCCTGGAGTCGCGGGCCACGTTCGATATCGAGATGCTGCTCGAGGTCGGCACCTGTCACGGCGTCGAGAACTACAGCCGGCACCTGTCGGGCCGCGCCAGCGGCGAGCGGCCGGCGGTGCTGATGGACTTCTTCCCGAAGGACTTCCTCGTGGTGGTGGACGAGTCCCACGCGACGGTGCCGCAGCTCAACGCCATGTACGCCGGCGACCGGTCGCGCAAGGAAACGCTGGTCGAGTACGGCTTCCGGCTGCCGAGCGCGCTGGACAACCGCCCGCTGCGCTACGAGGAGATCCTGCAGCTCGCCCCGCGCATCCTGTTCGTCTCGGCGACACCGGGGCCCGAGGAGCTGCGGCTCTCGGGCGGCGCGGTCGTGGAGCAGCTGGTGCGGCCGACGGGGCTGGTGGACCCGGAGGTCGAGGTGCGGCCCGTGGCGGGGCAGGTGGACGACCTGCTCAACGAGATCCGCCAGCGGAGCCGCCGCGGCGAGCGCGTGCTGGTCACCACGCTCACCAAGCGGATGGCCGAGGACCTGTCGGATTACCTGGCCCAGGTGGGCGTGCGGGTGCGGTACATGCACTCGGACATCGACGCCATCGAGCGGATGGACATCATCCGCGGGCTCCGGCTGGGCGACTTCGACGTGCTGGTCGGGATCAACCTGCTGCGCGAGGGGCTCGATTTGCCCGAGGTGTCGCTGGTGGCGGTGCTCGACGCGGACCAGGAGGGGTTCCTGCGCTCGCGCACGTCGCTGATCCAGACGGTGGGGCGCGCCGCGCGCAACGAGGCGGGCAAGGCGATTCTCTATGCCGACCGGATCACCGACTCGATGCGGGCGGCCACGGAGGAGATGGATCGGCGCCGCGACGTGCAGCGGCGCTACAACACCGAGCACGGCATCACCCCCAAGTCCATCGTCAAGTCGGTGGAGGAGATCCGGTTCACCACCCGCGTGGCCGACGCGCGGGAGGACCCCATTCCGCGCACCGAGCCGCTCCAGATCGTGGCCCGGGTCGCGGGGTCGTGGGCGCAGGCCGACGCCGCGGAGCGCGCCCGGCTGGTCGAAGCCCTGGAGGTGGAAATGCGGCGGGCGGCGGACGAGCTGGATTTCGAGCTGGCGGCGCAGATCCGGGACCAGGTCATGGATCTCAAGGCCGCGGGCGCGTCCGGTGGCGCGCCGACGCACCGACGCGCGGACGCACCGACCGGCGCCGCGCCCGGGAGAGGCAGCGGGCGTGGCAGACGCGCGCGTCGATGAGGCGGCGCTCGCCGCCTGGGGTCGCGAGTTCGCCGGCGCGCTGACCCCACCGGTGGTGATCGCCCTGTCCGGCGACCTGGGCACCGGCAAGACCACGCTCGTGCGGGCGATCGCGGCCGGCTTCGGCGCCGAGGGTTCCGTAACGAGCCCGACCTTCGCGCTCGTCCATCGCCACCGCGGCGCTCGCGCCACCGTTTACCATGTGGACGCCTACCGCCTCCGGCCGAGCGACGACGTGCGCGATCTCGGCTTCGCCGAGATGCTCGACGACCCCGCGGCTGTCGTCGTCGTCGAGTGGCCCGAGCGACTCGGCGGGTCCGCACCGCCGTTCACCCACCACATCCGCCTGGCGTACGCCGAGGATCCCGGCGCGCGGCTGGTGCGCCTCGCATGATCCTGCTCGCCCTCGAGACCGCGACCGATGTTCCCACACTGGCGCTGGGCGGCGGCGGCGGCGGCGGCGGCGGCGCGGCTTCGCGCGTGCTCGCGCACCGCCGCGAGCTGTCGCGCACCATCGACGCGGAGGTCGCCGCGCTGCTGGCCGTGGGCGGCCGGCGGATCGCCGACCTTGATGGCGTGGTGATCGCCGACGGCCCGGGGTCGTTTACCGGCCTCCGCATCGGCGCGGCGTTCGCGAAGGGGCTGTGCCGCGCCGCCGGCCTGCCGCTCTACGTCGCACCCTCCATGCTCGGTGCCGCGCGCGCGCGCGGGCAGCGGGGCGGAACGATCCTCGTCGAGTACGATGCCTTGCGCGGTGACGTGTACCGCGCGGCGTACCGCTTCGCGCCCGACGCGACAGCGGTCGACACGCTGCTGGCGCCCGGACTGGCGCGTCCGGGCGAACCGCCGGCCGTGGAGCCGTCTTCCATCCTCGCCCGGGCCGGCCCCGCCGACGCCGGTGCCGAGCAGCTGCTGCGCCTGGTTGGGGTGCCGGGCGGCGCCCACGCCGTCGCCGACCCGGCCACGTTCGAGCCCGCGTATGGCCGACCCGCCGAAGCCGAAGCGCGCCGACTGGCCCGCCGTGAGCCGGCCTGACGAACCACGCCCGGCGACCGCAGCCGACATTCCGGCCGTTGCGGCCATCGAGCGTGACGTGTTTTCCGATCCCTGGTCGGCGCGGTCGTTGGCCGATGCGCTGGCCCGCCCGGAGACCGTGTTCCTCGCGCTGGACGGCGAGGACGGTCGAGTGGCCGGATACGCCATCGGGCGTGCCGTCCGGAACGAGGGTGAGGTGCTCAACCTCGCAGTCCGTGCGGAGGCCCGCCGCCATGGGGGTGGGGGACACTTGCTGAGCGCGCTGCTTGGGGGGTTGAAGCGAAGAGGCGCCCGCCGGGTATTCCTCGAGGTCCGGTCGTCGAATGAGGCGGCGGTACGCCTGTATGAGGCGGCCGGTTTCCGCCGGATTGGCAGGCGACCGGCCTATTATGCCCATCCCCGAGAGGATGCTGTGACGATGACCCTCGATTTCGGGGGCGTGCCTGCAACAGAATGATGAGGTTTCGCGTGAAATCGGTTGACAAAAACCCTTGTGGCGCTTTAAGTTGGCTGCTGTCCGCGGTTCCCGAGCCGGTCAACGGAGGCTACTGTGGCTAAGAGCGTCAACAAGGTCGTCCTGATCGGGAACCTCGGGGCCGATCCCGAGGTCCGGACCGTCCCGAGTGGCACCCGGGTGGCCAATTTCTCCGTGGCGACCAGCCGCGAATGGTCGGCGGAGGGTGGCCAGAAGCAGGAAAAGACGGAGTGGCACAAGATCGTGGTTTGGAACAACGCCCGGGGCACTGGGCTGGCCGACGTGGTGGAGAAGTACCTGAAGAAGGGCGACCGGGTCTACATCGAGGGACGGCTCGAATACCGTTCCTACGAGGACAAGAAGGACGGTACCACGAAGTACGTCACGGAGATCCGTGCCTTCGACCTGATGATGCTGTCGAGCCGGGGTGGTGGCTCGGGCGGTTCGGGCGAGGGCGGCGGCGAGGGTGGGCGGCGTGCCGCCGCCCCTGCCGCCAAGGGTTCCGCGGGGGGAGGGGAGTCCTTCGACGACTTTCCGGAGGCGATCGATGAGGAGGACGACGATCTGCCGTTCTAGCGCAATCATCGCCACGCTGCTGGCCGCGGCGAGCACGGGGCTCGCCGCGCAGCGGCCGCCGGCGATCCAGCGCCCCATTCAACAGGGCCAGCGCGCCGCGGACCAGACCAGCCAGCAGATTCGCGCTGCCGAACGGGCGGGCGAGCAGCCGGCCCAACAGCCGGCGCAGCAGCCCGGGCAGCAGCCGGGCCAGCAGGCCGGTGCCCAGCGTCAGGCCACGCCCGCCACGCATACCGTGGCGCAGGGCGAGACGCTGTGGGCGCTGGCGCAGCGATACCTCGGCGACCCGTTGCTGTGGCCTGAGATCTACCGGCTCAACACGGACGTCATCGAAGATCCGCACTGGATCTACCCGGGCGAGGAGCTCCGCCTCCAGCCGGCCGAGCCGGGTGCGGATGTCGCACCGCCCCCGACCACGCCGCAGGCCGTCACGGTCACTCCCCAGGGCGATACCCTCCGGCAGCAGGTCGAGGCGCCGGCGCCTCGCGCGGTCACCGGACCGACGATCTTCTCGCCTCCGGCGGCCCGCCAGATTTCGGGGGGCAGCGCCATCGACGCGACCATGGCGGCGTCGTACCGTGCGGTGCGCGAGGGGGAGTACTACTCGGCGGGCTTCCTCACCGAAGGCGCGCCCCTGGCCAGTGGGCGGGTGTTGGCGAACACGCAGACGTCGGTCCGCGGGGCCATCCGTACGCGCACCAGCGCCAACCAGTTCGATTTCGTGCTGGTGGAGCCGCCGCGCGGCGCCCCGTTCGACTCCGGCGGTCTGCTGCTGGCGTTCCGCCGCGGCGGTGACGTGCCGGGCTACGGCGAGATCATCGTCCCGACCGGGCTGCTGCGGGTGGAAGACACCGGGAGCCCGCACCAGATTGCCCAGGTCCTGCGGCAGTTCGATCGCGTGACCGACGGCCAGGAGCTGCTGCCGATCGCGCCGTTCCGGTTCGAGTCCACCGCGCGTGCCCAGCCCGTCGAAAACGGGATCTCGGGCCGCGTGATCCGGCTGCGCGACCGTCGCGAAGTGGCCACGCTCCAGGATGTCCTGTTCATCGACAAGGGAGCGAACGATGGGGTGCGCCTCGGCGACGTGTTCGCCATTACCATCGACACCCCGGACGGTCAAGGCGGCACCCTGACGCAGGATCAGGCCCGCGCGATCGTGGTGAGCACGCGGGAGCGGACCAGCACGGCAGTCATCGTCGAGCTCTCCCGGGGCGACGTCGGGTCGCGCTCGCTGGTGCGACAGGTCCGGCGGATTCCGTCCTGAAGTCCAGAACCCGCCGGCCCCGGCGGGTTCTTCTTGAGCGCCCGCCGGAGGCCCGAAGGCCGTGAAGCGCCGCGTGCTGGTGACGGGGGGAGCCGGATTCATCGGCTCCCACGTCGCGGACGCCTGTCTCGAAGCGGGATGGGACGTCACTGTCATCGACAACCTGTCGCGCGGCAAGGTCGAGCAGGTGCCGCGCGGCGCGACGTTCAAGCGATTGGACATCGGATCGGACGAGGCGCGGCAGCTGCTCGCCGCCGGCGGCACCGAGGTGGTGTGCCACCTGGCCGCCCAGATTGACGTGCGGGTGTCGGTCAGCGATCCCGTGCTCGATGCGGAAGAGAACCTCCTGGGCCTCATCAACCTGCTCGAGGGCGCGCGCGCGGGCCGGGTGCGGCGGTTCGTGTTTTCGTCCTCGGGCGGCGTGGTGTACGGTGAGGGGACGCCCCCCCATGTCGAGCCGGCCGCGAAGCTGCCGATCTCGCCCTATGGAGTCTCCAAGCTCGCGTCGGAGTACTACCTGGCGTGCTACCGCGCGCTGTACGGACTCGAATCGGTGTCGCTGCGTTACGCCAACGTGTACGGCCCGCGGCAGGATCCGCACGGGGAGGCCGGCGTGGTCGCGATCTTCGGGAACCGTCTGCGTCACCGCAAGCCGATCACCATCTTCGGCGACGGCGCGCAGACCCGCGACTACGTCTTCGCCGGCGACGTAGCCCGCGCCAACCTGCTCGCGGCCGATGCCGACCTGCCGGCAGGCGACGGGACGATCGATTCCTGGGCCATCAACATCGGCACCAGCGTCCAGACCTCGGTGGTCGAGCTGGCGCGCGCGATGATGCGGGCATCCGGCGTGGACGTGCCGCTGGAGCACGCCGCGCCCCGGGCCGGCGAGCTGCAGGCCAGCGCGCTGCGCATCGAGAGGGCCGAGCGCATCCTCGGCTGGCGCCCGTCGGTCACCCTGCACGAAGGCCTGGCGGCCACCTACGACTGGATTCTGCGGAGCGAGGCATGACGCAGGGCGGCGCGGTGCCCGGCAGCTCGTGGGAGTTGATCGCCACCGCCAGCACGGAGACCCAGCTGGTTCTGGTCGTCCTCGCGATCATGAGTCTGGTCTCGTGGTTCCTCATCGCGGCGAAGGCGTGGCAGTTCCGCCGGCTCAAGCGGGCCGGAGAGCAGTTCTTCCGCGCCGTGCAGCACGCCGCGCGGCTCGATGAAGCGCAGCACGCGGTCGCCGCGTTACCCCCCTCGTCCTATCGGCGGCTGTTCACGGAGGGCGTGACCTTCTACGGCGAGCTGGTGCCCGGCGGGGTGGCCAGCACGCCCACGGAGGCACGCCCGCTCACGGCCACGCAGCTCGAGGCACTGCGCATGGTGCTCGACACGCAAGTGGACGCCGAGCACGACCTGCTCGGCCGGTACATCCCGTGGCTCGCGACGCTCGGCTCGGTGAGCCCGCTGCTCGGGCTGCTCGGCACCGTGCTCGGGGTCATGAACGCGTTCATCGGAATCGCGACCTCCGGCGTGGGGAACCTCGCGGCCGTGGCGCCGGGCGTGGCCGAGGCGCTGGTCACGACCGTGGCGGGCCTGGCGGTGGCCATTCCGTCGGTCATGGCGTTCAACATCTTCACGGCACGCCAGAACTTCGTGTCGGCGGAGCTCGAAGGGTTCGGGCGCGAGCTCATCGTGACGCTGGCGCGCGAGGGCCGGCTCTAGGATGCGCCGCGGCCATCGCGCCAGCCGCTCCTCTTTCAACGCGGACATCAACGTCACGTCCCTGGTGGACGTGGCGTTCGTGCTGCTCATCATCTTCATGATCACGGCGCCGATGATGCAGGCCGGCGTCGAAGTCCGGCTGCCCCGCGCCGAGGCGCGGCCGCTGGAATCGCGCGAGGCCCTGGTCGTCACCGTGGATCGGCGGGGCCGGATCTGGGTCGACCAGGCGGCGATGCGCTACGAGGACTTCCGCGCGAGCTTCCGCGCCCTCGTGGCGCGGCGCCGGCCGTCGGGCATCTACCTGCGGGCCGACCGTGGCGTGCCGTACGGCGACGTGGTACGCGCGCTGGCGGTGATCCGGGCCTCCGGCGTCGAGAACGTAGGTCTCGTGGCCGAGCCGGAGGACGTGCCGTGAGGTCGCTGCGCGCCCGCGCGGCTGCCGATCCGCTCGGCGGCGTCGGCGTGCTGGGGTCGGTGCTGCTCCACGCCTCGGTGGCGGGTGGGGTGTTGCTGGGTGCCCGGCGCCCGCCCGCCCGCCCGCTGCTCCCGGCGTACCGCGTCGAGCTGGTGGCCGCGCCGCGCCCGGCCGGCGCCCCGGACGCGCCCGCACAGCCCGCGCCTCCGGAAGCCGCGCCACCGCCCACGCCGGCGCGCCCGCAACCCTCTCGTCCGAGCGCGGGCACACCACCGGCACCGGTACGCCGCGAGCCGGCGCCGGGCGCATCGGCGGCGCGGCCGAGCCGGCCGACGGTCGCCGGCGCCCCCGCCCGGCCGGATCCGACGCCCGCGCCGCCCGCGCGCGGGGCCGACGCGCCGGCCCCGGCGGGGCCCACCGGCACGGGCGGCACGGGCGCGGACCCAGCGACCATTCGCACCGAAGGGGTCGAATTCCCGTTTCCGGGGTATCTCCGGAACCTGGTCTCGCAGGTGTACCGGCGCTGGCGGCCCCCGGCGGGCAACAGCGCCCTCGAGGCGGAGGTGTTCTTCTTCGTGCGGCGCGATGGCACTGTGAGCGGCCTGCAATTCATCCGCCGTTCGGGGTCGTTTGCGTTCGACCTCGAGGCGCAGGGCGCCGTCGAGGCGGCCGCACGAGCCGCCGCATTCGGCGCGCTGCCGCCCGGCTACGGCCCCGACGTGCTGCCGGTCTCGTTCTTCTTCAGCCCGCGGGCACTGCGGTGATGCGCGTCGGGAGTCGGGAGCCGGGAGTCGGAAACCGGCCGCGGGCGCCGGCCGTCGCGGCACTCGGAGCGCTCGTGTTGACCGCGCTGGCCGGGACCGCTCGCGGCCAGGACACCACCGCCCACAGCGGTGTCCGGATCGGCATCACCTACGCGCCGGGCACCAGGCCGTCGCTCGCGGTGATGCGGACCACGAGCGCGGCGGGACTCGACAGCGTGCGGGCGATCCTGGAGCGCGACCTCGATCACTCGGACCGGTTCGAGGTGCTGTGGCGGCCGTCGGCGGGTGACGTGGTGGACAGCGCCGCCATCGCGCGGGTGGTCCGGGGCGGGGCGGCGCAGGTGCTGACCCTGGTCGGCGACTCCGGCGGCGTGGCGCGCGTCACGGTGATGGATGTGCGCTCAGGCCAATCGCTGCACCGCGCGCGCATCCCGCTCGCGGACGTGACCGGGCGCGCGTTCCGGCTGCGGGTGCACGCGCTGGCCGACGACATCGTGCGCGAGGTGGTGGGGCAGGCGGGGGCCGCCGCATCCGCGCTCCTGTACGTACAGGGCGGGCGGCTGTGGCAGGTGGATGCCGACGGCCACGGAGTGCGGGCGCTGCCGGCGGCGGGGAGCCCGGCGCTGTCGCCGGCCTGGGCGCCCGACGGACGGCGGATCGCCTACACGGCCTTCGTCCGCAGCGGCCAGCCGATCGTCGTGCAGGACCTGGTGTCGGGCGCACGCACGGTGGTGCCGACGACGGAGTACGGGCTGAACATCACGCCGAGCTTCGCGCCGGACGGCCGGCGCCTGGCGTTCGCGCATGGCACGGAGGCCGGCACCGATATCTACGTGTGGGAAGGCGGCACCGGGGTGTCGCGGCTCACCGTCGGGCGCTTCGCCGACAATCTCTCGCCGGCGTGGAGCCCGGACGGCGCGAGGATCGCCTTCGTCTCGACCCGCGCGCGATCGCCGCAGCTGTACGTGATGAACGCGGACGGCACGGACCAGGAAGTGCTGGCCCGCTTCGATTTCGGCGCGACGGGCACCACCAGCAGCCCGGCGTGGTCGCCCGACGGTGCCCTGGTCGCGTTCCACCGCGAGGTCGGCGGGGTGCCGCAGGTGTTCGTGCTCGACGTCGCGGGCCGGGGGGTGCGTCAGGTGACCGGCGCGGGGCGCAACGAGGACCCGACGTGGGCGCCCGACGGCCGACACCTCGCGTTCGTGTCGACGCGCGACGGCCGGCGCGACCTGTGGGTCGCGGACCTGGAAACGGGCCGCCTGCGTCGATTGACGTCCGTCGGCGGCGCGCGCCTTCCGGCGTGGTCGCCTCGATTCACCCTCACCGCGGAGCGAGAATGAACCGCTCGACCAGGTGCCGACTCGCGGTGCTGTGGGCCGTCCTGCTGAGCACGGCGTGCAGCCAGAACCCGCCACCGCAGGCCGCGACGCCTGCCGACAGCGCGGCGTTGCGCGCCCGCGCGGACTCCATCGCGCGCGCCGAGCGGGCGCGCGCCGATTCCCTCGCGGCCGCCCGGCGGGACTCCATCGCCCGGGCCGACGCGCCCATGGAGCGCTCGCGCGCCGACAGCGTGCGGGCCCAGATTCAGGAGAACGGCGGCTCGGCGCCCCCGGCGACGGCCTCGGGCCTCGACGCCGCCGCCGAAGCGGTCCTGTTCGAAACCGTGCTGTTCGACTACGATCGCGCCGACGTGCGGCCGGACCAGGCCGCGAAGCTGGCGGCGAAACTCGCGATCCTGCGCGCCAACCCGCGCCTGGAGGTCCGGATCGAAGGGCACTGCGACGAGCGCGGGCCGGACGAGTACAACCTGGCGCTCGGCAACCGCCGGGCGGCCGCGGTGAAGCGCTGGTTCGTGGAGCACGGCATCCCCGAGTCGCGCCTCACCATCGTGTCGTACGGTGAGGAGCGGCCCGCCGATCCGGCCTCGACCGAGGACGCGTTCGCCCGCAACCGCCGCGCGGAGTTCCGGGTGACCCGGGCCGCGCGATGAAGCTGTACGGGCTGCTGCTCGGCTTGCCGCTCGTCACGGCCTGCGCGTTGCGCAGCGACGTGGCGCGGCTCGAGCAGCAGCTCGTCCAGGCCCGACGCGACGATGCGCGCCGCGACTCGCTCCTGACCGCCAACCTGGCCGCGATCGCGCGCGCCGTGCAGAGCCTGTACGACTCGCTGGCGGCGCAGCAGAACCTGGTGACCGGCTTGCGCGGCGATATTCGCGGTGAGCTCTACAGCGTGCAGCAGCAGCTCATGGCGATCCAGGAGCTGACCGGGCAGAGCCAGCAGCGGCTGTCGGAGCTGCGCGGGCAGCTGGAGCAGCGCACGAGCCCGGCCCCCGCCGGGCCGCTCGGCACCGCGGCGCCGGGCGCGCCGGTCGCGGCGGCGGACACCGGAGGCACCGGTGCCGCCCAGCAATTGCTCGATCTCTCGGTGCAGCAGTTGCGGCGCGGCAGTCCCGCCACGGCGCGGGCCGGGCTCGCCGAGCTGCTGCGGCGCTTCCCGGACCACCCGCGTGCCGCCGACGCCCTGTACTTCACCGGCGAAGCCTGGACCGCGGAGCAGCAGACCGACTCCGCCGCCGCCGCGTACCGGCGGGTAACGCAGCGCTGGCCGGCCTCGCCGCGCGCGGCGTCCGCGTGGTACAAGCTCGGCCTGCAGGCGCTGGCCGCGGGCCGCACCGCGGAGGCCCGGACCGCGTTCACGCGCCTGGTCACGCAATTCCCCGGCTCGGAAGAGGCGGCGCTCGCGCGCGAGCGCCTCCGGACGCTGCCCCCGGCACGCTGACCGCTCGTGTGACCGACGCGGCCAGGCCCAAGGGGCCCGAGCAGTCCGGCGAGATGCCGTTCCTCGATCACCTCGAGGAGTTGCGCTGGCGCATCATCAAGGGCCTCGCGGCCCTGATTCTGGGCGTGGCCGCGGGGTACGTGTTGCTCACCCGCGTCGACGTGGTCGGGTTCCTGACACAGCCCATCCTGCCGTTCCTGCCCGTCGGCCAGCGGCTGCTGTTCACCTCGCCCATCTATCCGTTCCTGCTGACGTTGAAGCTGAGCTTCGTGGTCGGTCTGCTGGTCGCCTCGCCGGTGATCGTGTTCCAGGTGTGGGGGTTCCTGCGGCCCGCTCTCTACCGGGCTGAGCGCCGCGTCGTCGTCCCGGTGGCCCTGGTGGGCCTCGTGCTGTTCGTGGCGGGCGCGGCCCTGGCGTTCTACGTCGTGCTGCCCATCGCGCTCAAGGTCCTGCTCGGCTTCCAGAGCCAGAGCCTGGCGGCGTTCATCACGGCCGACGAGTACTTCGGGCTCACGACCACGTTGGTGCTGTCGTTCGGCGCGATCTTCCAGCTGCCGCTGGTGCTGATCCTGCTGGTGTACCTGCGGATCATCTCGGCCGCCTTTCTGCGCCGCCACCGCCGCACGTTCGTCATCATCAACGCGATCCTGTCGGCCGTGCTGACCCCCGGCGACATCGTGGTGATGACGGCGATCGTGATGGTCCCGATCCAGCTGTTCTACGAGCTGTCCATCATCCTCGCGCTGATGATCGAGCACCGCCGCGCGCGTGCCGCGGCGGCGGCGGCGGGGGAGCCGGGTCCGGGCGCGAGTGCACCGGCTCCCGGCCCGGCGTGACACGCCGCCCCCGCGCCGGGGGAGTGGGGAGGGGGGCCGCCATCGTGGCCCTGGCGCTCGGCGGGGGGGGGGGGCTGGGGCCGGCCTGCACCGGGCCCGGCCTGGCGGCGCAGATCGTGCGGCGCCCGCCTCCGGTGGTGGACACGATCCGCCAGGTCCGCGATACGACCCGCGCCGACACGACCGGGGACACGACCCGCGCGGGGCGCCAGTTGCCGCGCCGGCCCAGCCGGGCGTTCCCCGATCCCGATTCGATCACCGCCCGGCTGATGCGGCGCCCGGGCTACCGGGCCACGCGCTACCGGGCCGACTCGGTCCGCCTGCTCGCGGACGAGAAGGAGATCCAGTGGGCGGGCGCGGTGCTGATCCAGCGGGAAGGCGCCTCGCTCGAGGCCGACACCGCGCGCTACGTCGAGAGCCGCTGCGCGCTGCTCGCCGTCGGCTCGCCGCGGCTGTATGACCCGCAGGGTGTGCTGTTCGGCGCCGAAATGACCTACGACGCCTGCAATCGGGCCGGCGTGGTGCGCCGGGCGCGCACCGACTTTCAGGAGGGCTCCGCGACCTGGTTTCTGTACGGCGACATCGTGGTCGACAACGAGGAGGGCCGGCAGTACGCGGTCGCGCGCAGCCTGACCAGCTGCGAGCTCGAAGACGAGCACTACCACTTCGCCGCCCGGCAGGTGAAATACGTCTCCCGGCGTCTCATGGTGTCGCGGCCCGCGGTGCTCTACGTGCAGGACGTCCCGATCATGTGGTTGCCGTTCATCTTCCAGGACATGCAGCGCGGGCGCCGCAGCGGGCTCATCCCGCCGCAGTTCGGTCTCAACGACATTGTGCGCAATTCCCCGAGCTATCAGCGCCACGTGGCGAACTTCGGCTACTACTTCGCGCTCAGCGACTACAGCGACGCCCAGGTCACCATGGACTGGTACGCGCAACGGTTCGTCGCGCTCAACGGCCGGCTGCGCTACCGCTGGCTGAACCGGTTCCTCGCGGGCGGCATCGCGGTGCAGGAGCTGCGCGAGGAGGGCGGCACCCGGTCGCGGCGGCTCAGCTGGAGCCACCAGCAGCAGTTCAACCTGCGCACCCAGCTGACCGCCAACCTCGACTACGCATCGAGCTCGCGCGTCGTCTCGCGCAACGCGGTGGATCCGATTCTCGCCACGGCCCAGATCGACAGCCGGCTCAATTTCCAGCGCCGCTTCGATTGGGGGCAGCTGAACGTGGGCGGGAGCCGCAGCCAGTCGCTCGACAAGCCCCAGGTCTCGACCACGTTCCCGTCGGTGGCCTTCACGCCGAACCCGATCGCGATCGGCGCCAGCGTCCTGTGGTCGCCCGGCTTCTCGCTCACCAACAGCCTGCAGAGCAACGTCGGGCCGGGGATCGCGGTGTTCCGGGGGCCGGGCGCGGTGGATTCCCAGCTGGTGGACAGCCGTGCCACCAGCGTCGCCATCTCGACCCCGCTGCGCATCGGCCGCTGGACGTGGAACAACAGCCTGTCCATCACCGACACCTGGAGCAACCGGCGCGAGCGGTTCGTGCTCGTGGACCCCCAGGACTCGAGCCGCACCATCCGCACCTACGCCGAGAGCTACGAGACGGGCTTCGACTGGCAGACCGGGTTCGGGCTCCCGATTCTGTTCCAGGGGAGCTGGAACCTCTCGCCGTCCATGCAGCTGGTGAACACCACGGGAGGGCCCTACCTGCTGCGCAACCGGTTTTCGGACGGCCGGTTCGTGTCGCAGGGCAAGCGGCTGCAGTTCGCGGCGGGCATCGCCCCGACCTTCTTCGGGTTGTTTGGCGGCATCGGCCCGTTCGCGCGCATCCGTCATTCCGTGGCGCCCGCGGTGTCGTGGTCGTACGCGCCGGCGGCCGACGTGCCGGTCGACTATGCCCGCGCGGCCAACCGCGGCGCGGTGCCGGCGAACCTGCGCAGCGATCCCCGGCAGACCGTCTCGATCGGCCTCAACCAGACGCTCGAGGCCAAGCTGCATCCCGACCGGCGCCAGGCCGCGGACACGGCGCGCGGCGGGGAGCCGCCGGAGGGACGGAAGCTGCGGCTGCTCTCGATCCAGTCCGACGCTCTGGTCTTCGACCTCGAGCAGGGCAGAAAGCCCGGCCGGACGGCCTGGACGACGGACCAGTGGGGCAATACGATCAGCTCCGACCTGCTGCGCGGCTTCTCCGTGCGTGTGGCGCACGACCTGTTCTCCGGCCCAGTCGGCGTCGTGGGCTCGCAGTTCCGGCCCTCGCTGACCAGCGTGGCCCTCGGTTTTTCGATCGGGGCGGGAACCGTGCGCTCGCTGGGCGGGCTGCTTGGACTCCGCACGCCGCCGGCGCCGGCGGTCGCGGGCCAGCGGCCCGACTCGGTCACGCTGCCCGATCCGACCCAGGCCGGCCGCGACTACACGTCCGCGTTCCAGCGCGGCGCGCTCGCCACGCGGTACAGCGCGGTGGACCGCCTGGGCCAGGCCGGGGGCGCATTCACCGCGTCCCTCAACTACAGCTTGCAGCGCGCGCGCCCCGATCCCGGCCCGGCGGGAGGGCCCCCCGCGCCCTCCACCGAGCAGCAGACCGTCAGCGGGTCCATGAGCTTCTCGCCGACGCGGCACTGGCGCGTCGCGTGGCAAACGTCGTACAACGTCACGCGCAGCGAGTTCAGCGATCACGTCGTGCGGCTCGACCGCGACCTGCACGACTGGCGCGCCACGTTCACCTTCGTGAAGTCCCCGAACGGCAACTTCCTGTTCAACTTCGGCATCGAGCTCATCGACCAGCGCGAGATCCACTTCGACTACGACCAGCGAAACGTCTTCCGCTGATCGCGACGAACTGTCCTCTCCGGAGGACACTTCGGCCCACCTCGGCGGGACCCCAACAGACACGTAACCAATTGTCACATAGTGCGTTACGCATCAGCGCCGCGGCTCAGGCACGACTGGTGCTTGAGGTGTGGGGTGCGACGCCTCACGGAGACGATCATGCGCGCGATGCTGACGATGGCGGTGGCGGCCCTGGCCGCCACGGGGTGCTACGACGAGGTGCTGTACGTGGACGATGCGCCACCGGCACCCACCGGCCTGTTCTACGAGCTCCAGCCCACCGGCGACCCGCTGCGTCCGCGGGGCGTGCTGCTCCGGTGGGACGCTTCGGCGGATCCTAACGTAGCGCTCTACCGCGTGTACTCGCGGTCGAGCAGCGCATCCGCGTTCGGCCTGCGTGGCTCGACGACATCGCCGAGCTTCCACGACGACGGCCAGCCGCACCTGGAGTACTACGTGACGGCCGAGTCGGACGGCGGCGCCGAGTCGGATCCTTCGGCCTCGGTCGTGGTCGACGAACGGTTGCGCCTCCAGGCGCCCGCCTCGCTCACCAGCGTGTCGCTCGACGGCCGAATCCACCTTGGCTGGAGCGACAACGCGTACCAGAACGACCCGAACGGCTTCTCGCATTACCGGGTCTACGCGACGTCCTACGATCTCGACAACAACCGCTGTGGTGCGTCGTGGACCCTCGACGGCACCACGGTGGCGCCGGCCTTCCTCGACGGCGCGCTGACCAACGGCGTCCCCAGGTGCTTCGGCGTGTCGGCCGTGAGCATCGAGGGGTTCGAGAGCCTGTGGTCGCCGCTGCGCTACGACACGCCGCGGCCCGAGGCGCGCAACCTGATCATTTTCACCGCGACCGTGGATCCGGCGCGCAACGGGTTCCGGTTCTTCTTCGACGCCAACGGCGACGGGCGCGCCGGGCCGCTGGAGCTCGGCATCGTCGGCGCGGGCGGCGCCATGGACTTCTCGCTGTCGCGCGACGCCGGCAACAACCTGATCCTGGTGCCGCAGCGCGCCGCGGCTGAACTGCGGCTCTACTCGAGCCAGCCGATCGCGGACCTCACGACGATCGACATCGCCCCGGCCACCGGCTTCGGGCGCGCGGCGCTCGCCGCCACACCGCAGCTGGGGTACGTGTTCCAGATGAACGAGGGCGACGGGTTCTACCGGTACGGCGCGATCCGCGTGACGGCGGTGGGCGCCGACTACGTGATCTTCGACTGGAGCTATCAGACCGACCCGGGCAACCCCGAGCTGATCCGGATGCGGCGTTGATGCGCATGCACTAGCACTCCAGCGGTCGTCGATGTCCACGCCGGCGGGCCTTTCGGGGCCCGCCGGCGCGGCGTGCCGGGGGCCGTCGCGGCTGTCGCCGGCGCGCGGGCCGCGGTAGACTGAAGCATGAGCACGGCGACCGTTCCCCGCACGATTCGCGCACCGCGCGGCTCCCGGCTGACGTGTCGGGGGTGGGTGCAGGAAGCCGCGATGCGGATGCTCATGAACAACCTCGACCCCGACGTCGCCGAACGTCCCGACGACCTGGTCGTGTACGGCGGCACCGGCCGCGCGGCCCGCTCGTGGGAGGCGTTCGACGCGATCGTGCGAACCCTGACCACGCTCGCGAACGACGAAACCCTGCTGGTCCAGAGCGGCAAGCCGGTGGGCGTGTTCCGCACCCACGAGGATGCGCCGCGCGTCCTCATCGCCAACAGCAATCTGGTGGGCCGGTGGGCGACCTGGGACGTGTTCCGCGAGCTGGAACGGCAGGGGCTCACGATGTACGGGCAGATGACCGCGGGGTCGTGGATCTACATCGGCACCCAGGGCATCCTGCAGGGGACCTACGAGACGTTCGGCGCCGTGGCGCGACGGCACTTCAACGGGTCGCTCCGGGGGCGGCTGGTCGTCAGCGGCGGACTCGGGGGCATGGGCGGTGCGCAGCCGCTCGCCGCGACCATGAACGAGGCCGTGTTCCTCGGCGTCGAGGTGGACCCGACCCGGCTCCGGCGCCGGATCGAGACACGGTACCTCGACCGAGAGACCACCTCGCTCGACGAGGCGCTGGCCTGGTGCGACGCAGCCCGCCGGGCCGGACGGGCACTATCGGTGGGGCTGCTCGGGAACTGCGCCGAGGTACTGCCCGAGCTGGTTCGCCGCGGCGTGGTGCCCGACGTGCTGACCGACCAGACGTCCGCCCACGACCCGCTCCACGGCTACGTGCCCGCCGGGCTCGACGTCGCGGCGGCGGCGGAGCTGCGGGAGCGCGATCCTTCGGCCTACGTACGCCGCGCCATGGACTCCATGGCCACCCACGTGAGCGCCATGCTCGACCTGATGCGGCGCGGCGCGGTCACGTTCGACTATGGCAACAACCTGCGCACCCAGGCGCTCGACGCCGGGGTCACGGACGCGTTCGAATTCCCCGGCTTTGTGCCGGCCTACGTGCGCCCGCTGTTCTGCGAGGGGAAAGGGCCGTTCCGCTGGGTCGCCTTGTCCGGAGACGCGGGAGACCTCGCGCGCACCGACCAACTCGTGCTGGAGCTGTTCCCGGAGCACGAGCATCTCCGGCGCTGGATCACGATGGCAGGGGCGCGCGTGGCCTTCCAGGGCCTGCCGGCGCGCATCTGCTGGCTGGGGCAGGGTGAGCGGGCGCGGTTCGGCCTCGCGCTCAACGACCTGGTGACGCGGGGCGAGCTCCACGCGCCCATTGTCATCGGGCGCGACCACCTCGACACGGGCTCGGTCGCGTCGCCGTTCCGCGAGACCGAGGCCATGCGGGACGGCAGCGACGCCATCGCCGACTGGCCGATCCTGAACGCGATGCTGAACGTAGCGAGCGGCGCCTCGTGGGTGAGCTTCCACCACGGCGGCGGCGTCGGGATCGGTAACTCGCTGCACGCTGGGCAGGTCATCGTCGCCGACGGGACTGCCGACGCCGAACGGCGGCTCGAGCGCGTGCTGACCAACGATCCCGGCATCGGGGTCGCGCGGCACGCCGACGCCGGCTATGACCTCGCGCGCCGCACCGCGGCGGCCACGGGGATCCGGCTGCCGATGAGCGAAGGCGGGCCGCCCAGTCCGTGAGTGCGGACGGGCCGCGCCGCTTCGCGCTGGTGGGAGCCGGCGCCGTGGTCACGGGGCCCGCCGCGCCCGGCCCGGTGCGGCGTCCGGCGGTCGAGCATCTCGGCGTGCGGGCCGGCGTCGCGGTCGGCGTCGACGACGGCCGGGTGGCGCTGGTCGCCTCCGACGCCGACGTGCGGTCGTGGGCGGCGCAGCCACCGGCCGCCGTGGTCGTCGAGTGCGACGGACGGCTGGTCACGCCGGGCCTGGTGGATTGCCACACGCACGCGGTGTTCGGCCGGCCGCGCCTCGAGGACCACGCGCGCCGGGCCCGCGGCGAGGACTACAAGGCGATCGCGGCCGCGGGCGGAGGGATCCTCTCCTCGGTCGCCGACTTTCGGGGGCGCGGCGAGGAGGAACTGATCGGGTTGACCCGCGACCGGCTTGCGTGGTTGGCCCGCCTCGGCACCACGACCATCGAGGTCAAGAGCGGCTACGGGCTCACGCTCGAGCACGAGCTCAAGGCGCTGCGCGTCGTGCGCCGAGTCGCCGCCGCGCTCCCGCTCACGCTGGTGCCGACCTTTCTCGGAGCACACGAAGTACCGGACGAGTACCGGGGGAGGGGAGAGGGGGGGGGGCGCCGCGACGCCTACGTGCGGCTCGTCGTCGAGGAGATGATTCCGGCCGTCGCGCGGGAAGGTCTGGCGCGCTTCTGCGACGTGTTCTGCGAACCGGGCGTTTTCAGTCTCGATGAGACCGAGGCGATCCTGCGCGCGGCGCGCGGGCACGGCCTCCTCGCCAAGCTGCACGCCGACGAGCTCGATGCCGGCGGCGGCGCGGAGCTGGGCGCGCGCCTCGGCGCGGCGTCCGCCGATCACCTCGGCGCGATCTCGCCCGAGGGTATCGAGGCGCTCGCCGCGAGCGACACCGTGGCCGTGCTCCTGCCCGGCACCCTCACCTTCCTGGGCCGGACCCGGATGGCCCCGGCCCGTGCGCTGGTGGATGCCGGCGCCATCGTGGCGCTCGCCACCGACTTCAACCCGGGCTCCTCACCCACCGGCAATCTGCCGCTGATCCTCGCGCTGGGCGTCAGCCAGGCCCGGCTCCAGCCGGAGGAAGCCTTCCTCGCGGCGACGGTAAACGCCGCCGCGGCTCTCGGTCTCGGCGCCGAGCGGGGCCGGATCGCCCCCGGCGCGCGGGCCGACCTCGCCGTGTGGAACGTCCGCGACGTCCGGGAGCTGTGCTACTGGTACGGAATGCCGCTCGCCTGGCGGGTGTACGCCGCGGGGCGCGCTTGTCACGGGATAGCCGGGGGCGTATCTTCCGCCGACTCGGGCACTTCGCCGCTTTCGCCGCGCCAATCCTAGCGTTTCGGGACCATGGCCAACATCGAGAAATACAAGGAACAGGCCCGCAAGTTCGAGTTGAAGGAACAGTGGGCGAAGGCCCTCGATCCGCTCATCAAGGCGATCGAGGAGTTCGAGGCCTCCCCCGAGAACGACGCCGACCTCGCTCTCTACAACCGGGTCGGCGACCTCTACGTCAAGCTGAACGATGCCACCAACGCGATCCAGTACTACGAGCGCGCGGTCGACCAGTACTACGAGACCGGGCTCGTCAACAACGCCATCGCGTTGTGCAACAAGGTCATGCGCCTCAGCCCGGGGCGGGCCGGCGCGTACCTCAAGCTCGGAATGCTTTTCGCCAAGAAGGGCTTCATGGCGGAGGCCAAGCAGAACCTGCTTGAGTACGCCGACCGGATGCAGAAGGCAGGCCAGACCGAGGAGGCCTTCAAGGCGCTCAAGAAGTTCGCCGAGATGACGCCGGGGCAGGACGAGATCTGGACGGCGCTCGCCCAGCAGGCGCGCGCGCAGGCGAAGTCCGCGGAGCAGCGCGAGCAGCTCGACAAGCTGTTGTCGGAGTTCGACGCGAAGGACAAGGTCGCCCAGCAGCGCCGGAGCCGGATGAGTCGCTCGATGATCACGGGCGAGATAATTCCGGAGGACGTGGCACCGAAGAAGGGCGAGCTGATTTTCCTCGACGTCGACGACGTGCCCACGCCGGGCCGGAGGAGCGGGGGCGTGAAGGCACCGCCGCCCCCACCGCCCCCACCGCCACGCGCAGCCCCGCCGCCGCCGCCCCCGCCGGTCGAAGCGGAGCCGCCGGAGCCGGAGATTCCGGCGCTCGAGATTGAGCCGACCGCGATCGAGGAGCCGGAGCCGGTCGCGCCGGTCGAGGAGGTGTCGCCGCTGGAGCTCGAACCCACGTCGCTCGCCGAGCCGAGCCCGCCGGCTGGCGACGCGTTCGGCCTGGAGCCTACCTCGCTCGACGTCGAGCCGATCTCCCTGGCGGAGCCCGAGCTCGAGCCCGAGCCCGAGCCGCCGCCGCCACCTCCTCCGCCACCACCCCCACCCCCGCCCCCGCCCCAGGCGCGGCGTCCGACGCCGCCTCCGGCGAGGCCGGTGCGGGCCGCGCCGCCGCCCGCGCCGCCGCCCCCGCCGCGCCCGCCGGTCGCGCCGCCCCCGCCGGCGCCGGTGGAGCCGGAGCGGGAATTCGCGTTGGAGCTCGAGCCGGAGCTCGCGGAGCCGGCGCCGGCCGGCGCCCCGGTGTCCGGGTTGCCGCTCATCGAGGGCGACATCGATCTGGGCATGCCGCAGGACGCGATGCCGGACGTTCCGGCGGTGGAGGCGCCGAGCCTGGACGCGCCGGCGGCGACGTCGATCGAGTTCATGGACCTGGGCGCCGTCGAGGAGCTGCCCAAGATCACGGTGAAGGAGCTCCAGAAGCGGGTCCGCGCCAGTCCCGAGGACTGGGACGCGCACCAGCAGCTGGGCGAGGCGCTCCTCGAGGAGGGCGAGCGCGAGGACGGGCTGGCCGAGCTCAACGCCGCGCTCGAGGGCTTCGATGCCGCGGACAATCTCGAGGGTGCCCTGCGCCTGGTCGAGGAGATCCTGCGGCTGGACCCCAACAGCGTGCGGCACCAGCAGAAGCGCGTCGAGCTCTCGTATCGGTCCGGCGACCGGGCCCAGCTCGTGGATGCGTACGTCGAGCTGGCCGACGCGTTGCTGCGCTCGAACGAGGCGGAGAAGGCCATCTCGGTGTACCAGCGCGTGCTCGAGCACGACGCGGGCAACCTCAGGGCCCGGACCGCGATCGAGACCCTCGCGCCGGCGGCGCCGGCGGGCGACGACGTCAAGGCCCCGCGGGTGACGCAGACCCGCGTCAAGGCCGAGCCCACGGGCGGGGGCGACTACGTGGACCTCGGGGCGATGCTGCTGGACAACGAAGGCCCCAAAGATCTCCGCATGCGCATCGAGGACGAGGAGCCCACCGGCGACGAGCAGAAGGACTTCCAGCAGATGCTGGCGGCGTTCAAGAAGGGCATCGAAGCGAACGTCGAGGAGACCGATTTCCAGAGCCACTACGACCTGGGCGTCGCGTACAAGGAAATGGGGCTGCTCGACGAAGCGATTGCGGAGTTCCAGAAGGCGCTGCGCAGCGCCGACGGCCGGCTGAAGTCGTCCGAGGCGCTTGGCCTGTGCTTCTTCGAGAAGGAGCAGCACGCGGTCGCCGAAACGATTCTGCGCCGCGCGCTGGAGCATCCGGCCGCCGGCGACGCCGAGCGCGTCGGGGTCCTGTACTGGCTCGGTCGCACGCTGGAGGAGCAGGATAAGCGGGCCGACGCGCTGGCCGCCTACAACCGCGTGTTCGCGGTGGACATCCAGTTCCAGGACGTCAACGAGCGCGTGCGCGCGCTGATCAAGTCGGGCGCCTAGTGCAGGAGACCGCCGGCGTCACCCTGGCCGACGTGCAGCGCCCCATCGTCGGGCAGCTGGACCAGGTGACGGCGGCGCTGCGGGACATGGTCGCCGCCGACTTCCCGCTGATCCAGGAGGTCAACGGCCACCTGCTCCAGATGAAAGGCAAGCTGTTCCGGCCCACGCTGCTGCTGCTCGCGAACGCTGCGTCCGGCGCCCGCGAGGCCCGCGCGATCCGCCTGGCGGCGGTTATCGAGCTGATTCACCTCGCCACGCTGGTGCATGACGATTCCGTGGATCACTCGGTCCTGCGCCGCGGAATGCCGACGGTGAACGCGCTGTTCAGTCACCAGGTGTCGGTCATCATGGGCGACTACCTGTACTCGCGCGCCGTCACCGAACTGGTGCGGATGGACGAAGTCGAGCCGCTGCGGGTGCTCTCGCGCGTCACGAACGAGATGACGATCGGCGAGATGCGCCAGCTGGCCCAGTACGACGCGCTGGCCTTTCGCGAGGAAGACTACGAGGTCACGATCCGCTCCAAGACGGCGACCCTGCTCTCGGCCGCGTGCGAGACCGGCGCCCTGCGCACCGAGCCCCCGGTGCGCGCCGCGCTGCGGGCCTACGGCGCCGCGCTGGGCATGGCGTTCCAGGTCACCGACGACCTGCTCGACTACACGGAGGAGCAGGCGGTGACCGGCAAGCCGTCGGGCAACGACCTGAAGGAGCACAAGGTCACGCTGCCGCTGATCGCGGCGCTGCGGCACGTCGGCGACGCCGACCGGCGCGCGGTGCAGGAGCTGTTCGCGACGCCGCAGCCGACCGACGACCAGGTCGGCCGGGTGGTGACGCTGGTGGCGCGCCACGGCGGCCTCGAATACGCTCGGGAGCGCGCGGCAGGCTACGCCGGCGAGGCGGAGCGTGCGCTGCAGAGTCTCGCGCCGTCGCCGGCCCGCGACGCCCTGGCGGGCGCGATCGCCTACGCGGTCGAACGGCGGCGGTGACGTGGCCAACGTTCCCCGCCGGCCCCTCTACTATCTGGGCATCCTGTCGTCCGGGTTCGTCCTGGGCGGATTCCTCCATGCCCTGCTGGCGCGGTTCCTGCCCGCCGGAGCCCCCAAGGAGGTCCTGACAGCCTCCGTCCACCCGTCCGTGGGCCCGTTCAGCCTCGATTTGCTGGTGCTGTCCCTGACGATCGGCCCGATCACGCTGACCGTCTCGGTGATGGCGGTCGTGGGCGTCGTGTTGGCGTATCTGCTGGCAAGGTCGCTATTTTAGGGTCAGGAGTCGGGAGTCGGGAGTCGGACGTGACGCTGTGCCGCTCCCTCCACCCGGCTTCCGACGTCCGACTTCTGACGTAGTCGAGGTTCCTATGCCGTTCAATCTGGGGTTCGGCGAGATCATGCTCCTGTTGCTCATTTTCCTGCTCGTGTTCGGCGCCAAGCGGCTGCCGGAGATCGGGTCGGCGATGGGCAGGGGCATCCGCGAGTTCAAGCGCTCCATCAGTTCGGTGACGGACGAGATCGACCGGCCGGCCCCGCCGCCGGCGGAACCGCCGCGGCTCAAGGCGCCAGAAGAGCGCGAACGCCTGGGCTGAGCGGGCGTTCCGGAACCAACGACGGGGCACGGACCGCGCGGTTCGTGCCCCGTGTGCGTTGCAGGACGCGTCCCTAGGGCTGGGTGTTGTCCTGCGGCGCGGGGCGGAGCACCTCGGCGCGGCGGTCCTTCACGTCGGCGGCGCGGCGGAGGCCGGCCAGATACGACTGGACGCGAACCTGGCGGGCGAGCCGCGTGATTTCGGCGCGCTGTTGTTCCTCTTGCGCCCGCCAGGCAGTCGAGTCCGCCCCGGTGCGCCGCAGCGCTTGCAGGACCAAAAACCCCGCCTCGTTGTGCAGCACGCCCGACCGCTCACCCACTCTGAGCCGGAACGCGGCGCCGACTGCCGACGAGGCGGTGCCGAGCATCGGGACGGTCGAGGTCCGCGTGAACGGCCCCAGGGTCATCAACGGCAGCCGCAGCGCATCGCCCACCGCTTCCATGGTCTGACCCGCGGCGAGGCGGCGCTCGGCGTCGCGCGCGATCGCCTCGGCGGCCGCGCCCTTCTTCTCCTGGATCACCGCCTGCCGCACCTCCGGCTCGACCTCGGCGAACGGTGCCACGCCCGCCGGGAACACGCTGTCGAGCCGGAAGACGTAGTAGGCGCCGGTCGTTTCGATGACCGGGCTGGTCTCGCCGGGCCGGGCCTCGAAGGCCCACACCCCGACGTCCGGAATGCGGTACCGGCCGAGGACGTAGGGCCTGCCCTCGAACAGCGGCGGTCCGGGCTCGAGCGGCAGGTCCATCCAGCGCGTGACCGTGTCGAGCCGGGCGCCGTTGGTCTGCTCGGCGGCGAAACGGTCGAGCGAGTCGGCCCGGGCCTCGAGCGTGTCGAGCCGCGCGCCCATCCGGCCCCACGGCACCAGGATGTGGCTCACCGCGGCGCTGTCGGGGGTGCGGCGCTCGACCCGGATGAGATGCGCGCCGAACGTGGTCGCCACCGGCTCGGAAACCTGGTTGAGCGGCAGGCTCCACACCGCGCGCTCGAACTGGGGTACGGTCGCCCCCCGGCCGATCATCCCGAGCGAGCCGCCCTGCGCGGCCGAGCCCGAATCGGCGGACGCCGCGCGCGCGACCACCGCGAAATCGGCGCCCCGCACGATCGAGTCGCGGAGCTCCCGGGCGCGGGCCAGGACCATGATCGAGTCCACCGGCGCCGACAGCTTGCTCACGGCGGTGAGCGTCAGCTGGGCGCGCGCCGGCCGCCGGTAGGCGTCCCGGTGAGTCTCGTAGGAGCGCCGCAGCTCCTCGTCGGTCACGCGAATCGAGGCGTCGGCCACCGCGGTCGCCGGCCGGATCACCAGGGCGCGTACGGTGATCGAGTCGTGCGTGTCGCGCCAGATCTGCCACAGCTTCGCGTCCGACACGTAGATATCGCCGGTGATGTGCTGCAGCAGCTTGTAGCGCGGCAGCTCCTCCCGGTATCGGGCTTCCATGGCGAGCAGGAACTGGCGGGTCTGCTCGTTGCGCGAGGCAATGAAGCGCTCGTACTTCGCGGGGTCGAACCGCCCGTCGGTCTGGAAGTCGGGCGCCTGAGTGATCTCCGGCGGCGGGAACTGCCGGACCGCGTCGGCGATCTCCCGGTCGGTGACCACGATGCCGCGCCGGCGGTACTCCTCCCGCAACAGTTCGGACTGGACCAGCGATTCGAACGCCTGGTTCTCGAGCTCGCGCTGTTCCTCGCGGGTCAGCGCGACCCCTGGGTTCTGGGCCCGCGCCTGGTCGTAGGCCTGGCGATAAGCTTCGAGCCAGGTCTGGTATCGGATCGGCCTGCCGTTGACCGACCCAACGTCCGGCGTGACGCCGGTACTCTGGCCGGAAACGCCCATGCCCACGTCGAACACCAGCCATCCGACGAATGCCACCGCGAGGACGAGCATCACGATCTTCGTCTTCTGGCGCATCGTACTGAGCATGGGCATTGACTCCCGAGAAACGACGGGTTCCTGTGGCCCCGAAGGGGGCTAAATGTAGAAGGGACAACGCCCAAAGCCAACCGTGGCCGTTGACACGGTGCGCTGGCGCAACGTATGTTCGCGCTGTCCCAGGGGCGCGGAAGTTGGTTCCGCCCATGGTCTTGTGCGCCGCCCAGCCGACGGAGCAGGATGGCCGCCCTCAGCGAAATCGAAAAGCTCGAAGCACGGTTCAACGAGAACCCGGACGGGCGCTTCTTCGCACCCCTCGCGGATGCCTACCGCAAGGCGGGTCGCGTGGACGACGCGATCACGGTGCTCACCGCGGGGCTGCCCAAGCACCCGGACTACCTCTCGGCCCACATCGTGTTGGGCCGCTGTCAGCTCGACAAAAAGGACGACGGCCAGGCGTTGGCCGCGTTCGAGCGCGTCCTCGGCCTGGATTCGGAGAACATCATCGCCCTCAAGGCGCTCGCCGAGATCGCCGAGCGCGTCGGTCGGGCGGACGATGCCCGGCGGTGGTTGATGCGGCTGCTGACCGTGGACCCGATGAACGCGGAGGCCGACGAGGACCTGAAGCGGCTGGGCGGGCCGCCGGATGACGCCCAGGCGCCGGCCGAGGCCGCCGAGGACGTCGTCCTGGATCTCGGCGTGGCGGGCGAGGTGGTCGAAGCCGCCGCCCCGGCGCCGACGTGGTCGCCGCCCGCCGCTCCCGAGCCGGTGGCGTTCCCGGAGGCTGCGGTCGCCTCCCCGGCGATGGCCGACGTCGAAACGCTGGAATTCGTGCCCCCTCCGCCCACGCCCATTCCCGACACGGTGGAGCGGCCGGCGGTGCCGCTGGAAACCGCCGCCGCGGCACCGGCCGCGGAGGCCCCCTCAGGTTTCCAGTCGTTCGACGATCAGCTGCAATGGGGCGCCGGCGAGCGGCAGAGCGGGATGATCCACGCCGAGGATATCGCCGAAGCCGAGCGGCGCCACGAGGCGACGAGCGCGGCGATCGAGTTCCTCGAGCCGACGGCGCCCGCGACGCACGCCGAATCGGCCGCTCCCCCCTCCCCTTCGCCAACCCCGAGCCTGGCCAGGACGCGCGAAATCGTTCCGCCGTTGGCAGGCGAGTGGTCCGCCGCGGTCGAGTCGTCCACGATCGAGATGCCGCCGGTGTCGGTTCCGCGGACGCGGGAGCACGAGGCCGTGGACGCCGCCGAACCGCCGCTGGAGCCGATGACGATCGAGCAGGGCTCTGGGCACGCGGAAGCGGCCACACTGGAGCCGGCCGCGGCGTCCCTGCCACCGGCCGCCCCCGACCTGCCGCTCATCATGCCGGAGGACGTGACGCCGCCGGACGAACTGCGGCGCCCGTCGCTCAAGCACGCGCACGTGTCGACGGCGGCCGAACCGCTCGCAGCGCCGGCCGCCGAGCCGATGCTGACCGAGACCATGGCGGAGCTGTATCTGCGGCAGGGATTCACCGACCAGGCGATCGACGTGTATCGCCGGCTGGTGGCGCAGCGCCCACACGACGACGCGCTGCGGACGAGGCTCGCGGCCCTCGAGGCGCCGCGTCCGGTGCTGAGTGCCGCGGCGCTGGGGGCCGAGTCGGTTGGGACGTTCCTGAGCCGCATCGCGCGCGGGTCGCTCCCGTCCGCGCCGGCGGCGCCGCCCCCGAGCCCGCCGGACGCGCCGAGCCCGATGGACCGGGCGTTCGCTGCCGGGGCGGAGGCGGAGCAGGCGGCGCCGGCATCGAGCCCGTCGGAGGGCGGCCCGCCTGGCGCGCCGGCCCGACCCGCGACCGACGCATTCTCGCTCGATCAGATTTTCGGCGCCCCCGGCGGGGGGGCAGGGGGCCAGGCCGCCCAGCCCGCGCCGCCGCCGGCTCCTCCGGCCAAGCTCGGCGCGTCGTTCGACGAGTTCTTCGGCGCCGCACCCCCCGCGGAGGACAGCGTGCGCCCGCGCGAATCCAAGTCGCCGCGGGCCTCGGACGACGACCTCAGCGCCTTCAACGCCTGGCTGCACGGTCTCAGGCGCTAGTGCACATCGCGGTCCTCAACGGGCCGAACCTCAATCTGCTCGGGGTTCGGGAGCCGGAGCGTTACGGCACCATCACGCTGGCCGACATCGAGACCGCCTGCCGCGCCCGCGGTGAAACGCTCGGGTGCTCGCTCGCCTGGATGCAAAGCAACGACGAAGGCTCCCTGGTCGCGGGCGCTCAGGCGCTGCGGGGCGTAGCGGACGGCGCGCTGATCAACGCCGGGGCGCTGACCCACACGTCGGTGGCGCTGCGTGACGCGCTGCTCGCGGTCCGCGTACCGTTTGTCGAAGTGCACCTCACGAACATCCATGCGCGCGAGCCGATGCGGCGGCGCTCCCTGCTGTCGGACCTCGCCGTCGGGGTGGTGGCCGGGTTCGGGGCCGAGTCCTACGTCCTGGGACTGGAAGGACTGGTGGCCCGGCTCACGCGCGCGGGCGGCACGGGCTGATGAGCGACCGGCGCGCGGAGCGGCTTGAGGCGCTGCGCCGGCGCCTGGCGTCGGACGGGCTGGACGGGCTCGTCGTCGTGTCGCTCCCCAACATCCGCTACCTGACCGGGTTCTCCGGGAGCAGCGGCCTCCTGTTCGCCTCCGGCGGCGCGACGGTGCTGCTCACCGACTTTCGCTACCGCGAGCAGGCGCCCGCCGAGGTCGGCGACCTGGCCCGGGTCTCGACCGAGACCGGCGGAGCCTGGGAGCGGCTGCTCAAACTGTTGCCGGACCTGGCGGGTGTGCATCGGGTGGGCTACGAGGCGCACGTGCTCACGGTGCGCGACGCGGAACGGCTGGCCCGGAACGGGGCGAAGCCCTGGACCTTCCAGCCCGTGGCCGATGTCGTGGAAGCGCTGCGGGCGGTGAAGGCGCCCGATGAAATCGCCGCGATTCGTGCGGCGGGTGCCGTGGCCACGCGCGCGCTCGAGGCGGCCACCGTCGGCGTCCGGGCCGGACAGACGGAGCTGGAGATCGCGGCGGCCCTGGAGGGTGCGCTGCGACGCAGTGGCAGCGAGTGGTACGCCTTCCCGACCATCGTGGCCTCGGGTCCCCGCTCTGCCCTCCCGCATGCGCGCACCAGCGGGCGGGTCGTCGCGCCCGGTGACCTGCTGCTCGTGGACTTCGGTGCGGTCGTGGAGGGGTACTGCTCGGATCTGACGCGGACGTTCGTGGTGGGGGCGGAGCCGACGGCCCGCCAGCGCGAGATTCACGAGGTGGTGCGGCGGGCACAGGGTGCGGCGCTGGCAGGCCTGCGCAGCGGGCTCACCGGCCGGCAGGGCGACGCCCTGGCGCGCGACGTGATCGCCCAGGCGGGGCTGGGCGAGGCGTTCGGGCACTCGTTGGGCCACGGGCTCGGGCTCGAGGTCCACGAGGCGCCGCGGCTGGCGCAGACGGCCGAGGACCCCCTTCCGGCGTCGGCGGTGGTGACGGTCGAGCCGGGCGTCTATCTTGAGGGCTGGGGCGGCATTCGGATCGAGGACGACGTGATCCTGCAGACGACCGGCGCCGAGCTTCTCACCGAGTTTCCGCGCGAGCTGTTGCGGCTGGGCTGACCCGTTCTCCAGGGGCCTATGGCGAAGAAGGCAGCGAACACGGCGAAGACAGCCGGCGCGTCATCCGCGGCCGGCGATCTGGGCATCCTGAAGGAGCTGGTGGAGCTGCTGGACCGCTCCCAGGTGACGAGCATCAAGCTGCAGCGCGGCACCGCGACGTACGAGGTGAGCCGGCTCGGGGTGCCGATGGGGTTCGTGCCGGGGCCGGGTGGGCTCGTCGCGCCGCCGCCGGCCGCCGCCGCCGGCCACCCAGCGGCCGCGCCGGCCGCGCCGCCGGCGGACAAGGCGAGCGCGCTGCTTGAGATCAAGTCACCGATGGTCGGGACGTTTTACCGGGCGCCGGAGTCGGGGGCCGAGCCATACGTGAAGGCCGGCAGCCGGGTCGCGCCCGGTCAGACGCTGTGCATCATCGAGGCGATGAAGATCATGAACGAGCTGGAGTCCGACGTGTCGGGCGTGCTCCGCGAGATTCTCGTCGAGGACGCTCAGCCCGTCGAGTTCGGGCAGGTCCTCTTCCGGGTGGATCCCAATGGCTGAACCGACCGCATCCGCGCCGGCCGCGCCGGCACCCGGTGCCCCCCCCCCCAAGGGCGCGCCGGCCACGGCTTTCTTCCAGAAGGCGATCAAGGCGATGGTCGAGCGGAAAGGCTCCGACCTGCTGCTCAAGGTCGGCCGCCCGCCGGTGATCCGCGTGGCCGGCGAGCTCGAGAACGTGGAATCGCCCCCGCTGACGCCCGCGGACCTCAAGGCGCTTGCCGAGCAGGTCATGCAGCCGCGCCAGCTCAAGGAGTTCATGGAGACCAAGGAGGCCGACTTCGCCATCGGCGTGCCGGGCGTCGGCCGGTTCCGCGTCAACGTCTACTGGCAGCGCGGCACGCTGGCGTTCGCGTTCCGGGTCATCCCCTACGAGGTCAAGACCGTCGAGGAGTTGCGGCTCCCCAAGATCCTCGAGGAGATCGCCCTGCGGCCGCGCGGCCTGGTCCTGGTGACCGGCGTGACCGGCTCGGGGAAGTCCACCGCACTCGCGGCGATGGTGAATCACATCAACACCAACCGTCGGGTGAACGTGATCACGATCGAGGACCCGATCGAGTTCCTGCACCGGGACCTGCAGTCGATCGTGAACCAGCGCGAGGTGGGTGCCGACACGCTGAGCTTCCACGCCGCGTTGAAGCACGTGTTGCGGCAGAACCCGGACATCATCCTGATCGGCGAGATCCGCGACATCGAGACCCTGGACGTCGCGCTCAAGGCCGCGGACACCGGGCACCTGGTGTTCGCGACGCTGCATACGGTCGACGCCACGCAGACCATCAACCGCGTCATCTCGTTCTACCCTCCGCACCAGCACGAAGAGATCCGGCACCTGCTGTCGACCGCCTTGCAGGCGGTCATCTCGCTCCGGCTGGCGCCGCGGGCCGACGGCAACGGCCGCGTGGCGGCGTGCGAGGTGCTGATCAACACGGCCGCGGTCCGCGACAACATCCGCGACGTGAAGGCCCAGCTGAACATCCCGGACCTCATCAAGGAAGGCACGGTCCAGTACGGGATGCAGTCGTTCGACCAGTCGCTCATGCGCTGGTTCACGATGGGCGAAATCACGATGGAGACGGCGCTGTTCTACTGCTCGAACCCGACGGAGTTCTCGCTTCAGATCCAGGGGATCGCGGGCTCGAGCGACCGCACCTTCGAGGGCTTCCAGGGCGGTCAAACGGGTCAGGGGCAGGGCGCCGGGGCGGGACGCCGCTCGGGTGCCGCGGGCGGCGGGACCGACGTACCGGGAATCAGCAGGAACCCCTTGTCGCGCTGATGTTCAAAAAGGTGCTGATCGCCAACCGCGGAGAGATCGCGCTCCGCGTGATCCGGGCGTGCCGCGAGTTGGGCGTCGAGACCGTGGCGGTGTACTCGGAGGCGGACCGCGACAGCCTGCACGTCCGCTTCGCCGACGACGACGTGTGCATCGGCCCGGCCCCGGCGCGTGAGAGCTACCTCAAGATCCCCCAGATCATCGCGGCCGCCGAGATCACGGGCGCCGACGCGATCCACCCCGGCTACGGTTTCCTGTCCGAGCGCGCCGAGTTCGCCGAGATCGTCACGGCGTCGAATATCACGTTCATCGGGCCGACGGCCGAGCAGATCCGTCAGATGGGCGACAAGGCCCGGGCCAGGGCGCTGGCCCGGGAAGCCGGGGTCCCGACGGTGCCCGGCTCCCCGGGCCCGGTCGCGGACGCCGACGAGGCACTCCGCCTCGCTCAGGACATCGGTTTCCCGCTCATCATCAAGGCGGTGGCCGGCGGTGGCGGCAAGGGCATGCGGGTCGCGACCGACCCCGACGACTTCGCGCGGCACTTTCAGCTGGCCAGGAGCGAGGCCCTCGCCGCGTTCGCCAACGACGCCGTGTACCTCGAGAGATACCTCGAGCGCCCGCGTCACGTCGAGATCCAGGTGATGGGCGACCGGCACGGCCGCGTCATGCACCTCAACGAGCGCGACTGCTCGGTGCAGCGCCGGCACCAGAAGCTGATCGAGGAAGCCCCGAGCCCGGGACTCACGGCCGCGCTGCGCGAAGCCATGGGCACCGCGGCGGTCAAGCTCGCCGAGAACATCCGGTACGTCGGCGCCGGCACCATCGAGTTCTTGCTCGACCGCGACGGGTCGTTCTACTTCATGGAGATGAACACCCGGATCCAGGTCGAGCACCCCGTGACCGAGATGTGCACGGGCGTGGACCTGGTGAAGGAGCAGATCCGCGTCGCGGCCGGCGAGAAGCTGTCGCTGCCGCGCAACGGGGTGCGCATGCGCGGCCACGCCATCGAGTGCCGCGTGAACGCCGAGGATCCGGCCAAGAACTTCCAGCCCTCGCCGGGGCAGGTGACGGTGTTCCATCCGCCCGGCGGGCCGGGCGTCCGGGTGGACACGCACCTGTACGCCGGCTACCGCGTGCCGCCGTACTACGATTCGCTGCTCGCCAAGGTCATCGTCCACGGTCACGACCGCGCCGAAGCGCTGGCCCGAATGCACCAGGCACTCGAAGGCTTCATCGTCGAGGGCGTCACGACGACCATCCCGTTCCTGGGCCGCGTGATCGGCCACCCGGACTTCGTGCGCGGCGACGTCGACACCAAGTTCCTGGAGCGCGAGAGCCACCTGATGCGGGGCGCGGCGTGAAGATCGACGTGTTCTTCACGCCGGCGGGCGTCAACCCGCCCGAGGTGCAGGGCAGGAGCGTTGTCGTGATCGACGTGCTGCGGGCCACGACCACCATCGCGGTTGCCCTGGCCAACGGGGCGCGAGCCGTGCTGCCGGCCGGGTCCACCGAGGAGGCGCTGCGGCTGGCACAGAACCTCGAGCGCGACGACGTGCTCCTGGCGGGCGAGCGCCGCTCGGTGCGCATCCCGGGCTTCGCCCTCGGCAATTCCCCGCACGAGTTCTCGGCGGACCAGGTGAAGGGCAAGACCGTGGTGCTCGCCACCACCAACGGGACGCCCGCGCTGATCGCCGCGCAGGGCGCGCGCGAGATCATCGTGGCGGCGGCGGTCAACTTCGCCGCCGTCGTCGCGAAAGCCCGCCAGGCCCTCGAGCAGTTCGGCGAGCTGGTGGTGCTGTGCGCCGGGCGGGAGCGCCAGTTCGCCCTCGAGGACGCGTTCGCCGCCGGGCGGCTGGCCAAAGTGCTGCTGCCCGAAGGCGGTCTCAAGCGGGTGCGCGTGAACGACGGCGCCCTCGCGTCGCTCGAGCTGGCGCGCCACTACGGCGAACGGTGGCTGCGTGCCTTCCGCGCCTCGGTGCACGGACGGGCGCTCGTCGAGCTGGGCTACGGCGCCGACCTCAAGCTGTGCGCCCAGGAGAACACCCACCCGATCCTGCCGCTGTACGCGGACCGGAGGATCACCGGCCATCGAAGCGCGGACGCGGGATGAGCTGCGGGCCGTCGCGGCCCTGCTCGCGGGCGCCTTCCTCGCGCTCGCGACCCTGCCGCCGCCGGTCGCGCTGACCGGAGCCCTCGGCCGGGTCATCGGGGAGGTGCTGCGCGACGCCCTCGGGCTGGGCGCCGCGACCGTTCCCCTGGTCCCGCTGTTCTGGGCGGTGGCGCTGTTCGGGCACTTCGACAAGGCGCTGGGCCGCCGCGTGACCATCCTGCTGCTCGGTCTGGCGTTCGCGGTGCCGTTCGCGGTCGGCGTCGTGTTCCAGTACACGGATCCGGTGGCGCGCGCCGCCATCGCCGCCGGCCGGGCCTACGAGCCAAACCCGTGGGCCGGGATCGTCCCGACGTTCTTCGTCTACTACCTGCGCGTGCTCGGCCCCGTCGGCGAAGGGCTCCTCACGCTGGGCGCGTTCAGTGCGCTCACCATCTCGACCATCGGATGGAACCCCTTCGGCCGGCTCCGGAAGGCCGCGGGCACGGCCGCACCCCCGCACGGGCGCACCGAAGGCGCGGCCGAGCCCGCCACCCTCACGGCCCCCGGGTGGCCCGGCGTCGAGCCGGCGCGGAGCGAGCCGACGCCCGCGCACGAGCCGCCGCCGCTCGCGCTCGAGCCGCCCGCGCGCACGCGGCGGGAGAAGAAGCCCAGGGAGCCCGACGCCATGCCCGTCCGCACGGCGATCGAGGTGACGGGCACCGCGGCGGCCGCCGCGGCGGCGCTCGCCGCCGAGCTGCCCCCCATCGGGCTGCTCGATGAGGCGGCCGAAGAGGCGGCCAGCTTCGAGGCCGAGCTCGATCGCCTGCAGCGCCTGCTCGTCGACACGCTCAAGCAGTTCAAGGTCGAGGCCCGCGCCGGCGGGCGCACCACCGGCCCCGTGGTGACCCAGTTCGAGATCATCCCCGAGCCCGGGGTGAAGGTGGGACGCATCGCCGCGCTGGCCGACGACCTGGCGCTGGCCATCAAGGCGCCGAGCATCCGCATCGTCGCGCCGATCCCCGGCCGCGGCGCCGTGGGCATCGAGGTGCCCAATCCGCTGCGGCGCGCCGTCGGCCTCAGGCGCCTGCTGGAGTCGGCAGACTTCGCGGGCACCAAGTCCGAGCTGCCGATTGCCCTCGGCGAGGACCTCGAGGGCCGGCCCATCGTGACCGACCTGGCCAAGATGCCGCACCTGCTGATCGCCGGCTCGACGGGCTCGGGGAAGTCGGTCTGCATCAACACGATCATCACGAGCCTCGTGTATCATCAGCCGAAAGAGCGGCTGCGGATGCTGATGATCGACCCCAAGATGGTCGAGCTCGCGATGTACGCCGACCTGCCGCACTTGCGGCACGCGGTCGTGACGGACAACAAGGACGCGGCCAAGGTCTTCAAGTGGGCGGTGTGGGAGATGCAGGACCGCTACGAGCTGCTCCACGCCAACGCGGCGCGCAACGTGGTGGACTTCAACCGCAAGGTGACCGCCGGCCAGCCCCTGAAAGACCCGAAAGGCGAGCCCTACACGGCGGGTCTGCTGCCCTACATCGTCCTGTTCGTGGACGAGCTGGCCGACTTGATGATGACCGTGCAGGCCGAGATCGAGACGCCGCTGGCCCAGCTGGCGCAGAAGGCGCGGGCCATCGGCATCCACGTGGTGCTCGCGACCCAGCGGCCGAGCGTCAACGTGGTGACCGGCCTGATCAAGGCGAACTTCTCGTGCCGGATCGCGTTTCGCATGGCCTCGAAGATCGATTCCCGCACCATCCTCGACCAGAACGGCGCCGAGGCGCTGCTCGGCTACGGGGACATGCTGTTCCTGCCGCCCGGCAAGAACGATCCGCAGCGCATCCAGGGGGCGTTCATCTCGACCGAGGAGACCGAACGGCTCATGGCGTGGTTCGAGGAGCGCCGCCTGGCGCGGATCGCCGCGCAGACCGAGCGCGCCGAGCCGGACATCATCGAGATCGCCCGACAACGCTCGGCGGATGAAGAAGGAGGGGAAGGAGCGGGTGCGGGCGGCGAGCCCGAGGACCGCGACAAGCTGTTCCGCCAGGCGGCGGAGGTGTGCATTCAGGCGCAGGGGGGCTCGACCAGCCTGCTCCAGCGCCGGCTCAAGATCGGCTACGGGCGCGCGGCGCGCCTCATCGACCAGCTGGAGCACTTCGGTGTGCTCGGCCCCAGCGACGGGCCGCGCGGGCGCGACGTCCTCATGGGATTCGACGACCTGGATCGGATCGCCCCGGAGTAGCCGCCTAGCCGCCTAGCCGCCTAGCCGCCCAGCCGCCCAGCCGCTCGCAACAATCCCGCCCTGCGACGCAAGAATCCGCCTACGTCACCGCACCGGCGGAGCGCTACGATGCCCGGATGCTGAAATCCGATCCCGCCACCTGGACCGACCCTCGGCATCGCCTGGGCGTCGCCGCGGAGCGCGAGGTGATCGCGCTCCTGCGTCGCGAGGGCTACCACGTGCTCGCGCACCGATGGCGGCTGCACCGCCACGACGTCGACGTCATCGCGCGTCGCGGGGCGGTCGTGGTCTTCGCGGAGGTCAAGGCCCGGCGGTGGTCGTCGTTCGGGCGCGGCATCGAGGCGGTCACGGCCAGGAAGCAGCGCGAGCTGGTGCGCGCTGCTGCCGCATGGCTCCAGCGCCGAGGGCGACCTGGAGACGTCGCGCGATTCGACGTGATCGTGGTCGAAGGCGCCCGGATCGAATGGCTCCAAGGGGCGTTCCGGCCGGGCTGGCGGTAGGTCCTGCCCCCAGGGTTGAAAACCACCGGTCGGAGAAGGTCGCGGGCCGGCGTGGAAACGCGCCACCGCGCGGTGGATTCGGTGATGCACCGGCGGCAAGCGGTGTTAGCTTCGGTCGTCCTGACGTCGGGAAGGCGTCTTGCGGTCTGGCGCCGATCCGGTTTCGGTATATATTCGGTGCTTAGGAGTTGGGGACCCCAACCCAAGACCCGCGACCCAAGACCGCTTGTGGAGGCTTCCATGCCTGACCTCGCCGACGATCGCCGCAAGGCGCTGAACCTCGCCATCGCCCAGATCGAGAAGTCCTGCGGCAAGGGGTCCATCATGCGGATGGGCTCCGAGAAGGCGCGGGTCCGGGTGGATGCGATCCCGACGGGTGCCATCAACCTGGACGCGGCCATCGGCATCGGCGGCATCCCCCGCGGCCGGGTCACGGAAATCTTCGGACCGGAAAGCTCGGGCAAGACCACGCTGGCGCTGCACGTGGTGGGCAACGCGCAGCGCGCCGGCGGCGTGGCGGCCTACATCGACGCGGAGCACGCGCTGGACATCGAGTACGCCCGCAAGCTCGGCGTGGACGTGGACAACATGCTGGTGAGCCAGCCGGACACGGGCGAGCAGGGCCTCGAGATCTGCGACATCCTGGTGCGCTCGGGGAGCGTGGACGTGGTCGTGGTGGACTCGGTGGCGGCGCTGGTGCCGAAGGCCGAGATCGAGGGCGAAATGGGCGATGCGCACGTTGGCCTGCAGGCGCGGTTGATGAGCCAGGCCCTGCGCAAGCTGGCCGGTGCCATCAACCGTTCGCGCTGCTCCGTCGTTTTCATCAACCAGCTGCGCGAGAAGATCGGCGTGATGTTCGGCAACCCGGAGACCACGTCGGGCGGCCGCGCGCTGAAGTTCTACGCGTCGGTGCGGCTGGATGTGCGGCGCATCGGCGCGGTCAAGCAGGGCGAGGTGGTCATCGGCAGCCAGGTGCGGGTGAAGGTCGTGAAGAACAAGGTGGCGCCCCCGTTCCGGCAGGCCGAGTTCGACATCCTGTACGATGAGGGCATCAGCCACGCCGGCCTGGTGATCGACATCGCCGCCGAGCAGGGCATCATCCAGAAGACCGGCGCGTGGTTCGCCTACAACGACCAGCGCATCGGGCAGGGACGCGAGAACGCGAAGCTGTTCCTGAAGGACAACCCGGCCGTGCTGACCGAGGTGGAGCTGAAGGTCAGGGAGTTCCTCGGGATGAAGGCGGGCACCACCCTCGAGGAGGAAGTGGCCGCCGAGGAGTAGCGTGACGGTCACCGCGCTGGAGCTCGAGGTCTCGAACGGCGGGGTGCGGGTCCGCATCGACGGCCAGCCGTTCGCGACGGTCGCGACCCACGACGTCGCCGAACTGGGCCTGGCGCCGGGCCGCAGCATCACCGATGCCCAGGCACAGGAGCTGTCGCGGCGCGCGGACGTCCACGCCGCGCGCGCCGTGGGTCTGCGCCTGTTGAGCGGCCGGGCGCTGCCCGTGCGGGAGGTCAGCCGCCGCCTGTTGCGTCGCGGGCTGCCCCGGGTGGCCGTCGAAACAGCAGTGGCCGATCTCGTCGCGTCCGGACTGCTCGACGACGCCGAATTCGCCCGCCACTACGCCCGCACGCGGGCCCGCAAGCGGCTCGGCGCGGGGCGGCTGCTCTCCGACCTCAAGCGTCTGGGCGTCGAGGACCGGCTCGCGCAGGCGGCCGTGACGGAGGCCCTCGAGGTCGAGGGCGTGGACCAGCGCGAGCTGCTGCGCGAGGCGGCCGCGCGCAAACTGAAGAGCCTCTCCGGCCTGGACCGGGACAAGCGCATGCGGCGCCTGCGCGCCTACCTGCTGCGCCGCGGGTTCGCGTCGTCCGAGGTGCGCGACGTGCTGCGGGACGCGATTCCCAAACGCGCCTAGCGGCGCTGCCCAACCGGGCAGCCCGGTCGTCCCCGGCGGTGTCGCTAAGCCCGTGATGCTGCTACATTTCCACGGCTATGCGCGCCGCAGATATCCGCCGCCGTTTCCTCGACTATTTCGTCCAGCGCGGGCACCGGGAGGTGCCTTCGAGCTCGCTCGTTCCCGCCGACGACCCCACGTTGCTGTTCACCAACGCCGGGATGGTGCAGTTCAAGCGCACGTTCCTCGGTCTCGAGCGCCGCGACTACGCGCGCGCCGCCACGGCGCAAAAATGCGTGCGGGCCGGCGGCAAGCACAACGATCTCGAGCAGGTGGGACACTCCGACCGGCACCATACGTTCTTCGAGATGCTGGGCAACTTCTCATTCGGCGACTACTTCAAGCGCGAAGCGATCGAGTACGCCTGGGAGTTCGTCACCGGCGTGACCCACCTCGGCATCGCTCCGGACCGGATCCGCGCCAGCATCCACCACAAGGACGAGGAAGCCCGCCGCCTCTGGCGCGACGTCGCGGGGCTGCCGGACGAGCGCATCTACGGACTCGGCGACAAGGACAACTTCTGGCAGATGGCCGACACCGGCCCGTGCGGCCCGTGCTCGGAGATCCACGTGGACCTCCGCCCGGCGGGTGAGCGCGGAACCGGCTTCGTCGCGCTCGACGACTTCGTCACGGAGACCGAGGCGGGGCGGTTTCTCGAGATCTGGAACCTGGTCTTCATGCAGTACGACCGTCAGGCCGACGGCACGCTGGTTCCGCTGCCGGCCCCGTCGGTGGATACGGGCGAGGGACTCGAGCGTACGACGTCGGTGATCCAGAACGTGCGCTCGAACTACCACACCGACGCGTTCCTCCCGCTGATCCACCGCGCCGAGCAGGTGCTGGGGCGGACCTACCAGGGCATGCGTCAGAACGGCGACCGCGTCGTAGAGGCGGACTCGCTGACGCCCGAAGACGTCTCCGTTCGCGTGCTGGCCGATCACGCGCGGGCGGTCGCGTTCCTCCTCGCCGACGGCGTGTACCCGTCCAACGAGGGCCGCGGCTACGTGCTGCGGCGGATCCTCCGGCGCGCGGTCCGACACGCGTACCTGCTGGGTCGCCGCGAGCCGACGCTGGTGGCCCTGGTCGACGAAGTGGTGAGCCTGATGGGTCCTCACTACCCGGATCTGACCCGCCAGCGCCGCCACCTGGTGGACGTCACGACCGCCGAGGAGGAGCGCTTCCTCGAGACGATCGAAGGCGGCCTGGAGCGATTGGCCGCGCTGAGCGCGGTGACGGCCGACGAGGCGTTCAAGCTGTACGACACCTACGGCTTCCCGATCGACCTGACCCAGATCGTGGCGGCGGAGCGCGGGCTTCGGGTCGATGTGACCGGGTTCGAGACGCTGCTGGATCGGCAGCGGGAGCGATCGCGAGCGGCGAGGCGTACGGGCGGACGGGGGTCCGGAAGCCTGGAAGGCGCGCCTGCGGTCCACACGCGTCAGGGCGGGTGGACGAGGGTCAAGCCGCGGCTGCGCCAGAAGTGGGTCGGTTACACAACCACGCGCGCCGACACCGATGTCCTTGCGTTTCAGAAGGGCGGCGACCGGCTGGGCCTCGTCCTGCACGAGAACCCGTTCTACGCCGAGAGCGGCGGGCAGGTGAGCGACAGGGGCGAAGTGGTTGGCGAGGGCTGGCGGCTCGCGGTGGACGACGTGCGGAAGGTCGAGGGGCGGACGGCGGTGTTCGGGCCGCTGCCCGGTCCCTTCGAGCCGACCGGCGTGGTCGCCCAGGTGGACGAGCCACGCCGCCGCGACACCGAGCGCAACCACACCGCGACGCATCTGGTCCACGCCGCGCTGCGCAAGATCCTGGGCACGCACGTCCGGCAGGCGGGATCGGTCGTGTCGCCCGAGCACCTGCGGTTCGACTTCACCCACCACGCGCCGGTCGGGACCGCGCTCGAGGGGATCGAGGAGGAGGTGAACCGGCACGTGTGGGCCAACCTCGACGTGCTCGACGACGAGATGCCGTACCAGCGAGCGCTCGATTTGGGCGCGATGGCGCTATTCGGCGAGAAGTACGGCGACGTGGTACGTGCCGTGACCGTGCCCGAGGTTTCCATCGAGCTGTGCGGCGGCACCCACGTGCGCACGACCGGCCAGATCGGGTTCCTCAGGTTCGTTTCGGAGAGCGGTGTCGGGGCGGGAGTGCGCCGCGTCGAGGCGCTGACCGGCCCGGGCGCGTACCGCTGGTTCGTGGCGCAGGAGCGGCGGCTGCGGGAAGCCGCCGAACGGCTCGGGAGCACGCCGGAGCACGCGGCGCGCAAGGCGGAGGTGCTCGCGGACGAGAAGCGGAAGCTCGAGAGGCGGGTCGAGGAGCTGATCCGCGGCGGTGGCGCGGCCGCCGGTGCGCGGGTCGTTGAAGAGAACGGAACGGCCATCGCGGTATCGAGCACCGCGAGTGCCGACCGCAACGAGATCGGAGCCATGGTCGACGCGTTTCGCGCGAAGACGAAGAGCGGCGTCGTGGTGATCCTTGCCATGGGCGACCGGCCGGGCATCCACGTGGGCGTCACGGACGATCTGGTGGCGCGCGGGGTGCTCGCGCCCGACGTCGTCAACCGCCTGGCCGCGCTCACGGGCGGGAAGGGCGGCGGCCGGCCGCATTTCGCCTCGGCGGGGGCGGGCAGGGGGAGCCTGGCGGACGTGGAGCGGCAGGCGCCGGCGATCGTGCGCGAGCTGCTGGCGGGGAAGCGGTGACGCGCGCGGCGCTGACCGCCTGGCTCGAGCGGCGCGAGCCCCGGCCGCCGGCGGCGCTCGCTTCCCGTCTCTCTCGCGCGGTGCGCGAAACGCCGGAAGCGCGGATCGCGGCACATCCGGGTCCCGCGGATGCCTTGAGCGCGATCGGGCTGGCGTTGCTGGCCGAGGTGGCCGCGCGGGGTCCGCAGGCCCCCGACCTCGCCCTGGACCTGCTGGCGGCGGACGCCTTCGTGACCTACGCGATCGAAGCGGCGGCCGAAGACGGGCTCAGCGCCGGCGGGTTCGCGGCGCGCATTCTCAGCACGGCGACGGCCGAATGATCGAGCGGCTGCGGGCCGAGCGGCCGGGGCTGTTCGTGCTCGTCGATCCGGAGCGCACGCCGGCGGCCGAGGCGGCGGCCCTGGCGCGCCGGGCGGAGCGGGACGGCGCCTCCGGCCTCCTCATCGGCACATCGTTCGACGGGGCCGCGCGCACCGCGGAAGTCGCCGGGGCGATCAAGGGCGCGTGCCGCCTCCCATTGCTGCTGTTCCCGGGCTCCGCGAATCAGCTGGTCGCCGACGTGGACGCCGTCCTGCTGCTGTCGCTGGTGTCGGGCCGGAACCCGCAATACCTCATCGAAGAGCACGTGCGCAGCGTGCCGTTCTTCCTGCGCCACGCGGTGACGGCGGTCTCGACCGGCTACATCCTGGTCGATGGCGGCCGGGTGACGGCGGTCGAGGCCGTGAGCCAGACGCGCCCGTTGCCGTGCGACAAGCCGGAGATCGCGGCGGCGCACGCGGTGGCGGCGGGGCTGATCGGTATGGCGGCCGTCTATCTCGACGCGGGCAGCGGGGCCGAGCGGCCGGTGGCGCCGGAGGTCATCGCGGCGGTGCGCAAGGCCGTGGCGCTGCCGCTGTTCGTCGGAGGTGGTCTGCGGACGCCTGAGCAGGCCCGCGCCGCGCGGGAAGCGGGCGCCGACTTCGTGGTCGTGGGCAACGCGATCGAGGACGCGGGCGCCGGTGCGATCGGCGCGTTCGTGCGGGCCGCCGGGAACCACGCGCCGTGATCGATCTCCACACCCATCTGCTCCCGGGCGTCGACGACGGGGCGGAGACGGCGGAGCAGGCGGTGGCGGTGTTGGGCAGCTTCGCGGCGCAGGGCGTGCGGGCGGTGTGCTGCACCCCCCATCTGCGCGCCAGCGAGCTGGCGGAGGCCCCGTGCGCCGAGCTGGACGGCCTGCTGGCGGAGCTGCGCCGCATGGCGCCGGACGCGGTGCGGCTGACCCGTGGCTTCGAGGTGATGCTTGACGTCCCGGCTCCGGACTTCACCGACCGGTGCGTATGCCTCGGCGGCTCGCGCTACGTCCTGGTCGAATTCGGCCGGCTGGTTCCCGCCGAGGCGAGCGTCGAAGCCCTCGGCCGCATCGCCGCGCAGCGGCTGGTCCCGGTGCTCGCGCATCCGGAGCGGTACGCGGCCTGCTCGGTCGAGCAGGCGCGGCGGTGGCGTGAAGCGGGCGCCATCCTGCAGGTGGACGCCACGACCATGCTCTCCGACACGCGGCGGGCCGAGCGCGCGCGGGCGCTGCTGACCGCGGGTCAGGCCGCCATCCTCGCGAGCGACAACCACGGCGACGGCCGCTCACTCGCGGCCGCCGTCGAATGGCTCGACCGTCACGGCGGCGAGGTCCAGGCGCGGCTCCTCGCCTACGAGAACCCCGAGGCCATCCTCGCCGACGCGGACACCGTCCCGGTGCCCCCGCTCCGGGTCCGCCGATCGTGGTACACGCTGCTCAAGGACTTCGTGGTCGGGGGCCGCGACGCGTGAGCCTCGCCCACGTGCGCGACCTGGCGCGGCTGGCCGAGCGCTGCGCCACGGAGCTCGACGGCCCGGTCGGCCGGTACGTGGACCTCGTCCGCGGCACGATCAGCGGCGGCGGCACTCTCTACTTCGCGGGGAACGGCGGCTCGGCGGCCCACGCGCAGCACATGGCGACCGAATACGTCGTCCGGTATCAACCGGTGCGGCGCCGAGCCGTCTCGGCGCTGGCGTTGTCGACCGACAGCTCGCTGATCACCGCCGGGGCCAACGATCTCGGGTTCGACGAGGTGTTCGCGCGCCAGATCGAAGCGCACGGCCGGCGTGGAGACCTGCTCGTGCTGATCTCGACCTCCGGCAACTCGGCCAATCAGGTCCGGGCCGCCGAGGTGGCCCGGTCCAAGGGCGTGCGCACGGTCGGGCTCCTGTCCAGGGACGGGGGCCGGCTGGCCCCGCTCGTGGACGTGGCCATCATTGTGCCCACCGACGATATGGCGCTGGCGCAGGAACTCCAGCTGGCGATCGATCATCATGTGTGCTCGGTGATCGAACCGGAGCTGTAGAAGCGGGCACGGGGGCGCTGGGGCACAGGGGCACGGAACAACGGGAGCAAGCGTGATTGCACTGAAGGGGCAGCGGGTGGTGGTGACCGGCGGATCACGCGGCATCGGGAAGGCCACGGTCGAGCTGTTCCGGAGCTTCGGTGCGGAGGCGCTCAACGTCTCCCGGTCCACGCACGGCGATCTTTCGGACCCCTGCAACGTGGAGAAAGCCGCCGCGGCGATTGGGGCGCCGCTGGACCATTTCGTGGTGAACCACGGGGTGTGGCCCCCCAGGCCCGTGGCGCTGCCCGACATGCCGCCAACCCAGTGGGCCTCGACGATCGCGCAGAACCTCGATTCGTACTTCTATCTGCTCCGCGAGTTCACCCCGCTGCTGGGTGAGGGCGGCTCGATCGTCCTGGTGGCCTCGACGGCCGCGCAGCGCGGCGAGGCGTTCCACGCCGACTACGCGGCCAGCAAGGGCGCCATCGTGTCGCTGACCAAGAGCCTCGCGGTCGAGCTGGCCCCGCGGCTGCGTGTCAATTGCGTCGCGCCGGGTTGGGTCGATACGGACATGAGCGCCGAGCCCTACGCGGGCGGAGGCCGCGCCGCGATCGAGGCGGGGATTCCGCTGCGGCGCATCGCCACCGCCGAAGACATCGCCGGCCCGATCGTGTTCCTCTGCTCCGACCTCGCGCGCCACGTCACGGGGGAGATCCTCAACGTGAACGGCGGCAGCGTGCTGTGCGGGTGAGACCGCTCGCGCTCGGCTCGCTCGCGGTCACGAACGCCCTCCTCTCCGTCGCCTTCCAGTGGGTGGTATTGACTCGCCTCGGGGCGGCGCGCGCCACCGACGCGTACTTCGCGGCGGGCACCGTGCCCACGCTGCTCATCGCAGTCATGAGCGGCGCGCTCGGTAACGTGCTCGTGCCGCTGCTGGCGGTCGAGAGCGAAGCCGGCCGCCGGAAGCTCGGCTGGGTGTTCGTGGCGCTGGTGGGTGGTGCGCTCGGTGCACTGGCGCTGGTCCTTGGCCTGTCGGCGGGCTGGTGGGTGCCGTGGATCGTGCCGGGATTCTCGGCGGAGGAGGCGGAGCTGGCCGCACTGCTGACGCGGTACAATCTGGCCGGGGCCGTGCTCGCCGGCATCGCCGGCGTGCAGTGGGCCGTGCTGTACGCCCAGCGCCGCTTCGCGGTGGCCGAGACGGCGCCGGTCGTGGCGGGGCTGGTGGCTCTCGCGGCGCTGGCCTGGGCCCTGCCGCGTTGGGGCGTGCTCGGCGCGGCGTGGGCCGGCCTCGTCCGCTCCGCGCTGCCGGTGTTGCTGCTCGCGCCCCTGCTCGGCGAACCGGGCGACCTGGCCGGTGCACGGGTGCAGATCCGCGAAGCCTGGCAGCGGTTCCGCCCGCTGCTCGGCGCCAGCCTGTACACCAAGAGTGACGCGCTCGTCGACCGTGCGCTGGCCTCGTTTGCGCCGGCGGGGCTGCTCGCGCTCTACGGACTCGCGCAGCAACTCTACAGTCTCGGCCACACGGTGCTCAACCGCGCGGTGGCGGCCCCGGCCCTGCCAGGCCTCGCGGAAGACGCGGCCGCGGGTCGCTGGCAGGCCTTCGGCGCCGGCGCGCGCCGAATTGCCGTGACCCTGGCCGCGGCGACCGTGGGGACGGGGCTCGTGTTGGCGGCCCTGGGCGCCCCGATCCTCGCGTGGGGCGCGTCCGGCCGGCTGGAACCGGGCGATGCGCGCACGCTCTGGCTTCTGTTCCTGGCGCTCAGCGGGGTGTGGGTGTGCGGGGCGATCGGGCAGGTGACGTCCGGCGGGTTCTACGCCATGGGCGATACCCGCACGCCGACCCGCGTCGCCGTGGTGAGCTTCACCGTGGCCATCGTGCTCAAAGTCCTCGCTTTCGTCCGTTGGGGACTCTGGGGCGTGGCGGGCGTGACCAGCGCCCACTACGTGGCCAACGCGGCGATCATCGGTGGACTCCTGTCGCGCCGCATCGCGCGCGCGAGGAGTGGATGAGCGAGGCGGGCGGCACGGAGTCGGTCCCATGCCCGCTCGGGTGCACCGCCGGCGATGTCCTGGTGCTGACCGCGCACGATCGGCTGCACGGGCTTGCGGGTGAGTGGCGGGTAGTGCGGTGTGCTGGATGCGGGCTGATGCGGACGAATCCCCGGCCAAGGCGGGAGGCCATTGCCGCGTACTATCCGCGAGACTATCAGCCGTTTTTGGACAGTAGGGTAGACAGCGGTCTTGGGTCTTCGGTCTTGGGTCCTGGGGTCGAGGTTCGCCGTCCCCAAGACCCACTGCCCAAGACCCAAGACCGCCGGTTACGCTACGATCCCCTGAACCGTGCCGTTCCCGATTTGCCGCCTGGCCGTCTGCTCGAAATCGGCTGCGGCTCAGGGAGCTTCCTTCACACGATGGCCTGTCGAGGGTGGCAGGTCTGCGGCCTCGAGCCCTCGGCCGATGCAGCGGCGGCCGCGCGGGAGGCCGGGTACGAGGTGATCGTCGGTCAGCTCGAGGACGTCACCGACCTGGCCGGTCCGTACGATCTCATCGCGGGCTGGATGGTGGTCGAACACGTGCACGAGCCCGTGGCCGCGCTGGCGCGGCTCCGTCGTGCGGCCGCGGAGAACGGGTGGCTCGCGATCTCGGTACCGGACGCCGGCTCGTGGGAGCTCGCCGCGTTCGGCGACGCGTGGTACGCGCTCCAGATGCCGACGCACCTGTTCCACTACACCCGCGCGACGCTCCGGCTCGTTCTGGCCCGTGCCGGCTGGCGCCTGACGCGCGTGATGTGGCAGCGCGACGCGAAGAACCTCTTTCACAGCTTGTGCTACCGGTGCGCCGACCGTGGCTGGGAGGCCGGGGCCGCCTGGCTGGCGGACGCGGCCGTGGGCAAGCGGATCCCGCGGGTGCGCGCGGCCCTGGGGCAGGTCCTGGGCCGCCTGCGCGCCAGCGGCCGGATGACCGCGTGGGCGAGGGCCGCGTGAGCGGCGCCGGCGGCGCGGCCATCGGGTGGCGGCCGGTGTCCGACGATCCCGCGGTGGCGAGTGCGCGCATCCGCTGCCTCAACCCGCTGGCGGAGCTGGAGCGGCGCGGCGCTCCCGTCGAGCTGTACCGGAGCAGCCGCACCTACACGGCCGTGGTGTACTCGAAGCGCTACGACGCCGGGACGTTGCGTGACGCGGAGCGGCGCAAGGCGGCCGGCACGCGAATCGTGTTCGATCTGTGCGACAATCATTTCTACAACCCGAACGGATCACGGCGGCTGGCCGCCGCCGCCGAGCGGTTGCGCGCGATGCTGCGGCTCGCCGACGACCTGGTTGCTTCGACCGACGCCATGGCCGATGTGATCCGCGCCGAGGTCGGCGAGCGGCCGGTCGCGGTGATCGGCGACGCGGTGGAGGAGCTTGTCGCCCAACGCGAACGATGGGACATCCGGTATGACCGTCGGAGGCACCTGGCGTTCGCCGAGGCGCGGATGGGGAGCGGCAAGCACACGAATGCCCTGCGCCTCATCTGGTTCGGAGCGCACGGCGGCCCGTACGGGGCCGGCGGCATCGCGGACCTGCGCCGGATCAGGGACGTCGTGCTGCAGTTCCACCGGCACCAGCCGGTCTGGCTGACTGTGATCAGCAACAGCCAGTGGAGCTACTATCGGTGGGTGCGTTGGTGGCGAGTGCCCACCACGTATCTGGCCTGGAGCCCGACGACGTTCATCGAGGGGTTGGGCCTGCACCATATTGCCGTCATTCCCGTCTCGCCGACTCCGTTCACGCGGTGCAAGTCGAACAACCGGGTCGCCACAGCGCTGGCCCACGGGTTGGCGGTGATCGCCGACGCGATCCCGAGCTACGAGGAGTTCCGCCCGTTCACGGTGCTCGACGATTGGGAGCGGGGCCTGGCCCGATACGCCGATGCCCGGGCGCGGGTGGACGACGTCGAGAAGGGGCGCGCGCACGTCCGGGCCCGCTGGACGATCGGCCCCATCGCCGACCAGTGGCAACGGTTCCTCGAGGGCCTGCTTCGCTGATGCGCCACTTCTTCGACTGGTTCGGCGAGCGTGCGCGGCCCGACGAGCCGTGGCTCATCCTGGGCAAGGGGCCGAGCTACGACCTGGTGGGGCAATACGACGTGAGCGGGTATCGTACGCTGAGCCTCAATCACGTGGTGCGGGAGCGCGCGGTGGACGCGGCCCACGTCATCGACATCGACGTGATCGGGCAATGCGCGGACGCCATCCGGGCCAACGCCGGTGTGCTCGTGATGCCGTGGCACCCGCACGTCGAGAACAAGGCCGGCGACGACACGCTGGCCGCCTGGGTCTCGCGGACGCCGGTGCTCGCCGAGCTGGACGCTGCGGGCCGGCTCCTGACCTACGATCTGAGCACGCACCCCCGGGCGGATGGGCCGAAGCCGCAGCCGCCTGGCCGCCTGGCCGCCCAGCCGCCTGTCGTTCAGGCCACCTACTTCTCGGCGGAAGCCGCACTGAGCCTGCTCGCTCTCGCCGGCGCGCGCCGCGTGCGATCCCTCGGCGTGGACGGCGGCAAGAGCTACGGACAGGTGTTTCACGATCTCAAGGGCTCGACGCTGCTGGCCAACAAGTGGGCGAGCTTCGATCTGCAGTTCCCCGGCTTCGCCGCCACCATCGTCTCGACCGGCGTGGACTATGCACCGCTGAACGTGGAGTCTCCGGTGCGGGTGTACGTGGGCAGCCAGGAGCCGCAGATGCTGGCGGTGAAGGTGCTGGAGCACTCGATTCGGATGCACGCGAGCCTGACGGTCGAGGTGGTTCCGCTGCACCACGGCAACCTCACGTTTCCGACGCCGAAGGACGTCACGAACCGGCCGCGGACGCCGTTCTCGTTCCAGCGGTTCACCATACCGGCCCTGGCGGGCTATCGCGGCAGGGCGCTCTACGTGGACTCGGACATGCAGGTCTTCCGCGACATCCGCGAAGTGTGGACCTTGCCCTTTGAGGGGGCAGATCTGCTGGCCGCGCGGGAGCTGGGGGACACGGGCCGCCGGCCGCAGTTCAGCGTCATGATGCTGGACTGCGCGCGGCTGCGTTGGACGCCGGAGTCCATCGTGGGGCTGCTCGACTCGGGCGCCCTCGACTACGAGCGCCTGATGTACCAGATGGCGGTGGCCGAGCAGGTGCGGGCCGACATCCCGCCTGAGTGGAACTCGCTGGAGCGGTACGAGGAGGGCAGAACGGGCCTGCTGCACTACACCGACATGGACCGCCAGCCGTGGGTCGCGACGACCAACCCGCTCGGCTACCTGTGGGCGCGCGGCCTGTTCGCCGCGGTGGACGCCGGCGCGGTAACGCGGGAGGAAGTCGCCGAGCACGTGGCGAAGGGCTGGGTGCGGCCGAGCCTGGTGGCGCAGCTCGACCAGCGGGTCGAAGAGCCGGCGATGCTGCCGACAACGGCACTCGCGCTCGATCGCGGATACGCGGCGCCGTACGAGACGATGGGGCCGCACGGGGGTGGCGGCCTGCTGGCGCGGGCGCGGGCGATCGCCCGGCATCTGCTGGCGCACAGTATGGCCGGCCGGAGCGCGCAGCGCCTGCGCGGGTGGCTGCGCCGGAAGGGATGGGAAGGGGCGTGAGCCTCACGCGCTTCCCGCTCGATCGCGTGCCGGTCGAGGTCAAGCGGATCGCGGCGCGGCTGCACGAATCCGGCCACGAAGCGTGGTACGTCGGCGGCGCGGTCCGCGACCTGCTCTACGAGTTGCACACCGGGACGCGGCCGCCGCGCACCGGGGACTTCGACATCGCCACGTCGGCCCTGCCCGAGGTGGTGCGCGCGCTGTTCCGACGGACCGTGCCCATCGGCATCGAGCACGGCACGGTCGCCGTGCTCGACGACGCGAGCGTCGCGCACGAAGTCACCACGTTCCGCAAGGACGTCACGACCGATGGCCGGCACGCGGTGGTGGAGTTCGGCGTAGCGCTCGAGGAGGACCTCGCGCGCCGGGACTACACGATCAACGCCATCGCCGTCCACCCGGAGACCGGCGAGCTGCGCGATCCGTTTGGCGGCCAGGCGGACCTGGCGCGCCGGCTGGTGCGCGCGGTCGGTGATGCGCCGACCCGGCTGGCCGAGGACCGGCTGCGCGTCCTGCGCGGTCTCCGGTTCGCGGCGTCGTTCAGCTTCGAAATCGAGCCGGCCACGTGGGCGGCGATCGCGGCTGCGGCGGGCGAGGTCGCGTACCTGTCTCGCGAGCGGGTCCGCGACGAATGGCTCAAGATGCTGGCCACCAGCCAGCCCTCCGCGGGCGTCGGCCTGTGGCGGCGTGCCGGCGCGCTGGTCGTGGTGTGGCCCGAGCTGGCGTCGCTGCCGCGCGAGCGGGAGCCGTGGCTCGACCTCGTGGCGCCGCGCGATCCCGTTCTGGTCACCGCCGCGGCGTTGTATCACGCCGGGCGCGCAGCCGCCGAGGCGGACGCCGCGTGCCAGCGCCTGCGGTTCTCCGGCAAGGACGCCGAGCGGGTGCGCGCCGTCGTCGCCGGCCTGGGCGAGGGGCTGCCCCCGGGGGCGGGGGAACCGGTCCGCCGCTGGCTGACGCGGCATCGCGCCGTGGCCGACGACGTCATCGGCGCGTCGCAGCCGGTGGAGCCGCGAGAGCCCGCGCGCGCCGCTGTGCGCGAGGTCCTGGCGTCGGGGGCGCCGTTGGCGGTCGGAGAGCTGGCCGTCAGCGGCGACGACCTGAAGGCCGCCGGCATTCCGGCGGGACCCGCGATGGGCGGCATCCTGCGGAGATTGCTCGAAGAATGCCTGGCCGACCCACGCCGCAACACGCGCGAGCGCCTGCTGGCCCGGGCGCGGGAGCTCGCATGAGCACCGGCGCCGTGCTCGTGTTCGGCATCGTGGCTGCGCTGGCCAACCTCGCCGGCGCCGTCGCCGTGGCGCAAAGCGCCCGGTTCGGCCTCCGGGTCATCGAGGGCTTCGTGGCCTTCTCGGCCGGGTTCATGCTGGCCCTCGCCCTGGTCGCGGCGGTTCCGGAGGCGCTGGGCCGCCACCCCGAGACCGCGGCACCCGTGGTCCTCCTCGGCTACCTGCTGGTGCACCTCTCGCAGCATACCGTGACGCCGCATTTCCATTTCGGGGAGGAGACCCACGCCGTGTCGCAGCGGGCGAGTACCGCCGCGCTGCTGGGGCTGCTGCTCCACACCTTCTTCGACGGCGTGGCCATCGCCTCGGGATTCCTGGTCAGCAGAACGCTCGGCCTGCTGTTCTTCGTGGCCATCGCGCTCCACAAGCTGCCGGAGGGCGTCACGATCTCGAGCCTGGTAATGGCGTCGGGCGGCTCGGCGCGGCGCGGCTACCTGGCCGCCGGCCTGCTCGGGCTGGCCACCGTGCTCGGCGTGGCCCTCACCGCGAGCCTCGGCGTGCTCACGGAGTACGGCCTCGCGCTCTCGGCCGGCGTCACCCTGTACGTGGGCGCGTCGAACCTGGTCCCGGAGTTCCAGGGCAAGAAGGGGTGGCGGTTGCCCCTGGCGTTCTTCGCCGGGGCGGGGGCGTTCCTCGCGACCCACGCGCTCCTGGATCGGGTTGCAGGGTAGCGACGATGTGACTAGATTGGTCACATTGATGGGACTAATGAGGTCACAATGGCTCGTAAGTCGAAGCAGCCCAAGCGAAAGCGCTACGACTCCCCGAAGGGTCGCGTGGCCAAGGTGTCTGAGTTGAAAGCCGGACTGAGCGCCTATCTTGCTCAAGTGAAGCGCGGTGATGAGGTCGTGGTCACCGAGCGGGGCGAGCCCATCGCACGCATCGTTCCCATCGAGTCGATCGGGGCGCGCAGCGACCAATGGGCGCGCGTGCGGCAGATGCAGCGCGAAGGCCGGGTCATCGTTCGGGGCGACGGGCGCGTCCCAGAGCGATACTGGACCCTGCAAGTCCCCGACTTGCCTCCGGGATCGGTCGTGAGAGCTCTCCTCGAAGACCGGGACGAGAGCTGGTGAGGTATTGGGACGCTTCGGGCGTTGTGTCGCTCTGCGCTCGGGATGGGCACTACGAGCGCGCGAGCCCGCTCCTGACCGAGGACCAGGAAATCGTGACGTGGTGGGCAACGCCCGTCGAGTGCGTGTCCGCGTTCGCGAGGCTGCGCCGCATGGGCGAGATGAGCGGTGGCAAGGAGTTGTCGGCTACGGAGCGCTTGCACGCGCTGAGCGAGGGTTGGACTGAGATCCAACCGGGCGACACGTTGCGTCGGCTCGCGGAGCAAATGGTTTTCCGTCACGGGCTTAAGGCGATGGACGCGCTTCAACTCGCGGCGGCAGTGGATTGGGGAGGCGGCAGCGGTCGCGGGCTGGAGTTCGTGTCGTTCGACGAGCAATTGTCGCGCGCCGCCGCGCTTGAGGGGTTTCGCGCCCGTCCGTCCACGTGACCCGCGAGTCCTCCCTGTTCGCCCCGCCCCCCGGCATTGAGCCGCTGGCCGCCCGGATGCGCCCCCGCACCCTGGAGGAGTTCGTCGGGCAGGAGCATCTGCTCGCGCCCGGCAAGGCCCTGGGGGAGCTGATCCGCCGGGGCGAGGTGGGCTCGATGGTGTTCTGGGGCCCGCCCGGAAGCGGCAAGACCACGCTGGCGTATCTCATCGCGCGCTATACCGACCGCGAGTTCGTGCCGTTCAGCGCCGTCACCGAAGGCGTGCCGCGGGTGCGCGAGATCATCAAGGAGGCCGAGGACCGGCTCGCGCTGCACGGGCGCCGCACGATCCTGTTCTGCGACGAGATCCACCGCTTCAACAAGGCGCAGCAGGATGCGTTCCTGCCGCACGTCGAGCGCGGCACGGTGGTGCTCATCGGCGCGACCACCGAGAACCCCTCGTTCGAGATTACGGGAGCGCTGCTCTCGCGGATGCGGGTGTTCGTGCTGGCGCCCCTGTGGGAGGAGCACGTCCGCGGGCTCGTCGAGCGGGCGCTCCGCGACGAGGAGCGCGGACTTGGGAGGCTCAAGCTCGAGATCGATGACGACGCGCTGGCGTTGCTCTCGCGCGAAGCCGACGGCGACGCCCGCAGGGCGCTGTCGGGTCTCGAGGCGGCGGCGGAGTACGTCTCTGGAGAGGCGGGGCACCGGGGCACGGGGGCACGGGGGCACGGGACGGCGGCCGACTTCGCAGGCGCCGCCACGCCCCAACGCCTCACTGCGGCCGTCGTGGCCGACGCCCTCCAGCGTCGCTTCGCGCGCTACGACAAGGGCGGCGAGGAGCACTACAACCTCATCAGCGCGCTGCACAAGGCCATGCGCGGCAGCGACCCGGACGGCGCTCTGTATTGGCTGGCGCGGATGATCGACGGGGGCGAGGACCCGTTGTACCTCGCGCGGCGCATCGTCCGGGCGGCGGCCGAGGACGTCGGGCTCGCGGACCCGCGCGCGCTCGAGATCGCGCTGGCGGCCAGAGACGCGTTGCACTTCCTGGGGCAGCCGGAGGGTGAGCTGGCCGTGGCGCAGGCGGTGGTGTACATCGCGACCGCCCCCAAGTCCAACCGCGTGTACGAGGCGTGGGGGAAGGCACTCGAGGCGGCGCGGGAGCATCCGGCCGAGGGCGTGCCGCTGCACATCCGGAATGCGCCGACCCCGCTGATGAAGGAGCTGGGGTACGGGGCGGGGTATCAGTACGCGCACGACGTGCCGGAGGCCTATCTGCCGCAGGAGTACCTCCCGGAGAAGCTGCGTGGTACCCGGTTCTACGAACCCAGTGCGTTCGGGCAAGAGCCGGAGATCGGCAAACGCATGGCTTGGTGGGATGAGCTGAAGGCGAAGACGAGGTGCGAGGGCAAGCCGTGAGTCCGCGCACCATGGTCGACGTCGCATCGCCCGTCGAGCGCGCGCTCCTCGTCGGGGCGCCGCGCAAGGGCACGAAGGACGCGAGGGACGTCGAGGAGCACCTGGACGAGCTGGCGCGGCTGGCCGATACGGCGGGGGCGAAGGTGGTGGGCCGCATCGTACAGGTCGTCGCGGCACCGAATCCCGAGTTCTACGTGGGGCGCGGGAAAGTGCAGGAGGTGGCCGCGCGGATCGCCGACACGGGCGCGACCGTGATCGTGTTCGACGAGGAGCTGTCGCCGCGCCAGGGCAAGCATCTGGAGGACGAGCTCAAGGTGCGCGTGATGGACCGGACCGAGCTGATCCTCGACATCTTCGCGCTCCGCGCCCGGAGCCGCGAGGCGCGGATGCAGGTCGAGCTGGCGCAGCTCGAGTACCTGCTCCCGCGGCTGACGCGGATGTGGGTGCACCTGTCGCGCATCCGCGGCGGCATCGGGCTCCGGGGTCCGGGCGAGACCCAGCTCGAGACCGACCGCCGGATGATCCGGCACAAGATTGGTGCGCTGAAGGAGAAGTTGACGGAGGTCACGGAGCACCGCGGCCGGGTGCGTGACCGGACCCGCGAGCGCGGAGTCTTGCGCGTGGCCCTCGTCGGGTACACGAACGCCGGCAAGTCGAGCCTGCTCCGGGCGCTCACCAAGGCCTCCGCCCACGTCGAGGACCGCCTGTTCGCGACCCTCGACACCCAGAGCCGCGAGACGATGCTGAACGGCCGCCGGATCCGGTTCACGGACACGGTGGGGTTCATCCGCAAGCTGCCCCACGGCCTGGTGGCGAGCTTCCGGGCGACCCTGGAGGAAGCCCAGGATGCCGACGTCCTGGTACACGTGGTGGACGTGAGCCATCCGGCGTGGGAGGAACAGCTCGCCGTGGTCGAGCGGGTCATCTCGGAGGCCGGGCTCGAGCGCGGGACGGTCCTGGTGCTCAACAAGGCGGATCGGCTCGACGAAACGACCTGTCTGGACGTCGTGCGCTCCGCGGAGAGCCGGTCGGGGGCCGTGGTGGCCGTGAGCGCCACCGAGGGCACCGGCCTCGAGGTGCTGCGCGAGCGGGTCCTGTCCGGCGCGGCCGGCCCGGAAGGCCAGCCGCGGCGCGGCATCCCCTAGAGATCGATCGGCCGCGGCGCTACATTCCCGAGCTTTTTCGCACGGGGCGGCCTGCGGCCGCCCGTTGGGCGCCGGTGGCTTGAACCGACGAGGGGGACTGATGTCAGAACTGCCGTCGTTCGCGACGGAGACGGTGCAGGACGAGCCGTGGCCGGTGTATCGCCATGTCTTCGTGATCGCGGAGATCGGCATCAACCACAACGGCGACCTTAAGATCGCGAAGCAGCTCATCGATCTGGCCAAGGACACCGGGTGTGACGCCGTGAAGTTCCAGAAGCGCACGATCGACCTCGTGTACCCCAGGGGCCAGTTGGACAGTCTGCGCGAGAGCCCGTGGGGCACGACGTTTCGTCAGCAGAAGGAAGGCCTGGAGTTCGGCAAGGCCGAGTACGAGGAGATCGATCGGTACTGCCGCACGGTGGGGATCGAGTGGTTCGCGTCCGCCTGGGACGTGCCCAGCCAGCGCTTCCTGCAGCAGTTCAACCTCAAGTACAACAAGATCGCGTCGCCGATGCTGGGGCATGGCGAGCTCCTGGAGACGGTGGCGGCCGAGCGGCGCCCGACCTTCATCTCGGTCGGCATGAGCACCTGGGAGGAGATCGACGGCGCCGTGGCCGTGTTCAAGCGCCACCGCTGCCCGTTCATCCTGATGCACTGCGTCTCGGAGTATCCGGCGCAGGAGCACACGCTCAACCTTCGCGTCCTCCAGGAGCTGCGGCGCCGGTACGCGTGCCCCGTCGCCTACAGCGGTCACGAAGTCACCCCGATTCCGAGCGTGGTCGCGGCGCTGATGGGCGCCTGCGCGATCGAGCGACACATCACGCTCGATCGCGCGATGTACGGCAGCGACCAGGCCGCGTCGCTCGAGAAGCGGGGCCTGGAAATGATGGTGGGCTACACGCGGACGATCCCGATCGTGCTTGGCGACGGCGTCAAGCGCGTGACCGATGCCGAGGCCAGGAACGCCCAGAAGCTCCGCTACTACACGGGCCCGTTGTGGGGGGCGCAGCCGAAGGGATGACCGGACCTCGGGCAAGGACCGGCAGGGCAGGCCTCATCCTGCAGGCGCGGATGGGCTCGACGCGGCTGCCCGGCAAGTCGCTGATGCCGCTCGCCGGGGCGCCGTTGTTGCAGCGTCTCCTCGAGCGGGTTCGACGCTGCCGCGCCGTGGACGTGATCGTGGTGGCGACCACCGGCAAGGCGGAGGATGACGCGCTCGCCGATCTGGCGCGGGCGTGCGGCGTCGAGGTATTCCGTGGCAGCGAAAACGACCTGGTGGATCGGTACCTCGAGGCGGCCCGCGCGTTCGACGTCGAGCTGGTCGCGCGGCTGCCGGCCGACAACCCGGTGCCCGAGCCGGCCGAGATCGACCGCATTGTCGGGTATCACCGCACCGGCGCCGCCGCGTTCTCGTCGAACCTCGCGCAGGTGTTCGGCAACGGTTACCCCGACGGCCTGGGGGCCGAGGTATTCGACCGCACGAGCCTCGAAGAGGTGTGGCGAACCGCGACCGACCCGCGGGACCGGGAGCACCCGCACCTCAACTTCTTCGACTACGGGTCCCAGCAGCCGCGCTCGCCGCGGTACAGCGTGGGAACGGTGGAGTGCCCCGGAGCCTTCCGCCGGCCCGACCTCGTCCTCGACGTGAACACGCGCGAGCAGTACAACTTCCTGGCGCGCCTGTACGCGGACCTGTACCCCGGGAACCCGCAATTCCACGTTACGGACGTCATCCGCTGGTACGACGAGACCTGGCGCCCGTCCCGGGCCGCGGGTGCCGGCGCGGTCGGACGATGACCATCTGTTTCGACCTCGACGGCACCCTCTGCACCAACACGGAGGGCGCCTACGAGCACGCCACGCCGCTCGCCGACGCCATCGCCCAGGTCAACCGGCTGCACGCTGAAGGGCACCGCATCATCATTTGCACCGCCCGCGGGTCGACCACCGGCATCGACTGGCGTGCCACCACGGAGCGGCAGCTCACGGCGTGGGGTATCCGCTACCACGAGCTGTGGCTCGGCAAGCCGACGGCCGATATCTACGTGGATGACAAGGCGATCAATGCCGCCGAGTGGCGGCGCAGCGGCTGGCACCTGGCGCCGACGCACCAGGTCTGACGAGGAGACCGCGTGGCCGATCGTGTCGTGTACTGGAACGGTGACTTCGTACCCGAGGCGGAAGCGCGCCTCTCCATCTACGACTCCGCCCTCATGTTCGGAGACATGGTCTTCGAGATGACGCGGTCGTTCAAGCGGAAGCAGTTCAAGCTGCGCGAGCACCTCCAGCGGCTGTACGCCTCGATGAAATTGGTCCGCATCCCCGCGACGATGACCCTGGACCAGATGGAGGAGGCGGTGCTCCGGACCATCGAGGCCAACCGGCCGGCGCTGCGCCCGGACGACGAGGATCGCGTGCTCATCGACGTGTCGCGGGGGCTGCTGGGGATCTACCAGGGCGTCGTCGGCCTGCGCGCGGGCCCCAACGTGGTCATCGCGGTATTCCCGCTGCGGTGGACCGTCCAGGGCATGGGCCGGCTGTTCGATGTAGGGATCAACGCCGTGGTGCCGTCCCAGCGCGCGATCCCGGCCTACCTGATGGACCCGAAGATCAAGAACCGCAGCCGGCTCTTCTATCAGATGGCGAACATCGAGGTCTCGGAGTACGAAGGCGACACCAACTGGGCGCTGCTGCTGGACCCCGACGGGTTCGTGGCCGAAGGTACCGGTGACAACTTCTTCATCGTGAAGAACGGCACGGTGATCAGCCCGGAGGGCCGGAACATCCTGCGCGGTGTCAGCCGGGCCTACGTCATGGACGAGCTTTGCCCGCAGCTCCGTGTCCCGGTCGTGGAAAGGAACTTCGAGGTCTACGACGTGGCGACGGCCGACGAGGCCTTCATGACCGGCACGCCGTTCAGCATTCTCCCGGTCACGTCCATCAACCGCGTCGCCATCGGGTCGGGTGCTCCCGGACCCGTCACGACGCGGCTCATCGCGAAATGGAGCGAGAACGTCGGGGTCGACATGGTGGCCCAGATCAAACAGTGGAATGCGGAGTCGGCGGCGCCCGCGGCCGGCGCCCCGACGCCTTACGCGTTTCGGAGCAAGTGACCGTCCGGGTGGGGATCATGCAGGGACGGCTCTCGACGCCACCGGCCGGGCGGATCCAGGGCTTCCCGGCGGCGAGCTGGGCCGAGGAGTTTCCGCGGGCGCGCGCGGCCGGGTTGTCGTGCATCGAGTGGATCTACGAGACGTCCGGTGCGGACGCCAACCCGCTCGGTACCGACGCCGGCGTGGCCCGGCTGCGGGCGCTGGCCGACGCCCACGGCGTGCACGTGTGGTCGGTGTGCGCGGACTGGTACATGGAAGAGCGCCTGGTCGGTCCGGGCGGGGTGAACCCCACCTCGGTCGAACACTTGCGCTGGCTGGTCGGCCGCTGCGGCGCGCTGTCGGTGCGCTACGTGATCCTCCCGTTCGTCGACAGCTCCTCGCTGCGATCCGAGGCGGAGCGGGCGGCGATCGTCACGCTGCTGCGCGGCGTCGCTCCCGTGGCCGCGGACCTGGGCGTGGAGATCCACCTGGAAACCGACCTGCCGCCGGCGCGGTTCCGGGCCCTGCTCGAGGCGGTGGGACACCCCGCCGTGCGCGCCAACTACGATACTGGCAACAGCGCCGCGCTGGGGTACGATCCCGCGGAGGAGCTGACGCTCCTCGGACCGTGGCTGGGGAGCGTGCACATCAAGGATCGCGTGCGGGGCGGGGGTACGGTCCCGCTGGGCTCCGGCGACGCCAATTTCGCGGCCTGCTTCCGTGCGTTCCGCTCCATCGGTTTCGCGCGCTGGTACGTGCTGCAGGTCGCCCGCGGCGAGACGGGGGCCGAGGTCGATTGGGCCGTCCGGAACCGACAGTTTGTCGAGCGACAGGTGCTCGAGGCCGCGGCGTAAGGGCGCATGGATCTCGGACTTCGTGATCGGAGCGTCCTGGTCGGCGGCGCCAGCCGGGGGATCGGGCGGGCCGTTGCCGCCGCGTTTCTGGAGGAGGGGGCGCGGGTGGTCCTCACGGCGCGCGGTGCGCCGGAGCTCGAGGCCGCGGCGGCCGTGCTGCGCGCCGTGCACGGCGACGATCGGGTCACCGCGGTACGCGCCGACGTGACCACCGCGACGGGCGCGGCGGAAGCCGTGGGCGCCTGCGTGGCACGGTTCGGGGGGCTCGACGCGCTGGTCGCGAACGTCGGCAAGGGCGGCGTGCCCGGGGGACCGGAGCGTCCGGCGGCCGAGTGGCGGGAGGCGCTCGAGGTCAATCTCGTGGGCTCCATGGAGCTGGCGCGGGAAGCGGCGCCTCATCTGCGTCGCTCATGCGGCAGCATGGTGTTCGTCGGCTCGATCGCCGGTGTCGAAGACATCGGCGCCCCGCCTGCCTACGCTGCGGCAAAGGCCGCGCTCCATGCGGCCATGAAGGCCCTGGCCCGGCTGATGGCCCCGGACGTGCGGGTGAACGCCGTGGCGCCGGGCAACGTGCGGTTCCCCGGCGGGAGCTGGGAGCGGAAGCTGGCCGAGCAGCCCCAGCAGGTGGACCAGATGATCCGCGCGCACGTGCCGATGCAGCGGTTCGGGACGCCCGAGGAGATCGCCCGGGTCGTCGCCTTCCTAGCCTCGTCGGCGGCCTCGTTCATCACCGGGAGCTGCGTGGTCGTCGACGGGGGGCAGACGCGCTCGTGGTGAGCGGAGACCCCTTCGACATCACCGGGCGGGTGGCCGTCGTGACCGGCGGCGCCGGGTTGCTGGGCGTCGAGCACGGCGCCGCGCTCCTCGCGAGCGGCGCGACGGTATTCCTGGCGGACCTTCGCGCCGACGCGGCGTCGGACGCTGCCCGGGCCCTGTCGAAAGCGCACGGCGGGCGGGCACACGGGGTCGTGCTCGACGTGACGGCCCCGGACTCGGTGCGGCAGTGCCTCGCGGAGGTACTGCGGATTGCGGGCCGGGCCGACATCCTCGTCAACAACGCGGCGATCGACCCCAAGGTGCGAGGGGAAGGCGTGGTCGAGACCAGCCGCCTCGAGCACTTCTCGCTCGCCGAGTGGGACCACCAGGTGCGCGTGGGTCTGACGGGCGCGTTCCTCTGCGCGCAGGCGTTCGGCTCGCACTTCGCCGCTCACGGCGGCGGCGTCATCCTCAACATCGCATCGGACCTGTCCGTGATCGCTCCCGACCAGCGATTGTACCGGGTGGACGGCCGCGACGAGCAGCGCCAACCGGTCAAGCCGGTCACCTATTCCGTCATCAAGACCGGACTGATCGGCCTAACGCGGTACCTCGCCGGCTACTGGGCGGCCCAGGGCGTGCGCGTCAACGCGCTGTCGCCCGGAGGGGTCTACGCGGGGCAGCCCGAGGGATTCGTGCGGCGGCTCACGGAGCTGATCCCCGCGGGTCGCATGGCCGAGCCCCACGAGTACCGCGGCGCGGTGCGGTTCCTGTGCTCCGACGCCTCGCGCTATCTCACCGGTCAGAACATCGTCATGGACGGTGGGCGGTCCGTGCTGTGAATCCCGAGATCGATTCGCCTGACTACCACGACTACGTGTTCCAGGGCGGTCGCCTGGTCGGCGAGTTCGATCAGATGTACCGGAAGGCCCGCGAGATTCCCTGGCACCAGGACGACGCCCGCCGGCGCCTGGATTGCCAGCTCGCCGCCACGCTGGTTCGGCAATTCGGGCCGTTTCCGCGCGTCATCGAAGTCGGGGCCGGGCTGGGGTACTTCGCGGACCTGCTTGCGGAGGCGGCGGGCGCCACGGCGCTGCTCGGGACCGATGTCTCGCCCGAGGCGGTGCGGCGGGCGTCGGGACTGTTTCCGGCCCGCAGGTTCGAGGTGATGGATATCATGGAGCCGGGCGCCGCCCGCGGCCGCCAGTTCGACCTGGTCGCCGTGCGCGGCTGCTTCTGGTACCTGTTCCCGCGGCTGGACGTCGTCGTGAGCAACCTCACGGAGCTCGCCGGTCCGCACGGATGGATCTTCATTTCACAGAACTTCCCGCCCCTGGATCGGCCGTTCGTCGGCCGGGACGTCATCCCCAACCCTGAGAGTCTGGTCGACCGGTTTCGCCCCGCGTTCGAGATCGTGACGAAGGTCTACGCGGAGAGCCAGGAGCCCGAGACACCCAACGACAACTGGATCTTGTTTCTCGGCCGGAGGCGGTGACCGTCAGCGGTGTCGGGCGGTTCCTGCCACGCCTGGCCGCGTCGCCGTTGCTGCGGGCGTCGGGGATCTACGTCACAAGCAACGTCCTCAATCGCGCCATCCCGTTCCTGCTGCTACCGGTGCTCACCCGGTACCTGACACCCTCGGACCTCGGCCGCGTCGCGATGTTCACCATGGCGGTGAACTTGGCCCTGCCGCTGGTCGGTCTCAGTGCGGATGCCGCCATCAGCCGGCAGTACTTCGAGCGCACGCGCATAGATTTTCCGAAGTACGTCGGTACCTGCCTGTACATCCTCGCTGCAACCCTGATCCTGGTAGCGGCCGGCCTGTTCGTGGCCCGCCGGCCGGTCGCGGCCGTGACGGCGCTTCCCACCTCGTGGCTGTGGGCCGTGGTCGTTGTCGCCCTGGGCCGGTTCATCATCCAGGTGGCCCTCGTGCGGTGGCAGGTGGAGCAGCGCCCGTTGCCCTACGGCGCGTTTTTGTTCAGCCTCACGGCCCTCATCTTCGCCATGTCGGTGCACTTGGTCGTGAACGCCGGCCGCGGGTGGCAGGGCCGGGTCTTGGGGGAAGTGGTGGGCATCGGCGCGTTCGCCGTCGCGGGGCTCATCGTGCTGGTGCGCAACGGCTGGATTCGCCCGGGCGTGGACCGCGCGTACCTCACTCACGCGCTCAAGTTCGGGGGCGGGCTGGTTCCACACTTGTATGGCGGCGTGCTCATCATGGGGGCCACCGATCGGCTGTTCGTCACGAACCTCGTGGGCGTCGACGCGACCGGGCTCTACGCGGTCGCCGCGCAGCTCGCGATGGTCATCGGGATCCTCGAGCATTCCTTCAATCAGGCGTGGGCGCCGTGGCTGTACGGCCGGTTGACGAGCAATCGTCCCGAGGATCACGTCCTGATCAAGCGCCTGACGAGATTGTACAACGTCGGGATCCTGGTCCTGGCTGCCGGCCTGACGCTCGTGGCGCCGTGGTTCCTGTCCTTTTTCGTCGGTCCGCAGTTTGCGGCGGCGAGCACGTTCGTGGGATGGCTTGCGCTGGCCGGTGCGTTCGGCGGCATGTACAAGATGGTCGTGAACCAGATCTTCTTCGCCAACAAGCCGCACCTGCTGGCCTCGATCACGATCGCGATCGGAACGGTCAACGTCGGATTGACGTGGGCCCTGATTCGGTCGAACGGCGCGGTCGGAGCCGCGCAGGCCGTCGCGGTCTCCCAGCTGCTGAGCTACGTGCTCACCGCCTGGCTCTCGGGCCATTTGATGGCGCGGCTGCGCGCCACGGCCGGCGCGTGAGGACGCCGGCATCGATGAGGCGGAAGGTGGCGGCGGCCCCGTGACGCGACGGGAATTCGTTTGCTGGCTGAACGACCTGGAAGCCTCACTGCCGGTCGCCGAATGGCGCGTCGGGGACGTCCGCGTGTGGCCGTTGATACGCCTGGAGCTCTACGCACGAACCTTCAATGCCATCATCGCAGAAGCCGCGCTGACCGGGTCCCGCCTGAGCCAGCTCCGCACGGTCGCGCGCACGCACGGCAGCTGGGCCAGCGCCCGGCTGCGGGACTGGCGGAGGGATCAGGCGCGGGTCATGGCCGCCGATGCGGTCTTCCTGGGGTACTCCATCGGCCTGCAGCCCCTGGTCGGCGGACGCTGCTACAATCCTCTGGTGTCTCCCTACGCGGATCTCCTTGGCGCCGAGGGCCGCAGCGTCCTCGTGTGGGAAATGGCACCGTACGGTCGCTACAACATCCCGCGCTATACACCGTCCCACCTCATCCAGCCGTACCTGCTGCGGCAGCGCTTCTGGTCCGTCGTACGGCCTCGGCGGGATCGTGCGCACCTCCCCGGGCACGATCGATTCGTGGACGCGATCCGTCGCGAGGGGTTCGACTCGCGCTACCTGAACGCGGCAGCGCTCCAGCGGGACGCCGGCTTTATTCGCGCTCTGGCGGACGACTTCCGGGGCTGGCTGAACGCGGTGCGTCCGCTGATCTGCTTCAACGCGGACTACGGATTGCGGGACCTGGCATTCCTGCTCGCCTGTCGCGAGGCGCGGATCCCGAGCGTCGAGATCCAGCACGGTGCGCAGGGCAACTCCCACCCCGTCTACGCGACATGGGCGGCAGTCCCCGGGGACGGGTACGAGCTCCGGCCGTGGCGCTATTGGTGCTGGGACGCCGAGAGCGCGGACGCCATCAACGCCTGGGCGACGCGCGCCGGGGACGCGCCGGCAGCGTTCGTCGGCGGCGATGCGTGGCGCGAGCCGTGGCTGATCGGTGATACGGACCTGGTGCGTGCGTCGGACGCGATCGTCCGGAGCGTCAGGGATACACTGGGTGCGCGGCAGCACGTGCTGATCACGCTCGATTCCCTCGGCGAGCCCATCCCGCCCCCCCTCGAGGCCGCCTTGGCCGCGCTCCCGCGCGACTGGGCCGTCTGGGTGCGACTGCACCCGGCGAACCAGGATGCGCAACGCCCACGCGCGCTCGCCGCCGTTCGCCGGTTGCCGCAACGTGCCGCCGACGTGCTGTGGGTGTCGGGGCTCCCGTTGCACGCGATGCTGCGGCATGTGGACCTGCATGTGACGGTATCGTGGTCGAGCGTGGTCCGGGAGGCGGCAGCCTTCGGGGTGAGATCGGTCGCGTGCGCCGAGCCCGCTGCGGAGTTGTTCTCCGGTGAGGTCGCTCGGGGAGACCTGATCGTGGCGGTGTCGGCCGACGCCATCGCCCGGGCCATGGAAGCTCAGGTCGGTCGGCCGGCCGTCGGTCGGAGCCCCGTTACCGTTCGCGCGGCTGCCGTCATGCGGCAGCTCGTAGCGGAGTGTCAGTCGCGACGGGATGGTGGGACGTGATCGCGATCGTCGACTCGGGCGTCAGCAATGTGCGATCGGTCGCGAACATGCTCCGCAAAGCCGGGGCCGCGGCCGAGATCACGGCGGACCCCGCGGTGGTCGCGGCGGCCGACAAGGTCATCCTGCCCGGGATCGGCGCATTCGACGCCGGCATGCGCGCCCTGCGCGCGGGAGGGCTGATCGACACCCTGCACGCGACACGCGCGCGCGGCACGCCCGTGCTCGGCGTCTGCCTCGGCATGCAGCTCATGGCCGCGGGCAGCGAGGAGGGCAGCGAACCCGGCCTGGGGTGGTTCGACGCGGAGGTCGTGCGATTCCGCTTCGAGGACGGTGACCGGCGGAAGGTCCCGCACATGGGGTGGAACGAGCTCCGGGTCGCCAGGCCGTCACCGCTGCTCGACGGGGTCGACTCCGGCGCCCGGTTCTACTTCGTGCATTCCTACTACGTCCGGTGCCGCCGTCCCGCCGACGTGCTCGCCACGGCTCACTACGGCGTGGACTTCGCCGCCTGCGTCGAGCAGGACAACGTCTACGGCGTGCAGTTCCATCCCGAGAAGAGCCACCGGTTCGGGTTGTGGCTGTTCTCCCGGTTCGCGGCACTGTGACGCGGCCGAGGTTCATTCCCCTGCTGCTGCTCCAGGGCACCGGCCTCGTGAAAACCGTCCGGTTCCGGAAGCCGTCCTACCTCGGCGACCCGATCAACATCATCAAGATCTTCAACGACAAGGAAGTGGACGAGCTGTTCCTGCTCGACATCGGCGCGACGCCGCAGCGGCGCGGTCCCAACCTGCGCTACCTCGCCGACGTGGTGAGCGAGGCGTTCGTCCCCCTTGCCTACGGCGGCGGCATCTCGACCATCGAGGAGATGCACGAGCTGTTCCGGCTCGGCATCGAGAAGGTCGTCCTCAACACCGGGGCGGCCGAGGACCCGCTGCTGGTGCGGCGCGCGGCGGACGCGTTCGGCAGCCAGGCGGTGGTGGTGTGCATCGATGCGCGGCCCCGGCTCCTCGGCGGCTACCGTGTCTGGAAGCGCGGGGGCCGGCAACGCACGTCGTACGACCCGGTGAGCTTCGCGGTGATGATGCGGGAGGCCGGCGCCGGCGAGCTGGTCGTCCAGGCCATCCATCGCGACGGCACCTGGCGGGGCTACGACCTGCCGCTGATCAAGGCCGTCGCGTCGGCGGTGGACGTTCCCGTCGTGGCGGCCGGCGGGGCCGGTTCGGTCGAGGATCTCAAGCTGGCGGTGGGTTGGGGCGGCGCGTCCGCCGCGGCGGCGGGATCGCTCTTCGTGTACCAGCGAACCCACCGCGCCGTGCTGGTCAGTTTCCCGGCCCGCGCCGAGCTCGACGCGGTCGCGGGTCCTGCCGCGGGGGCCGGCTCCCGGGCCTGAAAGGGCGTCCAGCACCCAGTAGGTTTCGCCTTACCCTCTGGCTGGGCGAGGGGGCGGGGGAGCGCCACGCGCAATTCGATCCGGTTCGCATCGGAGAACGTATGCTCGAGGTACACGTCAGATTGGCTGCGGCGCCGACTCCCCAGGTGGGGCGCGCCGCGGATGCCGTTGGAGTCCGCTAACTGTCAGTCCTGCCAGCGAGTTAGGCGCTTGAGGGAATCACCGCTGGTCCGGGCCCTTCTTATTGCCCGCGAGGCAGCTTGTGGAAGGCCCTACGGCGACTTCCCATCCGCCTTCCGGGCAGTATCTTAATCCGGGCCATGACGATACCCGCCTCCGCGAACCCCTCCTCAGCGCCCGCCCCGCCCGGCAGAAGCGACGAACCGGGTGAGGGCACGCGGCCGGCTCCGCCGGATCCGCCGCGCGTGAGCAGGCCCGGAAGCGAAGCGTTCCAGGCCAACCTGGGCGAGGATGTCCAGCTCCGGCTGCGGCTCCAGCGCCGGTCGCAGGTCAACCGGCTGCGCCACCTTCAGCACACCACGGCGCGCTGGTTCGTGCTGCTCACCGCCGATCTGGCAATGTTCGCGGCGATGCGCGGCCTGCTGCGGGCGGTGCGCGACCGCGCGGTGCTGGGGCCGGGCATCGCGGACCTGTTCTCGACCGTGCTCCCCCCCGGTTATCTCTCCGGCTGGCAGTTCGCGGCCGCCCTCGTCATCGCGTTGCTGGTCACCGGGAACTACGGACCGGGCGACCGCCGCCACGACGCCGGGCGCCTGTTCTTTGGTTGTGCGCTCGCGACGGCGCTCCCATTGTGGATGGAGCTGTGGACCCGCGGCCTGGGTCCGACGGTGGTCCAGTACACGGTGACCACGGCCCTCATCTGGTTCGGCCTGGTGGGCGGGCGTCTCGTCGTTCACCGTGCCGTCCTGGTCGCCCGTGCCGGCCGCCGGGATTCGCTGCGCGCCGTGTTCGTCGGCCGGGCCGAGGACTGCCGGCGCGTCACGGCCAGCTCGGCGTTTCGCGATGCCGGCGATTTCACGCTCTCGGGCTTCGTGGACTCCTCGTCGCCGCCGGCGTCGGACGCTCTCGGGTCGTTGAACCAGCTGCCGGTCCTGCTGCATCGCCGTCGCGCCGAGGCCGTCGTGGTCTGCGGGTCGTTGTCCGACGTCGAATTCGAGATGGTTGTCGACACGGCTCTCGCCGGCGGGTGCCGCCTGATCTCGGTGCCCAAGACGTTCGCGATCGCCGGCATCACGCCCCGTGTGGTCTGGCGCTCGGGTCAGCCGATCGTCGAGCTGACCGGTCCATCGTTGCGCGCCGAGGAGATCCTGCTGAAGCGTGCGATCGACGTGACGGCTTCGGTGATCGGACTGGCGGTGCTGAGCCCTGTGTACGCGCTCGTGGCCGCGCTCGTGAAGCTCGATTCAGCGGGTCCCGTGTTCTTCGCACAGGCGCGCGTGGGGCAGGGGGGCCGGGTGTTCCGCATCTACAAGTTCCGCTCGATGCGACAGGACGCCGAGCAGCAGAAGGACGAGCTGCAGAGCGCGAGCATGTACGAGGATCCGCGGCTCTTCAAGGTGCTGGACGACCCGCGGGTCACGCGGGTCGGACGGTGGCTCCGCCGCACCAGCCTGGACGAGCTCCCCCAGCTGTGGAACGTCCTGCGCGGGGACATGTCCCTGGTCGGCCCGCGTCCACCTCTGCCGTCCGAGGTCTCACTGTACGAGTGGCATCACTACGCGCGGTTCGAGGTCAAGCCCGGGATCACGGGGCCCTGGCAGGTCAACGGCCGCAACGACGTGAAGGACTTCGAGCAGGTGGTGGTCCTCGAGACGGATTACATCCGTCGGTGGACCATCTGGAGTGATGTCGCGATCCTCCTCCGCACCATTCCGACGGTGCTCCGCATGCGCGGAGCGCACTAGGACGCCAACGGCGACCGGGCGCCAGGCGCCGGCCGGTCGCGACGACGATGTACAATCTCAACATTGCCGCACTGTTGCTCGGCCCGCTCCTCGGCGTCCTGCTGATGGAGCTCGGCGCCCCCGGGCCGGACGTCCATCAATTCGGCTGGCCGAACGGTGCGACGGTCGCCTTCGGGGCGCACGTGGCCCTGGCGGTCCTCACGTACGTGCTGGCCCGGAGGATCTTCGGGCGAGTCTCCGTGCCGGCCGCCGACACCACGTACTCCCCGCCGTGTTATCGGCGGCTGGCGCTCGTCGTCTTCGGCCTCAACGCGCTGCAGGTGGCGTTCGTCGTGTTCGTGGTCGGAGCGATCGGCGTCCTGCGTGGCGCGATCGGCAAGAGCGAATTCCGCTCCCAGGTCGGAGCGTTCGTCGGCATCGGGTACCTCATGCGTGACTTCATCATCCCCCTCCTGGCCGCGCTGGTCGCCGCCGTGTACCGCCGGACGCGGGCCGGCGGGTTCGATCGCGCGCTGCTCGTGGCCAATCTGCTGCTCTGTGCATTCGGCGGTGCCATCTGGGGCTTCAAGGGCGGAGCCGTCATGATCGTCCTGCCCGCCCTGACCGTGCTGTTGCCGCGCATCGGCGCGGTCGGCGCGGTCTCGGCGACGGGCCTCGCGTACGCCGCGCTGACCGCCTTCGGCATGGCGTTCGACCGGCTCTCGCTGACCCAGTCCGCGGCGTGGATCGGCGTGCGGGCCAGCGTCGGCGCTGGGAACGTCGCGTGGAAGATCTGGGATTGGCAGGCGCGCGGCGAAGTCTTCCCGCCCTACTGGCCCACGCTCGGCTCGGCGCTGGGCGGCCGGCTCGCCGCGTTTCTCGGCGTCTGGAGCCGCGACGACCCCACGGTCGCCTACCAGTACGACTTTACGGCGATGGCCACACAGGTCGCCGGCGACTTCGAGCTCGGTGTCGATGTGGCGGCGTCCAACGTGACGTCGACGGTCTTCGGCGAGGCCGTCATCGCTTTCGGGGCACCGGGGTTCCTGTTGATGTCCGTTCTGGTCGGGCTCATCCTCGCGGCCAACCGGCACTGGCTCGACGTCGGCCTGGCGCAGGCGCGGCCGCTTACGGCGGCCCTCGCCGTGACCTATTTCTTCGCGTCGGTCTGGCCCTGGATCAACGCCGGCGGCATCTCGGTGCTGTTCATGATCCCGTTCCTGGCGGCGTATGCCTTCGCGGGCGGCATCGGCTGGCTGGCGCTGCGCACGGCCGGCATCGCCGGCCCGCCGCTCGCCCCCTTGCCCTCCCCGGAGGCTGGGGTGGCCGAGGCGCCGGCGTAGTGCCGCCGAGGGCACCGTCGCCGCGCTTGAGATCGGTGCCAACCCGTGGTAGAATAGGCAGTTACGCCAGCCGGCCGTTCGCTCGTTGTCCCGACACGGAGGGATCCCTGACCGTCCGGGTACTGCTACTCGGTGCCTCGGGAATGCTCGGGCACCGCCTGGCGCTGGAATTGGGTGGACGGCCCGGACTGACCGTGCATGCGACGGTGCGACGCGCCGTGCCGGAGGCCTTTCGCCCCGAACGCGTCGAATACGTCGAGAACGTGGAGATCGAGGCCGGCCGGGCCGAGGCAGTGCTGCACCCCCTGCTCGGCGAGCTGTGCCCCGACGTCATCGTGAACGCCGTCGGCGCGATCAAGCAGAGGGACCTCGGCAGCGCGGTCGAGCGGACCTTCGCAGTGAACGGCCTGCTCCCGCACCTGCTGGCCGTGGCCAACCCGAACGACCGCGGGCGGGTGATCCACGTATCGACCGACTGCGTCTTCAAGGGCGATCTGGGCGGCTACCGCGAAGCGGACGTTCCGGACGCACAGGACGTGTACGGGCGCTCGAAGGCGGTCGGCGAGCTGGACTATGGCCGGCACCTCACGCTGCGGACCTCCATCGTGGGATTCGAGATCGTCGGCCACCTCGGACTGCTCAGCTGGTTCTTCCGACAGGCGCGGGGCGCCGTCCTGCGCGGCTACCGGCGCGCGGTGTACTCCGGGCTCCCGACCGGCGTCTTGAGCCGGCTGATCGCGGACCTGGCCGAAGATCCGCGCGACCTGAGCGGGCTCTGGCACGTCGCATCGGAGCCGATCACGAAGTTCGACCTTCTGGACCGCGTGAACCGGCGGTTCGACCTTGGGCACACGCTTCAGCCGGATGACTCCGTGACGATCGACCGCTCGCTGAACGACGACCGCTTCCGCGCCGCGATGCGCCTGCCCAGGCCGACGTGGGACGCGCTGCTGGACGACCTGGCCCGCGACTGGGAACGGTGGCCCTACGCGCCGATTTACGCGGACCTGCGCGCGCGGGGCGCCGCCGCGTGACCGGACGATCGCTCGAAGGGGCCAACGTCCTCATTCTGGGCGGCACGGGCTCGCTGGGGCAGCGCCTGTCGCGGCGGATCCTCACCGGCGAGATGGGGGCTCCGCACAGCGTCACCGTGTTCTCGCGCGACGAGGCCAAGCAGCACTACATGCGGCTCGAGCTGCTGCGCCAGGCGGAGGCCACGGACGACATCATTTACCGCGAGAGCACCCGGCGCGTGCGGTTCGTGATCGCCGACGTGCGCCGCTACAGCGACGTGCGGCGGCACGCCGATCGCGCCGAGGTGATCTTCCACGCCGCGGCGCTCAAGCAGGTCCCGACCTGTGAGTATTTCGCGGGCGCGGCGGTCGACACCAACGTGTACGGCGCGATCAACCTGGTGCGGGCGCTGCGCGAGAGGGGGCACACCGAGAAGTCGGTCGTGGGGATCTCGACCGACAAGGCGTGCAAGCCCGTCAACGTCATGGGCATGACCAAGGCGCTCCAGGAGCGGGTGCTCATCCAGGCCAATATCGAGGTGCCCTGGGCACGGTTCGTCAACGTCCGGTACGGCAACGTGATGGCCTCGCGGGGCTCCGCGATTCCCCTGTTCATCGGCTTGGCGCGGCGCGGCGAGCCGATCCCGATCACCGACGAGCACATGACGCGGTTCCTGATGACCCTCGATCAGTCGGTGGACCTCATCTTCGGCGCGTTCCGCGAGGCGGGGCCGGGGGAGACGTTCATTCCGCGCGTCCCCTGCGCGAAGGTCGTGGACATCGCGCGCGCGGTGGCCGGCCGCGACGACTACCCGCTGGTGCTGACGGGCATCCGCCCCGGCGAGAAGGTGCACGAGATCCTCGTGTCGGAGGAGGAGGTCGGCCGGACGGAGCGCCGGCGGGACCGGCTGGTGATCCTGCCGATCCTGCCCGAGCTTCGCGCCGAGGCACGCGCGGGCGGCGCGGTGCTCACCGGCGAGTACTCGTCGTCCGAGGACAACCTGGCATTGCCGGCCGTCCGGGAGCTGTTGCGCGGGCACCGCCTCACCGTGGACACGGCGCGCGAGGGCGAGGAGCACTACGCGTGAGCGCCGGGCTCCGGGTCGTGACGGTGCTGGGCACGCGCCCGGAGATCATCCGGCTGTCGCGCGTCATTCCCAAGCTCGACGCGGTGGCCGAGCACACGCTGGTCCACACCGGGCAGAACACCGCCGCGAACCTGAGCGACGTGTTCTTCGGCGAGCTGGGCGTGCGGGCGCCCGACGTCTGCCTCGGCGTGGACACGTCCACGCTCGGGCGCCAGCTCGCGACGCTGTTCGAGAGCTTCGAGCGGGTGCTGGACGAGCGCACCCCGGATCGCGTGCTCATCCTGGGCGACACGAACTCGGGGCTCGTCGCCTTCACCTGCTGCCGCCGCGGGATCCCGGTCTATCACATGGAGGCGGGCAACCGGTGCTACGACGACCGCGTGCCGGAGGAAGTCAACCGCCGCGTGATCGACCACAGCAGCGCGGTGCTGTTGCCGTACACGCACCGGAGCGCCGAGAACCTGGTGCGCGAGGGGATCGAGCGCCGCCGAATCTTCGTGACGGGCAACCCCATCAACGAGGTGCTGGAACACTACGCCGGGGAGATCGCCGCGGCGGACGTTCTGGAGCGGTTCGGGGTCGAGCCGGGGCGGTACCTCCTGGCGACGATGCACCGCGCCGAAAACGTGGATCGTCCGGAGGTGCTGGACGGTCTGTGCCGCGGCCTGGCCGACACGGCGGCGCTGTACGGCCTGCCGCTGATCCTGAGCGTGCATCCGCGGCTCGAGCGGCGGTTGGTCGAAGGGCGCTTCGAGGGCACGACGGTGCTGCCCGTACCCGCGCTGCCGTTCTTCGCGTTCGTCCGGCTCCAGCAGAGCGCGGCGCTCGTGCTCACCGACAGCGGCACGGTGCAGGAGGAGTGCGCGATTCTGCGCGTACCGGTCCTGACGATCCGGGACACCACGGAGCGGCCCGAGACCGTGGAGGCGGGCAGCAACATCGTGACGTCGACCGAGCCCGAGCACATCGCGCGCGCCGCCCGGTTCCTGAAGGGGCAGGGCCCGCGGGGCGGGTGGCAGCCGCCGCCGGAGTACCTCGAACGCGACGTGTCGAGCAAGGTGGTCCGCATCCTGCTGAGCAATCCGTCCTGGACCGCCGGCACGGTGCGGCGGTGAGGGGATGAGCGTGACCCAGCCACCGGTTCGCCCCTCCGCGGAGCAGCGGCCGCCGTCGGCCCTGTTGCTGGTCAACGTCGTCCTGCGCGGGCGCCGTCTGACGGCCGCGCTCGCCACGGCATTGTTCGTGATCACGGTCGGCACGACGCTCCTCGCCAAGCGCACCTACACGGCGACGGCGTCGTTCACGCCGGCGAGCGGTTCCGGCAGCGGCGCGCTGCTGTCGGGTCTCGCGGCCCAGCTCGGCGTGGCCACCGGCGCTCCGGAGCAGTCGCCGCAGTTCTACGCCGACCTGATCGGGACGCGGGAGATTCTCGCCGACCTCGCCGAGCACGAGTACGTGGTCGGGACCGGTGGCGCCTCGCGCCGCGCCACGATGATGGACCTGCTGGAGATTCGAGCACCGACCGAGCCGGTCCGGCTGGCGCGGACCGTCGAGCGCCTGCGGGGCCTGGTCACCGCGCGGACGTCGTCCCGCACGGGCGTGGTCATCGCCTCGGTCCAATCGCGTTGGCCGGAGCTGTCCGAAGCCCTGGCGACGCGCCTGATGGAGCTGGTGAACCGATTCAATCTCGAGACCCGGCAAACGCAGGCGGCCGCCGAGCGCCGCTTCGTGGAAGAGCGGCTCGACAGTGTTCGGCGGGACCTCCGCGCCGCCGAGGACCGGCTGCTCCAGTTCCTGCAGCGGAACCGCGAGTTCCGCAGCTCCCCCGTCCTCGTCTTCGAGCAGGAGCGGCTGGCGCGGGAGGTGGGAGTCCACCAGCAGGTATTCGCGTCGCTCGCGCAGGCGTACGAGCAGGCGCGCATCGAGGCCGTGCGCAATACCCCCGTCATCACGGTGATCGAGCGGCCGACCCGCCCGGTGCGGCCGGACCGCAGGCGGCTGGTGGCCAAGGCGTTCCTCGCGGTCGTGTTCGGCGGGCTCGCCGGCATCGCGCTGGCCGTCGGCCGCGAGCTGTTCGCGGCGACCGGCCGCGACGATCCGGACGCGCTCGCCACCTACCGCGCGCTGCGGGGCGAGACGATCCGGGACCTGCGGCGGGTTGGGCTGCGGTTCCTGCGGGCACCTCAGGGCTGAAGCTATCGACGCACTCGCGTTGCCGTCGCCGCCATGCGCATCCTGATCGTCAGCATCTACTATCCGCCGGAGCCGGTCCCCAAGCCGGGCGAGCTCGCCATCGGTCTCGCTCGTCGCGGCCACGACGTGACCGTCCTCACGGGCGTCCCGAGCTACCCGAGCGGCCGGGTCCATCCCGGCTATCGCAACGGGTGGCCTCGCCAGGAGTCGGTGAACGGGGTCAGGGTGATCCGGCTCCCGACATTCCCGGATCGGTCGGCGGTGGCGTGGCGTCGATCCCTGCACTATGCCCTGTTCGCCGTCGGCGCCACGCTCGGCGGCCTGCTGCGCGCCGGGCCGCAGGACATCGTTTACGTGTGGGGCAACCCGCCGACGTCGGGGCTCGCGGGGTACCTCGTCTCGCGGGTGCGTCGCGCGCGGTTCGTGTACGGGGTCCACGACCTGTGGCCCGACCTCGCGCTGGCCTCGCGCATGGTGCGGCCGGGTGCCTTCGTGGGTCTGATCCGGCGGCTCGAGCGGTTTCTGTGGCGCCGGGCGGATCTCGTCCTGCCGGTGTCGGAGGGGTTCCGATCCACGATCGTCCAGGAGGTCGGCCGCCCCGCGGAGGTGATCACCCTGCCGCACTGGGCCGATGCGTCGGTGTACCGGCCCGTGCCGCGGCCGGCGGCGCTCGCGTCCGAACTGGGTGTCGACGGGCGGTTCACGATCCTCTACGCGGGCAACCTCGGCAGGCTCCAGGGGCTCGAGAACCTCATCCGGGCGGCGGCACTCGTCCGCGACACCGAGCCGCAGCTGCGGGTTCTCCTGGCCGGAGCCGGGATCGAACGCCCCGAGCTGGAGCGCGTCGCACGAGCCGCCGGGGCGACCAACGTCCAGTTCCTGGGTGCGGTGCCACCGGAGCGCGTCGTCGAGCTGTCCATGGTCGCGGACGCGTTGTACGTGGGTCTGTTGAGCGACGGTATCGCCGAGCGGTCCGTTCCCTCGAAGTTCATCACCTACCTGGCCTGTGGCCGGCCCATCATCTGCAACGTCCCGGGCGAAACGACGAGGATCACGACGCAGGAGGCCGTGGGCGTCGTGTGTGACCGCAACGCCCCGGACGGCATTGCGGAGGCCATGCGCAAGCTCATGGCCATGGGCCCCGAGGCCCGCGCCGCCATGGGGGAGCGGGCCCTGGCGGCGTTCCGGCGAGTCTATGACATGGAGCTGCTGCTGGACAAGCACGACGCGCTGATGCGGGGCCTGGTCCCAGACGCCCGGTAGGGCCCTGAGCGCCGCCGCAACACCACCACCCGCGCAGCTCGTCAACCAGGGGAACGGTGGCTGCGTCGAACCGGGGCTCGTCACGTCTTCATGGCGGACTACGGCCCGTGAGATGGCCCTGTGCCTCGCTTGCACGGAAGTCGGCGCCCTGTCGGTCGATCAGCAGCATGGTGTTCAGGGGCTGCTGCACCCGGCCTATCCGCGCGGGGCTCGGGTACCGGCGGGATCGTGGGACCTGCGGGCGCAGGTGTTCTGCTGCTCGGATGCACCGGGCGCCGAGGCGATCAATGCGTGGACTGCCGCAGCACGCGGACCGATTGCCGTTGTGGGCTGCGATCCGTGGCGGGAGTTCTGGGCGGGAGAGGATCCCACTTGTGCGGCAGGTGGGGGCCGAACCGCCGCCGGGGCCTCGGCAGCGGCGGCCGGGAGCACGTTCGTCCACCATCCCGCCCCCGCCCATCGCGCGGTGCTCATCAGCTTTCCGAGGCGCGAACACTACGACGGAATCGGCGCGACTGCAAAGGGGACGGGTTCATTGCATAACCCATTGCTGCGACGTAGCTTTCGGCCCCTCGTCACTGCTTTGGGGGGGCGGATGGCAACGGCCGCTGAGGTCGTGCGGTACCTGCAATCGGCCGGCATGATCGCGGTGGATCAAGCAGAGCGCTCGGAACTGGCGCGGGTTCCAGTCACGGGGATTGCGACCGACTCGGATGCGAGCGAGGGCGACCTCGCATGGGTCTCTGCGAAGCGGCTCGCCGCCGATCCGGATGCTGTATCCCGGTACCGTGGCTCGCTGTTGATATGTCCGGACACGGTAAAGACGGTCGCAGACGCGCGGGTGGTCTTGTGCGCACAACCGAAAATCGCCTTCATCCGAGCCGTGCGAGAGTTCTTTCCGGACCTGGATGGCATTGGATGGCCGAGCGGTGCCGTAGTCGTCTCAGCCGACGCGGAGATCGGACGCGGCGTGGTCCTGGCGGCAGGCGTCGTGGTTGGACCATCCGTGATTCTCGGCGACGCGGTGTCGGTGGGCCCGAACACCTGTATCGCCAACGCCGAAGTAGCCGCGGGCGTGCGGATCGGCGCCAACTGTTCGATCGGCCTGCCGGGTTTCGGGTACGACGCTGATGCCGAGGGCACCTACTGGCGGTTCCCGCATGTGGGCCGCGTCATTATTGAGGAAGGCGTCGAGATCGGGAGCAATACCTGCATCGACCGCGGCTCCCTCGGCGCAACCGTCATTCGCCGAGGCGCGAAGATCGACAATCTTGTGCACGTGGCGCACAACGTCGTCGTCGGCCGGAACACTCTCGTCATAGCGAATTCCATGTTGGGCGGCAGTGCAGAGCTGGCTGATGGGGTGTGGGTGGCACCCAGCGTCTCGTTGATGAACCAGGCCAAGGTCGGCGCGGGTGCTGTTCTGGGGATGGGAGCCGTAGTGCTCAAGGACGTGGCTGACGGTGCCACCATGGTGGGCAATCCGGCCCGCAAGCTCGAGAAAAAGGGGTCGTGAGACTCGATTCACACGTTCTGCTGCGGCAGGCGACAGTGCTGGTGTTGGCCGCCCACACGGACGATGAGTTCGGCTGTGCGGGAACCATCGCACGACTGATCGAATCGGGTGCCGAGGTCCACTACATCGCCCTGAGCCGGTGCGAGGAATCGGTGCCACCGGGATTCCCGGCCGATGTCCTCGAAGGCGAGTGCCGCGCGTGCACCCGGCTCTTGGGAATCGAGTCGGACCGCGTGCGGGTCGAGGGCTTCCGCGTGCGGCACTTTCCTGCATACCGCCAGGACATTCTCGAACTGCTCGTGCGGTTGCGGCGCGAAATCGAGCCGGCGTTGGTGCTGTTACCCTCTTCCTACGACACGCACCAGGATCACGCTACCGTGTGTGAGGAGGGCTTCCGCGCGTTCAAATCCTCGTCCATCCTGGGTTACGAGCTTCCGCAGAATCTGATTTCCTTCCACCATAGCGCGTTCGTCTCGTTGGAAGAGCGGCACATCGAACGGAAGATTGCCGCGCTCGGTGCTTATGCTTCGCAGGCGTTCCGGAGGTACGCCGCACCGGAGTTCGTGCGCAGCCTCGGCTCGGTACGCGGCGTTCAGTGCGACGCGCCGTATGCGGAAGCCTTCGAGGTGGTTCGGCTCATTCTTTAGTGCTGTCACGAGGCGCGTATCCCACTCATCTCCTACACCGAGACGTGATGTCGTCTGCCCGAACCTATCAGGAGTGCACACGCTGCGTCATGGACACCAGCGATCCGGACATTGTCTTCGACCTCGCCGGTATGTGCCAGCACTGCCGCCGCGCCGGCGAGCTTCTCCGCGATCGGATGGCTGTCTACAAGTCAGGCGAGTACCAGATCGACCGCATCGTGCCGCGGATTCGCGGGGCGGGGGTCGCGCGCGCCTACGATTGCATCGTGGGAGTCAGCGGGGGCGCCGACAGCACGTACGCCTGTTACAGCGCCAGGAAGCTAGGCCTCAGACCGCTCGCGGTACATTTCGACAATGGCTGGAACTCCGAACTGGCGGTTCATAACATCGAGAGCACGCTGCGGCGCATGGGCATCGAACTTTACACCTTTGTCGTTGACTGGGGGGAGTTTCGTGACCTTCAGCTCGCGTTCCTGAAGGCTTCGGTCCCGGACGCCGAGATCCCCACGGACCATGCGATCTGGGCGCTCTTGTACCGGACGGCGGCGCGCTTCGGCGTGAAATACGTGCTTACGGGAACGAATCTCACGACGGAGTCGATTCTGCCACAGTCGTGGACCTATGGGATCACTGATTGGCGCTACATCGAAGCGATTCATCGCAGGTTCGGGAGTCGCAAGCTTCGCACGTATCCCCGCAGCTCCCTGGCGAGGTTTGCCTGGTATGTAGGCGCCCGCAGGATCCGCACGTTGAGCCTGCTGAACTCGCTTGACTACAACAAGGAGCGGGCGATCCAGGAGTTGGAGCGCGAGATTGGATGGCGCCGGTACGGTGGCAAGCATCACGAGTCAGTGTATACGCGGTTCTTTCAATCGTATATCCTGCCACGCAAGTTCGGGATCGACAAGCGCCGGGCCCACCTGTCCTCGCTGATCATGAGCGGGCAAATGACACGGGAGGAAGCGGTCGCAGAGCTTGCCAGACCGATCGAGAGCGAGCGGCAGCTGCGGGACGACCTGGAGTATGTGGCCAAGAAGTTCGAGCTATCGGTGGCGCAGTTCGAACAGTTGATGGCGTTGCCCAGGCGCACGTTCCGGGACTACCCGAACGGGTTGGCATGGTTGGAGCGCGGCAAGCGACTGAAGGTCCTGGCTCAGCGGTACCGGCTGCTCCCCTCGCAGGTCGGTATGTGAGGCCGATCCGGGTCTTGTACGCCAGCCACACGGCGGCGTTAGGTGGCTCGCTGGGGAGCCTGAGGTTGACAGTCGAGCATTGCCCGCCGGGAAGCATCGAAGCGTCCGTACTCATGCCTCCGGGCCCGGCCGTCGAGCACTTGCGCCGCGCCGGGATCGCGGTGTACGAAGTGCCGGCAGTGGCGATGCTGGCCGGCATCTGGGGGTTGCCGTTGCGCGGTGCCCGATTGCTCCACGTGCCCCGCGCGGTATGGAACGCGCGTTACGGGCGCCGGGTTCGCGCCGTGCTCAAGGAGGTTCGCCCCGATATCGTTCATCTGAACGAACGCGGCATGTACCAGGTGGCGAGGAGCGCAGCGCGCGCGCGGATCCCGGTCGTGATGCACGCTCGCAGTGTCGCCGATCGGACCGTGCAGTGGGAACGGAACCTGCTTGCCGTCATGGTGCGCCGGTACGTCACGCGGGTCATCGCCATCGATGAAAGCGTGCGCCAATCCCTCCGAGAACTGGACCAGGTCGACGTCGTCTACAATCCGCTGCCGCCGCTTCAGGCCCAGGCCCTCCACCGGCACCAGTCCCGCGGAGCTGTGGTTGCCTACGTGTCGGGTCTTATCGTCGCCAAGGGTGTGGCCGACCTTGTTCAGGCGGCGGCACTCCTTCGGCACCGCCGAGACATCACGTTCCGCATCGCCGGCGCAAACAGTCGCTCGGAACGATTCTACAGGTCTCTTCCTGGTCGGATCAGCGACGCCCTCGAATTGGCCATGGACGTCGAGGCGAGGCTGCGCCGGCTAGTCGCGCGCGAGAACCTGGGGAGTACGGTGCAGCTGTTGGGTCACGTCGATGCGCCAGCGGAGATCCTCGCAACGGCCGACGTGCTGGCGTTTCCGAGCCACACCAACGGCGTTAGCCGCAGCGTGTACGAGGCCGGGGTGTTGGGAATCCCGAGCGTTGTCAGCCTGCGCGACCCGGTCCAGGACATCGTCGAAGACGGCGGCACGGGTCTCATCGTCCGTCCGCACGCGCCGGGTGAACTAGCCCGCGCTATCGCGCTGCTCGCTGACGATCCCGACCTCCGGGCGCGCATGGGAGCCAGGGCGAGTGAGCGCTACGTTATGCAGTTCGCGCCGCAACGTGCCGCGGAACAGACGCTGGCGATCTACGAGAGGATCCTCGCGAAGCGGACGCGACGTTCAACCTGAACATTGCGGTCATTCCTGCTCGGCACAGTGGCCGGCCTCGGACACATGGAGCTCGGCGCGTACGGCCGGGATCTCGACGAATCTGGGCACGCAAACGGCGCCGCGTCCCAATTCGCGTTACGTGCTCCAGCCGTGGTCGGCACCTCTCTCGGTGTGCGGTGGCTCCCCCCTCCGCGCGGCGCCTGGCCGGAACTGCCACGGGCATACCCGTTCGAGGCTATCGCTGTGTGGCGCTGCCGGTGCTGGTGCTCAACGGGATTCAGCGGCCTTCGTGCTCCTCGTGCTGGGCGCTGCTGGCGTGGTTGCGGGAAGCGTCGGAACGGCGAGTTCCGGGAGCAGGGCTGCTGAACTCGCGTCCACCGGACCGTCGCTCAGCGTCGCCGCAGCACCACCACCGCGTAGCTCGTCAGCCAGGGGACCGGCCGCCGCACCAGCATCCGGCTCCAGCGCTCGACCAGCGCCTGCAGCGGCGGAAACCGCTCGTAGTAGCCGTGTCCGAAAAACGCGTGGTACTCCAGGACGTCGAAGCCAAGGGCATCGAGGCGACGCAGCTGCCGCTGCGACGGCCCGCGGCACATGCGGTAGTACGCCGGGAACTTTCCCTGCCGCCAGGGGTCCTTCCGCGGTCGCACCACCTGCAGGATGACGCGGGCGAGCGGCTCCGGCGTCACCACGTTCACGATGAAGGGCAGGGTCCAGAGGGTCGGGAAGTAGTGCACCGCCACCCCACCAGGTCGCAGGAGCCTTCGTACGTTGGCGTGAAACGCGGTGGCGTTCCGCACGTGCTCGGCCAGCATCCGAGAGCAGACGACGTCGAACGAGTCCGTGAGAGCGAGGTTCGGATCCGCTACATCGGCCACGATGGCCTCGAAGCCGGCCGGAGCTTTGTCGAGCTCGACTCGGGAGATGTCGAGCAGCGTGATGCGGGCCCCGGACTCCTGCGCATACTCGATCGGGAAAGACGGGTTGGCGCCCGCGCCGACATCGCACACGCGCGCCTTCGGCCTGGCTTGCAGCGCGCCCCGGAGCGCGGCGTCATAGGCTGCCCCAGACTCGTACCACAGGCCGTAGGCGATGGTCACGGAACGCGCGCGGCGACTACCGCTGCGCCACGACGATGATCGTGATGACGCTGGTGAGGAGCGACGTGATGCCCGTGATGATCGGTACCCAGTCGGGGCGCTGCCCGATGTCTACCTTGACCGGCACCACGACACGAGCCCCCGGCTCCACCCGCGACCCCCGCCGCTGGACCGCCCCGTTCGGTTGCACGATGTAGGTCCGCTTTGTGTCGGCGTTGCGGGCGAAGCCGCCTGCGCGGTCCACGTAGTACCTCGCGTCCCGGTTCGGGACGAACGCCACCGCGACCGGGCTGTTCACCGCGCCCTCGACCACGACCACCGGCTGGAACAGCGGCACGTGGAGCGAGTCTCCGGCCAGGAGAATGAGGTTGTCACGGAATGCCGGCTCGCGCGCCACGCGCTCGAGGTCGATGCCCACCCGTCCGGCCCGGTTCTCGGCCCGGTAGAACTGCGCGCCGCGGACGTAGGCCGCGTCCGTGAAACCGCCCGCCCGCCGAATCAGGTCGCCCACCCGCTCGTCGAGCCGGGTGATGGTGTAGCGGCCCGGGAAGCGCACCTCGCCGCTCACCACTACGTTGCGCTGGAGCGAGAAGCCGGGAACGCGGCGCACGAACACATTGTCGTACGGCTGGAGTACGGCGTCCGCGCCGCGCGGATTGGTAGGCCGGCGCAGATACCCGGTGGCATCCACCACGTAACCGGAATCGAGCCGGACCTGGATCAACGTCGCGAGCGTGTCGCCCCCCGACGTCTCCGGGAGCCGCGAGATCTCGGCCTCCATCAAGTAGGCCTCGTCCCGCAGACCGCCGGCCAGCAACACCGCGTCGCGCAGGGTCATCGAGTCGCGGAACGCGTAGATGCCGGGGCGCTGCACGCTGCCGTACACAGCGACCTGCCGGCTGGGGCGAAACTCAGTGCGCGAGAATACGGTGATCTCATCGAATTCGTTCAGCTCCGGATCCCGGTCGGCTCGGCCGGCCGCGGGGCCGGGGAGAGGCGGTCCGCCGTTCCCCGGCGCCGCGAGGCCCGCCAAGCCTACGGCGATGAGCCGGCGGGTACTGTCAGGCATCAAGCGGAGAATGTGCGCGCGGTCCAGGTATGTGTCCGCCCGCAGGCCGCCGGCCGCCTGAATCGCGTCCGACAGGCGCATCGCCGGCCGCAGGGCCAGCGCGCCCGGCTGCCAGACGTTCCCCCGGACGACCACGCGGTTGCGCAGCGGCTGGTTGATGCTGAAGATCCGCACCCGATCGTCGGCCAGGATGGGCACCGGCGCTCCACCCGTCGCCAGCGCGGCACGGAGGTCCACGTCGAGCACGATGCGGTCGCGCCCGCCTGGGACCCGCTCGGCCGGGGGCAGGATGCGCTCGATGTTGGCGCGGCCGGCATACGCCTCCGGCAGGAGGCCTCCGGTCATCGCGATCAGCTCGCGCAGGCCCTCACCGGGCTTGAGTTCGTAGATCCCCGGGCGCAGCACCCGGCCCTCGACGGTGACCCGCGCGCCGACCGGAGCGACGAACACCACGTCACCGCTTTCCACGCGGGCAGAGTCGCCCGCCCCGCCGCCGAGCAGGTAGTCGTAGACATCCACCGCCGCAACCTGCCGCTCGCCCCGCATGATCCGAACTTGGCGGAAGCTTCCGCGGTCGGTGGGGCCTCCCGCCTGGTACAGGGCGTTGAGCACGGTGCCCAGGGCGCTGACGGCATACGCGCCGGGCCGCACCACGTCGCCCGCGACGAACACCTGGTTGACCCTGATACGCGTCACGGTGACGTCGAACCGCGTCGTCGCACCCGCGCCGGGGCGCACTCCCGAATAGACTCTGCCGAGGCGTTGCAGCAACAGCTGGCGCAGCTGCCCGAGCGTGAGGTTGGCCACGTTGATCTGACCGACCTGGGGAATGACAATGAACCCTTCTCGCGTGACCGGCAGCGGGTGCGCCAGCTCCACGTCGCCCGTCAGGATGAGGATCAGCTCGTCGCCGGGACCCAGGCGATACTCGGGCCCGACCGGTCCGCTCGTGGCCACGGCGAACTGGTTCGTCGCCCGCCGGAACACGTCGAGCCCGAAGATCCGGGGCCGCCGGATCCGCTCCGCCAGCGCGCGCACGCCCGCCGTGTCCACCCGCAGGACGCCCAACGAGTCCCGCCGGGTCGGTACCGAGTCGCGGCCGATGACGAAGTCGAGCGTGTCGAGCATGAACGAGTCGGCGCGGCTCATGACGATCGAGTCGCGGAACGCGGCGCCCGTGTCGGCCGCCAGCGCGAAATCCGCGAAGCCCAGGGCCGTGGCGCTGCGCAGCACCTCCAGGCTCGGGACGGGCGCGGCCTGTCCGCCCTGACCCGGCTGGAGGTACGAGTCGAGCAGGCTCTCCGAATAGCCGGCGGCGCGGAGACGGGCACGGATCTGATCCGGCGTCATCCCGCTCTGCAGGATCCGCTGCCGGAGTTGGTCCCCCAACCCCCGTTGCTGAATCGCCTGCTGGACCTGCTGGTCGGTCATCCCCGGCGGCCGCGGGGGCAGGTCTTGAGCCGCCACGGGGGCCACGGCAGCCGCGACGCCTAACCCCGTCACGGAGACAGCTTTACGCCACAGAGAACTTGAAATGGCTGAAGTCATAGCGCCTAAATGTCGCGGCCACAAGGGGTTTCGTCAACCGTCGCGCCCCGGACCCTACTGGAATAGTTTTCGGCGCCCATGTCCCCCCCGTTCATCCTCGCAGGCATTCGGTGATCGCGGCCGTCGTGGCCGCCGCTCGCGCGGCCGGCGAGGCGATCCTCGCGGTCCGCGCCGGCGGGGAGCTGGGCGCCGAGTCCAAGGCCGACCGCTCCACGGTGACCCGCGCCGACCGCGCCGCCGACGCCCTGTTGCGCCGCGAGCTGCTGGCGCTCGACCCGGCGGCAGCGTGGCTCTCCGAAGAGACGGCGGACAGCGGCCAACGGAGCACGGCCAGCCGCCTCTGGATCGTGGACCCCTTGGACGGCACCAAGGAGTTCATCGCCGGGTTGCCCGAGTACGTCGTGGCCGTCGCTCGGGTGGACCGAGGCGCGCCGGTGTTGGGCGTGGTCCACAACCCGGCCACCAGAGAGACGTTCACCGCCGAACGTGGCGCCGGCGCGTGGGTGGAGGGGCCAGGGGGAGCGCGGGAACGGCGCTTGCAGGTTGCCGACGGCGACCTGTTGCTGGTGTCCCGTACCGAGGTGGCCGAAGGCGAGTTCGCGCCTTTCGAAGGTCACTGGCGGATGCAGGCGACCGGCTCGATCCAGTACAAGCTCGCTCAGGTGGCGCAGGGCCGGGCCGCGCTGACGCTGTCGCGCGGACCGAAGCACGAATGGGATGTCTGCGCCGGCGCGCTGCTGATCGCGGAAGCGGGCGGCGTGGCCACCGACCTGTTCGGCGCCCCGTTGCGTTACAATCAGGCGTTTCCGAAAGTCCGCGGCATCCTCGCCGGCGCGCCGGCTGCGGCGCGTCGCGCGGCGGAGGTGATCGCCCGGGTCGGCGCGTCGGCCCGGATGCGCGAGTTCGACCATGCACCAGGAGCCTGACCTTTGACGGACCCGTTGAACGCCCCGCACGGCGGGACGCTCGTGAACCTCATCGTGGACCCCAGGCGCGCGGCCGAGCTGAAAACGGCCGCGAAGGACTTCCCGTCCTGGGACCTCACGCCGCGCCAGATCTGCGATCTCGAGATGCTGATGAACGGCTCGTTCTCGCCGCTCACCGGCTTCCTCGGCAAGGCGGACCACGAGTCGGTGTGCGCCACATCGCGGCTCGCCAACGGCGTCTTGTGGCCGATGCCGATCACGCTCGACGTGACCGAGGCGGCCGGCGCGGCGCTGAAGCCGGGCCAGATGCTCGCGCTGCGGGACCCGGAAGGCGTGATCCTCGGGGTGCTTAACGTCGCGGACGTGTGGCGCCCGGACAAGGAAGCCGAGGCGCGGCAGGTGTTCGGCACCACCGACCGCTCCCACCCGGGCGTCGGCTACCTCATGGACCGCGCGGGGCCGGTGTATGTGGGTGGCCGCGTGGACGGTCTCCAGCCGCCGCACCACTACGACTACCACACGCTGCGCCACACGCCGGCGCAGCTGCGCGCCGAGTTCGCGCGGCTGGGCTGGCGCCGCATCGTCGCGTTCCAGACGCGGAACCCGATGCACCGCGCCCACCAGGAGCTGACGGTGCGCGCCGCGCGCGACGCGGGCGCCAAGCTGCTGATCCACCCGGTGGTCGGCATGACGAAGCCCGGCGACGTGGATCACTACACGCGGGTCCGCTGCTACCAGGCCCTGATGCCGAGCTACCCGACCGACTCCGCGCTCCTCGCGCTGTTGCCGCTCGCGATGCGCATGGGTGGCCCGCGCGAGGCGGTGTGGCACGCGATCATCCGCAAGAACCACGGGGTGACGCACTTCATCGTCGGGCGCGACCACGCGGGACCGGGCAGGGATCCGGCGGGCAAGCCGTACTACGGCCCGTATGACGCGCAGGAAGCGCTGCAGCAGCACGAGAAGGAACTGGGTGTCACGATGGTGCCGTTCAAGCAGATGCTGTACGTCCCGGCCGAGGACCGGTACTACCCCGAGGATGAAGTGCCGGCGGGTGCGAAGACCGAGGACATCAGCGGTACGGAGCAGCGGCGGCGGCTCCAGCTGGGGCAGCACCTGCCGCCCTGGTTCACGTTCCCGGCCGTCGAGAAGGAGCTGCGCAAGAGCTCGCCGCCCCGGGCGCGCCAGGGGTTCACCGTGTTCTTCACGGGCCTCTCGGGCTCGGGGAAGAGCACGATCGCGAACGTGCTGCTCGTCAAGCTGCTCGAGATGGGGGGCCGGCAGGTGACCCTGCTCGATGGCGACCTGGTGCGCAAGCATCTCTCGAAGGGTCTCGGCTTCAGCAAGGAAGACCGCGACACGAACATCGTCCGCATCGGCTACGTGGCCAGCGAGATCACGAAGAACGGCGGGATCGCGGTGTGCGCGCCGATCGCGCCGTACGATGCGGCGCGCCGCGAGGTGCGGAAGATGGTCGACCCGGTCGGCGGGTTCGCGCTGGTGCACGTGGCCACCGACCTCGCCGTATGCGAGCAGCGCGACCGCAAGGGCATGTACGCGATGGCGCGGGCCAAGATCGCGCGCGGCGAGAAGGCCGGCTTCACCGGGATCGACGATCCGTACGAGGCGCCTACCGACGCCGAGCTGGTCATCGACACGACCCGGGTGAGCGCCGAAGAAGCGGCCGACGCGGTCCTCGCGCATCTCGACAATGAGGGGTTCTTCGGGTGACCGCGCCGATCCGCTTCGCGCTCGTCGGCTGCGGCCGGATCGCGAAGAGCCACATCGAGGCGTTCGAGAAGCACGCCGACCGGGCGCGCCTGGTCGCGGTGTGCGACACGGATCCGGCGGCGCTCGCCCGCGCCGTCGAGCGCACGGGCGCGACGGCGTTCGCGTCCCTGGATGCCCTGCTCGCGGGCTCGGACGCCGAGGCCATCGTGCTCACGACGCCGAGCGGGCTGCACTCCTCGCAGGCGATCGCCGCGGCGCGGGCCGGCCGCCACGTGGTGACCGAGAAGCCGATGGCGACCCGTTGGAACGACGGCAAGGCGATGGTCGAGGCCTGCGACAAGGCCGGCGTGAAGTTGTTCGTGGTCAAGCAGAACCGGCTCAACCCGACGGTCCAACTGGTGAAGCGGGCGATGGACAAGCGCCGCTTCGGCTCGATCTACCTCGTGACCTGCAACGTGTTCTGGACCCGTCCGCAGGCGTACTACGACGAGGCGAAATGGCGCGGCACCTGGGAGTTCGACGGCGGCGCGTTCATGAACCAGGCCAGCCACTACGTGGACCTGCTGGAATGGCTCGTCGGGCCGGTCGAGAGCGTGCACGCCACCATCGCGACGCTGGCGCGGCGCATCCAGGTCGAGGATACCGGCGTGGCGACCTTCCGATGGCGCTCCGGGGCGATCGGGACGATGAACGTGACGATGCTGACCTACCCGAAGAACCTCGAGGGCTCGCTCACGATCCTGGGCGAGAAGGGCACGGTGCGGCTCGGCGGCGTGGCCGTGAACAAGATCGAGCATTGGGAGTTCGCCGAGCCGGACGCCGCCGATGACGCGAAATGGCGCGATGCGAGCTACCAGACCAGCTCGGTCTACGGCTTCGGCCACCAGCTCTACTACGACAACGTGATCAAGGCGCTGCGCGGCGAGGCGGAGCCGCTCACCGACGGCCGTGAAGGGCTGCTCACCCTCGAGCTGCTGATCGCGCTGTACACGTCGGCGAAAGAGAACCGGCGCGTCGGTCTGCCGCTGGAATACTGACGGTGGTCACGGTCCGCGGGGCGTCCACCGGGCGCGACCCGCCTTCCAGCCGTACAGCAACCCCCGATTCGCCACGCTCCCGAGCGGCTCGTCGCGCACCAGGAACCCGGCCGTCCCGAGCCGCTCGGCCAACCGCTTCGCCCCCGGTTGCGGGATCCACTCGTGATACTCGATGACGACGCGATCGGTGCGCCGCCACACGGCCTCGCTCGCGCCCAGGACGATCGCCAGCTCGGCGCCCTCCGTATCGACCTTCAGCAGATCACAGTGCTCGACGTTGCCGCGGGCGTACAGCTCGTCCAGGGTCACCGCCTCGATCCCCGGTCCCGTGCCCGCGTCCCGGAGCTGCTGGTGGCCGCTCAGGGCGTCGCCGAGCGCGAGGTGCAGCCGGCCCGGGTGGTCGCTGACGGCGAGCGGCAGCGCCGTGACGCGATCGCCCAGGCCATTGGCCTCGATGTTGTGCAGGAGCTGCGCGAAGGTGCCCGGGTTCGGCTCCGCGGCGACGACCCTGGCCTCCCGCCGGGCGCATTCCAGCACCAGCGTACCGATGTTCGCGCCGAGGTCCACGACGGTATGCCCGCGCCGCGGGGCATAGAATCCGCGTCGCGTGTAGCAGCGCTCCACCACGATCTCCATGAACGGGAGGAACGCCTCGTCTTCCGGCCGCGCGTGCAGCGTGTAGCCGCCGCGCAGGGCGAGTCGCGTGATGGGCGTGTTGGAGCGCAGGTGCCGTCGGACCTGGCGCAGGTTGGTGAGGTGCGGCGCCAGGCGCGCGAAAAAGCGCGCGGCCTGCCATTTGCCGCGGACCCAGTCGAGGGCCGTGCTCATCGGGCGGCTTCGAGCAGCCGGTCGTACAACGCGAGGATCCGGGTGGCGAGCGGCTCCCAGCCGAACTGCCGGGCCGCCCGCAGGCTCCCCTGACGCAGGCGTTCGGCCAGCGCGTCGTCGTCGAGCACCCGTTCGATCGCGCGGGCCCAGCCTTCCAGGTCCCCGGGGGCAACGAGCACGCAGTTCTCGCCATCGACGATCGCGGGCTCCTCGGCGGTGGGCGGCGTCGTGATGACCGGAAGGCCGAAGGCCCACGCCGCGGTCAGCGACGTGCGGCGCATCGCGGCGCCGTCGGCGTAGGGCAGGAGCATGACCGCGGCCTGCGCGAGCCAGGTGCGCAGCCGCCGATCGCTCCCCGCTCCGCCGGAGGTGCCGCCGGTGAAGGCGATGGCGTGGTGCGCGAGCCGCCGGGCCAGCTCGGCGTGCAGCGGGTTGGACTCGGGCGCGAACGGGCCGGTGATCCGCCACGTCACGTCCGGCCGTGCCGCAACCACGCGCTCGACGGCCTCGGCCACGACGTCGAGCTGCTTGAGCGCGTTGATGAGGCCGAAGGTGACCAGCCTCCCCGGGATCACCCGCACGCCCCATGCCGGGTCGGCGGGCGGCACGTTGGCGGGGCTCCAGCCGAGGAGGTCGGGCGCCTTGCCGGTGGCCTCGCGGCAACGATCGAAGGTGCGCCGGTCGTTCGCGATGAGCCCATCGGCCCGCCGCGCCAGCGCGATCGTGTGGCGGACGCTGGGCAGCTCGGTGTGGAACTCGTGGAGCGTCGCGACGACGGGGCAATTCGCCGCCTCCGCGAGCCGCACCGCGGCGTCGGTCTCGTAGAAGGAATGAACCTGGTCCTGGATGTGGACGAGGTCGGGTCGCAGCGCGCGCAGGGCTCGGACGGCCGCGTCGGTTCCTGCAGGCGTCCAGCCGCGCGCCGGCCGCACCACGTGCACGGCCCCGCGGCGGCCGAACGGCAGGTGGAACCAGCGGAACCGTCGCGCGAGATGGGTCCAGCGCCAGGCCGGACGCGCCGCGGCCAGGTGTTCGAGCAGCACGGCGGCGTGCTGGCCGACGCCGTCGATGACCGGCGGAGCGGAGCCGCTGACCATCACGACGCGGGGGGCGGGGCCGCTCACGGCGCGCGCAGCGCGGCGAGCGCGAACGTGTAGTCCTGGTCGTTCCAGTGTACCGGGCGTTCGACGTGCGACCACTCCCGCGGGCCGCCGTCGAGCCACCGGAATCCCGCGGCGAGGAATCGCGCGCCCACGGCCTCGAGGCCGGCGCGGTCGAAGATCGTCCAGGTTTGCCCGAACGCCCGGAACGCGGGGTCGATGTCGTGCCGCGCGCCGCTGGCGTCGAAGTCGGTGGTGAACACGAACACGCCGGACGGACGCAGCAGCCGCCGCACCTCCCGCACCAGCGGCTCGAGCGGTACGCCGTGCTCGATCACCGACAAGCAGGTGATCGCCGCGAAGCGCCCATCGGGGAACGGCGTGCGCGTGAGGTCGCCGGTGACGTACCGGATCCGGTGCCAGAATGGCATCAGGCGGCTGAGCGGGTTGAGGTCGCAGCCAGCGAGGTCGTGGTACCCGAGCGCGTGCAGCGCCCACAACACCTCGGAGTTGTAGCAGCCCATGTCGAGGACCGGCGCCTCGGGGGGCGGCGCGTGGGCGCGCAGCACATCGAGCGCCTGCAGCACGTCCCAGCTCTTAATCGGGTCGGTGGGCGGCATGGCCGCGCGGAAGCGGAGGCGATAGATGGCGCGCCACAGCCTGAGGCGGCGCGCGTCGGTGAAGTCGAGGCCCTGGCGCGCGAGCTCGGCGCGGGCAGCCGGAATCTCGCCCTTACGCTGCAGGACGCGGATCACCGGGGCAGCTCCAGCCACGCCCAGTTGCCGTCCGGCGCGGTCCGTCGCACCCGGCCGCCGAGCTGGGCGGCGGCACGCAGGGCCCGGCCGATGCGGGGCCAGCCGGCCGCGAGGACGAAATCCGGCCGTGCGCCGCACGCCGCACGCAGCCGCTCGGGCCGCCTGGCCGCGTCGGCGACGGCGGCGCCGAGGCTGTCGGCGAGGACCGGGAAGATCTCGAAGTAGGAGCGGATGCCGGTCAGCGGGACGCCGGACGGACGGCCGTAGGGCCAGTGCGGGATCCGTCCGGGCCGGGGCTTGAGCGCGATGCGCCGCACCTCGGCGCTGTCCTCGCCGGCGAGCACCGAGCCGCACACCGTGCGCGCCCAGAGCAGCGAGTCCGGCACCGCGAAATGGGCCTGGAGCGACGCGGCGAACGAGACACCGCGATACCGCGCCGCCAGGTCGGCGCGCCACGCCGCGGGTACGAGCACGACGGCGCCGTCGGGGATCGCGCCGTTCGCCAGCGCCGCACGCAGCTCGGGACCGGGTTGCCCCTCGGCCACGGCGTTGCCCAGCCCCCGCAGGGCCCAGAACGGCCCGGCGAAGGTCACCACCGCCACGGCGAGCGCGCCCGCGGCCATCGGCGCGCGCGGCCGGCCCAGCCGGCGCCACCCGTGCCACACCAGGACGCACCAGCACAGGATGCTGAGCGGGCCCAGCGCGTAGGCGAAGTGGAAGCTCTGGATGTCCCAACCGGTCAGCGGCGTGTGCAGCAGCGCGAGCGCCCACACGCCCAGCATCGCCGCGCCCAGCCGCCGCGCGCCCGGTCGGATGCGGAGCGGGGCGACGGCGAGGGCGGCGGCGGCCGCGGCGCCCGCCCAGAAGCCGGAGTGGGTCAGCAGCTGCGGCCGGCGGGTCCGAAAGCAGCCGAGGCGGAGCATCAGATCCTCGAAGGCGACCTCTCGTTCTCCACGACCGCCCAACCAGACCAGCGCGAGCAGCAGTGCGAGCCCCGCGGCCACGGGAAGCGCGAGCCGGCGCCACCGGGGGGGGGGCCACAGGGCGCCGGCCGCCGCGGCCGCGCCGGCCGAAGTCCAGGTGAACACGTGTCCGCTCGCCCCGACGAGTCCGATGGCCAGGGCGGTCCGGGTTCGGGCGCGGCGCCCCCGGGCCCTGCCCATGAGCCCGAGCAGCGTGAGCAGGAACAGCGGCATCGTGTAGCTGGGCGTGCCGAGCCGCGAGTAGAACAGCGGTTGCGGATCGTCCGGGGCCGGCGCGCCGATCCCGGCCAGCGCGACCAGGGGTTTCGCGTAGTACGTCCCCGGGTCGAGCAGCACCAGGACGGCGGCCGCGGCTCCCAGGGCGGGACTCGCCGCCGCGGCGCCGAGCCGCACGCACAGCGCGGCGGACGCCGAGGACGCGAGCCAGCGCGAGAGATCCATCCAGAAGCCGCTGGGTACGACCCGGAGTCGTGCGGGCACAGCCACGGCGAGCGGCAACAGGCGGCCGGTGGTGGGCGCGGCGCCGCTCCGTTCGCGGTCGAACGGGTTCGGCTGGTCGAGCGGGCCCTGGGCGGCGTGCCGCAGCAGGGCCGCGTAGTAGCGCTCGTCCTCGTTCGCGGTGTAGCCCCCGTGGTGCAGGGTGCCGTGCCAGTACAACGGTGCCAGCTGCGCCGCGGCCCCTACCGAGAGGGCGAAGGCCAGCAGCCGCCCGCGGCCGTGACCCCCGCTCACCGTGCGCCTCCCGCCTGTCCCCGCAGGATCGCCGCCACCTCGTCCGCGTACCGCTCGGCCGAGTACAGCCGCTCGGCGCGCGCGCGGCACGCCGCGCGCATCGGGGCGAGGTCGGCGCCGTGCGCGGTGACCATCGCATCGGCCAGCGCAGCGACGTCGCCTTCCGGTACCAGCCAGCCCGTCACGCCCGGCTCGACGGTTTCCAGCGGTCCGCCGGCGCGCGCGGCGATGGTGGGAACGCCGCACGCGAGCGCCTCGACGATCACGCGCCCGAACGGCTCGGGCCGCAGCGAGAAGTGGAGGGCGATGGTGAGCTCGGGGTAGAGGCGCCACGGCTCGGTCTGGAACTTGAGGAAGTGGATGCGCGCCGCGAGGGCCGTGGCGCGCTGGACCCGCGCGACCAGCTCCTGTGCGTACCCGCGTTCGGCGTCGGTGTCGTAGATCGCGCCGCCGGCGAGCACGAGGTGCGCCCCCGGGATGCGGTCCGCGGCGCGCTCGAAGGCGTCCACCACGGCGACCTGGCCTTTCCAGCGCGCGAACGCCGCCGGCATTCCGAGCAACACCGCCTCGCGCGCGACGCCGAGCTGCTGATGAACCCATCCGGTGGCCGCCGACGGCGTAAACCGGTCGAGATCCACGCCGTTCGGGACCGCGGTCGGCGCGAGCCCGCCCAGCCGCCAGCCCTCGGCGACGGCGCGCGAGTTGGCGATCGTGGCGTGCGGCAGCGCGCCGGCGAGCAGGCGCCACAGGATGCGGGTGAGCTCGGGCGGGTACTCGCGCAGGTGCCACACCCGTTTCGGGCCGCGCACCAGCGTGCACGCGAGGTGGGCCTTGAAGCCGTTCGAGTAGAGGACGGCCGGCGGTCCGCCGGGCAGGCCGCGCACCGCCGCGCCGATGGCGCGCGCCCAGGCGCGCAAGCCGCGCTGCAGGGTCATCAGCCCGCCCGCGCTGAGCATTTCCCGCTGGGTCAACTGGAGGAACCCGGAGTCGGCGGGCGCGATCACGGTGGCGACGCCCGCCGCGAGGAGCCGCTCACGCAGCGGGCCGTCCTTGGGCAGCACCACGGTCAGGGTGATGCCGCGCCGGGCCGCCCGGACCGCGAAGTCGAGCAGGCTCCATTCCGACCCGCCGAGGGCGGCGGACACGGACACGGCGGCGACGCGCACGGCCTCAGCGGCCGAGGAGCTCATCGTGCACGGCCCGGGTTTGCGAGGCGCAGCGGTCCCAGGTCAGGGACGCGGCGCGCGCGCGGCCCTTCGCGGCCAGGTCGGCGCGGAGCGCGGGGTCGGTGAGCACCCGCTCGAGCGCGGCCGCGATCGGGTCGGCGCCCATGCCGCCCACGACGAGGCCTGCCTCGCCGACCGCCTCGCGCAGGCCGGCGGCGCCGCTGGTCACGACCGGCAGGCCCGCCGCCATGGCCTCGACGGCCGGCAACCCCCAGCCCTCGAACGAGGACGGCAGGACGAGCGCATCGGCCGCATAGTATGCGGCGACCAGCGCGTCCTCGGCCACCTCGCGTTCCTGCACCACGTGCGCCGCGACGCCGGCCTCGCGGATGGCCGCGACGTGCGCGGGTCCGAACGCGCCACCGATCTGGACGAGTGCCGCGTCGACGCCGTGGGCACGCAGGATCCCGAGCGCGGCGATCGCGGCCTCGACGTTCTTGCGCGGGTGGCACGAGCCCACGTGCAGCACCAGGGCAGCCGGCGGCTCCGCACCGCCCAGCGCGGCGATCCACTGCGCCCGGCGCGCGGCGAGCGCAGCCTCGGCGGGCCGGTCGAAGAACCGCCCGTCCACGCCCATCGGGATGATGCGGATCCGCTGCGGGTCCACGTCGATGAACTGCCCGGCCTCCCGCGCGGTGTACTGCGTGGTCACGATCACCCGGTCGGCGCGCGGGACCCAGTCGAGCACCCACTGGAGCAGGCGGTTGCGCACCCGGCTGCGGAGGCCGAGCCGTCCCGCGGCGATGGTGCGCAGCGGCAGGAGGTCGTGGACGGTGACCACCGAGGGAACCCCGCGAAAGGCGCGCAGGCAGTGCGCGTACGAGTGGTCGAGCACGTGCACCAGGTCGCCGCGGTAGCGGCGCAGCGCGCGCGGGTAGGTCCAGTAGCGGGTGAGGTACCGCGGGCCGCCGAGCGTGCGCCATTCCGCCGGGACGATCACGTCGCCGAGGCGCCCGGCGATGGCCTCGGCGTAGCGGTCCATCGAGGGCCACCGCTCGAGCGCGAGGTCGCGCACCAGCACGGCGGTCACGCGGCGCGGGAGTCCGGCGTGAAGAACTTCCGCCACCAGACCTCGTGCACCAGCAGGCTCCACAGCAGCAGCGCGTGGTCCGCGCCGCGGCGGTGCTCCTCGAGCAGCCGGCGCGCGGTCGCGCGATCGAGGAACCGCGCCGTGAAGCCGCCCGGCCGGCCCATCATGTCCTCGAGCTCGAGGCCCGGCGCCCCGCGCAGCCACGCCGCCACCGGCGGCCGGAACGGGTGTTTGGCCCGCGCCAGGGTCGCGGCCGGCAGGTCGGGGGCGAACGCGGCGCGCAACCAGCGCTTGCCGCGCGCGCGCCAGCGGGCCTCGAGCGGCAATCGGCACACGAACTCCACCAGCTCGTGGTCGAGAAACGGGGCGCGCGCCTCGAGCGATGCGGCCATGGACATCTTGTCGAGCTTGAGCAGGATGTCGTCCACCAGCCAGGCGCCGAGGTCGCGGCGGACCACCGCGCCCAGCGAGGCGAGTCCGGGTGGGGCGGCCGTGGTCTCCGGCACGTACCAGCGCTCCCATCCGAGCGCGCTACGGCGGCACAACGCGGCGAGCACGGGGGGATCGGCTCCGCTCATCCACACCGCGTTGCGCACCAGGGCGTCGCGCGGCGCGCGCGCCAGGCGGGCCAGCGCGCGGCCCGCTCGGCCCGGCAGCACCGCGGCCGCCGCGCTGAAGAGCGGTGCGCGCAGAAGCGTGGGCAGCCCCAGGGCGCGGTCGGCGAGCCGGCTGAGCGCGTAGCGCGGATACCCGAGGAACAGCTCGTCCGCGCCTTCGCCGGAGAGCACCACGGTGACGTGCTCGCGCGCGGTGCGGCAGATGAGGAGCGTCGGGAGCGCGGCGGCGTCGCCCAGGGGCTCGTCGGCGTGCCACACGACGTCCTCGAGTGCGCGCGCCGTATCGAGCGGCACGACGCGCTCGGTGTGCGCCGTGTCGAGGTGCGCGGCGACGCGGCGCGCGGCGTATCGCTCGTCGCTCGCGGCATCCGCGAACCCGACCGTGTAGGTGCGCAGCGGGTCGGCCCCGGCGGTGCGCATCGCGGCCACGACGACGCTGGAATCAAGGCCGCCCGACAGGAGCGCGCCCAGGGGCACGTCGGCCACGAGCCGCGCGGCCACGGCGCCGCGCACCTTCTCGCGCACCGCGTGGACCACGTCTTCCTCGCGCGGCGCGGTCAGGTCCGGCTCGGGCGGCTGCCACCACCGCCGCTCATCGGCCTGGTGCCCGCGCAGCTCGATCCAGTGACCGGGCTGCAGCTTGGTCACGTTGGCGAACGCCGTCCGCGCGCCCGTGACGAAACGGTTGCCGAGGCTCTCGGGGATCCGCTCCTCGTCGAGCGCGGGCGCGATCTGCGGATGCCGGAACAGCGCCTTGATCTCCGATGCGGCCGCCCACCCGCCGCCGGCGCGCGCCAGATACAGCGGCTTCTTGCCGAGCCGGTCGCGGGCGAGCAGGCACGCGCCGCGCTCGGCGTCGGCCACCGCGAACGCGAACATCCCGCGCAGGCGCCGCAGCAGGCCCTCCATGCCCCAGGTCTCGTACCCGTGCACCAGCACCTCGGTATCGCTCAGGCTCATGAACCGATGGCCCCGGCCGAGCAGCTCCTCCCGCAGCTGGGCGTGGTTGTAGATCTCGCCGTTGAAGGCGATCCAGATGGTGCGCTCCTCGTTGGCCATGGGCTGGTGGCCGCCGGCGAGATCGATGATCGAAAGCCGCCGGGCGCCCAGCACGGTCTCGCCGGCCTCGACGAGCCCCTGGTCGTCGGGGCCTCGGTGCGTGATCGCCGCGAGCATCGGCTCGACCTGGGCGCGCGCGCCGGCGCGGTACAGGGCGACGATGCCGCACATCAGCGCGCCGCTCCGGCGAGCAGCTCGGCCATCCGCCGGGCCACGGCCTCCTGACTGAAGCGCGCGTGCGCGGCCTCGAGGTTGGTGCGCCCCAGGCTCGCGCGCGCCGCCGGATCGCGCACCAGCGTGGCGAGCGCGGCGGCCAGCGCCGCCGGATCGCGCTCGGGCACGACGCGCCCGCCGCCGAGCGCGCGCACCACGTGCGGGATCTCGCCGGAATCCGCCGCCACGAGGGGCAGGGCGGTGGCCGCGGCTTCCACCAGCGCCCGGCCGAACTGCTCGCGCCACCGGGCGGTGGTGCGCGAGGGGAGCACGAACACGTCCATCAGGCGGTACAGGCCGGGCGCCTCGTCGTGCGGCACCGCGGGGAGGAACCGCAGGCGGCCCGCCAGCGGCCCGTGCGCGGCCTGCCGCACCGCTTCCGCGAGCGGCCCGGACCCGACCACGAGCACGGTGAACGGCGGCAGGTCCGAGGGGGCGGCCGCCACCAGCCGCGCGGTCGCGTCGAGCAGCTCCGCGATGCCCTTGTCGTCCACGAGGCGGCCCGCGTACCCGATCACCACTCCCGCGAGACCGTAGGCCCGGCGCCGCTCCTCGTCCCGCCCCGGCGTGAAGCGCGTGACTTCGACCCCGTGGGGCACGAGATCGATGGATCCCCCGAAGCCCGTGGCGCGCAGCACCTCCGCGGTCGTCTCGCCCACGGCCCAGGCCGCGCGGGCGCGGCGATACCCGGCGGTCCGCATCCACGAGAACGGCGGCGGGAGCCGCTTCGCGATGTTCTGCTTGGAGTAGACGACCAGCGGTGTGGTCCGGTCCGCGCGCAGCGTCTGCCACGCCACGACCGACCACGGTTCCTCGTCGAGCAGGATCAGGTCGGGGCGGAGCTTCCGCAGCGTGGGCCGCAGCTGATGGAGCCAGAATCGCGAGCCGTCGCCGGTGGCGCGACCCCGCAGCGCGACCAGCCCCGCGCCCGACGGCGGCTCGACCCGGAGGTCGGGATTCGGCAGGTCGCCCAGCCACCGGTCGGGCACGATCACCGTGGCCTCGAATCCGTGCGCCGTCGCGAGCAGATCGTACGGTCGGCGGTTGAGGCGCACCAGCGCGCCATGGCTCACGATCGCCACGCGCATCAGGCGGCCGTCCCCCCGGCGGCGAGGCGATAGACGGCTTCGGTCTGCGCCACGACCAGGGGCCACGCCAGGGCGCCGGCCGTCTCGCGCGCGGCCCGCCCGACGGCTTCGGCGCGGGACCGGTCGGTCAGGATCGCGCGGAGGGCGGCCGCGAACCCGTCGACGTCGTCCGCCTGCTCGACCACGAAACCGTTCTCGCCGTGACGCACGTACTCCGCCGCGCCCGCGCTGCCCGCGACCACGACGGGGAGCGAGGCGGCCATCGCTTCGGCGACCACCATCCCGAACGGCTCGTAGCGCGTGGGCAGGAGGAACACGTCGGCGGCGGCGCACAGCGCGGCGACGTCGCGGCGCGGACCCAGCAGGTGCAGCCGCCCGGCGAAGCCGCACGACCGAGCCACCCGGTTCGCCCAGTCCGCGTCGCCCGTGCCGGCCACGACGAGATGCGCGGTACCGGAGGCACGGGCCACGGCGGCGATCGCCGTGTCGAGCCCTTTGCGCGCGAAGGTGCCGATCAGCAGGGCCACGGGCGCATCTCCGGCGAGGCCCCCAAGGGCACCGCGCAGCTCGGCGCGCGCGCCGGGCCAGCGTGCGCGATCGAACGTGGCGGGGTCCACGCCGTTCGGTACCACGCGGACGCGTTCGGTGTCGAGGCCATAGTGCCGCGCCAGCTCATCGCGAGTGCGTCGCGACACCGCGATCACGGCCCGCAGCGCGGGGTGGCCGTAGGTCCGGCGATCGAAGGCCTCGGCCTGGCGGCCGACGAGATGATGGTAGAGCGCGTGGACGGGCGTGGGGCTCTCGCGCACGCGGTAGCGGCGGCGCGCGGCCCGCCACGCGGCGTGCACGTACTGCGCGGTCACTACGCCCGCGCCGGGCAGGCACCCGCCGACCGCGTGCACCAGGTCGAACCGCTCCCGCGCCACGACGGCGGCGGCGGCGCGCGCGAATCGTGGTTGCAGGAACAACACGGGGCGATCGGGAATCGGCAGCTCGTGCACGCGCACCGCGGCGCCGTCGAGCCCCTCGGCCCGCACCACAACGAGGTGCACATCGTGGCGCGGCGCGAGGCCGCGCGCCAGCTCCAGCACGTAGCGATCCTGGCCGCCGGTCGGCCGCGCGTGGTGGACGACCAGCGCCAGCTTCACCGGCTCACGATGACGTGGTACAGGTCTTCCACCAACCGGACCATCTGCAGGACGTCGAACCGGTCGCGTGCGGTGCGCGCGCCCGCCTCGGCGAGCGCCGCGCGCCGGCCCGGGTCGTCACACAGCATCAGGAGCGCCGTGGCCAGGGCCTCGTGATCGCCGGGCGGCACGAGGAGTCCGTCCTCGCCGGGAGTCACGATTTCGCGGGTGGCGCCCGCGTCGGCGGCGACCAGCGCGACGCCGTTGGCCATCGCCTCGATGAGCCCGAGGCCGAACGGCTCCGGGCGCACCGACGCGTGAATCGCGACGTCGAGCCCGGCGAGACATTCGATGACGTCCGCCCGGAAGCCGGTGAACGTGACGCGGTCGCCGACGCCGAGCTGCGCGGCGAGCCTCGGCAGGCCGGCGGCCCACTCCCCGTCCAGCCCGAACAGCGCGCCGCCGATGATGAAACAGCGGGCGTGGGGCCGGGCATGGATGAGCGAGGCCGCCGCGCGGATCACGACCTCCTGGCCCTTCCATGGCTGGAGCCGCGCCGCGATGCCGATGGCGAATTCGTCGTCACCGATGCCGAGCACGGCGCGGGCGCGGGCGCGGCGCGGCTCGAGCGGCTCCTCGGGGAGCCGGGTGCCGGGATGAACGACCTCGATCGGGATCCGCCGCGGGTTCACGCGCCGTTGGCCCGCGGCGGTGAACTCGGAGTTCGCGATGATGGTGCGGGCCTTCACCAGCGACGCCCACGCCTCGATGCCGCTGTCCCACGACGCGCCGACGTGCTGGAACCAGACGGCCGGGCGGCGCGCCCTTCCGGCGGCGCGGCCGCCGTACACGTGGCCCCACGCCATGGCGCTGTGCACGAGGTCCACGCCCGACCACTCGATCCGGTCGGCGAGGGTCCGAACGACGTGCCGGCCGGCGAGGTACCGTTTGAGCGCGGGGGCCGGCACGACGTCCGTGGGCACGTGCAGCTCGTCGCGGCAGACCTTCACCAGGGGGCCGTCGCGCAGGAAGCAGACCTGGGGCCGGACGCGGCTGCGATCGTGGAGCGCGATGAGGTCGAGCGTCACCCGCTCGGCGCCGCCGAGGTCGCCGTGGGGCGAGACGTACAAGACGGTCAACGCGGCCACGCTTCCTCCTTGCGCGCCAGCGCCCAGAGATTGAAGCCCAGCGGCGCGGCGAGGCCCAGGGCCCGGGCCAGGCGGCGCGTCGGGCGCGTTTCGTCGCTGAAGGCGTGCCACACCCGCGGCGTGGCGAACGCCGAGCGGAGGGCGGCGGTCAAGGAGGCGCGGCTGTGGATGTTGCTGTGACCCGCTTCCGCCAGCTCGGAGGCCGTCGTCAGCCGCGGCGCCACCGGCCGCCGCGCCAGCCATTGCAGGCTCCGCTTCAGGTGCTGCCCGATGGCCATGAACTCGCGGGTCGGCGCCGTGTGGACCACGAAGCGCCCGGCCGGAGCCAGAATCCGCCGTACCTCCCTCAGGGCGGCGCGCAGGTCGGCGTCCGGCAGGTGCTCCACGATATCGGTCGCGAGCGCGGCCTGCACGGCCTCGCCGCGCACCGGCAGGGCCTCCGCGCGGGCGCGGACCAGGTGCACCTGCGCGCCGAGGCGGGCCGCGGTCTCGCGCGCGAGCGCGAGGGCATCGCCGCTGAAATCCACGCCGATGGCCGTCGCGCCCGCCTCGGCGATGGCGACCAGGAGCTCGCCGCGCCCGCACCCGAGGTCGAGCACGCGCTCGCCGGCGCGCGGGGCCGTGAGCCGCAGCGCCGCCGCGCGGATCGGGTCCGCGATGCGACCGCCGCGTTCCGCGAACTCCGTGTAGCCGCCGCACCGCGAGGTGAAGTACGCGCGCGTGTAGAACGCGGCGGGCGCCTGCGGCGGCTCGTGCCGGCTCACGGACGGCGCTCCGCCGCGGGCTCGAGATCGGCGAGCAGGACCGCGGCCAGCCGCTCGGTCGAGGCGACCGCCGCGTAGCCGCCGGCCCGCGCCGCCAGCGCGGCGCGCCCCGGCGCGTCGTCCACCAGCGCCGCCAGCCGCGCGGCGAACGCGTCGGCGGTCGGCTCGCAGGCCGCCAGCGCACCCGCCGTGGGATCGAACAGCGACCCGGTGGAGCTCACGGTGGCGATGCCGGTGGCCAGCGCGAGCATCGCGCTGGTGCGCCGCAGGGTGAGCCCGTCCACGTACGGTGCGGCGATGAGGTCGAGCGCGCGCATCGTGCGGGCGACGACCTCCGCCGGGCCTTCGCCGAGCGTGATCGTGCGGCCGCCCGCCGGCCACCCGTCCCACGGGCGGTCGCTGCCATGGCCGAAGCGGATCCACCGCACGCGGGGGTGCGACGCCAGGCGACCGGCCGCCGCCGCGATCCAGGTGGGGAGAAAGCCGGACGCGCCGGGACTGAACACGCCGACGGCCACGTCGTCGGCCGCGAGTCCGAGCGCCGCGCGCGCTTCGGCGCGGCTCGCCGGCGAGACCGCGAGTGTCGCCCCCACCGGAACGACGCGCACCACCGTGCCGTTCCGGGCGTGCCGCCCAGCCTGCTCCGCGAACCGCGGGACCCCGGCATACACCCACGCTGCCCGGCGCACCAGCTGGCGCAGCTGCCACCGCTGCGGCAGGCCGGTCACGAGCCACGGCAGCCGGGTGAACGGCACGAACGGCTCGTGGACGAACAGCGCGAGGCGGACGCCCGCGTCGGCCACGGCGCGCGCCGCGCGCACCACCGCGGGCGCGACGCCGCGGCGCGCGTAGAGGAAGGGGGTGTACTGCAGGATCAGCGCGCGAACGCCGAAACGGGCCACCGCCGCCGCGAGGTCGCCCGTCGCCACGCCCGTGGTGCACGCGACCGGCGCGAAGCGCTCGGCCTCGCCGCGACGGGCGAACACGACGGGCGGGCTGCCCGCGCGCGCCAGCGCGTGCGCCAGCGCGAGCGTATGGTCGGCGACGCCGCCCGGGACGGGCGGCACGTCGGGCGAGTACAGGCCGATCACGCGGCGACCCGGCGCACCAGGTCCTCGAACCGCTGAGCCGAGAGCCGCCAGTCGTACAGGGTCTCGACCAGGGCGCGCCCGCTGCGGCCCAGCGTCGCGGCCCATGCGTCGTCGCGCAGCAGCCGGGCGACGGCCGCGGCGAACCCGGCATCGTCGTCGCGCAGCACCAGGTGCTCGTCGTTGCGCACCTTGAGCCCTTCGGCGCCGAGCGTCGTGGCCACGACCGGTCGCGCCAGCGCGAACGCTTCGAGGATCTTGATGCGCGTGCCGCCGCCCACGTCGAGCGGTGCGACCGCTACGCGGGCGCCGAGCAGTTCGGTGCGCATGTCGTCCACCCAGCCCACCACAGTGACGCCGGCGAGGCCGGCGAGGTCGGCGAGGGCGCGCTCGCTGCCCAGACCGGCGATCCGCAGCTCGGCCGACGGCACGTCACGCCGCACCAGCGGCCAGATGCGGTGCGCAAGCCGGCGTGCCGCGTCCACGTTCGGCTGGTAGGTGAACGACCCGGTCATCACGACGGCCGTGCCCAGCTCCGCGGGCGCGAACGCCTGAACATCCACCCCGTTCGGGACCACGTCGACGGTGGCGTGCGGCGCGATCCGGCGGAACCAGGCGGCATCCTCGTCCGACACCGCCGCGATGCCGCGCACCGGCCGGAGGTTGCGCGCTTCCGCCCGGCTGGTCACTTGCTCGTACACCTTCCATTTCCAGCGGTCCGGGCCGCGCCGCGCCCCCGCGATGCGCGCGGTGACCAGCGGGTCGTAGTTGTGTTCGTCGGCCACGGCCGGCGTTCCGGGGGCATGGGCGGCGTAGGGCAGCATCCAGGAGAATCCGTAGACCGCGGCGTCGGGCCGCACCCGCGCGACCAAGTCGCGAAACGTGCGGGCGGCGCTCCTGCGATAATAGGCCGCCGCCGGATGCCGCAAGCTGCGCACGCGCAGGGCGGTCCAGGCCGGCGAGAACCGCGGCGGATTGCCGCTCGGCACCCGCGCGAGCGTGGTGGACGCGAACGACACCGGGGGCGTGCTCGGTGTCCCTTTCGGCACACGGGGCTCGCTGCCGGCGGGGACGATGGACAGGACGTGGACCTCGTGCCGGCCGGCCAGGTGCTTGAGGAGGTGCCAGCTGCGGACCGGCGCGCCGCCGACCGGCGGCCAGGCGACGTAGGGCAGGGCGACGAGGACGCGCACGCGGCCGCGCGCCGCGCTACCGGGCGCCCGCCGTCGCGAGCGCCGGCTCGACCGCCGGCGCCTCCGCGTCCGGGGCGGGGGCCTCGGCCTCCATCCGCCGGAGCGCCGCGAGCACGCCGGACAGGAACCAGAAGTAGGCGGTGATCGGATTGCCGAGCAGGGGCTGCGAGCCCCAGCTCATCGCCAGGATGCTGAAGAAGAAGCCGGCAAGCGCGGCGGCGGCGGCTACCGTCGTCGGGTCCCGGGCGGTGCGGGCCAGACGCCAGGCGCCGGCCAGCATGCCGAGCAGGATGAGCGTGAGCATCACCACGCCCGGTACGCCGGTCTCGACGATCATGTCGGCGAAGAAGTTGTCCGACCAGCCGACGTCGCGGGAAATCGCCGCGCTGCGCGGGTCCGCGGCGATCTCGCGCTGGAACGCGCCGGCCGCCGAGCCGGTCCGGCCGAGGCCGGCGCCGAACGGGTAGCGGCGCACCCGATACCCGATGGCGCCGATCGGGTTGCCGCGCGCCTCGAAGTAGGTGCCCCGCTCGGCGAGCGTGAGCAGCCGCTGCGTCACGTCGCGCTCGCGCCAGATGTCCGGCAGCGTGGGATCGCGCTGCAGCGCCGCCGTCGCCATCGGGCGCAGGACCGAATCCACGACCGTGTACGCGGAGAAGACCAATGCCGCGACCAGGAGGAGGGCGGCGACGACGCGCCCGCGCCCGCGGCTCAGCATCAGCCCGGTCATGACCAGTACGGCCAACACGCAGCCGAGGAACACCTGCCGCACCCCCGAGACCACGAAGGTCGCGGCCGCCAGGGTGATGCAGAGCAGCGCGAGGAAGCGTGCGCCCCGGTGCGGCGCGGGCGCCACCAGCACCACCAGCGCCAGCGGGATCGCGAGGTAGGCGTACACCGACGAGCCGCCCGGCGTGGCGCTCGTGCCGAACGGGCGCCACTCGTGGAAGTGGCTGATGTTCTGCCAGAACCGGGGCGAAAGGTCGAGCACGCTGGCCGGGCCGAGCGAGTACTGGGCCAACGCCATGCCGAACGGCACCATCGCGATGACCGCAAGGGCCGCGAGGAACCGCGTGACCTCCCGGGGCTCGTGGAACAGCGCGGCACCCAGGAAGTACAGCGGGACCATCGTCAGGTGGATCTTGAACGAGGCGAGGCTCGGCACCAGGCCCGCGCTGTGCGGGTTGAAGAGCTGGAGCACGAGCCAGAAGGCGTACAGCAGGATCAGGCGGGTCCAGGGCAGGTGTGGGAGCCGGGCCCGCCGCAGGACCACCGCGCCCAGCACCACCGTGGCGGAGACGGCCACCACGATCAGGTCGATGCCGACGTGGACGATGGGGCTGTAGTTCGACAGCAGCTTGAGGAACCCTTCGATGGCCAGGTAGCCGAAGATGATCAGCAGGGTCAGCGGGCGCGGCCCCAGCCAGGCGCACAGCCCGGCGAGGAACAGCGGGACGATCGCGTAGATCACGACCCAATAATGTGATGCGGTTGCCCGGCCGCCAAGATTGTCGTACGATGACGGCACCCGCCGCACCATGCGCAGCTACCTCTTCGCCTTCGTCCTCGCCCTGGCGTTCGGGGCGCTGCTCACGCCGCTCGCGGGGCGTATCGGCCGACGCGTCGGCGCGCTCGACCGCACCAAGGGGGCGCCGATCCCACGCGCCGGCGGGCTCGCCATCGTCGCCGCCACGCTGCTCGCGATCGGCCTGCTGGCCCTGGGGTTCCAACCCACCCGCGACCTCGTCGCCCATTCGCTGGCGCGGTATGACGCCCTCTGGATCGGCGCCATCGGCATCGTGGCGCTCGGCGTCGTGGACGACATCTGGCGTCTCAAGGCCTGGCCCAAGGTCCTGGTGGAAGTGGCCATCGCCGTGGCGCTGTACGCGTCCGGCGTGCGAGCGACCACCGTGTGGCTGCCCTTCGGCATCGTCGATCTGGGGCAGGTGGCGGGGCTCGGCTTCACGGTGGTGTGGATCGTCGGGATCACCAACGCCTTCAACCTGCTCGATGGGATCGACGGGGCGGCCGCCGGGTCGGCCGTGTTCGCGCTGCTGGCCATGTTCGTGGCCTCGGCGTCGCTCGGTCAGCCGTTCGTGGCGCTCACCGCGGTGGCCATCGCCGGGGCCACGCTGGGCTTCCTGCCGTTCAACTTCCCGCCGGCTCGCATCTACCTCGGCGACGCGGGCAGCCTGTTCCTGGGCTTCAGCCTGGCGAGCCTGGCCATCGCCGGCGCGACCAAGGGGCCGGCGATCGTGGCGATCGCGATCCCCCTCGTCGCGTTCGGCGTGCCCGTGCTCGACACGCTGATCGCCGTGGTGCGGCGCGGGGTGCGCGGCGCGCCGCTGTTCCGGGGCGACCGCGAGCACCTGCATCACCGCCTGCTCGACCTTGGGCTCTCCAACGCCCAGGCCGCGGCCATCCTCTACGTGGTCTCGGCGGCCTTCGCGCTGGCCTCGATGCTGTTCCTCAACCCCAACGTGCGCGGCATGGCGGTGGTGCTCACCATGATCGGCGCCGTCGTGTGGCTCGCCATGCGCCACCTGCGCCTGCACGAGTTCTTCGAGCTCGCGCGGATCGCGCGGCGGGGGATGTCGTCGCCGCGCGCCATCCAGTTCAACGTGCACGTCCGCCGCGCGGCCGACGCGCTGGACCGCGCCGGGACCTGGGACGAGGTCGTGCGCGTGCTGGGTGGCTTGTTCGAGGAGAGCGAGTTCGACGCGGTCCGGCTCATCGTCCAGCACCCCGGCGCCGACCGGCGCAGCGAGTACCACTTCGAGCGGGGGGCGCTCGTCCCCGGGGCTGACCCCATCCACCCCGACGAATGGGGCGTCCACCTGCCGTTCACGATCGGACAGGCCGGCGACCGCGGCGAGCTGGCGGTGTTCCGCCGTTACGGCCGCCGGTCCCTGCTTACCGACGTCAACCTCATCGTCGAGACGCTGCGCCCGTCGCTCAGCAAGGCTGCCGCCCGCGTACAGGCGCCGGCCTGACGTGCGGATCGTCCACGTCGGCAAGTTCTATCCGCCCGAGTACCACGGCGGTCTCGAGAGCGTGGTCGCGCTGCTCAACGACGAGCTGGTACGGCGCGGGGTGGACGTGACGGCCATCGTCGCGGCGGTCAACGGCCCGACCCGCGTCGACACGCACCTGGGCGCGCGGATCGTGCGGGCGCGCAGCCTCGGCGTGGCGTTCTCGCAGCCCCTGGCGCCGGCGCTGGGCCGCCTGGTTCGAGCCGAGCCCGGCGACGTGGTGCATCTCCATCACCCCAATCCGCTCGGCGATCTCGCCGTGCTCGGCGAGCGGCGGCCGCTCGTCGTCACCCAGCACAGCGACATCGTGCGCCAGCGGCTGCTGCGTCCCGTGTACGGGCCGCTGGTGCGCCGGGTGCTCGCGCGGGCCCGCGCCATCACCGTGGGCTCGGAGCAGTACCTGCGGGCTTCGGCCGAGCTGCACGGCTTTGAGGCGACGACGCGGGTCATTCCGTTCGGAATCGATCCGGCGCGGTTCGCGCTGACCCCGGCGCTCGCCGAGACGGCGCGGCGGCTCCGCGAGGAGTGGGGTGGGCGCCCGGTCGTGCTCGCCGTCGGCCGGCTGGTCGCGTACAAAGGCCTCGACGTGCTGGTGCGAGCCGCGCGCGGACTCGCAGCGACCGTCGTCATCGTTGGCAGCGGTCCGGAAGAGGCCCGGCTTCGGGCCCTGGCAGGGGAGCGCGGAAGGGTGGGAGGGGGGGATGGTGGGGGGCCGGAGGTCGTGTTCGCGGGTCGGGTCACCGACGATCTGTTGGTGGCGCACTTCCACGCCGCCGACGTGTTCTGCCTGCCGTCGCTGACGATCGCGGAGGCGTTCGGCATGGTGCTGCTCGAGGCGATGGCGTGCGCGAAGCCGCTCGTGACGACGCGGCTGCCAACGGGCGTCAGCGCGATCAACCGCGAGGGCGTCACCGGGCTGGCGGTGCCGCCCGACGATGCGGGTGCGCTCCGGGAGGCGCTGGGTGCGGTTCTGGGCGACGGGCCGCGGCGGGACGCCATGGGCCGCGCGGCGCGCGCGGTGCTCGAAGCCGAATACACCGCCGCCCGCATGGGCGAGCGGTTCCTCAGTCTGTATCGGGAGCTGGTCGCGGCCTAGGCAGGCGGCGCCGCGGCGCCTCCGGGGGCATGGGGAGCGTCACGAGGTGCGCCGCCGCCAGCGTGGAGACGAAGGCGGCGTGTCGCACGTTGAGGAACAGGCGGCTCAGCCCGGCCATCGTGCCCGATCCCTGCACGGCCTCGGGCACGACCCGGACCGCCCGATCGGCGACGCTGCGCCAGCCGCCGAAGCGGCGCACCCGGTCGAGCGTGGCGCCCCACGCGATCGCCTCGGCGCACCGCTCGGTAGGCCAGCGGCGCCGGCCCCAGTAGTCCCGCCACCGCGCGAGCCGCAGGTAGCGCGGCTCGTAGGAGGGCTCCACCTCCGCCGCGATCGCCGCCGACAGGTGCGCCGCGTCGGCGATCGCTTCCTGCAGCGGCTCGGGCCGCGGGTCCTCCTCGAGCCGGCCCAGCACGTCCGACACGGTGAAGCCGGGTGCGCGCGCGACCAGCGCGAGATCGAGCGCCGCGCGCAGCGAGCCCGTGCTCCACGCGTGGTTGCGGGCGTCGTGCAGTACGAAATGCCAGAACAGGTCCTCGGTTGCGGGGACCAGCAGGCCCTTCATGCCCGCCGGCTCGGCGCGCAGGAACCACGCCTCGGCCGAGGCGGCGCGGCCCCAGCGCACCGGGCCGAGCCGCCAATGCAGCTCGACGATCCGCCCGTCCGCGCTGGTGAACCCCTCGTGATACGGACGGAAGCTCGGCGACAGCGTCTCGTCGCGCCGGTAGCCGCGCACGTAGTCGAGCGACTCGAGGATGTAGGCCGCCTGCTCGACGTCCCGCTCGGCCACCAGCACGTCGAGGTCGTTCATCCACCGCACGCCGAGCGCGGGCGCGTAGTTCGCCGCCAGCAGCGCCGAGCCCTTGAGGGCGACGGCGGTGACGCCGGCCGCCTCGAACTCGGCGCCGAGCTGCATCAGGTCGTTGGTGAGCTGGATCGCCTGGGTGCGCGCCTCGCCGAACGCGTCGGCGCAGGGGATGTCCAGCGTCGGCGGCGCGATGTGGCGCAGCTCGAGGGTCTCGAGCGCCCAGCCGAGCGGCGCGCCGACCCCGTCCCAGGTAATGGCCGCGAGCCAGCTGTCGTCGCGCGCCTCCGCCGCCGCCCAGCGCTCGACGAGCTGCGTGGCGGCGGGGCCGCCGTCGAGCGCGACGCGCAGGGTGCGGCCGAGCAGGCGGCGGATCTGAACCGGCGTGAGTCGGCTCATGGACGCTCGGGGCGCCGTCCGCGTTCAGCCGATGAGCAGATCATCCCCGAGCGAGGGGCGGACGAGGTTCCCGCGGCTCAGGGGCAGACAGGTTCGACTCCAACTCGAGGTGCTTGGCCGGCTGAGAGAGTAGCCTCGACCTGCGGCTCAAGCCCGGGGATGCCCGGAACGCAGCCCCACAACTCGAGGATCGGCGGCACCCTACGGGGTCTTGCCCTGAGCGACCAGCTGCCCCGTATTCTCCGCGGTTCTGACCATCGCGATGACCATCTCGCACCAAATTCTGGCCCCGATCACCGAAACGAGGAACACGACCGGGCAAAGAATCAGATACAGCAGACCGCGGCCGACTCCCGCGCTGAAACCGGTGATGAGGAAGACGATCGCGAAGACGCCGGACGCCAGGATCGCCAGGCCGTACAGGATACTGATGATGCGGATCGTGATGAATTCGGTGAACGACATGTTGAAGAGCCGGGAAAAGAACCCGGTCTGTTCGAAGCGCGGTTCCATGTTCGGCCTCCTCCGTGGTTGTGATCCCGGGGTCGTGCGGGGGAAGGGCGCCAGGGGTGGCAGAAGCTGCACGCCAGCGTGCGGCGCGGCAAGCCGGCCCTCGGCGGGAGGCGGGGACCAGAAACCGCAGCCGGTAATGAGCGAACAAGAATCCTGGAGGTCGGCGCGAATGCGGGAATCCTAGTGGGCGGTGAGGGACTCGAACCCCCGACCTCTGGTATGTGAGACCAGCGCTCTAACCAGCTGAGCTAACCACCCTGGCCGCGGCCGCGCCCGCGCCCGCCCCCCCCCACCCCCCGGCCGCCGCGCGTCCCGAGGTGGGCCCTCCAGGGCTCGAACCTGGGACCAACGGATTATGAGTCCGCCGCTCTAACCACCTGAGCTAAGGGCCCGCGATGCCGCCGAAATGTCGCGAGCGGGCCGATGCGGGTCAAGCACGGCGCGTGTAGCTTGGGCGCGATGCGGATCGGCCTCAACGCGCGCCTCCTCGCCAGCGACGACCGCCGCGGCTTCAACCGCTACGCGGCCGGGCTGGCGCGCGCGCTCCAGGCCTCGGGACGCTGCGAGGTCGTTCTGTTCGCCGATGCCCCGATCCACCCGGTCCACCGGCTCGGCGCGCTGGAGCACCGCGTAGAGCCCGTGAGGCCCCAGTGGCGGTGGCAGCACGCGTGGCTCCCCGCCGCGCTCCGGGAGGCGCGCGTGGACCTGTTCCACGCGCCCGCGCATTGGGGCGTGCCGCTGCGCTCCCATTGCCCGGTCGTCGCGACCATTCACGACCTGGCCGACCGGGAACGGCCTGAGGACTTTGCCGGCACGTCGCTGCGTGCCGCTGTGCGCCACCGGTTCGAGGAGTGGCTGGTGGTGCGGCGCGCGGCCCGCATCCTCACCGTGTCGCAGTATTCGGCGCGGAGCATCGAGCGGTATCTGCGCGTGACCCCGGGGCGGATCGCGGTGACGGTCGAGGGAGGGGAACCGGCCGAAGCCGGTGCGGCAAGGGACACCGGGAGCGCACCGGATCGGATCGGCGCTCCCGCGCGCCTGGGGCTCGTGCCGCCGTATTTCATCGCGGTCGGCGGGTTCGAGGCGCGCAAAAACCCGGGTGCCGTAGTGCGCGCGCTCGCCGCGTTGGGGGAATCGGAACGTCCGGCGGTCGCGTTCGTGGGGCGGCGTACGCGCGATGCCGATGAGCTCCGCGTGGCGGCGCTCGCCGCCGGCGTAGACCGATGGGTGCGGGTGCTCGGGGAAGTGCCCGACGCGGACCTGACGACACTCCTCGCCGGAGCCGTGGCCCTGCTGATGCCGTCGCGCCTCGAGGGCTTCGGGCTCCCCGTCGTGGAGGCCATGCACGCGGGCACACCGTCCATCGTGTCGGACGCCGGCAGCCTGCCCGAGATCGCGGGCGACGCGGGGCTCGTCGTCCCGGTGGACGACGCCGCGGCGCTCGCCGTGGCGATGCGGCGCCTGGTGGCGGAGCCGGCGACCCGGGCGGCGTTCGCCGCGCGCGCCCGCGCGCGGGCGAGCCAGTTCACCTGGAAAGGCGCCGCCGAGCAGACGCTGGCGGTGTACGAGGAGGTGCTGGGGAGAATCGAATGAGAGTGAAGGGTCGAGGGTCGAGGGGCGAGGGGCGAGGGGCGAGGGGCGAACCGAGGCGGGGCGGTGTATTCGCCCTCACCCTTCACTCCTCACCCCTCGCTCCTCGATCATCGCCCCTCATTGCGAACCGCAGCCTCTCGCGGAACGTCTCTCGCTCAGCCTCTGTTAACGCGAAGAACCACCACAGCCCGAGCAGGATCACCATGCCACCGCCCATCTCGGCGCCGAGGCCGAGCCAGCCGGCGGGCGGTTCGTGCGCCCGAGCCAGCCACCACAGCGCCGCCGTGAGCGGCGCGCCCCAGGCCACCGGCGTCAGGACCGCGCGGGTGAGTGCGCCGACGGATATGCCGAAATGGCGCCGCAGCAGCAGCGGCACCATCCACAGGCTGGTCGCGCCGAGCCCGAGGAGCGTGCCCCACAGCGGGCCCGGCAGGCCGACGAGTCGGGTCGCTGCGATGGACAGGCCAAGGTTGAGCGTGCCGCTGGCGAGCGCGGGGGGGACGAGGGCGCGGATCAGGCCCGTGCCGCCGAAACACCAGCCCCACAGGGAGAGCAGGGCCATCATCCAGCCGTTCACCGCTGCCAGGAGCGTCACCGTGTCCCCGGCGTAGGCCGGCGCGCCCACCCAGCGCGCGACGAAATGGTGGTTCCACGCCGCGATGGGGCCGAGCATCGCGACGGCGAGTCCGGACACCAGCCGCGTGAGGTCGAGGAGCCGTGCCCGGAAATCCTCGTGCCGCCCGAGTGCATGCAGCTCGGCGAGGGCGGCCCAGGAGGCGTTGCCGAGGCCGAGCAGCTGCTGCCCCGCAAGGGCCAGGAGGCGCTGCGTCAGGAACAGCGGGGCCACTTGTCCGGGGCCCAGCATCAGCGCGACGACCGTGTTGTCGGTGAACAGCCCGATCCGTCCGGCAAAGCTGGTGAACAGCGTCGGGAGGTTGAGCTGCCACAGCCGCCGCTCGGCCTCGCCGCCGGCCCCGTCCGACCAGCGCGCCGTGCGCAGGACGGAGAGACGGCGCAGGCCATCCACGGCGCACAGGGCCGCGAATACCGCCTGGCCGGTGACGAGGGCCGCGAGCTGGCCGGTGATGCCGAACCCGCGCCACGCCAGCACCAGGGCCAGCGACGTCGCGACGAGGCTCTGCGCCAGCGCGTACCCGTGCACCGCGTACCCGCGCTGACCGGCCTCCGCCAGCACGCGGAAGGGCAGCATCGGGTAGAGCGCGAGACCGACGAGCCCGATGAGCGCGGCGAACCGCAGGTCGAGGCGCAGCCCCGGATGCACCGGGACGAGCGCGGGAATGAAGAACGCCACCACCGCCCCCGCGACCAGCGCCAGGGCCGCCACCAGCGTGAATGCGCGCACCCCGGCGGAGAACGCCCGCGCCAGCTGGGTGCGGTCCGCCTGGGCCAGGGCGTGGGCGAGCACGGGGCCGATCGCGCCGGCGAGCCCCAGCTCCAACAGCGTCAGATGTCCCAGCCAGTCGCTGAGGGCCCGGACGGCGCCGAAGCGTTCCGCGCCGAGCCAGCGCAGCAAGAGGGGAGTCGACACGAACGCCACCGCGATCGTCACCGCGGTCATCAGAAGGCCGCTGCCGAACGTGAGCGCCGAGCGGCGCGTGCGGAGGTTGTCCGGGCCCGCCACGGCCGGCTAGAGCACGCCGCCCCGCCGGAACATCCCCACCTCGTCGAAGCGGCGCTCGTAGAGGCCGAGCACCTCCTCGCGCGAGACGACGGCGACGCCCGCCTTGCCGACCTCGATGCCCGCGGCGTAGTTGGCCAGCACCGCCGCCTCGCGAATGTCCGCGCCGGCCGCGAGCGCGGTGCCCACCCACGCCGTGACGGTGTCGCCGGCGCCGCTCACGTCGTACACCTCGCGGGCCTGCGTCGGAAGCCGCGTGATGTGGCCCTCGTGATCGAGCAGCGCCATCCCGTGCGGGCCGAGCGTGAGCAGCAGGCTGTGGACGTCGAGCCGCTCCATCACCGCGGGGAGCGTATCGGCGTGCTCGATGTCCACGGCGGCCCCCAGCGCCGCTTCCAGCTCCCGGCGATTGGGTTTGAAGACCGTGGCGCCCTTGAACTCGAAGAAGTTCGTGTACTTGGGGTCCACCACCGACGGGATGCCGCGCTTGCGCGCGGTCTGGATCGCGGCCGAGATCACGCGGGGCGTGAGGACGCCCTTGTTGTAGTCCTCGAGCAGCACGGCGTCGGCGTGCTTGAGGGCGCTGCGCAGGCGGTGCAGCAGATCGTCCAGCACGTCGGCGGCGAGGTAGGTCGCCTCCTCCTCGTCGATGCGCACCAGCTGCTGGTTACGCGCCACCACGCGCGTCTTGGACGTCGTGGGCCGGGCCGGAACGACCACCACCCCGTCGTCCCGAATACCGGCTGCCGCGAGCTCGGTGCGCAGCTGCTCGCCGCGCCGGTCGTCCCCGACGGCCGCCACCAGCGTCACCTCGGCGCCGATGGCCGCGACGTTGGCCGCGACGTTGGCCGCGCCCCCCAGGGCGTAGCGCCGGTCGTGCACGTTGACCACCGGCACCGGCGCCTCGGGCGAGATCCGCTCGACGTCGCCCAGCAGGTAGATGTCGAGCATCGCGTCCCCGACCACCACCACGCGGCGTTGCCGCATCGTCTCGAGCAGGCCAACCACACGATCGCGAGCGATCACGTCGCGTCTCCTGTTGCCGTTACCACGGGACGGCGCCGCCCCAGTGCCGCCGCACCACGGCCACGAGCCGCCACACCCACCGGTCGCCGGCCGCGCCGGACACGTGCGCCGCGTTGCGCACGTCGTGCCGCCCCAGTTCCGCGGCAAGCTGCACATCCGGACGCGGGCTCCACCGGGCCGACGCCGCCAGCCGCAGCGTCCGCTCTACCACGCCGTCGAAGATGGTCGGCGTTTGCGGGAACAGCGAGTCCGCGGGGTACTGCAGCCGGAAGTCCCCCTCGCCCTGGCGCAGCGCCGTCACCTCGAGGCCGGCCAGGACGCGGGGTACGGGCGTCGCCGTGAGCCGCGCAGTCGCCTGGTCGTAGTCCGCGTAGTTCCGCCCGAGCCCGACGCCGCGGAAGCTGTATTGCTCCTCGTTGGCCGGCGTCCGGTAGGCGAGGTTGGTCACGCGGGTGTAGAGCAGCGACCAACTCACCAGACCGCCCAGCGCGCCGCCCGAGGCCGACACCGTGTAGCCGTAGCCCGGCGGCTCCCGGTCGCCCACGGATCGGTCGTCCACCTGGAAGTCGTCGAGGTACAGCTGTCCGTACAGCCGCAACGAGCCGCGCGGCCGCCACAACACGTCGCCGGCGAGCAGCGCGTTGGCGGTCGTCGCCCCGTCGTACTGCGTCACCAGGAAGACGTTCAGCGGGTTCAGATACCACAGCTCGAACGAGCGCGGAATGCCCCCGGTCTGGGCGTACACCGCCGATTCGGCGAGCGAGAACGCGAGCCGCTCGGACGGCTGCGCCACGAGGCGGTGCATCGCCAGGTAGCGGTTGACCGGCTGCGTCGTGCCCCACAGCGGCAGCGGGTCGAGCTGGGCGGCGAGCAGCTCCAGGCGGAGCCGGGGTGGGCCGAACCGCAGCGCCAGGTGATCGAAGCTGTACGGGTTCGCCGACAGCAACAGCCCATCGGCGTCGGGGCGCCCCCAGTTGCGATCGATCGAGCCGAAGAAGGCGGCGACGTAGCGCCACGATGCGTCGAGGTAAGCCTCCCCGAGCCGCCCGGCCGTCACGCGGTCCTTCTTGCCGCGATAGTCGGGGTCGTACTTCAGGCGGCTGTCGAAGAACGGTGCGGTCACCAGGGTGAGACGCGGCAGCTCGAGCACCAGCACCAGGCCGCCCTGCGGGAACACGCCCGAGGAGTCCGCCGCGGGTCGGACCGGGTCACGCCGGGCGTCGGAGGCCGCGAGCGCGCCGGCGCGGGCCTCGAGGCGCCAGGCGGCGGAGTCGGTCGGTGGCGCCAGCTCGACCAGCAGCGCGCGTACCGCGGTGACGAGTGGGGCCGCGAGCGCCGCGGTATCCACATCCGCGAGAGCGCGCGCCACGTCGACGCGGCGGAGCGGACGGGTCAGGGGGTCGGGATCGCGGAGCACGCCAGCGCGGATCAGGTGCTCGACCCAGGGCGTGGCGGCATCACCCACCGAGAGAAACCGGCCGTTGGCGGCCGGCGTCTGCGCGGCGAACGCGCCCGACGCGGTCGAGAGCGACAACAGGGCCGGAACGAGGGCGCGCATGGCGCCAATATAGCCCCCGGAGCGTTAGCTTTCGCGCCCGATGCCGTCCACCGTGCTCGTGACACGCGGCGACCTGGTCGAGTCGCGCCACCGGGTGTCCCTTGCGGTGGTGCGGGCGGATGGCGCCCGGGTCGCGGCCAGCGGGGATCAGGGCCTCGTGGCCTTCTGGCGCTCGTGCGCCAAGTTCTTCCAGGCCCTTCCCCTGGTCGCGGACGGGGCCGCGGACGCGCTCGGCATCGACGACGAGGAGCTCGCGCTCGCCTGCGCGTCGCACAACGGCGAGGACCGGCACGTGGCGGTAGCGCGGCGGCTCCTCGCGCACGCCGGCGCCGCGATGGACGACCTCGTGTGCGGACCCCACGCCTCCATCTCGGACGACGTGGAGCGCGACCGGCGCACGCGGGGTCTCGAGACGACGCGTGCCCACAGCAACTGCTCGGGGAAGCACGCCGCGATGCTCGCCCTGGCTCGCCACCGCGGCTGGAGCCGAGACTACGCCGACCCGCGGCATCCCCTGCAACGACGATGTCTGGAAGAAGTGGCCCGCTGGGCGGACCTGCCCGTGGCCGCCGTGCCGCAGGCAACCGACGGCTGCGGAGTGCCGAGCTTTGCGCTGCCGCTCGAGGCGATGGCGCTGGCCTACGCGCGGCTCGGTGCCGCGGCCGCCGGCGACCCGGTTCCGGCCGCCGGTGCGGCCACCGCGGCCGCGGCCCGGCGCCTCCTCGCCGCGGTGCGCGAGCATCCCTTCCTCCTGGCCGGCACCGGGCGCCTCGACACGGACCTGATCCGCGCGAGCGGAGGTCGCATCGTCGCCAAGGTCGGCGCCGAGGGTGTCTACTGCGCGGCCATTCCGGAGCTCCGCCTCGGGCTCGCGCTCAAGGTGGAAGACGGCGCCTCGCGCGCCCTCGACCCGACCGTGCTGGCGCTGCTCGAGGCCGTGGCTCCGGGTTTCGCGCCGGCTCTCGAGGCGTACCGCGCGCCGGAGATCCTCAACACCCGTGGCGCCACGGTGGGCCGCGTCGAGGCTCGCATCGAACTGCACCGCGATGCGTAAAGGCGACGTGACGGCCGCGGGCTCCAGCGCTACCGTGAAGGGGCTGGACGAGCCCACGGTCGGGCTCGTGCGGGTGGCCGGGGCGATCACGAACGCCGAGCCGGGCGTCCTGGCGGACCTGATGGGCGCTGCCCTGGGCCGGGGCACCGGTGCCGAGTGGCTCGAGGAACTGGTGCTGGCAGCGGTGTTGTTCGTCGGGTTTCCGCGAGCCCTGGTGTCCGCGGCCGCCCTCCGCACCATCGTCCCCGAGCCGGCTGGCGAGCCGGGCGATGCCGCCGACTACTCGTCGTGGCCGGCGTGGCGGGCGCGCGGGGAGGCCACGTGCCGAACGGTCTACGGGGCGAGCTACCAGCGGCTACGCCGCAACGTCCGCGCGCTGCATCCGGCGCTCGACACCTGGATCGTGATGGACGGGTACGGCCGGACCTTGAGCCGTCCGGCGCTGGATCTCAAGCGGCGCGAGTTCTGCGCGATCGCCATGCTCGTGCCGCAACGGGTGCCGCGCCCGCTGCGCTCGCACCTGCTCGGGGCGCGCAACGCCGGCGCCACAGTCCGGGAGGTAGACGCGGTGCTCGACATCGTCGCCAGCATGCCGATCGTGCCCGGCTCGCGCGCCGCCGCGGCGCGCCGCCTGTGGGCCGAGCTGCGCCCGGAACCGTGAGATCGGGCCGAATCGCCCGGGCAGGCGATCGTGTTCATTGACCAGGTCACGGTGGACGTCCGGGCCGGCGACGGCGGTTCGGGGATGACGGCGTTCCGCCACGAGACCTTCGCCCCGAAGGGAGGGCCCTCCGGCGGCGACGGGGGCCGTGGCGGCGGCGTCTGGGTCGTCGCGGATCCCAACCTGTATACCCTGCTCGACTACACGTACCGGCCGAAATGGGTGGCTCACAACGGCGCGCCCGGCGGTCCGACCCAGCAGACCGGCCGCTCGGCCGACGACCTCGTCCTGCCCGTGCCCGCGGGAACGGTCGTGACGGATGCCGACACGGGAGAGTTCGTGGGTGAGGTGCTCGTCGCGGGGGATCGCCTGCTCGTGGCCAAGGCCGGGCGCGGAGGGCGCGGCAACCAGCACTTCGCGACGCCGACGCGCCAGACGCCCTACCACTACCAGCCCGGCGAGGAGGGCCAGCATCGCCGTCTCCAGCTGACGCTGAAGCTCATCGCCGACGTGGGTCTGCTGGGCGAGCCCAACGCGGGCAAGAGCACGCTGCTCGCGACGGTCACCGCCGCGCGGCCGAAGATCGCGGCCTACCCGTTCACGACTCTGGAACCGAACCTCGGCGTGGTGCAGCGGTCGGACCACCGCTCGTTCGTGATCGCCGACATCCCGGGGATCATCGAAGGCGCGCACGCCGGCAAGGGCCTTGGCCTCAAGTTCCTGCGACACGTCGAGCGGACGCGGATCCTCCTCTACCTGGTGCCGGTGGACGCGGCCGACCTCGCGGCGGCCTACGCGTTGCTGCGGCGCGAGGTGGCGCGGTTCTCTCCGGCGCTCGCGGAGCGCCCACACGCCGTGGCCTGGACCAAGGCGGACCTCGTGCCCGAGGGGGAGCTGCCGAAGCTCCCCGACACGCCCGACGCCTTCGCCAGCGTCGTCGTGTCGGCAGTTGCGCGGCGCGGACTGGAGGCGTTGCTCGAGACCTTGTACCGGCGGCTGGCCGAGGCGCGCGCGTCGGCGTGAGCCCGTCCACCCTGACCCGGGACGATCCCCGCTATCCGGCGGGACTGCTGCAGCTCGAGCAGCCGCCCCGCACCCTGTGGTGCGACGGCGACGTCACGCTGCTGGGGCGGCCCGGCGTCGCCATCATCGGGACGCGGAAGCCGACGCCCTATGGCGTCCGCGCGGCGCACGGAGCCGCGAAGGGGCTCGCCGAGGCGGGGCTCGTGATCGTGAGCGGGCTCGCCCAGGGACTCGACGCCCGTGCCCACGAGGGCGCGCTCGACGCGGGCGGCGGGACCATCGCCGTGCTCGGGGGCGGCACCGACGTCGTGTACCCGCTCGGCAACCGCGACCTGTTCGAAGCGGTACGCGAGCGAGGGCTGCTGGTGAGCGAGTATCCGCCCGGCACCGACCCGCGCGGGTACCATTTCCCGGCCCGCAACCGCATCATCGCCGGACTGGCCCGCGCGCTGGTCGTGGTCGAAGGCGGCTTCAAGAGCGGCACGGCCAACACCACCGAGTGGATGCTCCGGCTGAGCCGTCCGGTGCTGGCGGTGCCGGGCCGTATCGAGGACCGGCAAGCCCAGGGGCCGAACCTGCTGATCCACGAAGGCGCGGGGATGTACCTCGCACCCCACGACGTGCTCGCCGCCCTGGCCGCAGCCGACCAGCCGGCGAGCCACCGCGCGTGGGCGGCCGGCGTGCTGGAGGCCCTGGAGCGGGCGCGGCGTGAGGCGCTCACCGGTTCGCTGCGGGACGCCCGGGCCGCGGGTGAGATGGCTCGGGTGGCGCTTACGGGCGCCGAGGCGACGCTGTTCGATCTCATGGGTCCGGAGCCCGTGCCGGTGGATCAGCTCGTCGTGCGCAGCCGACTCGAGCCGGGCTTGCTGCTCGCGGCGCTGAGTTCGCTCGAGATCCAGGGCCTGGTCACCCAATGGCCGGGGAAACGCTTCGCGCTCGCCTCGTGACCGCGCACCACATCTACGTCCACGTGCCGTTCTGCGCGCGTCGCTGCACCTATTGCGACTTCAGTATCGCCGTGCGCCGCCGGGTGCCGGTGGACGCCTATCTCGACGCGCTGGCGCGTGAAGTCTCGCGCATCGATCTGGCGGACCCACCGAAGACCATCTATCTCGGCGGCGGAACACCTTCGCGGCTGGGCGGTGCCGGCATCGCGCGGCTGCTCGGTCTGCTGGGGAAGCGGGGGGGCGGAGGCCGGGGCGCCGGCGCCGAAGAGGTCACGCTGGAAGCGAACCCGGAGGATGTGGCACCGGCCGCCGCGCGCGCCTGGCTGGCGGCCGGCGTGAACCGGCTCTCGCTCGGCGCGCAGAGCTTCGAGCCGAGGGTCCTGGCGTGGATGCACCGGACCCACGACGCGGACGCGATCGCCGCCGCCGTCGCGCACGCGCGCTCGGCGGGCTTCACGAACCTGTCGCTCGATCTCATCTTCGCGCTCCCGGACTCGCTGGAGCGCGACTGGGACGCGGACCTCTCCCGGTCGCTCGCGCTCCAGCCCGACCACATCTCGCTGTACGGCCTCACGGTCGAGCCGGGCACCGCGCTCGCGCGCCAGTTGGCGCGCGGCGAGGCCCGCGGCGCGCCGGAAGAACGCTACGAAGAGGAATACCTGCGCGCGCACGAGGTGCTTTCGGCGGCCGGCTTCCGGTTCTACGAGGTGTCCAACGCCGCGCGGCCGGACCACGAGGCCCGCCACAACGCCGCGTACTGGCGCGGGGTCCCGTACCACGGCCTGGGGCCGAGCGCGCACAGCTACGACGGTGCCAGCCGTTGGTGGAACGAGCCGGCATTCGCGCGGTGGGCGCGGCTCCTCGCCGACGGGCAAAGCCCGGTCGCGGGCCGGGAGTGGCTCGACGAGCCGCAACGCGCGCTGGAACGGGCGTATCTCGGGTTGCGTACGGTGGACGGGATCGAAGTAGCGAGGGGCGAGGGCCGAGGGGCGGGGCAGGCCGTCGACGCGGTTACGGCTGATCGCTGGGTGCGGGCCGGGTGGGCCGAGTGGAAGCGTGACCCGCCTCCCTCGCCCCTCGCCCCTCGGCCCTCGTCTCGTTGCCTGGCACTCACCCCCCGTGGCTGGCTGCGCCTAGACGAGTTGGTCGCAGCTATCTAAATTGCTGCAGGACATAAAGTTGCCGATGAAAGAGCCGCTGAGCGACCGCGAGCAGAGGGTTCTGGAAGCGATCGTCCAGAGCTACGTGGAGTCCGCCGAGCCGGTGGGGAGTCGGACCATCGCCAAGCGGTTCGGGCTCGGCGTGTCGGCGGCGACCGTCCGCAACGCCATGAGCGACCTCGAGGAGAAGGGCTACCTCTTCCATCCGCACACCTCGGCGGGGCGGGTGCCCACCGACCGGGCCTACCGGTTGTACGTCGACGCCTTGATGGGTCAACCCCGGGTGACGCGGGAGCAGCGCGCGGCGCTCCGCGGCCTTTCCGCCGACGGGTCGGCCGTGACGGCGGTCCTGCGGCGCGCCGCGGAAGTCCTCGGCGTGCTCACCCAGGAGCTGGGCGTGGCGGTGGCGCCCTCGCTCGACGAGATCGTCCTCGAGCGGCTGGACCTCGTGAGCGTGACCAGCGAGCGGCTGCTGCTGGTGCTGGCGCTGAAGAGCGGCGTGGTCCGCACGATCTTCGTCCAGGTCCCGGGCAGCGTGAACCCGAACGCCGTGGCCGGCATCGCGGTGGTGCTCAACGAGCGCCTGGCCGGGCTCACACTCCGCGCGATTCGCCACACGCTGCCCGAGCGGCTCCGCGACACCGCGGCCACGCCCGAGCAGGGCGAGCTGCTCGACATCTTCCTCGCCACTGGCGACCAGATTTTCGATCCGCCGCCCGATGCGTCGGCCGACGTCGTGCTCGGGCAGACCAGTGTCCTGGCGGGACAGCCCGAGTTCGCCTCGGGCGACAAGCTCCGGGAGCTGGTGAGCCTGACCGAGCAACGGGACGTGCTGCGCCGCGTACTGGGTCTGCGTGCCCAGACACGCAGCCTCACGATCACCATCGGCGGCGAGAACGAAAGCCGGGAGCTGGCCAACCTGACCCTCGTCACGTCGCCGTACGCGGCGGGGCCGCTCACGGGCGTCATCGGCGTGCTCGGTCCGACGCGGATGCCCTACGACAAGGTGGTGGCCCTCGTGGAGCACACCTCGAAGATGGTGAGCGATCTGCTGCGATGAGCGACTACTACGCGATCCTCGGCGTCGACCGTGGCGCGGACGAGGCCGAGTTGAAGCGAGCCTATCGCCGGCTCGCCATGCAGTACCATCCCGACCGCAACGGCGGCGACGCGGAGGCCGAGGCGCGGTTCAAGGAGATCACCGAGGCGTACGAAGTGCTGCGCGATCCCGAGAAGCGCGGCGTCTACGACCGGTACGGCGAAGCGGGGCTCAGGCGCGGCGCGGGCGCCGGCGGCTTCCATCACTTCGATCTGTCGGAGGCGCTGAACATCTTCATGCGGGACTTCGGCGGATTCGCCGGGTTCGAGCAGATGTTCGGCGGGGGGCGCGGCGGCCGCGTCGAGCGCCGCGGCAACGACCTGCGCGCGACCGTGGCGCTCTCGCTCGAGGACGTGGCGCGGGGGACCAAGAAGAGTCTGAAGTACAAGCTTCTGGTAGGCTGCGGACACTGCGGCGGGTCCGGCGCGAAGCCGGGCACCAAGCCGGCGCCCTGCGGCACCTGCGGCGGAGCGGGGCAGGTGCGGCACACCCAGCGCTCGGTGTTTGGGCAGTTCGTGTCGGTCTCCCCCTGCCCGACCTGCGCGGGCGAGGGCCGGGTGATCGCCGACACGTGCGAGATCTGCCGCGGCGACGGGCGCGTGAAGACCGACCGCACGGTCAGCGTCGACGTCCCGCCCGGGGTCTCGTCGGAGAACTACATCACGCTGCGCGGCCACGGGCACGCGGGTCCGCGCGGCGGCCCGGCCGGCGACCTCACCGTGATGCTCGAGGTCGCCGACGATCCGCGGTTCCTGCGCCACGGCGACGACCTGGTCCACGACGTGCAGCTCTCCTTCAGCCAGGCGGCGCTCGGCACCGAGCTCGTCGTGCCGACGCCCTGGGGCGACGAGCCGGTCAAGCTGCCGCCCGGCACGCAGGCCGGGACGTTGCTGCGGCTCAAGGGGAAGGGTTTGCCGCATCTGGGCGCGGCGGGGCGCGGCGACGTGCACCTGCGCATCGGCATCTGGACCCCCGATCGCCTGACGCCGGAGATGGAGAAGCTGTTCCGCGAGCTGGCCACGATGGAGCGCGAGCTGCCGGCGGCACGCACGGCGCGCTCGTTCTGGGACCGGATGAAGGAAACCCTCGGCGCGTGAACGCGATGACCGCGTTCGCGCGCGGGCCGTTTCAGGCGGGTGCCGTCGTCATTCTGGAAGAGGACGAAGCCCACCACCTCCGGGTGCGGCGGCTGCAGGACGGCGAGAACCTGCGCCTGGTGGACGGGAAGGGCAGCGTGGCGACGGCCCGGCTCGCCGTCGACCGGGACGTCGTGGCGGCGCGCGTCGTCGCGGCGACGCTCGTGCCCGTGCCGCCCCTCACCGAGGTCTTCATCGGTGCGGGGGACCGGGACCGCTTCCTGGACTTCGTCGAGAAGGCCGTCGAGCTCGGCGCGACCCGCGTCGTGCCGCTGATCACCGAGCGCCAGCGCGCGGTGGCGACCCGGTTCCAGTCGGTGCACATTGAGAAAGCCGCGCGTCGCGCCCGCGACGCCATCAAGCAATGCGGCGCGGCATGGATGCCCGCCCTGGCGCAACCGGTGCCGATCGCCGAAGCCCTGCGGACCGCGCCGAAAGCGGTCCGGCTGCTGGCCGACCCTGCGGGGGGCCCGGTGCCGCCCCTCTCCGAGGGCGACGCGGTCGTCTGGGCGGTGGGACCGGAGGGCGGCTTCACGGACCCGGAAACGGCTGCCTTGCGCGCGGGCGGCTTCGTGGGCGTGGCCCTGGGCCGGTCGACCTTGAGGTTCGACACCGCGGCCCTCGCGGCCCTCGCGCTCACCGCGCAGGCACGGATCCACAGCGAAAAACCGTCACCCAAGCCGACTGCCTGAAGACCCATTCTCTTCACGGGAGCTGCGATGAAGCACGATCCGAACTGCGTCTTCTGCCGCGTGGTGCGGGGCGAGATGCCCTCGACCATGCTCACCCAGACGCCTCTGGCCGTCGCCATCCGTGACGTCAATCCCCAGGCCCCCGATCACGTGCTCGTGATGCCGCGAGAGCACATCGCCTCGCTGGCCGAGACGGACGATGTCGAGCTGCTCGGCCACCTGCTCGTGCTCGCGCACCAGGTGGCGCGGATGGCGATGATCGACCACGGCGGCTACCGCGTGGTGCTCAATACCGGGGAGCACGGCGGCCAGACGGTGCCGCATCTGCACCTGCACGTGCTCGGCGGGCGGCGCATGAAATGGCCGCCGGGCTAGGACTTGAGGCAAGTGTGCGAGCGGTTTAGGTTTAGCGGGCTCCGGGCGGCCGGAGCGTCACCCCATTGCCGAGGTCGTGAATGCCGGAAGTCATCATCCACGAGGATGAGAACTTCGAGCGGGCCCTGAAGCGCTTCAAGAAGAAGTGCGAGAAGGCCGGGATCCTCTCGGATTTGCGCAAGCATCGGCACTACGAGAAGCCGAGCGAGCGCCGGAAGCGGAAGCTCAACGCCGCGCGGCGGAAGAATCGTCGCACCAGGAGTGAGTAGCACGCTGGTCGAGCAGGTTCGCGCCGCGATGACGGCGGCGCGCAAGGACCGCGACAAAGCCCGGACGCTCCTGTACTCCACTCTCCTGTCGGACCTGAACAACCGGGAAATCGAGCTGGGGACCGCCCTGGACGACGGCGGGGCGCAGGAAGTCGTGCGCCGCGGCATCAAGCGGCGGCGCGAGTCCGTCGAGCAGTACACGAAGGGCGGCCGCCGCGACCTGGCGGACCGGGAGGCCTTCGAGGTCGCCGAGCTCGAAACGCTGCTGCCGCCGGCCGTCCCGGAGGCCGACCTTCGGGCGGCCGTGCGGGAGGCGATCGCGGGCGGCGCCGCCGACCTCGGCGCGGTCATGGGGCGCGTGATGCCGCGCTTCAAGGGGCGGGCCGACGGGAAAACCGTCAACCAGATCGCGCGCGAGGAACTCGCCGGCTGACGATGGGTGGGACGTTTCTCGAGACCGCGCTCGCCGCGATCGAGTTCCCCGCCGCCCTCGATTGGGTCTCGCAGTACGCCGTGACAGCGCAGGGCGCCAATGCCGTGCGTGCGCTCCGGCCCTCCACCGACGCTCTCCACATCCAGATCGAGCTCGCGCGGGTGGACGCGTTGCGCCGCCGCCTCGACGACGGTGACGACGTCGAGCCCATCCCGTTCGGCGAGCCGGAAACCGCGCTGGGCCGGCTCGGCCTCGACGGCGCCGTGCTCGAGGGGCACGAGCTGGTCGCGGTCGCGCGCCTGCTCGAGGCCGCACGCCTCACCGGCACCAAGCTGCGGCGCGCCGCGAAGGTCGAGCCGGTGCTCGCCCCGCTCGCCCCGGCGCCGCTGCCCACCGAGCCCGAGCGGGAGCTGACCCGCGCCCTCGATCCCGACGGGCGGCTCAAGGACGAGGCATCGCGCGACCTGCTGCGGTTGCGCCGCGAGCTGGTGGGCGCGCGCGAGGAGCTGGTCGCTTTGCTCGAACGCCTCCTGGCGAGCGTGGACGCGCGGCACCGGACCGGCGACGCCGCCGTCACCGTGCGCGGCGGCCGGTACGTGATCCCGGTGCGCCGCGACGCCCGCGCCCGGCTCGGTGGCATCGTGCATGACGAGTCGGCCACACACGCCACGCTGTTCGTCGAGCCCGGCGAGGCCATCGAAGGCAACAACCGCCTGCGCGCGCTCGAGGCGGAAGAGGCGCGGGAAGTCCAGCGGATCCTCCGTGCGCTGACGGAGCTGCTTCGCCCGCTCGGCGACGCACTCGAAGCCAATCGCGCGATGGTGATCGGGACCGACAGCCTGCACGCGCGCGCACGCGTCGCCCGCGCCCACCGGGCGGCGGTGCCGGAAGTGGCGGCGCCGGGCGTCCCGCTCGCGCTGCGCGGCGCGACGCATCCGCTGCTGTTCGCGCCACCCACCTCCCACGACTCGGTGCCCGTTCCTTTCGACTTCGTGCTCGAGGCCGACGAGCGCGCGGTAATCGTGTCGGGGCCCAACACGGGGGGGAAAACCGTCCTCCTCAAGGGTGTCGGCCTCGCGGTCGCGCTGGTGCAGAGCGGCGTGCTCCCTCCGCTGAGCGCGGGGTCGGTGATCCCGGTGTTCGGCGCGCTGTTCGCCGACATCGGCGACCGACAGAGCATCCGCGAGAGCCTGTCCACGTTCAGCGCCCACGTGCGCGCGCTGCGCGAGGTCCTGACGTCGGCTGGGCTCGGGTCGCTGGTGCTGCTCGATGAGCTGGGCACCGGCACCGACCCCACTGAAGGCGCGGCGCTCGCCGCCGCGACCCTGGTCGCACTCACCCGGCGCGGCGCGACGACCCTGGCGACCACGCACCTCGGCGCGCTGAAGGAGCTGGCGACCACTACGCCGGGCGTCGTGAACGCGTCCTTGCAGTTCGACGCCGCCACGCTCGCGCCGACCTACCGGTTCGTCAAAGGCGTGCCGGGCCGGTCCTACGGGTTGGTCATCGCCGGCCGACTCGGCGTGGACGCCGACGTGCTTGCGGCCGCCGAGGCCCGGGTCGGCGACGACGAGCGCCGGCTCGACGCGATGCTCGCGGCCGCAGAGTCTCGCGACCAGGAGCTGGCCCGCCGCGACGAGGCGCTGCGGGCCCGCGACGTCGACCTCGACTCGCTCGCCGCCCGGCTCGACGCCGCGGCGCGCGACCTCGCGGCGCGCGAGGATGCGGTGCGGCAGGCCGGGAAGGACCTCGAGCGCAAGAAGAAGGCCGCCGCCCGCGACGTGCTGCTCGAGGCGCGCGCCGAGGTGGAGCGGGCGATCGCGATGGCGCGGGAGGGGCGGGACAAGGAGGCCCGGCGCGGGCTCGAAGCAGCCATCGCCCGAGGAGCAGGAGGGGAGGGAGGGGAGCGAGGGGAGGGAGGGGAGGGAGGGCGGCTCAAGGCGGCGGAGTTGCGGCTGGGGCAACGGGTGCGCATCCGGTCGCTGGCGCTGGAGGGTGAAATCGACAGCGTGCAGGGCGATGATGTCGCGGTCCGGGTGCGTGGGCGGCGCGTGCGCGTGAAGGCCGACGACCTCGCCGCTGCCGGGGCCGTGACCCCGCGATGATCCCCACCGAGATCATCGAACAGATCCGCGACGCCGCCGACCTGGTCCAGCTGATCGGCGAGCACGTGGAGCTGAAGCGGACGGGCGCCGACTTCCGCGGACCGTGCCCGTTCCACGGCGGCACGCACCGCAACTTCTCCGTGGTGCCGAAGAAGCAGATGTACCACTGCTTCGTGTGCCACGAGTCGGGCGACGTCTTCACGTTCTGGATGCGGCGGTTCGGGCTCGACTACCCGTCTGCGGTGCGCGAGATCGCCGGGCGCGTCGGCGTCGCCATCCCGGAGTCGCGCCCGAGCGGGCCGGACCCGAACGAGTCGCTGTACTCGGCGCTCGGCGTCGCGGCCGAGTGGTTCGCACGCAGGCTCCGGGAGGGCGAGGATGCGGGCGCGGCGCGCTCGTATCTCGAGGGTCGCCACCTCGGGCTCGAGGTGTGGGACGATTACCAGTTGGGCTACGCGCCGATCGGCCGCGACGTGATGCTCGACGCGTTCCGCCAGCTCGGGCTCGACGACGATGTGCTCCTGGCCGCCGGTCTCGCGCGTCGCCGGGACGACGGCGCCGTCGCGCCGCGGTTCCGCGGCCGGCTCGTGTTCCCGATCCGCGACGTGCGCGCGCGCGTGGTCGGGTTCGGCGGCCGGATCCTCGGCGACGGCGCTCCGAAATACCTCAACTCGCCGGAGGGCGCGGTCTTCCACAAGGGTACACTGCTCTACGGGCTCGATCGGGCGCGCGGGCCCATCCGCACCGACGGCTACGCGGTAGTGGTCGAGGGATACGTGGACTGTATCCGGCTCCAGATCGCGGGCATCGGTTGCGCGGTGGCGCCACTCGGTACCGCCCTGACGGCGGAGCAGGCGCGGGTGCTGCGGCGCTACGCGAAGGAGGTGGTGCTCGCCTACGACGCGGACACGCCCGGTCTCCGGTCGACGTTCCGCGCCGGCGACGAGCTGCTGCGCCAGGGCGCGACCGTGAAGGTGGTCACCCTGCCCGCGGGCGACGACCCGGACACGCTGGTACAGCGGGGCGGCGCGGCGGCGTTTCGCGAGCTCCTCGGCCAGGCCCTCGACGTGTTCGAACGCAAGATCCAGTTGCTGGACCGCAAAGGCCTGTTCGCCACGCTCGAAGGGCGGCGGCGCGCGCTCGATCGCTTGTTGCCGACGATCCGGGCGGCCGCGGATCCCATCACCCGCGAACTGTACGTGTCCCGGGCCGCCGAACGGAGCGACGTCAAGAAGAGTGTGCTCGAGAACGAGGTCGACCGGGAGTCGGCCCGCGCGCCCCGCGGGGGTGGGGGAGGGGGGGGCGCGGAGCACGGCGACGCGCCGGCGGACGGCGCCATGGACCGCGCGGCGGACCCGCGCGCCCTGCGCCTGCCCGAGAGCGCGCAGGAGCGCACGATCGTCCACCTGATGATCGCCGATCCCCGGTGGGTTGCGCGCGCGCAGCGGGAAGTCTCGCCCGAGCAGCTGCGCCACCCGGTTTATCGCGCCATCGCTGAGGCACTGTTCGCGGGTGCGCGCGAAGCCCCTCTTCCGACACTCCCCCCCGCAGGCCCCCCCGGACCCGAGCTGGCCGAAGCGTGGGAGGCGCTGGCTCGTGCCCCCGACGACGGCCCCTTCGATGCCGAGGCCGCGTGGTCGACCGCCGTGAGCTGGATCAAGGACCGGCCGCGCCGCGAGCGCCTCGCGGACATCGACCGCCTCATCGGCCTCGCGGGCCCGGAACAGAAGGAACAGCTGTTCGAAGAGAAGCGCGCCCTCCTCGCGGCGGGTACGGCGCGCTTTCGGCGGAAGGCATTGCAGGCGGAACGCGAACCCACGTAAAGGGGACCACGACCGGTGCACCCAGATCTGCAATCGCTGTTGACGCTTCAGGAGAAGGACAAGGACGTGCTCGGCGTGGAGCGCGCGCTCGAGGCGCTCAAGCCCGAGGAGTCGGCCCTCGACGCCGAGCTCGAGACGTTCACCCGCGCGCTGGCGGACGCGCATCGCTCGGCCACGGGGGCGGAGTCCCGCAAGGCTGAGCTCGAAATGCGGATCGCCGGCTACAAGCAGCTCCAGGAGCGCCGGCGCCAGCAGCTGGACTTCGTGCGCGGCGCGAAGGAGGCCTCGACGCTCATGGCCGAGATCGACATGGCGCGGGGCGTCCTGGTCAAGGAGGAGGCCGAGTACATGCGCAGCGGCGACTCGATCGTCGAAGCCGAGAAGAGGGTCAAGGACGCGGAGAAGGCGCACGCCGCCGCGACCGCGCGGCAGGCCGAGGCTCGGGCCGCGCTGGAGGCCAGACGCGCGGAGCTCGACGGGCAGCTCGGCGTCGCGCGGGCCGCGCGGCAGGCGGCGACCAGGGAGGTGCAGCCGGCCCTGCTGGTGCGCTACGAGCGGATCCGGCGCGGCCGCGCGCCGGGAGCGCTGTACGCCCTGAACGGCGGCGCCTGCGGCCAGTGCAACACCGCCGTCCCCACCCAGCGCCGGATGCTGATCCAGCAGGGACATGCCATCGAATCGTGCGAGGTCTGCGGCGTCCTGCTGTATGCCGAGGGGTGAGCTGCTGGACCGGCGCTGGCGTATCGAGCCGGCGCCCGACGACGGCGCGGTGGGCGCGCTGGCTGCGGACCTGAGCGTCCCGCCGGCCTTCGCGCGGCTGCTGGTCCAGCGCGGTTACGACACGCCCGAGGCCGCCCGGCGGTTTCTGCGCCCCTCGCGCGAGCACCTGCACGACCCGTTCGGCCTTCCCGACATGCAACGCGCGGTCGAGCGACTGGCCCGCGCGGTACGCACCGGCGAGACCGTGCTCGTTCACGGCGACTACGACGTGGACGGGCAGTGCGCCACGACGATCCTGACCCGGATTCTCCGGTCGGCGGGGGGCCGGGCGGTGCCGTTCGTGCCGCACCGGGTGCGGGACGGGTACGACCTGTCGGAGGTCGGCGTGCGCGCCGCGCGCGAGGCCGGCGCGGCGGTCATCTGCGCGCTCGACTGCGGCACCACCGCCGTCGGTCCTGTGGCCTCCGCGCGCGAGGCGGGGATGGACGTCGTCATCGCCGACCACCATCTGCCGGGTCCCCAACGCCCTGCGGCGCTGGCGCTGGTCAACCCGCGGCGCCCGGAAACTACCTATCCGTACCCCGACCTCTGCGGTGCGGGCCTGGCGTGGAAGCTCGGGCTCGCGCTGCTGCGCGCGCTCGGGCGCAACGAGGCGTTCGCCTGGCATCTCGTGGATCTGGTGGCGCTGGCGACGGTGGCCGACCTCGTGCCGCTCACCGGCGAGAACCGGGTGCTGGTGCGGATCGGTCTGCGAGTGATGCCCGACACCCGGTGGCCGGGGCTGCGGGCGCTGATCGCCGAAGCCGGGCTTGCCAACCGCGCCATCCGCGCCGGACAGATCGCCTTCGTGCTCGGCCCGCGCATTAACGCGGTGGGCCGCGTGGGTGACGCGAACGACGGCCTGCGGCTGCTGCTCGCCGACGAGCCCGCCGAAGCCGAGCGACTGGCGCAACAGGCCGAGCGCCAGAACGCGGAGCGCCAGGCGCTCGACCAGCGCACGCTGGAGGAGGCGCTCGAGGACCTCGACCGCTGGTTCGACCCGGCCCGGGATGCCGGCATCGTCCTGGCCCGGGACGGCTGGCATCCGGGCGTCATCGGCATCGTGGCCTCGCGCGTGGTGGAGCGGATCGGCCGCCCGACCTTCCTCGTGGCGCTGGACGGGGACTTCGGGAAGGGCAGCGGGCGCTCGGTGTCGCGCTGCAACCTGCACGAGGCGCTGGGCGGCTGTGCGGACCTCCTCGAGCGGTGGGGCGGGCACCGGATGGCCGCGGGGCTCACGCTCCGGCGGGACCGACTCGAGGCGTTTCGCGAAGCGTTCAACGACGCGGTGCTCCGCCAGGCGCGCCCCGAGGAGCTGGTGCCCACCCAGCGCGTGGACGCGGTGCTCCGGCTCGCGGACCTGACCGAAGACTTCGAGCGGCTGCTGCGGGCGCTCGAGCCGACGGGGATGGGCAACCCGGGCCCGGTGTTCGGGCTCGAAGCGGTTCGCGTGCACGGCAGCCCGCGACCGATCGGCGAAAAGCACATCCGGTTCACCGTCACCGACGGCGAGCGACAGCTGCGGACGGTGGCATGGGGACAGCGGGAAGCCGTCGAGCGGGTGCTGGGTCGCGCGCACCAGGGCCTGCGGGCCGCCGTGAAGCTCGACCACGACTCGTTCCTGGGAGAGGAGCACGTCGAGGGCCGGCTGGTCACGCTGGCGGCGGGCTGAGTGCGGATCACGGGCGGATCGTGGCGCGGCCGCCGACTGCTCTCGCCCGACGACCCGCGCGCGCGCCCGACCACCGAGCGGGTCCGCGAGGCGTGGATGAACATCGTGCGGGACCGCCTGCCGGGCGCGCGCTGCGTTGACCTGTTCGCCGGCACCGGCGCGATGGGTCTCGAGGCGTTGTCGCGGGGCGCGGCGAGCTGCGACTTCGTCGAGCTGTATCAGCACAACCTGACCGCGCTCGGGCTCAACCTCGAGGCGCTCGGGGCCGAGCACGCCCGGATGTTCCGGGCCGACGCGCTGCGCTTCGCGGCCAAGCTGGAGCGGCTCGCCTATGACGTTGCGTTCGCCGATCCGCCGTACACCACGCGCCACGCCGGCCGGGTGGCCGACCTCTTCCGCCGGCGGCCGTTCGCGCGCATCCTCGGTGTGGAGCACGACGTCAAGGAAGACGTCGGTGAGGGCGACCATCGCCGCTACGGTACGACCGTGCTCACGTTCCTGGAAGCGTCCGACACTCACGGCTCCTAGCTCACAGCCAGGTCTCCATGTCCCGTCTCGCCGTCTATCCCGGCTCGTTCGACCCGATCACCCGCGGGCACGAAGACCTGATCCGGCGCGGCCTGGTGTTCGCAGACCGGATCATCGTGGCGATCACCACGTCGGGCGCGAAGGCGCCGCTGTTCACGATCGACGAGCGCGTCGGGCTGGCCCGCGCGGCCCTGGGCGCCGATGCGCGCATCGAGGTGCGGGCCTTCGACGGCCTGCTGGTGGAATTCGCGCGGCAGGTCGGCGCGACGATGATCGTGCGCGGCCTGCGCTACGTCAGCGACTTCGAGTACGAGTACCAGATGGCGTTGATGAACCGGAAGCTGGCCGGGGAGATCGAGACGGTGTTCCTCGTGCCCGCGATCGACCTTACCTACCTCTCGAGCTCGCTGGTGCGCGAGGTGGCGCGCTTCGGCGCCGACGTGGGGGATCTCGTGCACCCCGCCGTTTCGGCCGCGCTCCGCGGGAAATCCGGCGACGCGTGACGGCGCCGGGTGCCGCGTTCCTGCAGGACACGTTGCGGCGCGCGCGGCAGCGGCGCGGTCGGCTGGTGCTCAGCGAAGGCGACGACCCGCGCGTGCGGCACGCGGCGCAGGTGCTCGCCGCCGACGCCGTGGCCGAGGTCGCGCTGGTGGGTGGCGAGGACACGGCGCGCTGGGCGGACGCCGCCGCCCCGGCCGTTCGCGTCCGCGTGCCGTCGCGCGACCCGTCGCTCGAGGCCGTGGCCGCGCTGCTCGCCCGGCGCCGGCCCGACCGGATCGGTGCGCCCGGCGCGGCCCGGGGCCTCGCGGCCGACCCGCTCCGGTTCGCGGCGGGGCTGGTGGCGCTGAACGAGGCGGACGCCACCGCCGGTGGCGCCGCCGCCACCACCGCCGACGTGCTCCGGGCCGCGCTCTGGGCCCTGGGTCCGGCCCCCGGGATCCGCACCGTGTCGTCGAGCTTCTACATGGTCACCGACCTGCACGGCGTGCTGACCTTCGCGGACTGCGCCGTGGTCCAGTACCCGTCGGCCGGGCAGCTCGCCGACATCGCGCTCGCGGCCGCGCGCGACCGGAAGCGCATCGTGGGCGACGCCCCGCGTGTGGCGTTTCTGTCCCACGCCACCCGCGGCTCCGCCGACGGGCCGAGCGTGCAGCGGATGCGCGACGCGCTGACGCAGTTCCGCCTCGCGGCGCCCGACGTGCCCGCCGACGGCGAGCTCCAGGCCGACGCGGCACTGGTACCCGACATCGCCGAACGCAAGGCGCCCGGCTCCGCGCTGGGGGGCCGCGCCAACATCCTGATCTTCCCCGACCTTGACAGCGGCAACATCGCGTACAAACTGGTACAGCGGCTCGGGCGCGCGATCGCGCTGGGGCCCATCGTGCAGGGTCTGGCGAAGCCGTGCTGCGACCTGTCGCGCGGCGCGACCACGGACGATATCGTGCTGGTCTCGGCGATCGCGCTCCTCCAAGCGGAGACGCAATGAGCTTCACGACGCACAAGGACCCCAAGGGCGTGCTGGTCGTCGCGGTCGACGGCCAGCTGATCGTCGGTAACCGGCAGGAGCTCAAGCAGCGCGTGCTCGACGCGCTGGAAACCGGGGAGCGGAAGTTCCTCATCGACTTCACCAAGACGGGCTACATCGATTCCTCGGGCCTCGGCGTGCTGGTGTCGCTCTCCAAGAAGATCCGCGACGAGGGCGGCGAGCTCCGACTCGCCGGGCTCAACGAGGACCTCAAAACGCTGTTCGAGCTGACCAAGCTGGATACGCTGTTCGCCATCAGCGATTCGCCGCCGGAGGCGCTCGCGGCCTTTTGATCACCGCGGAGGTGGCACCTCTGCCGGCTTCGACCGGCCTCGAGGCCGAGCTGCGTCTGCGGATGCCCAGCGACATCGCCGTCGTCGAGCAGGCCGTCGCGATGGTGTCCGCGCACCTGGAGCGGCGGTTCGGGGACGCCCACACGGTGCGGTTCAACGTGCGCGTGGCCCTCACCGAGGCGCTGTCGAACGCCATCCTGTACGGCAACGCGCAGGACTCCTCCAAGCACGTTGCCGTTCGTGTCGCCTTCGGCCCCGACCGCATCGAGGCCGAGGTCACCGACGAGGGGCCGGGCTTCGATCCGTCCGGCGTCCCCGACCCCACCCTTCCCGAACGTCTCGAGCAGGAAGACGGTCGCGGGCTGTTCCTCATCCGGAAGGTGATGGACGAGGTTCGCTACAACTCGAAGGGCAACAGCGTCTGGATGAGCGTGCGCCGCGCCTAGCGCGGCCCGACCAGGTCGCCGCCGCCCTCGCTGCCCTCACCGGCGAGCCCGTGCAGGCCTGGCGCGTCGAGGGAGACCGGATCCGGCCCATGTTCGGCGAGCACGGCGCGTGGTGGCCGACGCTCGCGGGCCAGGCCGGGCACCGGGTGCACGCGCCGGACGGGCCGGCCTGGATCGAACCCGTGCCGGGCCACGCCGGCGTGTGGCTGCTCGTCGGCCCCGGCCCGCTGGAGGAGCCGGTCCGCGAGCGGCAGGCGCGGGCCGCGGCCCTGCTGCTGGGGGAGGTCCTCCACCTCGAGCGCGAGGCCGCGCTCGTCGCCGGCGAGCTCTCCACCAGGTACGAGGAAATCGATCTCCTCTATACGATCAGCGATATCCTCGGCCGCACGGTGCAGCTCGCCGAGGCGGCCCGCACCATCGCCCGCGAGGTGAGCGACGTCGTCGGCGCGCGGCGCGCGTCCATCATGGTGTACGACGAAACGACCCGCAGCCTGCGGCTGGTCGGCGGCCGCGGCCTCGAGACCTACAACCTCGAAGCCGTCCCGGTGGACGATCCCGATTCGATCGCCGCGCGCGTGTTCCGCACCCAGCAGCTGATGTCCCACGACCAGGCGAGCCCGGGACCGTATCCGGGCATCGGCGGCCCCGAGCGCGGGTACCGCGGCACGAGCTTCCTGACGGTGCCGATTCTTTACACGGCGCCCGGCGGCGCGCCGCGCCCGGTCGGCGTCATCAACCTGACCGACCGGATCGGCGAAGATGCGTTCACCGCCGGCCACAAGAAGCTGATCACCGCCATCGCCAACCAGGTCGGGGCCACCATCGAGAACGCCCGGCTGGTCGAGCTGGAGCGCCGTCGCGAGCGCCAGGACACCGAGCTGGCGCTGGCCCGCGACCTCCAACTGGCCCTGATGCCGCCGCCGGCGATCCTCGCCAAGCGCGGTGACATCGGCGCGCGCGCCCAGACTGCCGAGTCGGTGGGGGGCGATTTCTTCGACATCATCTCCCTGCGCCGCGACGCCATCGGCGTCACGATCGGCGACGTGTCCGGCCACAACATCGCCGCCGCGTTGCTGATGGCGCACGTCATCTCCGCCGTCGGCATCCTCGCCCAGTCGTCGGCGTCGCCCGAGGAGACCCTCGAGCGGCTGCTCGAGGTGATCGGCGACGAGCTGCGGCGCACCGACATGCACATCGCGTTGTTCTACGGCGTGGTGGACCGGCGCCGCAGTCTGCTCCGGTACGCCAACGCCGGACACCCGCACGCCTTCCTCCTGCCCGGCGACGGCGGGGCGGCGGTCCGGCTCGGGGCCACCGCACCGCCCCTCGGACTGGACCGCGGCACGACCATCACGGGCGCCGAAGCGCCGTGGCGTGGTCGCCGCGACGTACTGTGCCTGTTCACCGACGGCCTGTCCGAATCGCGCGGCCCGGGCGGCGAGCAATACGGCGAGGAGCGCCTGCTCGCCGTGGTGCGCCGCGAGCAGCGCCGCAAGGCCCGCGTCATCGTGGACGCCGTGTTCCAGGACCTCATCGCGTTCGCGGGAGAGTCCGTCCCCGACGACCGCACGCTGCTGATCCTGCGCCGCTGACGTGGGCGCGCCCCGCCCCCCCCGGCTCGGACAGCACTTCCTCTTCGATCCGGGCATCCTCGGGCGTATCGCCGACGCGGCGCGGCTCGAGCCCGACGACGTGGTGCTCGAAATCGGGCCGGGGAAGGGCACGCTCACCCGCGAGCTGGCCCGCCGCGCCCGCGAAGTCGTCGCCATCGAGGCCGACCGCCGGCTCGCTGCGGCGCTCGCCGCCGCGCCGCCGGCGCCCAACGTGCGCGTCGTCGCGGGGGACGCGCTGCGGGTCGACTGGCCGCCCGCCGACGTGATCGCCGGCAACATCCCGTACCAGATCACCTCGCCGCTGATCGAGCGCGCCCTCACGCCACCGCGGCCGCGCCGCATCGTCTTCCTGGTCCAGCGCGAGCTGGCCGACCGCCTCGCGGCCCCTCCCGGCGCGCCCGACTACGGTGCCCTGTCGGCCGGCGTTCAACTGGTGGCCACGGTCGAGCGGCTGTTCGCCGTCCGGGCGGGCGCGTTCCGGCCCGCGCCCCAGGTCGCCAGCGCGCTCGTGCGGATCACGCCGCGCGAGCACCCCGTGGCACGATCGCCGGCCGAAGAGCGCGCTGCCCGCGCGCTGATCCGCGCCGCGTTTCAGCGGCGGCGCCAGCAGCTGCAGCGGGTGATGCGCGAGACCTATGGCCTCGACGCCGGCCAGGCCGCGGCCGCGCTCGCCGCAGCAGGCGTCGAGCCGGCGGCGCGACCGGAAGCGCTTTCGCCCGAAGCGTTTGTGGTGCTTGCCCGGCGGCTCGGCACCCCATAACTTTGTGAAATCGTTCACAAGGCCGCAGGGTTGCGTCACGTCGCGGAGTCCACGATTCGCCGCCTGTCGCGCTACCTCCAGTTCCTCGAAAGAGCCGAGGCGGAGGGGAAGGCAACGGTGAGCTCGCGGGCCCTGGCGGAGCGCGGCGGCGCGACGCCGGCCCAGGTGCGCAAGGACCTGTCGTTCTTCGGCTCGTTCGGCAAGCGCGGCATCGGCTACCCGACGCGGCAGCTCGCCGCGCAGGTGCGGGAGATCCTGGGCCTGGGCCGACGGTATCGCGTGGTGATCGTGGGCGCGGGGCGGATCGGCGCAGCGCTGGCCAACTACCCCGGCTTCGAGCAGCGCGGATTCGACGTGGTCGCGGTCTACGACGTGGATCCGGGCAAGGTCGGCCGGCGGCTCGACGGGCTGATCATCCGGCCCGTGACGGCCCTCGGCGCCGACCTGGCGGCCTCGCCGGTCGACATCGCGGTGATCGGCACGCCGGGAGCGGCCGCGCAGGACACAGCCGACCGGCTGGTCCGGCTCGGGGTCCGGGGCATCCTGAACTTCGCGCCGGTCTCGCTCGCGGTGCCCCGCGACATCGCGCTGACCAACGTGAACATGGCGCTCGAGCTCGAGGCGCTGACGTTCGCCCTGAACCGGCGGCGCGCGTGAGCATCCGCGTCACGTCCGAGATCGGGGCGCTGGAGGCGGTCCTGGTGCACACCCCGGGCGCCGAGCTGCTCGGCGTCACGCCGGGGACGCGGGAGCACTATCTCTACGACGACATCATCGACCTCGAGAACGCCCGCAAGGAGCACAAGCACTTCGCCGCGGTGCTCGAGCGGTTCGCGAAGGTGCACCAGGTCCGCGACGTGCTCGCGGACATCTTCAAGCTGCCCGAGGTGCGGCGGCGACTCACCGCCAGGACGCTCGACGTGGTGCCGAGCGACGCGCTCGCCCAGCGGCTCGAGAAGCTCCCGGTGCGCGAGCTGCTGGACGTGCTGATCACCGGCGAGCGGGAGGTGCCGGGTCCGCTCGCGGCGGCGCTCAACGAGCAGAGCTACATGCTGCCCCCGCTGCCCAACCTGTTCTTCACCCGCGACGTGGGCATCGCGATCGGCAGTCACGTCGTGATCGGCGCGATGCGGTACGACGTGCGCTGGACCGAAGAGCTGCTGATCTCGGCCCTGTTCCGGTTCCATCCCGCGTTCGCGAATGCGGGCGTGCTGTACGACGGCTCGGAGGAGCGGCGCACCGGCTACGCCCTCGAGGGCGGGGACGTGCACCCGCTGCGGGCCGATCTCGTGATGCTGGGCTTCAGCGAACGCAGCTCGCCGGCGGCGCTCGACCTCCTGTGCGAGATGCTGTTCGCCACGGCCGGCGTCCGCGACGTGATCGTCGTCGTGATGCCGCGGGAACCCACGGCAATCCACCTCGACATGGTTTTCACCCAGGTGGATCACGAGCTGTGCGTGATCTCGCCACCGCACCTGATCGGGCCGGAACGCCTCGCCGTGCTGCACCGCCGCAAGGGCCAGGCGGCGGTGAAGGAGATGCCCAATCTGTTCGCGGCGCTCAACGCGGTGGACCTGCCGCTCGAGCCCATCTTCTGCGGCGGCAAGGACCGCGCCAACCAGGAGCGCGAGCAGTGGGGCTCGGCCTGCAACTTCTTCGCCGTGCGGCCCGGGGTGGTGATCGGCTACGACCGGCACGACGTGACGATGAGCGAAATGCAGAAGGCCGGCTTCCGGCTGGTCCAGGCGCGCCGGTTCCTCACCGGCGAGGAGCCCGTGGTGCCAGGACAGCGCGCGGTGATCGGGATCAAGGGCAGCGAGCTGGTGCGGGGCGGCGGCGGGCCGCGCTGCATGACGATGCCGATCCGGCGGGCCGACGGGTGACGACGCTCGCCGAGCGGGCGCGCGCCTACCTGCAGGACGGTCCACGCCCGAGCCTCGACATCGTGCGCGAGGTGATGGGCCTCGCCCGGGCGAACCTCGCGGTGTCCGAGCGGCTGGCGGTCGCGCTGCTGGGCGCCGACCCCCGGTTCAGCTGCGACCGCGAGGGCTGCTGGGCGCTGGTCCCGGAGCCCGCGTGGCTCGGCGTTCCGCTGGACGACGTGCGCTTCGCCGTGGTGGACGTCGAGACCACCGGCATGCGCGCGCGCGACGGCGACCGCATTACGGAGATCGCGGTGGTGCACGTGGACGGCCCGCGCCTGGCGGTCGCGTTCGAGTCGCTGGTCAACCCGGGGCGGCCGATCCCGTGGCGGATCGCCGCCCTCACCGGGATCACCGACCGGCAGGTGGCGATGGCCCCGACGTTCGATGCCCTGGCCGACCGGCTGCAGGCGGCGCTGGCGGGCCGCGTGTTCGTCGCCCACAACGCGCGTTTCGACTGGGCGTTCGTGAGCGCCGAGCTGGAGCGGGCGACGGGCTACCCGCCGCGGATGCCGAAGCTCTGCACGGTGCGGCTGACCCGCCGCCTGGTGCCCGAGCTCACGCGGCGCTCGCTCGATTCGGTGATGGTCTACTTCGGGCTGGAGACCGATCGACGGCATCGGGCGGGAGGAGATGCCGTCGTGACCGCGAAAGCGCTGCTGCGGCTCATCAGGCGGGCCGAAGAACGGGGCCTGCGGACCTGGGAAGACCTGGCTCAGCTGTCGAGAACGAATCAGGCTTGAGGAGGCGAAAGGCGGAAGGCGAACGTGGGCTCAAGACCTCAGCGGGCAGTGGCAAGAAGCCTGTCGACTGAGGCCTGAAGCCCACTCTCGCCTTCGCCTTTCGCCTCCCTGCGGCCTAGCTTCCTGCATGCTGTCATCGAGATTCAAGGTAGGCTCCCTGGTGTGTCATACGCTGGAGGGCGGCCTTCAGCGCCTCGACGGCGGCGCGATGTTCGGCGTCGTGCCCAGGCCGTTGTGGGAGAAACGGATCGCGCCCGACGCCCGCAACCGCATCCCGCTCGCCATGCGCTGCCTGTTGATCGAGCACGACGACGGCCTGGTGCTGGTGGACACGGCGGCGGGCAACAAGGACGACCCGAAGTTCCGGGACATCTACGGCATCGAGAACGCGGGCGACCCGGGCCCCACCGCGCTCGAGGACGCGATCCGGGCCGCCGGTCACCGGCCCGAGGACGTGCGGTGGGTGCTCAACACGCACCTGCATTTCGATCACGCCGGCGGCGACGCCGTCCTGAACGCCGACGGCAAGGTCGTTCCCGCCTTTCCCCGGGCCACGTACGTCGTGCAGAAAGGCGAGTTTGCGTTCGCGGCCTCGCCGAACGAGCGGATCCGCGCCAGCTACATCGGGGCCAACTTCCTGCCCGTCGCCGAGGCGGGGCTGTTCCGGTTCGTCGAGGGCGAGGTGGAGATCCTGCCGGGCGTCCGGCTGTTGCCCACGCCCGGGCACGTTCCCCACCACCAGTCCATTCTGGTCGAGAGTGGGGGGGAGGGCGCGCTATTCCTGGGCGACCTGTGCCCCACGTCCGCGCACTTGCCCGCGCCCTGGATCATGGGCTACGACCTCGAGCCGCTGGTCACGCTCGAGACCAAGAAGCGGGTCCTGGCCCGGGCGGCGGCAGAGGGGTGGTGGCTGGTGTTCGAGCACGACGCGGCGATCGCGCGGGGCCGCATCGCGCCGCATCCGACGAAGGGCTGGACCCCGGAGCCGGTGGAGGTGGTGCGGGCGTAGAGGCCTTGTCCGGCGTTCGGCCCCCCGCTAGCTTATTGCGCGACAATGAAGTAGGAGCCGGCGGCTCCTCACCCTCCAGGCCCCCGCGCGACGGGCGGCCGCAGGGTTCGTCATCGGGGCAGCCCTGCGAAGACGGGGTGCTCGTGTTCGGCGGACTCCGGAGGTGTCGGGGTCCGCTCGCGTTTTCGTCCACAAGGGAGGTTCGTGGCCATCTTCGAGCGACCGCAACTGGATACGAAGAACCGTCTTAGAGTCAACCGCATGATCCGCATCAGCCCCGTGCGCGTGATCGCGCCCGACGGGGAGCAGCTCGGGATCCTGACGCTAGAGGAGGCGTTCGCCGCGGCGGACGCGCGCACCCTCGACCTGGTGGAAGTGGCGCCACTGGCGCGCCCGCCGGTCTGTCGGATCATGGATTTCGGCAAGTTCAAGTTCGAGCAGGCCAAGGCGGCGCGGGCGGCGAAGAAGAAGCAGCGGTCGATCGAGTTGAAGGAGATCAAGTACCGCCCGGGCATCGACGATCACGATTTCGATTTCAAGACGCGGCACGCCCGGGAATTCCTCGTCGAGGGGAACAAGGTCAAGGTGACGATGATGTTCCGGGGCCGGCAGATGGCCCATCCGGAGCTGGGCCGGGACGTGCTGGATCGCGTGGCGGAGACCCTGGCCGACGTGGGGAAGATCGAGCAGGAAGCCAAGCTCGAAGGCAAGAACATGACGATGCTGCTCACGCCGAAGTGAGCGGGGGAACGCGGTGAAGAAGAAGACGAAGAAGGCGGCCACCAAGCGCTTCAAGCTGACCGGATCGGGCAAGGTGCGCCGCTTCAAGGCCTATAAGAGCCACATCCTGACGAAGAAGACGGCGAAGCGGAAGCGCCATCTGCGCAAGGGGACGATCGTCTCGGGCGCGGACGCCGTGCGCATCGCGAATCTCATCACGGCGTAGGGGGGAACGATGCCGCGCGTCAAGAGCAACGTCGTCCGCCTCAAGCGGAAGAACAAGGTCATGAAGCTGGCCCGCGGCAACCGCGGCGGGCGCAGCAAGCTGTGGAAGGCGGCGAAGGAGACCGTCGAGCGCGGCTGGGCCTATGCCTACCGGGACCGCCGGCAGAAGAAGCGGCAGTTCCGGCGGCTGTGGATCACGCGGATCAACGCGGCTGCGCGGCTCAACGACCTGTCGTACAACCAGCTGATGCATGGGCTGAAAAAGGCGGGCGTGGAGGTCAACCGGAAGCTGCTCGCGGATCTCGCCATCCGGGATGCGGACGCCTTCGCGAAGCTCGCGGAGCTCGCCAAGGCCCAGCGGTAGCGGCGTGGGCGGCGCGTCGGGCGACCACGTCGCCACGCTCGCCGCATTGGAGGAGGAGGCCAAGCGGCGAATCCGCGCGGCCGATGGGCTGGAGGCGCTTCGTGAGTTGCGGACCGAATTCCTGGGTCGCAAGGCGGGGCGCCTGACGGCGATTCTCAAGAGTCTGCCATCACTCGACCCGGATACACGACGAGTCGTCGGTCAGAAGGCGAACGACGTCAAGCGGGAGATCGAGGGCAGCCTCACTGGAGCCGAGGTCGGCGTCCAGCGTGCGTCGAGCCTCCTGGAACCCAGGCAGGACCTCACCATGCCCGCACGGCCGGTCTGGCGCGGCGCGAAGCACCCCACCACCCTCGTCATCGAGAAGGTCTCGAGGATCTTCGGCGAGCTCGGCTTCACGCGCGCCGTCGGCCCGGAAGCCGAGACCGACTGGCACAACTTCACCGCGCTCAACTTTCCGAAGGACCACCCGGCGCTCGATGCCCACGACACGCTGTACCTGGGCGAGGGCGCGCTGCTGCGCACCCATACCTCCCCGGTCCAGATCCGCCTGATGCTCACGCACCGGCCGCCGATCCGCGTGCTGATTCCCGGCATGTGCTATCGGAAGGACGCATTCGACGCGTCGCACGCGCCGGCGTTCCAGCAGATCGAGGGCCTGGTGGTGGACGAGGACGTGACCTTCGTGGACTTCAAGGCCACGCTGACGCTGTTCGCCCAGCGGTTCTTCCGCGCCGGCACGAAGGTGCGGTTCCGGCCGTCGTTCTTCCCGTTCACGGAGCCCTCGGCCGAGATGGACGTGGAATGCCAGATCTGCCACGGCCCCGGGTGCGCGACCTGCAAGTACACGGGCTGGGCCGAGATCATGGGCTGCGGGATGGTGGATCCGGCGGTGTTCGAGGCCGTGGGGCTGGACCCCGACCGCTACACCGGCTGGGCTTGCGGCATGGGGCCGGGCCGGATGGCCCAGCAGCTGTTCGGGATTCCCGACCTCCGGCTCCTGTACGAGGCCGACGTGCGCCTCTCAGCGCAGTTCGCGGACGCCGGGTGAAGGCCTCGCTGCGCTGGCTGGGCGAGTTGCTCGGGGGCGAGCTCGATCCCGTCGACACCCGGGACCGGCTCGCCATGCTGGGCGCGCCGGCCGACGCGATGGACCGGCTGCACGCCGACCTCGCCGGCGTGGTGATCGGCCAGGTGGTCGAGGCCGGCAAACACCCCAACGCGGACCGCTTGTCCATCTGCCGGGTCAACGCGGGCGCCGCACAGGACTTCCATGTGGTGTGTGGCGCGCCGAACGTCCGTGCGGGCGCGAAGTACCCCTTCGCCCCGGTGGGAACGGTTCTGCCCGGCGGACTCAAGCTGGAGCGGCGCAAGATCCGCGGCGAAACGTCCGAGGGCATGCTGTGCTCGGCGCGGGAGCTGGGCCTGGGCGAGGACCGGGACGGCATCCTCGAGCTCGCGACCGATGCGGCGCCGGGCACGCCCCTGCTCGACGTGCTCCAGATCGCCGACGTGCGCTACGAGCTGGATGTGGGCGCCAACCGGCCCGACCTGCTGAGCCACGAGGGCCTGGCCCGGGATCTCGGGGCAGTGCTGCGCCGCGCGGTGAAGCTCCCCGCGCTGCCGGGGGCGCCCGAGCCCCCGCGCGTGCCGCGCGCGGCAGGCGCGGGCGGGACGGCCGGCGGCGTGCGGGTGACGATCGAGGACACCGAGGGCTGTCCGCGCTACACCGCGGCGGTGATCCGTGGCATGCGCGTCGGGCCGTCGCCGGCGTGGCTCCGAGACCGGCTCGCGGCCCTGGGAGCGCGCTCCATCAACAGCGTGGTTGACGCGACCAACTACCTGCTGTTCGAGAACGGCCAGCCGCTGCACGCGTTCGACCTCGCCACGCTTCGCGGGCCGGCAATCGTGGTGCGGCGCGCGCGGGCCGGCGAAACGCTCACCACGCTCGACGGTGTGGCCCGCACCCTGACACCCGAGATGTGCGTGATCGCGGACGGCGAGCGCGCTACGGGACTGGCCGGGGTGATGGGCGGGGCCGAGAGCGAGGTTACGGCGGGCACGACCGACGTGCTGCTGGAGTGCGCATACTTCGATCCGCCACGCACGCGCCGGACGCGGCGCGCCCTCGGTCTCTCCACCGAGGCGAGCTACCGGTTCGAGCGCGGGGTCGACCCCGAAGCGACCGCGACACGGTTGGCGCGGGCCGCGCAGCTGATCGTGGCGGTGGCGGGCGGGCGGATCGACGCCTGCGTCGACGTGTATCCGGCGCCGTTGGCCCGGCGCACCGTGTTTCTCCGCGACGCGAAGCTCACCCAGGTGCTGGGTGTCGCGGTGGACCGGGCCGACGTGGAACGCACGCTCACCGCCATCGGCTGCGTGGTGGGCCCGCGCGGGGAGCGCTCCGCCGTGCAGGTCCCGGCGTGGCGCCCCGATCTGACCCGCGAGATCGATCTCGTCGAAGAGGTCGCCCGCCTGGTGGGCTACGACCGCTTCCCGGACGAGCTGCGCGCCTTCCGCCCCAACACCGTGCCCGACGCGGGGGAAGAGCGCCTCGCGGACCGGCTCCGCACGCTGCTCACCGGACTCGGGCTGCACGAGGCCTCGACCCTTCCGCTGGGGCCGCGCGTGGACGAGCGCCAGCCCGCGGTGCTCAACCCGCTGAGCCAGGAGGAAGCGTATCTTCGCCACGACCTCCTCACCGGGCTGGACCGACGCGTGGAGCACAACTGGCGGCAGATGGCCCGCGATGTTCGGTTGTTCGAGATTGGCCGCGTATTCGACGCGTCGCGACCGCGGGTCGAGAAGACGCCGGAGCGCGAGGTCTGGTTACCGCACGAGGAGACCCGGGTCGCCGCGGTGATCACCGGCGCGCGGCGGCCGCCGCACTGGAGCGAGCCCCGCCCGCCTGACGCTGACGTGTTCGATGCGCGTGCGATCCTCGAAGCCATAATCGCTGTCGTCGCGCCGGGCGCGCACGTCGAACCGGACGGGAGCCAGAGTGCGACACCGTCGGTCGTGGCGGGGCAGTCGGGGCCGTTGACGCCGCACAGGCCAGATCCCGGTTGGGACATCCATGGGTGGGTGGTCCGTGGCGGGCGAGGCACGATCATCGGGCGCGCCGGAGGGCGAACTCTTGACCCGCCGGCGTGGGCGGCTGCCGCGTTCGGCATCGAGTTGATGCTTCCGGCCACGCTCGAGGAGCGCATCCCACGCGCCATGCCGGTGCCTGCTTGGCCGGCCGTCGAGCGCGACGTAGCGCTGGTGCTGCCACCGCGCACGTCCGCCCAAGACGTCGAAGGGACGGTGCGGTCTGCGGCGGGCGATCTGCTGGAGCGGCTTTGGGTGTTCGACGAGTATCGCGGGCAACCGCTGGCGCCGGGCGAGCGAAGCGTCGCCTGGAGGCTGGTGTTCCGAGCCCCGGATCGGACGCTCCGTGACGCGGAGGCCGATACGGCGACGGAGAAGGCGGTCAATGCTGTGAGGGAGCGGCACGGTGTCCGGCGGCGAGAAGCCTGACCTCGAAGCGTTGCGCGACCTGGAGCGCATCCTGCGCTCCCTCGAGGACGAGCTGGCTTCGTGGCGGCGGCGCGCGCTGGCATCCGAGGGGCGGCTGGGCGAGCTGACGCACAGCGGCAGCGCCGAAAGCCTGACCCGCTCCAAGCAGCTCGAGGACGAGAACCGCGAGCTCGAACGGCGACTCGAGACGGCCAAGCTACGGGTGGCCGACCTCCTGGACCGCCTGCACTTCCTCGAGCAGCAACGAGGCAATGGAGGAACCGAGCGATGAAGCACGCCGTCCGAGTGCAGATCTGCGAGGAGGAGTACACGGTGCGATCGGAGCGCGATCCCGACTACACGCGGCAGGTCGCCGGGTACGTGGACACCGCCATCCGCCGGGTGCTGCAGGCCGGACCGATGGTCGAGTCGCACAAGGCGGCCATCCTGGCCGCCCTGGCGATCACCGACGAGTTGTTCGAGGCGCGCAAGCACCAGCAGGAGATGGCGGGGCGGCTGAAGCAGCTGTCGGGCGATCTGGCGCGGCTGCTGCCGCCGCCGAAGCGGCAAAGCGTCGGGGCGTAGACTGGCACATCTCGCTGTGCGCGGATAACTTAGCCGTCCCAAGACCGAACTCGGACAATCACTCGGGGCGGCCCCGCCGCCGGAGTGGTCATATGCAACCGGAGTTGCTGCTGGTCGTCGCCCTCGGCGCTGCTGTCGGGGTCGGGGCGGCGTTCTTCATAGCAGGTCGGGCGGTGGAACGGCGGGCGGCGGCGCGAGCGCGCGAGTCGGCCCGCGAGGTCGCCGACCGGCTGCTCGCCGACGCCCGGCGCGACGCCGAGGCCCTGCGCCAGTCGCTGGTCGCATCCGGGAAAGATGAGCTCGCGAAGGCGCGCGAGGCCTGGGACACCGAGGTCGGCCGTCGCGGCGAGGAAGCGACCCGGGCCGAGCGCCGGGTCGAAGAGCGCGAGCGCCAGCTGGACCGCAAGGTCGAGCTGGCCGAGCGCCAGGGCCGCGAGATCGAGAAGCGGCTCGCCGAGGCTGCCGCGCTCGAGCAGCGCGTCGCGGCGCAGGAAGCCGAGGTGCGCCAGCTTGCCGTGGACCAGCGCCGTCGGCTGGAAGCGGTCGCCGGCCTCTCGGCCGCCGAGGCCAGGCGCGAGCTCATCCGCACCGTCGAGGATGAGGCGCGGGCGGAATCGGCGAACCTGGTCCGCAGTCTCAAGGAGCAGGCGCGCCGCGACGCGGACCGGGAAGCCCAGAAGATCGTCGCGCTCGCGATCCAGCGCATCGCCGCCGATCAGACGTCCGAAAGCACCATCTCGACCGTCACCCTCCCGAACGACGACATGAAGGGACGCATCATCGGCCGCGAAGGGCGCAACATCCGCGCCTTCGAGCAGGCCACCGGGGTGGACGTCATCATCGACGACACGCCCGACGCCGTCACGATTTCCTGCTTCGACCCGGTGCGCCGAGAGACCGCGCGGCTCGCGCTGGAGCGGCTGATCACCGACGGCCGCATCCACCCGGCCCGGATCGAGGAGATCGCCCGGAAGGCGCTGGCCGACGTCGAGCGCGATATCCAGGAGGCGGGGGAGCAGGCGGCCTACGACGTCGGCGTTCATGGCCTGCACGCCGAGCTGGTGAAGCTGGTCGGCCGCATGAAGTACCGGTCCAGCTACGGCCAGAACCTCCTCAAGCACGTGAAGGAGGTCTGCTGGATCGCCGGCATCATGGCCAGCGAGCTCAAGCTCGACGCCGCGATGGCCCGGCGCGGCGCGTTGTTGCACGACATCGGCAAGGTCCTGACTCACGAACACGAAGGCACGCACGTCCAGCTCGGCGTGGAGATGGCGACCAAGTACGGCGAGCAGCCGCTGGTGGTGAACTGCATCGCGGCGCATCACGACGACGTCCCGCACGAGTCGGCGGTCAGCGTCATCGTCCAGGCGGCCGACGCCATCAGCGGCGCCCGCCCGGGCGCGCGGCGCGAGGCGTTCGAGAGCTACGTCAAGCGGCTCACCCGGCTGGAGGAGATCTCCAACGGCTTCGCGGGCGTGGAGAAGACGTACGCGATCCAGGCGGGCCGCGAGATCCGCGTCATGGTGACGCCGGACAAGATCGACGACGGCCGGGCGATCGAGCTCAGCGAGCAGATCGCGCGGAAAATCGAGCAGGAGCTGCAGTACCCCGGGCAGATCAAGGTGGTCGTGATCCGCGAAACGCGCGCGGTGGACTACGCCAAGTAACGGCGGGACAGCGGGGACAGCGGGGACAGCGGGACGGTGACGGCACGCATCATTGACGGCAATGCGATCGGCAAGGCGATCCGCGAGGAGCTCGGGGCGGAGGTCGCCGACCTCAAGGCGCGCGGCGTCACGCCGGGGCTGACGGTCGTCATCGTCGGCGACGACCCCGCGAGCCAGGTGTACGTCCGCATGAAGGGCAGGGCGGCCGACGAGCTGGGGATGAAATCGGAGACCATCCGGCTGCCCGTGACCGTCTCGGAGCCCGACGTGCTGGCGCTGGTGGACCGGCTCAACGCCGACCCTATGGTGCACGGCATCCTCGTGCAATCGCCGCTGCCCAGGCCGCTCAACTTCGATCGGGTCGTGAATCGGCTCGCACCCGCGAAGGACGTGGACGGGTTTCATCCCGTGAACGTCGGCCTGGTGGTGCGGGGCGACCCTGCCGCGTTCCGCCCGTGCACGCCCGCGGGGGTGATCGAGCTGCTGGTCCGCAGCGGGGTGGACCCGCGCGGTCGGCACGCCGTGGTAGTCGGGCGCTCGATGATCGTGGGCCGGCCGGTGGCGAACATGCTGCTGCAGGACGTGCCGGGCGGAAACGCGACGGTCACCGTCTGCCACACCAAGACCGCGGACCTCACCCGGTACACGCGGGAGGCCGACATTCTCGTGGTGGCCGCGGGCCGGCCGGAGGTCGTGGGCGGGGCGATGATCAAGCCCGGCGCCGTGGTCATCGACGTGGGCGTGAACCGCGTGGACGACCCGAACCGCGAGAAGGGTTACCGGCTGGTGGGCGACGTGGCGTTCGCGGAGGCGAAGGAGGTCGCGTCCGCGATCACGCCGGTTCCCGGCGGCGTCGGCCCGATGACGATCGCCATGCTGATGAAAAACACGGTGCAGGCCGCCCGGCAGGCGCGGGCCGCGTGAACCTGGAGCTGCCGCTGGAGCGGCCGGCGAAGGCCCAGCGCCCATTCAGCGTCCAGGAGGTGGTGGCGGGGGCCAGGCAGTACCTCGAGCAGCTGCCGACCGTGTGGGTGGAGGGGGAGATCTCGGGGTTCCGGGTCTACCGGTCGGGCGTGTGGTTTTTCACCCTCAAGGACCGCGTGGCGCAACTCTCGTGCGTGGTGTTCCGCCGCGAGGCGGAGCGGCTGCGCTCCCAGCCCGCGGACGGGCTCAAGGTGTACGCGCAGGGCCATCTCTCCGTGAACGCGCAGCGCGGGCAGATGCAGTTCGTGGTGGACCGGCTCATTCCGACGAGCCAGGGCGGGTTCCATGCGATCAGGCTGGAGCAGGCCCGCGCGGCGCTGGAACGGGACGGCCTGCTGGCGCCGGAGCGGAAGCGGGCCCTGCCGCGGTTCCCGCGCTGCATCGGCGTGGTGACGAGCCCCGATGGCGCGGCGTGGTCCGATGTGGTCGCCGTGGTCCGCCGGCGCTGGCCCGGCTGCGAGCTGGTGCTGGTGGGCGCGCGGGTGCAGGGAGACGAGGCGCCGCGCGAGATCCGCCGTGCCCTCGCGCTGGCCCAGCGCTGCCAGGGCCTCGACGTGCTGATCGTCGGGCGGGGTGGAGGCTCCAAGGAAGACCTGTGGGCCTTCAACGATGAAGGCGTCGCGCGAGCCGTGGCCGCCTCGCGGGTGCCCGTGATCTCGGCGGTCGGGCACGAGGTGGACGTTACGCTGACCGATCTCGTGGCGGACGTGCGGGCGCCGACGCCCTCGGCGGCGGCCGAGAAGGCGGTCCCCGATCGCGCGGAGGTGGTGCGGCAGCTGGCCTCGCTCGGCGCGCACCTCGGCCGTTCCGCGGGGCGTCGCGTCGAGACCGCCGGTGCCCGGCTGTCGCGTGCCGCGTTACGAATGGGCGCCGCGGTCGAGCATCGGGTGGTCGTGGCCGGCCACTTCGTCGCCACCGCCGCCGGGCGCATGACGGCCTCGTGCGAGACGCGCGCGGCCACGCACCGCGGGCGCCTGGAGCGGCTCGGGACCGCGCTGGAGGCGCTGTCGCCGCTGGCCGTACTCGCCCGCGGGTACGCGGTGGCGCGCGACGCGTCGGGGCGGGTGCTGCGGCGCACCGCCGACTTTCCGGCGGGCGCGCGGTTCCGGCTCGAGGTGAGCGACGGCGAGGTTCGCGCGCGCGCGGAGGCGCCGTGACCTCCAGGCCGTCGCTGCAGGCCGAGTTGGAGCGTCTCGAGGAGATCGTCCGGGCGCTGGAGGCCGACGAGCTGGACCTGGATCGCGCCCTCGGCCTGTTCGAAGAGGGCATCGCCCGGTTGCGCGGCGCGCGCGAGCATCTCGCCGCGGCGGAGCTCCGGTTGCGCCAGCTGGGGGACGCTGCGGGGGGGGGGGGCGCCGAGGTTGTCGATCTCGACCGCTGACGCGACCGCCCTCGAGGCGTTCCTGTCGCGCGCCAAGGCCCGCACCGACCGGGCGCTGGAGGAGGCGCTCGACGCGCTGCTCGCCGACGCGCGGCCGAGCCTGCGCGAGGCGGTCGCGTACGCCGTGATGGGTTCCGGTAAGCGGTTCCGTCCCGCCATGGTGCTGGGCGCGTACGAAACGGCGGGCGGCGCGGACGAGGCGATCGCCGACGTCGCGGCCGCGGTCGAGATCGTCCACGCGTACTCGCTGGTGCACGACGATCTGCCGTGCATGGACAACGACGACCTGCGCCGCGGCCAGCCCACGCTGCACCGCAAGATGGGCGCACGACTGGCCACCGTGGCCGGCTTCGCGATGGTGCCGTTCGCCGCGGCGGCGGTCGAACGCGGTGCCGCGCGGCTCGGCCTCAGCTCCCTGGCCGCGCGCGACGTGCAGCTCATCCTGTTCCGGGCCGCGGGTGGCGGCGGGATGATCGGGGGGCAGGTGCTCGACCTGCTCGCCGGCGGGCGCGACGCCCGCCTCGAAGACGTGCGCGAGCTCGAGGAACGCAAGACCGGCGCGCTGATCGCCGCGTCGGTCGAGATCGGCGCCGTAGCCGCCGGCGCCTCGCCCGCCCACCGCGCCGCCTACCGGGCCTACGGGGAGGCGGTGGGGCTGGCCTTCCAGATCGCGGACGACGTGCTCGACCTGACCGCGACCTCCACCGAGCTGGGCAAGACGCCCGGCAAGGATGCCAAGCTCGGCAAGCCCACCTACCCCCTGCTGATGGGCATCGACGGCGCCCATCGCGAGGCGGAGCACCTGGCCGAGCGCTCGGTGGCCCACCTGGCCGCCGCCGGAGTATCTTCCCCCCTGCTCGCGGCGCTGGCCCGGTTCGTCGTGGCCCGCCGCTCCTGATCGGGAGTCATCCCACCATGGGTCTGCTGGAGTCCGTCAACGGGCCGGACGACGTCCGGAACCTGTCCAGGGAACAGCTCAGACCGCTGGCCGACGAGGTGCGCCAGCGGCTCATCGACGTGGTGTCCAGCACGGGGGGGCACATCGGCGCCGGGCTGGGCGTCGTCGAGCTGACCGTGGCGCTGGTGCACGGGTTCGAGAGCCCCAGGGACAAGATCGTGTGGGATGTGGGGCACCAGGGCTACCCGTGGAAGGTGCTCACCGGCCGCAACGCCCGGTTCCCGACCCTGCGTCAGCCGGGCGGGCTCAACGGGTTCCTCCGCCGCAGCGAGAGCGAGCACGACATGTTCGGGGCCGGCCACGCCGGCACGGCTGTGTCGGCCGCGTACGGCATGGCCACGGCGCGCGATCTCAAGGACGAGCACCACCACGTCGTGGCAGTCCTGGGCGACGGCGCGCTCACCTGCGGCCTGTCGTACGAGGGGCTGAACAACGCGGGGCACTCGGGCCGGGACATCATCGTCGTGCTCAACGACAACGGGATGTCCATCGCGCCCAACGTGGGCGCCATCAACAAGTACCTCGGCTCCATCCTCGCCTCACCCATGACGAACCGCATGCGCGAGCGGGTGAAGGGGCTCATCGAGGCGTCGTCCAAGGTCCTCGGCCACGGGGTCGTGGACTTCAGCAAGAAGCTCGAGGAGTCGGTGAAGAACATGTGGTCGCCGGGGATGCTGTTCGAGGAGTTCGGCTTCCGCTACTTCGGCCCCATCGACGGCCACGACATCGACGCGATGGTGCGGACCTTCGACCTGGTGAAGACGCTGAAGGGCCCGCGCCTGGTGCACGTCATCACCGAGAAGGGCAAGGGCTTCCCGCTGCCCGAGCCGGACCTCGAGAAGTTCCATGCGCGCCAGCCGTACGACCCGGCCACCGGGAAGCTCAAGGCGACCAGCGCCGGCCCGCCGGCGTGGACCAAGGTGTTCGGCGATGCGATCACGCAGCTCGCGGCCGAGTTTCCGCGCCTCGTGGCCATCACGGCGGCGATGCCGTCGGGGACCGGGACGAACGCGTTCCAGAAGAAGTGGCCCGCCCGCTTCTTCGACGTGGGCATCGCCGAGGGGCACGCGGTGACGTTCGCGGCGGGCATGGCGACGCAGGGCATGCGGCCGATCTGCGCGATCTACTCGACGTTCCTGCAGCGCGCCTACGACAGCATCATCCACGACGTGGCGATCCAGCGGCTGCCGGTGATTTTCTGCATGGACCGCGCAGGCATGGTCGGCGATGACGGCCAGACCCACATGGGCCTGTTCGACATCGCGTACCTGCTGGCGGTGCCGCACATGACGGTGACGGCCCCGAAGGACGGCGCCGAGCTGATCGGCCTGCTCCGCACCGCGCTGGCGCACACCGGCGGCCCGTTCTCGCTGCGCTACCCGCGCGACAAGGCGCCCGCCGAGCCGCCGCTGGCGGCCGAAGTGCCGCCGGTGCCCTACGGAACCTGGGACGTGCTGCACCAGGGGCGTCAGTGCGCCATCCTCGCCGTGGGCGTGATGTGCCAGCCGGCTCTCCAGGCGGCCGACGCCCTGAAGGCGGACGGGTTCGACGTGTCGGTCGTCAACTGCCGGTTCCTCAAACCGTACGACCGCGCGATGCTGGACGCGCTGGTACGCGACCACAAGGTGTTCGTGACGGTGGAGGACGGGACCGTCGTCAACGGGTTCGGCGCCTACCTCGCGGAGGCGATGCAGACCATCGCGCCCGACGCGCGCCTGATCGCGCTGGGGGCCCAGGACCGGATCTACGAGCACGCGCCGCGGCCGCAGCAGCTGGCGGAGGTCGGGTTGACGGCCGAGGGGATCGCGGCCCGCATCCGCGCCCTGGCCGCCGAGGAGGCCGCGCTCTCGAGATGATCGTCGGCCTGGTCGGGAATCGGCGCTACCGGCCGCTCGGCGATCTCCTCACGAGGCTCGGCGCCGAAGCCCCCCGCCTGGGCGTGCAGCTGGTGTTCGAGCCGCAGCTCGCCGAGCTGCTGCCGGACACGCCCGGCACCCGGCTGGACGACGATGTCCAGCTCGATTTCATCCTGTCACTCGGTGGTGACGGTACGTTGCTCCGCGGCGCGAGGATTTCGTGCGTGCGCGGCGTCCCCATTCTCGGCGTCAACCTCGGCCACCTCGGGTTCCTGTCGAGCGCGGGGCCCGACATGGCCGTCGAGGCGCTGGCCCGCCTGGTCCGCGGCCAGTACACGGTCGAACAGCGGCGCGCCATCAGCGTCAACCTGGGCGACGGCGGCCCCGGGCTGCTCGCGGTGAACGACGTGGTCGTGCACAAGGGCGGTGTGGCGCGGGTCATCCGCCTGTCGGTGAACGTGGACGGCGAGCGCGTGGGCACCTACTCCGCCGACGGCATCATCGTCGCGACCCCGACCGGCTCGACCGCCTACTCGCTCTCCGCCGGCGGTCCGATCGTGGTACCGGATGTCGACGCCCTGGTGATCACGCCGATCTGCCCCCACACCCTCGCGGTGCGGCCGCTGGTCGTGAACGCCACGAGCACCATCACCATCCGGGTGCTCGAGCCGGTGGCGCGGCCCGACGAGCTCCTGGTCTCACTCGACGGGCAGGCGATGAGCCACCTCGCGGTCGGGCACGACGTGTCGGTCGTGAAAGCCACCCAGCCGGTGCTGCTCGCCCAGGTCAGCGACGAATCCTTCTTCAAACGCCTCTCGCGCAAGCTCGCGTGGGGCGACCTCGCCGAACGCGCCGGCTGACGGCGCTCGCCTGACGTGCTCGCCGAGCTCCGCGTACGGGACCTGGCCGTGATCGCCGACGCCCGGCTCGAGCTGGGTGCCGGCCTCAACGTGCTCACCGGCGAAACCGGCGCGGGCAAGTCGCTGCTCGTGGACGCGCTGGCGCTGCTGCTGGGCGAGCGGGCCGACGTCGGCCTGGTGCGCCCGGGCGCCGAGCGGGCCGTGGTCGAAGGCGCCTTCGAGCTGCGGGCACGGCCACACGGCCGCGCCGCCGCACGGGACGACGGGCTGGCCGCCGCATTGGAGCGGCTGGGCATCGAACCCGAAGACGGGCGGCTCGTGCTGAAGCGGGAGGTGCAGGCGGGCGGGCGCAGCCGCGCGTGGGTGAACGGGAGCCCTGTGACGGTCGGGGTCCTCGCGGAGCTCGGCGTGCAGCTGGTGGACCTGCACGGTCAGCATGAGACCCAGTCGCTGCTCAAGCCGGATGCCCAGCGCACCCTGCTCGACGCGTTCGCCGGTGCCGAACGGGAGGCGGCCGACGTCGCGGCGTCGTGGGCGTCGCTGGCGGGGAGTCGGGCGGAGCGCGACGAGCTGGAGTCGCGCCACGCCGACGTCCGGCGCCGCGCCGACTATCTGCGCCACGTGGCGGATGAGATCGGCCGTGCCGTACCGAAGCCCGGTGAGCTGGAGGCACTCGAGGCCGAAGCCCGCCGACTCGGCCATGCCGAGGAGCTGGGGCGCACCGCGCGCGAGCTGGCCGACCTGCTCGACGGGGACGACCGCGCCGCCACCCGGGCCCTGGGCCACGCGGCCCGGTTGCTCGCCACGCTGGAGCGCATCGATCCCACCGACACGGCGCCGTGGCGCGAGATGCTGGAGGCGGCGCGCGCCAACGCTGCCGAGCTTGCCCGCGCGGTCCGCGGCTACGCGGACGGCGTGGACCTCGACCCAGCCCGCCTGGCCGAGGTCGAGCGGCGCCGGGACCAGCTGTTCCGGCTCGACCAGAAGTACGGGCCCGGCCTGGACCGCGTCCGCGCAGCGGGCGAGCTGGCCCGCGCGGAGTTGGAGCTGCTGGACACGGCGGACACCGATCTGAAGGCGATCGCGGCGAGCGTACAGGCGGCTGAGCGCGCCTTCGCCGGGCACTGCCGGGCGTTGAGCGCGGCGCGCCGGACCGCGGCCCGCAAACTCGGGGCCGCCGTCACGAAGCACCTCGCCGCGCTCGGCATGGAGGGCGGGCGACTCACGGTGTCGCTCGAAACGCTCGACGGGGCCGGACGTCACGGTGCCGAGCGGGTCGAGTTCCGCTGCACGCTGAACCCGGGCCTGCCGGAGCGCCCGGTGGCCAGGGCGGCCTCCGGCGGGGAGCTGTCCCGACTGATGCTGGCGCTGAAGGTCGAGCTGACGCGGCACGACGCGATCCCGACCCTCGTGTTCGACGAAGTGGACCAGGGCGTCGGCGGGCCGGTCGCCGCGCGGGTGGCCGACGCGCTCGCCCGCGTGGCCGGCGAGCACCAGGTGCTGGCCATCACCCACCTGCCGCAGATCGCCGCCGCGGCGTCGCGGCATCTCGTGGTCAGCAAGAGCGCCGCTGGCGGCGTCACCGCCGCGGATGTGTCCCTCGTCGACGGCGCCGATCGCGTCGCGGAGGTCGCGCGGCTGCTCGGCGGGACCACCGTGATCGCCCGCAAGCACGCGCTGGAGCTGCTGAAGCCTCGCGTGGTGGCGTAACATGCGGGCCGCGGGCCTGCTGCTGATCGTCGCGGCGGCGGCGCCTGCCGCGCTCGGGGCGCAGATCCGTGGCCGGGTTGTGGACGACGGCGCCACGCCCGTGGCCGACGCATTCGTGGAGCTCTACGCCGCGGGCGTACGCGTGGCGGGCGTCCTCACCGCCGCAGACGGCCGGTTCGCCTTCCCGCAGCCCGCCGAACCCCCGCTGGTTCTCATTGCCCGACGGATCGGATTCGAACCCTCGCGGACGGTGGTGGACTCCACCGCGCGGCTGGACGTCACGATCCGGCTGCGGCGCCGCCCCGTGACCCTCGCGGCCGTCACGGTCAGCGCGGAGGCCGCCCAGTGCGTCGCGCGAGACGACCCGGAGGCGCGGCACCTGTGGACCGCGATGCGGGCCCGGTACGCTCCGTGGCCCGAGACCGAGCGCCTGGCTCCGCTTCGCGTTCCGCACATCCACGGGGAGGGCGCCTCCACCCGCTCGCTGGTGCGGCCCGAGAGCGTCGGCGTGGTGGATACCGCCGCCGCGCAGTACTCGGTCTCCGGCATGACCCTGGGGCGCCGGCACCTGCCGACGCGGGCCGCCGACTACTACGGGCGTCCGCACTATCTGGGCGGCGACCGGTACGACCGGCACGCCTATCCCTTCCTCGACGGGATGGAAGCCTGGCACTTCGCCGACACGCTGTTCGGGGCATGGAACCGGTTCGGGCCCGTGAGCCGGCTCGAGGAGGGATTCGCGATCGCATTCTGCTCGCGCCCGGAGCGGGCTCGGGAGCGGGAGCGCGAGCCGTACATCACCGGCTTGCTGACCCTCGCGCCGGACACGACCCTGCTGCGCGCCCGATGGCGCTTCGTGACGAACGACGAGGAAGCGGGCGGGGAAGCGCTGTTCGTCCCGGCGGTCGGCCCCGGGGCGCCGCCTCTTTCCGCGGTCGGGTTGTTCTGGCGCCGCCGCGTGCTCGACGTGGTCCAGGTGTGGACCCGGTTCCGACAATGGTACTGGTGCGACAGCACCTGCGTCGGGGAGGCGCGCCGGCCCATCGGCCGGCTCAACGCTCGCTAACGCCCCACAGCCTCAGGTACCCGCGGATCGTCAGGTTGAACGTCGCCGCGTCCGGGACCCGGCCGCCCTCGCCGAAAAACGTCTTCTGGAACGACGCCGTCACGGTGTAGGGCAGCCGCGCGCGACCCCGCGCGTGCCGCGCGATGGTCGAGAACGTCAGCCCGGCGCCGATCCGCATCCGGCGGACCTCCGTTTCCTCGTTCAGGAGCGCCGCCGTGAGGCCGACCATCAGCGAATCGGCCGGGTTGGCGTAGCGGTAGCGCGCCGCGCCCTGCCGGTAGAAGTGGTAGCCGATCCCGAGGGAGAACGCGTCGTCCAGCTGCCACCGCGGCACGACGTCGAGGGCCGCGTAGTCGCCGAGGTCGCGCCGGACCCGCGCCAGACTCGCCGCCACGGGGAAGACCTCGCTCGCCGGCGCGATCCGCCGGTCCAGCTCGTCGGCGACCTGGCGGCCGTAGCGGCCACCGACGTGGATCCACAGCTGCGGATTGAGCACCAGATCGTTCCGCCAGCCCACCTCCACGTCCAGCTGGTGGTCGCCGGTGCCGAGGTCCACGAAGTTGTTGGGCGAATCTACGCTCCCCGTCGGCATGCGCACCAGCAGGCTGATCTGGCTGCGCCACCGCGGCCGATCGGTCAGCTGGTACCAGGCTCCGGTCTCGATGTCGCCCAGGCGCGTCCGGACGATGGTCGCCAGCGAATCGCCGCGCAGGGGGCCGCCGGGGGCCTGGATCAGCTGCTGCCACGCGGTCGTGTCCAGCGGCGCGGCGGGCAGGTCGTACGCGGCGGTGAACAGGGGCAGCGTGACGCCCTGCGCCGCGTACTGCGCCCGGGTCTGGTCATAGGCGCCGCGCGCCTGGAGCAGTCGCGAGGCGACGCTGTCGCCGGCCTCGGTGCCGGCGGCCGGCAGGACGCTCGACAATCGCACGCCGGCCGGGTCGAAGCACAGCGACTGCGTCCCGCCCGCGTTCCCCGCGGCGATGGTGTACAGCGCGCACAACAACGGCTGAAGACTGGTGAGCATCGCCTGGGCCGTCGGCCGCAACGCCGCCGGCCCGTTGTTCGCCTGGAACAGCAACGCCCGGAGGGCGGTGTCCACGTCGGTGCGGAAGGCGTCGTAGAACCCGGGCGTCAGCAGCACCGGATTCAGGCCCGCGTTGCCCCGCGTCGCCGAGCCGGCGAGACCGGTGTCGGGCCCGGCGAGGAAGACCTCCATCCGGGCCCGCACCAGCGGTACCGCCACGCCGATGGTGAGCCGCCGCGACACCGCGAGCTCGAGCCCGATGGGCACCGAGCGCCAGCTGGCGTTGAGCGTCAGCCGCGCCCTGCCGAGATTGAAGCGGTGGCCCGGGAGGCCCGTGGCGGCCCGCACGCGGGCCTCGCCACTGGCGAGGAAGGGCAACTGGGTGGTCCCCAGCGAATCGCTCGAGAAGTCGACGGCGAGCGGCTCCGTGGCCCCGTCCGGGAAGCCCGCAGTGCCGCGCCCGAACCGCCGGTCCCACCGCGACCAGTCGGGCGCCAGCGTGACGCGGAGCGTACCGGGCCGCATCGCGATCGCGTCCTCGCCCTGCGCCACCGAGCGGCGGGGTGGGACGAGACCGATGAGAACGAGGGCAAGCGCGAGGGAGGGGGAGCGACGCATCGCAGAGCGAAAGTCTAGCCGCGCTCCGGGTGGGGGTCAATGAATCCGGTCGCGCGCGCCCGCCGGTTGTTCCAGGACCGCTTCGCGATGGAGCCCGTCGCTGTCGCCTCGGCCCCGGGACGAGTCAACCTCATCGGCGAGCACGTGGACTATCACGGAGGACACGTGCTGCCGGTCGCCACCGCGGAGCGCACGGCGGTGGCGGTCGGGCCGGCCCGGGGACGGCTCCGCGCCGTGTCCGAGCACTTCCCCGACATCGAAGCGCCGTGGCCGCACGCCGCGGCGCGCGCCTGGAGCGACTACATCACCGGCGTCGCCGCGCAGTTCGAGCCCGACGCGCCGCTCTTGGCCGGCGGCCTCGCCGTGGCGGTCGCGTCCGATGTCCCGGCCGGCGCCGGGCTGAGCTCGTCGGCGGCGCTCGAGGTCGCGACCGCCGCCGCCCTCGGCGCCTGGACGGGCCGGCCGCCCACCGCGAGCCGGCTCGCCGAGATCGCGTTTCGTGCCGAAACCGAGTTCGTCGGGATGCCGTGCGGGATGATGGACCAGCTTGCCGCGGTCCACGCGACCCCCCACGCGGCCCTGCTCATCGACTGCCGCACTCACGCCATGGAGCGCGTGCCGGTCGGGGTCGATCTCGTCCTGGTGGAGTCCGGCGAATCCCGGGGCCTGCGTGACTCCGCGTACTCCGAGCGGCGGCGCGAAGGCGCCGAGGCGCTCCGGCTGCTGCGCCCCCGGTTCCCCAACCTCCTCGGGCTGGTGGATCTGCCGCCGGCCCGGCTGCAGACGATCGTCCGCGGCCTGCCCGCCCCCCTGGACCGCCGGGTGCGCCACGTGGTCAACGAGAACCAGCGCGCGCTGCTGGCCGCCCGCGCCCTGGGCGGCGGCGACCACGCCGCGTTCGGCATGCTCGTCAACGCGTCGCACGACTCGCTCCGGGATCTGTACGAGTGCTCCACGCCCCGTCTCGATGCCGTCGTCACGGCCGCCCGCGCGCTGCCGCGGGTCCTCGGCGCGCGGCTCACCGGCGCGGGGTGGGGCGGGGCGGTGCTGGTGGTCGCCGAGCGGGGCGGGGGCGGCGACGTGGCCACGCGGCTCGCCACCGACCGGGAGCTGGCAGCACCCGCGGTCCGGGTCGTGACCCCAGGCGGCGGCGTCAGGGTGGAATGACGAAGCGGGCTCCGTTCGGAGCCCGCCTCGGTGCAACCCCCACTGCTGCGGCCGTCAGGGAATCGCCGGCAGCGTCGAACCGAACGTGGAGTTGATCTGCGTCACGAAGGCCTGCGCGAGAATCCGCTGCCCGGCCCGTGTCGGATGCACCCCGTCGAGCGAGAACAGCGTCCCGAACAGCGTCGTGGTCGGCGTGGCGAAGCTCGGGAAGGGCGGAATCTGCGCCGCGTTGGCCGCGAGCGCCGCGTTCAGGTCCACGAACGCCCAGTTCCGGGCGGTCGCCAGCGTCTGGATCGCGGTGTTGAGAGCGGTGACCCGCGCGACGACCGTCACGTACTCCGCGGGTGTCAGGATGAAGACCGAGAACGGCGGGGCCACGAAGCCCGCGCCGACATTGATCGTGACCGCACCGGTCACGCAGTCGAGTGTCGCCGCGCCGCCGCCCGCCAGGACCTGCGTGATGCCGGCCGTCGTGGGGAAGGCGACGAACGAGCTGTCCCCCTTGCTACCGGCGATCACGGCGTTCGGGGCACAATTCGCGTTGGGGATGAAGGTCGCGCCGCTGTAGGGCGGCGTGGCCGGGATGCCGGGGCACCCGAACCGCAGGCAGTAGAACATCAACCCCCGCGACAGGTGCGGAATCAGCGTCACGTTCGGCACGCTGGCGATGGCGACATTCGGTCCCGAGGCGAGGGCACCCATGCTGTCCGCGATCGAGGTCAGCGACGCGCTGAAGCTCGCCGCCGTCGTGAGGAGCGTGGTGTCGCCCCGCGTGGCCGCGTGCAGCACGTCGTTCGCGCCGACCTCGATCGTCACGAACGTCGGCTGGAGGCGCATCACGGCGCTCACCGGGCTCACCGAGCCGGTGATGAACTGCGCCAGCTTGAGCGTGTCGGTCGGGAACGGCACGACGGTGACGTCGAGCGCCTGTGCCGCGCGCAGGAACGGAATGCCGGTGTTGTTCACGGGCGGCGTTGCGGTTCTGAAGCCGCAGAACGTCGCGCTGCCACCGCCGACCCGCTGGTTGGTCAGCGGGTTCGTGAACGGGCCGGGGCAACCCGCCCCGCGGAAGCTCGGGTAGATCCAGTCCACGCCCGGCGTGAGGCCCATCGCCTGCGCCAGGCGGTACGTGTAGGCGTCGCGCTGGGTGCTGTCGTTGATCCCGCCGGACTGGATGCCGGCGGCGATGCTGGTGCCGATGGCGGCATAGGTCACAAACTGCGAGCCGCCCGAAGGCACCGGGCGCGGGGCGAGCGACTCGTTCTCCACGAAATCGCTGCAGGCCGCGAGCAGCGGGATGGCCGCGACGGCCATGGCGAATCGACGGGTCTTCATCGTTTGCTCCATGGTCAGAACCCGAACGCCAGGCTGGCGCCGAACAGGTTGGCGGTGGACGTGTAGAGGCCCGAGTTGGCGGCCACGCCGGCCGTGCCGCGCGGGGCGTCCACGACGCGCCCACGGCGGTCCTGCTGCTCGATCCGCTGATACGCCAGGTCGATCCGCAGCTTGGGCGACAGCTGGTAGCCCAGACCGAACGTGCCCTCGTGGCGCTCACCCTCCGGCAGCAGCGGCGTGACCGTCTGGGGAGGCGCCGCGGCGGTGTGGTACAGCGTTCCGCCCCGCAGCGAGAGCCGGCTCGTGGCCTGCCAGTCGACGCCGAGCCGGTAGCCGTGGGTCTCGTTGTAGTCCTCGAACTGCGTGCGCTGCCCGAGCCGCGCGAAGCCGAGTGTCAGGATCTCGAATCGGTCCCAGTTCACCCACTGGAAGTCGAACAGCACCGTCAGGTTGGTCCGGGGCCGCACCGCCACGCCGACCACGAACTGGTCCGGCAGGGGGACGCGCGCGAAGCCCTTCTGCGCGGTGAGCAGACCGGCGCCGCGGAACTGCGGCGCCACCACCGAGTCGAGCGGCGTATTCGCGGGCGCGATCGGGTTGCCGGGCGGCAGTACGATGCCGGTGGCGATCTGCGTGAACGTGGCGTCGCCGCCGATGTCGGCGGTCTGGCGGAACTGATAGCGCGCGCCGAGGCTGACCCGCGGGGTCGCGTCCCAGATGATGCCGAGCTGGCCGCCGGCCGAGCGCGAGCTGCCCTGCACGTGCGCGTCGGCGAAGTCGGTGCCCACGGGAACGCCGAGGTCGCTGAAGCGCAGCACGACCGGCGTGGTAGAGGCGACCTGGGCGGAGAGGTCGACGCGCTGCCGGAGCTCGACGCTCGAGAAGGTCATCTGGAAGCCACCGCCGATCCGGAGGTTGTCGCGCAGCTTCACCGCGACCGTCGGCTGGATGTAGATGGCCTTGAGATCGGCCAGGTAGGCCAGGAACCGCCCCTCGAACGTGTCCGGCCACTCGGAGATCAGCCCGTAGGGCGCGAACACGCCGATGCCGATTGCCCACCGCGCATTGAGCTGCCGCGTGGCGAACAGCGTCGGCACCGGGATGTTGTTCGCCGTGGCGTCGGTGGTGGCGCCGCTCGCGTCGGACGTGAAGCCGCCGCGGGGTGAGATGATCGTGGCCCCGACCTGGGCGTTCCAGCGGGTCGAGCTGCCGACGATGCCGGCGGGGTTGAAATAGATGGCCGAGCCGCCGCTGCAGGGGGCCGCGACCCCGGTTCCCGAACGAGCCATCACACAGGCGTCGTGCTCGTACACCCCGTAGCCCTGCGCCCGGGCCTCGCCGAACGCGAAAGCGAGCGCCACGGCGGCCGCCCCGGCGCCCAGTACGGCGTTTCGCCGCATACGTCCTCCGACAATCGGTTGGATGATCAGCTGTCCCGTCAGTGGGTCCTTCGACTGCGTGCCAACGCTACGGGGCGCGCGCGCCGCTGTCAACTTGCGGCTCCCCGTGGCCGCGCCTAGCTTCGAACCGCGCGCGGGAATAGCTCAGTTGGTAGAGCACAACCTTGCCAAGGTTGGGGTCGCGGGTTCGAGTCCCGTTTCCCGCTCTCCTTCGCCCGGGTGGCGAAACTGGCAAACGCAGGGGACTTAAAATCCCCGGCCCGCGAGGGCGTGCAGGTTCAAGTCCTGCCCCGGGCATTGCGTGTGACGCCTCGGCCATCGGCCCACCGCCTTCCACGTATTGACCGCCATGACCGCCCCTGACCCAGGCCTCTGCGGCCGGTGCCTGCATGCCCGCCGCGTGACCTCGGCGCGCGGCTCGGAGTTCGTGCGCTGCGGCCGCTCCGACGCCGACCCCGCCTTCCCCAGATACCCGGTGCTCCCGATGCGGGCCTGCCGCGGTTTCGAGCCAGGCTCCGCTCCGGACTCACCGTCCGATGCCCCCCCCCACCCCCCTCCCCCCCGCCGCGGCGCCGGGGGGTAGGTACCGTTCGACGCTGTCGGCGAAGGTCGCGACGTCGATCGGCTTCGTGAGGTAGCCGTCGAAGCCGGCGCCGAGCGCGCGCTCCCGATCGCCCGACATCGCATGAGCCGTCAGCGCCACCACGGGCGGCAGATTCTCGCCGCTGGCCCGGAGTCCGGCCAGCACTTGGAATCCGTCCTCACCCGGCAGCTGGATGTCGAGCAGCACCACCGCCGGACGATGCGCGCGCACCGCCTCCAGCACCCCGGTCGAGCCCGTGAGGCTCACCACCGCGTGCCCGCGGGCCTTGAGCAGCGCCGTGAACAGCTTGAGGCTGTCGGGATTGTCCTCGACGAGGAGGATCGTCGGCATTACGCCCGGGCGCCGACGCGCCGCAGAACGGCCCGCACGCGCGCCACGAGCGTGGTGGGGTGAAGGGGCTTGGTGATGAAGTCCTCGGCCCCCAGCTCGATGCAGCGCGTCTCCGTCGCCGGATCGTCGCGGGCCGTCACGACGATGATCGGTACGGCGCGGCCCGACAGCGACTGCCGCAGGGCGCCCATGACGCCGAACCCGTCCAGCGATGGCATGTCCATGTCGAGCAGCATGAGGTCCGGTCGCAGGCGCTGCGCCTCGACCAGTGCCGCAATGCCGTTCTCGGCCTCGGCGATCCGGAAACCCTCGGCCTTGAGCACGCCCCCCTCGAGCACCCGGTTGGTCGGGTCGTCGTCCACGACCAACACCAGCGGCGGCTCGGTGCGGGCGACCGGCGCCTCGGCCTCGGCGGCTGGCGCCGGGGGCTCGAGCGCCGCGGCGGGGATCCCCACGACCTGAGACGGACGGGCCCGGGTTCCCGGCTCGCCGACCACGCGCACCACCTCCTCGTAACCGGTCTCCCCGGCCCACACGCGGCGCAGCCCTGCCTCCCACAGGGTCCGCATGCCGTTGCGGCGCCCCACCTCGGCGATGCGGTCGGCGGTCCCGTTCGCCGCAATGACCTCCGCGACTTCCCCCTGAACCGGCAGGATCTCTTCAATGGCGAAGCGTCCGCGATACCCGCTGTAGAGGCACCTCTCGCAACCCTTCGGCGCGCGCGGCTGCACCGGTCGCGTGAACGCGGCATTGGGACGTGCGGCCGCCGGCAGCGTCGAGACGGCGACCGCCTCGGCGCAGTGCGCGCAGAGACGCCGGACCAGCCGCTGCGCGATGATGCCCTTGAGCGCCGCCGAGATCTTGAACGCCTCGACGCCGATGTCCACCAGCCGCATCACGGTCGTGGCCGCGTCGTTCGTATGGATGGTCGACAGCACGAAGTGACCCGACAACGCCGCCTGCCACGCGGTCTGCGCCGCTTCCAGGTCGCGAATTTCGCCCAGCAGCACGACGTCCGGATCCTGGCGCAGCACCGACCGCAGCACGCTGGCGAACGTGAGCCCCTGCTTCTCGTTCACCTGGATCTGGTTCACGCCGGCGAGCCGGTATTCCACCGGGTCCTCGACGGTCACCACGTTGATCGCCTTGGTACGGACGCGGTCGAGGGCCGCGTACAGCGTCGACGTCTTCCCGCTGCCGGTGGGTCCGGTCACCAGCACGATGCCCTCGCGGTGCACCAGCAGTCCCTCGATCTCGGCGCGCTCGTCGTCCCACAGCCCCATCGCCTCCAGCTTGAGGTTCGTGGCGTTGGGGTCCAGCAGGCGGATCACCACTTTCTCGCCGAGGCGGGCCACCGGTACGCTCGAGACCCGCATGTCCCACTCCTTCCCGTCCACCCGGGCCATGGCGCGGCCGTCGTGCGGCCGCAGCGGGTCGGAGATGTCCATCTTCCCCATCACCTTGAGGCGGCGAACGATCGCCCCCGCGGCGGCGCGTGGCACCTTCATCACCTCGCGCAGCACGCCGTCCACGCGGTATCGCACCACCAGACCATCGTCGGCCGGCTCAACATGCACGTCGCTGGCCCGCTCCCGCACGGCATCGGCGATCGTGGCGTCCACCAGCCGGGCCGCGGGCGCCTCGGGCGCCAGCGGCATGGCTTCCGGTGCCGGCTCCTCGATCGTCTCGACCGTGACCGCTCCGCCGCCCAGCCCGTGGACCAGCCGTTCCAGCTGTCGCTCGGGCCGGTACACCTCCTCGATGCGCTGGGCCACCCGGCCCGGCAGCGCGTACTCGAAGTGGACTTCGCGGCTGGCTGCGAACGCCAGGGCCTGCTCGGCGTCGAGATCGAGGGGATCGGCCGAGGCCAGGCGGATCATCCGGCTCGTGGCGGAGAGGGGGAGCACGTGATGCAGCCGGGCCACGGCTTCCGGCACGAACTGGACGGCCGGATGCTCGACCAGGGCCACGTTGGCCACCGGCACCCGAGCCGCGGTGGCCAGCATGCGCTCGACCACCTGCGCCTCGGCCAGGCCGCGTTCGATCACCACGGTGGCCGCCCACTCGGGCTGCTCGTTGCGGATGTTCTGCGCGTCCGCGGGCGCCACCGCGCCCGCACGCTCCAGGGCGTCCAGTCCCCAGGCGTCGCGGGGCAGGCGGCGGGTCACACCGGATCGGCGGGGCGGCATGGTCGGTCCTTAAAGTCGCGGCCCCTGCCGCGAGCGTCAAACGCCGTTACCTTGCCCGGCGTGATCGCCCGCGGCACCGTCACCGTCCCCGGCGACAAGTCCATCACGCACCGGGCGCTGGTGCTGGCCGCGCTGACCGAGGGCGGGTGCGAGCTGCGCGGGCCCCTGCGTGCGCGGGACACCCAGGCCACGGCGAGCTGTTTGCGTGCGCTCGGGATTCACGTCGGGCCACTCGGCCGCGTGGTGCGGATCCCCGGGGGCGGCCTGCGCCCGTTTCAGGCTCCGTCCGGGGCCCTGAACTGCCGCAACTCCGGCACCACGGCCCGCATCCTCATGGGTCTTCTGGCCGCGCACCCGTTCCGCTCCACGCTGACCGGCGATCGTTCATTGCGCCGCCGCCCCATGGCCCGGGTTGCCGAACCCCTGGCTGCGATGGGGGCGCGCATCACGACGACCGACGGTCGCCTGCCGGCCACGATCGAGGGTGGTGCGCTGCGACCGCTGGACTACACCAGCCCCGTGGCGAGCGCGCAGGTCAAGACCGCCCTGCTGCTGGCCGGTCTTTCCGGTGGCGCCCGTGTCAGCGTGGTCGAGCCCGTTGCGTCGCGCGATCATACCGAGCGGCTGCTGCGCCTGGTCGAGGCGCCGCTCACCGTCGAGGGCACCCGGGTGACCCTCGAGCCGGTGTCCGCCCTGCCGCCCTTCAGCGGCGACGTGCCCGGGGACTTCTCGTCGGCGGCGTATCTGCTCGCGGCGGGACTGCTGGCCGAGCGCGGAGAGCTGACGGTCCGCGGAGTGGGCGTCAATCCGACCCGGACCGGGTTCCTCGACGCGGTGGCGCGGATGGGCGCCACGCTCGAGCTGACGGAGCGATGGCTCAGTCTGGGTGAGCCGGGGGCCACCCTCGTGGCGCGACCGGCACGGCTCGGCGCCCTCGAAGTGCGGGCCGACGACGTGCCGCGGATGGTGGACGAGATCCCGCTGCTCGCCTGCCTCGCGGCACGGGCCGAGGGCACCAGCGTGTTCCGGGGCGTGGGCGAGCTGCGCGTGAAGGAGAGCGACCGGCTGGCGCTGGTAGCGCAGAACCTCGAGGCGATCGGTGCGCGCGCCTGGTGCGAGAACGATACGCTGTGGGTCGAGGGCGGCGAGCAACCTCTCACGGGCCGGATCGAGACGGCGGGCGACCACCGGCTGGCGATGGCGTTCGCCGTGCTCAACGTGGTGCCCAGCGCCCGAATCGAGATTGACGACATGGACTGCGTGGCGGTTTCGTATCCGGGCTTCGTCGCGGACCTTCTGGAGGTCGTCCATGACACGTAGGCGGCCGATCATCGCCATCGACGGCCCGGCCGGGAGCGGCAAGTCCACGACCGCGCGCGCAGCCGCGGAGCGCCTCGGCTACGCCCACCTCGATTCGGGCGCGGTCTACCGCGCCGTGACGCTCGCCGCCCTCGAGGCCATCGGCGACGACCCGGTGGTGTGGACGCCGGACCGCGTGATCGCCGAGGCCCTGGCGCACGCGGTCTCGGTGGGCGCGCAGGGCGGGGTGTTCCGGGTGGCGCTGGGTGGGCGCGACGCGGAGCCCGCGATCCGCAGCGAGGCTGTGACACGGCACGTGTCGCACGTGGCCGCCATGTCCGAAGTGCGCGAATTCGTCACCGTCCTGTTGCGGGCCGCGGGGCGGGACGGGGGAGTGGTCATGGACGGGCGCGACATCGGTACCGTGGTGTTTCCGGACGCCGAAGTGAAGGTGTACCTCGTGGCCGACGCCGAAGAACGGGCCCGGCGGCGGCTGGCCGAACGGGGGCGGGCCTCGACCGACCGCCTGGTGAAGGCGGAGGCCGGGGCGTTGCTATCGCGTGACCGGCGCGACTCCACCCGAGCCGTCGCTCCGCTGATGCGCGCCGACGGAGCCGTGGAGATCGACACGACTCACCTCAGCTTCGAGGAACAGGTCACCCGCGTGGTGGAGCTGGCGCGCCGGGCAACTGCCTCCCGGGCTTGACCTTAGCGCTTGACCCACGGTGGCTCCCCGAGTACGTTACAAGGCTACGCGATGCCGGCAACACGCCGGCCGCATTCACCCTTTTTCCGCTTTTCGGCGCGCCGCGCCGAGTCGAGCAGAGGTCCCGTCGTCGGCATGTCCACCCCAACCCCCACCCAGGACGAGCCCGCGGTTCGTGCGCCGTCCGGTACCAAGCTGAACGTCCGCCCCGATCTGTTCGACGAGTCGTATTCGCCGGAACAATACGAGCAGATGATGGCGATGTACGAGGGCACCCTCCAGCACATCGAGGAGGGTGAAATCGTCAAGTCGCGCGTGCTGCGCGTGACCGAGAACGCCGTCATTCTCGACGTCGGGTTCAAGTCCGAAGGCGCCGTCCCCATCGAGGAATTCAAGGACGCCAAGTCGCTCAAGGAGGGCGACGAGGTCGAAGTGTTCCTCGAGCATCTCGAGGACAATGAGGGCGCGGTCGTCCTGTCGAAGAAGAAGGCTGATTTCATGCGCGTTTGGGAGCGCATCCGGATCGCCTACGAGAACGACGAGCCCGTCGAGGGGATGCTCCAGAAGAAGATCAAGGGCGGCGTCGTGGTGGACCTGATGGGCGTGGACGCGTTCCTGCCGGGCTCGCAGATCGCCCTGCGGCGCGTGCCCAACATCGACGAGCTGCTCGGCCAGTCGTACCAGTTCAAGATCATCAAGCTCAACAAGCGGCGCCGCAACATCGTGGTCAGCCGCCGCGTGATCCTCGAGGCCGAGCGCGCCACCAAGCGCGAGAAGCTGATGAAGGAGCTCGAGGTCGGGCAGGTGCGCAAAGGCGTGGTCAAGAACATCACCGACTTCGGCGCGTTCATCGACCTCGGCGGTGTGGACGGCCTGCTGCACATCACCGACATGAGCTACGGCCGCGTGTCGCATCCCTCCGAGCTGGTCAAGCTCGGGCAGGAGCTCGAGGTCAAGATCCTCGACATCGACTGGGAGCGCGAGCGCATCAGCCTCGGACTCAAGCAGCTCCTGGCGTACCCGTGGCAGAACGTGGCCGCCAAGTACCCGGTCGGCACCCGGGTGCAGGGCAAGGTCGTGAGCATCACCAACTACGGCGCCTTCATCGAGCTGGAGCCGGGCATCGAAGGCCTGGTGCACATCAGCGAAATGAGCTGGACCCGCAACGTGAGGCATCCGTCGAAGATCGTCTCGATCGGCGAGACCATCGAGGCCGTCGTGCTCAAGGTGGACGAGAGCGAGGAAAAAATCTCGCTCGGCATGAAGCAGACCGAGCAGGACCCCTGGATGGCGCTGCCGCTCAAGTTCCCGATCGGCACGCGCATCACCGGCAAGGTCCGCAACCTCACGAGCTTCGGGGCGTTCGTCGAGATCGAGCCGGGCATCGACGGCCTGATCCACATCTCCGACATGAGCTGGACCAAGCGGGTCCAGCACCCCTCGGAGGTGGTGAAGAAGGCCGACACGGTGGACGTCGTCATCCTCAACATCGACGCCGACAACAAGCGCATCTCGCTCGGCCTGAAGCAGGCCGAGGAAGATCCGTGGCTGGCCATCGGCGAGCGATACCCCGTGGGGAAGGAAGTGAAAGGCCACGTGGTGCGGCTGATGGACAAGGGCGTCGTCGTGGACGTCGGCAACGACATCGAAGGATTCGTGCCGATCAGCCAGCTCGGCATTCCGGACATCCAGAACCCGGCCGACAAGGTGAAGATCGGCCAGGTCGTGGTGCTCAAGGTGCTGGAGGTGGATCCCATCCACCACCGGATCGTGCTGGCTGCGATGGAGTGGCCGGACGAGCCGCTGAAGGAAGTACCGCAGATTCCGCCGCCGGGCTCGGACGAGGGCGACGCGGAGCCGCCGAGGGAAGGCTGATCGAACCCGGGGGGGGGGGCCGCGTCGTGCGGCCCTCGCCGCCCTACAGGTGCTGCTGGAGCAGGACCATCCCCACCAGCGACAGGCTCACCAGCAACGCGACCACCCGGGGCTGCGTCTGGCCGTAGGCCTCCGGCAGCAGCTCCACCAGCACCATGAAGACCATCGCGCCGGCGGCGAAGCCCAGGCCCCAGGGTAGCACGGGCCGGAACGCTTCCACGAACAGGAACGCCGGCAACGCCATCACCGGCTGGGGCAGCGAGGAGAGCACGCTCCACAGCGCGCATCCCAGCACCGTAACGCCCTGGGGGCGCAGTACGGCGCTGATGGCGAGCCCCTCCGGCACGTTGTGGACCGCGATGGCCAGCGTGATGGCGGTCGCGAGGCTGGCGCCGCCGCCGAACGAGACGCCGACGGCCACCCCCTCCGAGAACGAATGCGCCGTCATGACGGCCACCATCAGCAGCATCCGGCGCGCACCCGCCCCGCGCGCGCGGCCGAACGGCACGTCGTGGTGCCGCAACCAGCGGTCCATCACCAGGATGAACACGACGCCGAGCCCCGCGCCGGCGAGCGTGGCCACCGTGCCGATCTCGGAGCCCGCGGCCACCAGGCCGAAGCTGGCGCCGAGCATCAGGCCGGACGCCAGGGCGTTGGCCCACGCCACGGCTTCGGGCCGCACCGCCCGCGTCAACGAGAATGGGAGCGCCCCAAGCCCGGTGGCGGCCGCCGTCAGGAGCGCGGCGACGAAGACGGTGAGGGCGCTGCTCACGGCACCAGGTTCCGGAGCAGCGTGACCGCTCCCATCGCCGCGATGGTGACGAGGGCAATGCTGGTCCGTCCCGCCTCGCGGTAGGAAGCGGGCAGGAGCTCGACCAGCACGAGGTGGGTGAGTGCGCCCACGGCGAAGCCCGCGGCCCAGGGTTGCAGGGCGGGCCACGCCGTCGTGAGCGCGAGGGTGACCACCGCGAACAGCACCTGGTTGGCGTCGGCCACCACCGCGAGCCCCGCGGCGACCGACAGCCGCGCACCCCGCGCGTGGAGGCCCGCCACCAGCTCGGCTGATTCCGGCACGTTGTGGACGGCGATGGCGAGGGCGGTGAACGCGCCGAACCGCCAGTCGGCGGCCAGCGCCGCGCCGATGGCGACCCCTTCGTGCGCCGCGTGCAGAGAGCTGCCCAACAGCTCCCGATAGGCGCCTCCCGGTTCGTCGGCGTCGGTCGCCGCGCCGGACACGCGGTTGGTGAGCCCGACGAACGCAATGCCGAGCACCGCGGCGGCGGCGAGCGGGGCCTGGGGGCCGCGCAGGCCGCTCAGGAGGAGCGCGTACGCCAGGCCGAGCATGAGGCCGCCCGCCAGCGCGTTGGCCCAGCCGAGCCAGCGCACCGGCAGCGGATCGCGCACCGCGAACGGCAGGGCGGCCAGCGCCGAGGCGCCCGCCGCCAGGGCGGTGAGGGCGAGGGCGGTGAGGAGCGGGTTCACGGTGCTCAAGGCTCGCGGCGCCGGCGAACCCGCGCAAGCGCGGGCGCTTCGCGCCCGAGGTACTAGCCGCCCGGGCGGCCTCCGGGTTTGATTTCGCCCTCGGAGGGCCGGGGATGAGCATGCAGGAGAAGCTGAAGCGGCTCGAGCAGCTCTCGGCCGAGGCGCGGCTTGGCGGCGGGCCGCGGCGTCTCGAGGACCAGCGCCGCAAGGGCAAGCTCACGGCCCGCGAGCGGCTCGACCTGCTGCTCGACCCGGGCAGCTTCGTCGAGCTGGACCGGTTCGTGGTCCACCGCTCCGACGATGTCGGGCTTGACGGGCAGCGCGTGCTCGGCGACGGCGTCGTGACGGGCTACGGCACCGTCGACGGCCGCACGATCTTCGTGTTCTCCCAGGACTTCACCGTGTTCGGCGGCTCGCTCAGCGAGGCGCACGCCGAGAAGATCTGCAAGATCATGGACCTGGCCCTGAAGACCGGCGCGCCGGTGGTCGGCCTCAACGACTCGGGGGGCGCGCGGATCCAGGAGGGCGTCGCCTCGCTCGGCGGCTACGCCGAGATCTTCCTGCGCAACACGCTCGCCTCGGGCGTGGTCCCGCAGCTGTCGGTCATCCTGGGGCCGTGCGCGGGCGGCGCGGTGTACAGCCCCGCCATTACGGACTTCGTGCTGATGGTCGAGGGCACCAGCCACATGTTCGTGACCGGCCCCGGCGTCGTGAAGACCGTGACGCACGAGGAGGTCACGTTCGAGCAGCTCGGCGGCGCGCGGGTGCACGCGAGCACGTCCGGCGTCGCGCACGTGGTTCGGCCGAGCGAAGCCGAGACCCTGGTCGCCGCGCGCGAGCTGCTGTCGTACCTGCCGTCGAACAACCTCGACGGGCCCCCGGTCCGCCCCTGCGACGATCCCCCGGACCGGCGCGACGAGGACCTGCTCAGCCTCGTGCCGGACGAGTCGAACAAGCCCTACGACATGCACGAGGTGATCCGCCGCGTCGTGGACGACGGGCGGTTCTTCGAGATCCACGCCGACTACGCCGGGAACATTCTCTGCGGGTTCGCGCGGCTCGGCGGCGGCAGCGTGGGTGTGGTGGCCAACCAGCCGGCGGTGCTCGCCGGCGTGCTCGACATCGGCGCGTCGCTCAAGGCGGCGCGGTTCGTGCGCTGCTGCGACGCGTTCAACGTGCCGCTGGTCACGTTCGAAGACGTGCCGGGGTTTCTGCCCGGGCTCGCGCAAGAGCACGGCGGCATCATCAAACACGGCGCCAAGCTGCTGTACGCCTACTGCGAGGCGACCGTCCCGAAGCTCACGGTCATCACGCGCAAGGCGTACGGCGGGGCCTACGACGTGATGAGCAGCAAGCACATCCGCGGCGATTTCAACGTGGCCTGGCCCACCGCCGAGGTCGCCGTCATGGGCCCCAAGGGGGCGGTCGAGATCCTGTTCAAGAAGGAGATCGCCCAGGCGGAGGATCCCGAGGCGGCGCTCGCCGCCCGGCACGCGGACTACGTCGAGAAGTTCGCCAACCCCTACGTGGCCGCGGGCCGCGGGTACGTGGACGACGTCATCGATCCGCGCGACACGCGGCCGCGGCTGATCGGCGCGCTCGCGATGCTGCGCACCAAGCGCGACAAGAACCCGCCCAGGAAGCATGGCAACATTCCTCTGTAAGGGGCACAGGGGCACAGGGGCACAGGGGCACGGAAGAGGCCTTCGCCGTGCAGCCGTGCCGCTGTGCCGCCGCGCCGCGCCTTCATGAAACGGGTCCTCGTCGCCAACCGCGGCGAAATCGCGCTGCGGATCATCCACGGCTGCTTCGAGGAAGACCTCGAGACGGTCGCGGTCTACTCGGACGCGGACCGCGGCGCGCCGCACGTGCTCGCCGCCGACCAGGCGGTGCACATCGGCGAGAGCGCGCCCGCCGAGTCGTACCTCCGGATCGACCGCCTGCTGGAGGCGGCGAAGCAGAGCGGGGCCGACGCGGTGCACCCGGGGTACGGGTTCCTCTCCGAGCGCGCCGAATTCGCCGACGCCGTTACGCGCGCGGGGCTCACCTGGATCGGACCGCCGGCCAGGGCCATCGCCGCCATGGGCGACAAGACGGCGGCGCGCAAGAAGATGCGCGACGTCGGTGTGCCGGTGGTGCCGGGCACGGTGGAGTCGGTCCGCACGGTGGACGCGGCCGCCACGGCGGCGCGCACCATCGGCTATCCGATACTGGTGAAGGCGGCGGCGGGCGGCGGCGGCCGCGGGATGCGCGTCGTGCGCGCCGAGGCGGAGCTGGCCGGCGCGTTCGAAGCGGCCCAGGGCGAGGCGCAGAAGGCGTTCGGCGACGGCCGCGTCTACCTGGAGCGGTACCTCGAAGGCCCGCGCCACGTCGAGATCCAGATCCTGGCCGATCAGCACGGCCGCGTCATCTCGCTCGGCGAGCGGGAATGCTCGGTCCAACGCCGGCATCAGAAGCTGATCGAGGAAGCCCCGTCGGTCGCGGTCACCCCGGCCATCCGGCGCGCGATGAGCGAGGCCGCCGTTCGGGCCGCGCAGTCCGTCGGCTACGTCTCGGCCGGCACCTGTGAGTTCCTGCTCATGCCCAACGGCGACTTCTTCTTCCTCGAGATGAACACGCGACTCCAGGTCGAGCACCCGGTCACCGAGCAGGTGTACGGTGTGGACATCGTGCGGATGCAGCTCAAGGTCGCGATGGGCCACCACCTGAGCCTGCCGGAACGGGCGCTGGTGCCGCGCGGCTGGTCGCTGGAGTGCCGCATCACGAGCGAGGATCCGTTCGACGACTTCCTGCCGGCCGGCGGCACGATCAGCGACGTGCACATTCCCCACGGGACCGGCGTGCGCTGGGACGGATGGGTGGAGCGGGGCAGCTTGGTGCCGCTGTTCTACGACTCTCTGCTGGGCAAGCTGATCGTGTGGGCCGAGTCGCGCGAGCGGGCGATCAGGCGCATGCGCCGCGCGCTGCGCGACCTCGCCATCGTCGGCGTGCCCTCCTCGCGGGAGTTCCACCTGCGCGTCATGCGGGAGCCCGCCTTCTGCCGCGGCGAGATCGACATCGGGTACTGGGACCGCGTCGGCCGGGACCTGATGAGTGCGGCTCCCGAGGCGGCGCTGGTGGAGGACGCCGCGGTCGCGGCCGCCTTGCTCGAAGAGGAGCGCCGGTCCGCCGCGCGGCCGCCGGCCGGCCCGGCGGGCCGTGAGCGCTCCGACTGGCTCGGCGCGGCACGCAACGAAGGCCTCCGGCGCCGGTGACCGGCGCCGAGGGCGAGGTGGTGGCGATCACCTCGCTCGCGGCGGGCGGTGCCGGGGTGGCCAGGTTGGCCGACGGGATGACGGTGTTCGTCCCGCGCACCGCGCCGGGCGATCAGGTGCGCCTCGCCGGCATCCGACGGCACCGCCGCCACGCCGTGGCGCGCGCGGCGGAGCTGCTCGAGCCGGGGCCCGATCGCGTGGAGCCGCGCTGCGCGCATGTCACGCGCGACAACTGCGGCGGGTGCCAGTGGCAGCACCTCTCGAACGCCGCCCAGGCGGCGGCCAAGCGGCGCATCGTGGGCGACGCGCTGCGCCGCATCGGCAAGCTCGACGTTCCCGACCCCGGCCTGGTGGAGAGCCCGCGCGCCTTCGGATACCGTCGCACCATCACGCTCACGGTACGCCGCATCGGTCCGCGCGCGGTGGCCGGATTCCACGACGCCGACGACCCCAGCCGCGTGTTTCCGCTGGACGATTGCGCTATCGCGCGTCCCGAGCTGAACGCCCTGTGGACCGCGATTCGCGGATCGCTCGATGCGCTGCCGACCGGCGACGACGTGCGTCTCAAGCTCCGCGTCATGCCGGCCGGCGACGTGCACGTCGTGGTCGGCGGCGGCGACTGCGCCTGGACGAACGGCGCGCACTTGGCGCGGGCGGCGGCCGCCGCGGGGTTCGTGGTGACGGTCTGGTGGGAGACCCCCGGAGGCGCGGCACGGCGGGTGGCCGGCGGCACGGGCGGGGGCGAGGCCTCCGACATCGCCTTTGCGCAGGTCAACCTGGAAGTGGCACTGCGCCTCCAGGGCGACGTTCTGCTCGCGGCCGGCGAGCCGCTCGAGACCGCGCCTCAGGGCGCGTGCGCCCTGCCACCGCGCCGGGTCCTCGATCTCTACGCCGGGGCGGGAGAAACCGCCGTTCCGCTGGCGATCGTCTGCCCCGACGTGGTGCTCGTAGAGCGCGATGAGCGCGCGGTGCGTCGGGCCGAGGCGCAGGCCGCGGCCACGGGCCACTCGGTGCGGTGCTTCGCGGGGCGAGTCGAGGACCACCTCGAGCAGCTCCTGCCGGCGGACGTGGTCATCGTCAACCCGCCGCGCGCAGGCCTCGCGGAATCTGTAACCGCCCTCCTGGCGCGGGGTACCTGGCGGCGATTCGTCTATGTCTCCTGTGACCCGGCGACGCTCGCCCGCGACCTCGCCCGGATCCGCGCGACGGCGGCCTGGATCCGCGCTCTGCGCGTCTACGACATGTTCCCGCAGACCAGTCACGTGGAAACCCTCGTCGTCCTGCAACCGGCGTGAAATACACCGTCGAGGTGGCCGGCCGCTCGGTGGTGGTCGAGATCGCGGACAGAGCGGTTCGGGTGGACGGCCGGCCGGTGGAGGCCCGGCTGGAGGGTACGGGGGCGCTGCGGCGCCTGGTCCGCGGCCGGACTTCGCGAGCGCTGGTAACGGCCCGCGGCCCGGAGGGCTGGTGGCTCTTGTCCGATGGCTACCGGCTCGAGGCTGCGGCGTTCGACGCCCGTGAGCTTGCCGTCAGGGCCATGACACGCGGCAAAGCCGGTACGCTCCCGGCCGCCACGCTCGCGGCGCCGATGCCGGGCCTGGTGGTGCGGGTCCTGGTGAACGAAGGCGATACGGTGCAAGCCGGGCACGGGCTCATCGTGCTCGAAGCCATGAAGATGGAGAACGAGCTCAGGGCCGCCGGGGGCGGAACCGTGGCGCGGGTGCACGTGACGGCCGGGGACAAGGTCGAGCGGGGGGCGTCGCTCGTCACGCTGCGGTAACCCCTCCGATTGACCGGGGGGGTCGGCGGGGCTATTCTTCTAAGCTACGCCGACTTAGGGCCTCTTTGTCGCCCCCGCTGGACGGGGTGCGGGGAGCAGTGCACGGAGCGATGAAAACGTTTTCCGTAACGCCGAACGACATCGAGCATCGCTGGTACGTGGTGGACGCGGCCGGCGTGCCGCTGGGCCGCCTCGCGTCGCGGGTCGCGCAGGTCATCCGCGGTAAACACAAGCCGACCTACACGCCCCACCTGGACACGGGGGACGGCGTGATCGTCGTCAATGCGTCGAAGGTGCGGTTGACCGGCCGGAAGCTCGAGCAGAAGGGGTACTTCAGCCACAGCGGCTACATGGGTCACGACCGCATCACGCCGGTCCGTTCGGTGCTCGCGAGCAAGCCGGAGCGCGTGATCGAGCGGGCGGTGTTCGGGATGCTGCCCAAGACGTCGCTGGCCAAGCAGGTGCTGCGCCACAAGCTGCGCGTGTACGCGGGCCAGACGCATCCGCACGAAGCGCAGCAGCCGGCGCCGCTGCCGTTCCTCGCGCCGCGCACGCGCGCGCCGAAGTCGACGAAGGGGTCGTGATGATCGACGTGCCGACGAAGTTCCACGCGGTGGGCCGGCGCAAGACGAGCGTCGCCCGCGTGTACCTGAAGCCGGGCAGCGGCAAGTGGGAAGTCAACGGGCGCACGCTCGGCGACTTTTTCCCCCGCTCCTCGCTGGTCCAGCTGATCCAGCAGCCGTTCACCGCCACCGACACGCTGGGCGCGTTCGACGTGAAGGCGACGGTGGGGGCGGCGGCGTGAGCGGCCAGGCCGGCGCGCTGCGCCTCGGCATCGCCCGGGCGCTGGTGCTGGTGGACGAGCAGCACCGGCCGAAGCTCCGCTCGCAGGGCCTGCTGACGCGCGACGCCCGCGCGGTCGAGCGCAAGAAGCCCGGCCAGCCGGGCGCGCGCAAACGGTTCCAGTTCAGCAAGCGGTAGACGCAGCACATCACTCACATCGCGGGAGGCTGGCGGGGGTGTCCGGCGACGGATTCCGGCAGCCGATGAACGCGATGGACGCATAACCCGGGGAGATGCGGTTCACGATGGCTTTGCCCGAGATTCAGACGCTGCTCGAAGCGGGGGTCCACTTCGGCCACCAGACGCGCCGGTGGAACCCCAAGATGCGCCGGTTCATCTTCGCCGAACGCAACGGCATCTACATCATCGATCTCGAGAAGACGCTGAAGCAGCTCCGCCGCGCGCAGGAGCTGCTGCACGAGGTCGTGATGAAAGGCGACAACGTCCTGTTCGTCTGCACCAAGAAGCAGCTCAAGGGGATCCTCCAGGCCGAGGCGGAGCGGTGCGGCGCGTTCTGGGTGACGGAGCGCTGGCTGGGCGGTACCCTGACGAACTTCGGCACCATGAAGAAGCAGATCCGGCGGCTCAAGGAGCTCGAGCAGGGGCAGGAAGAGGGCACCTTCGAGTTCTACACCAAGAAGGAGCAGCTGCAGCTGGACCGCGAGCGGGTGAAGCTGGAGCGGAACCTGGCGGGCATCAAGCAGATGAGCCGGCTGCCGGGCGCGCTGTTCGTGGTGGATGCGAAGAAGGAACGCATCGCGGTCGCCGAGGCGAACAAGCTCCGGATCCCGATCGTCGCCATCGTGGACACCAACGCCGATCCGGACCTCATTACCGTACCGATCGCCGGCAACGACGACGCGATCCGGTCGGTGTCGCTCATTGCGGCGGCCCTGGGCGACGCGATCTCCGAGGCGCGTGCGTCGCGGCCTCAGCGGGAAGAGGTCGAGGAGCCGGACTTCGCGACGTACTCGACCGACGGCGGCGCGGTCGAGGGCGGCGAGGACGCCGAGAAGCGCCGCCGCCGGCCGCGCCGCAAGCGGCGGCCCAAGCCGGAGGCCATCGTGGCCCGCATGAAGGAGCACGAAGCGGGTGCCGCCGAGGCGGGGGCTGTCGAGCCGGCGGCGGAGGACGCGGGCGCCTAGCACCGCGCCCCCGTTGTGCCGGACCCGCCGCCTGTGCCCGAGTTGGGCGGGGCGGCGGATTCGTAACGGATAGCTGACAGCTGTCAGCCGACAGCTGTCCGAGGACCCAGACCTGGAGCATCGAGGATTCTCGACGGATGTCAGCGGTGACCATTTCGGCCAAGGACGTCGGCGAGCTGCGCAAGCGCACGGGTGCCGGCATGATGGACTGCAAGAAAGCGCTCGAGGAAAACGGCGGCGACATGGCCAAGGCGGCCGAGTGGCTGCGGGCCAGGGGCATCCTGAAGGCCGAGAAGCGCGAGGGGCGCGAGGCCCGGGAAGGCCGCATCGAGGTCTACCAGCACCACAACGGCAAGATCGCCGTGCTGGTGGAAGTGAGCTGCGAGACCGACTTCGTGGCGCGAACGCCGGATTTCATCGCGTTGTGCAGGGACCTGGCGATGCACGTCGCGTCCGCGGCGCCGTTGGCGGTGCGCATCGAGGACCTGAACGCCGAGGTCGTCGAGCGCGAGCGCCGCATCTACACGGAGCAGGTGGTGCAGGAGGGCAAGCCGGAGGCGGTGCGCGGCAGGATCGTCGAGGGCAAGCTCAAGAAGTTCTACGCCGAGTCGGTGCTGCTCGAGCAGCCGTTCGTAAAGGACGACAAGCAGACTGTGGGCGAGCTGGTCAAGTCGGCCTCCGGCAAGATCGGCGAGAACATCCAGGTGCGTCGCGTCGTGCGCTTCCAGCTCGGCGAGGCGGTGTGACGCTGGTCTACCGCCGCGCGTTGCTGAAGCTCTCGGGCGAGGCGCTGGCGGGCGACAAGGGCGTCGGGCTGGACTTCGGCATCGTCGAGCGGCTCACCGGGGAGGTGCGGTCGGTGCGCGAGCTGGGTGCCGACCTGGGGATCGTGATCGGCGGCGGCAACATCATCCGCGGCACCGCGGCGAGCCGCCAGGGCATGGACCGCGTCTCCGCCGACTACATGGGAATGCTGGCCACGATCATCAACGCGTTAGCGCTGCAGGACATCCTGGAAAAGCAGGGCGTGGATACGCGCGTCATGACCGCGATCCGCATGGAGGCGCTCGCCGAGCCGTACATTCGCCGGCGGGCGCTGCGGCACCTCGAGAAGGGTCGCGTGGTGATCTTCGCGGGCGGCACGGGCAACCCGTACTTCTCGACCGATACGGCCGCGGTGCTGCGGGCGCTCGAGATCGAGGCCCAGATCCTGCTGAAGGCGACCAACGTGGACGGCGTGTACTCGGCGGACCCCCGGAAGGACCAGGGCGCGGAGTTCCTGCCCGAGGTGTCGTTCCAGGAGGCGATCGTCCGGGGCCTGGGCGTGATGGACGCCAACGCGTTCGGGCTGTGCAAGGACAACGCGCTTCCCATCAGTGTGTTCAACATCAACCAGCCCGGCGCGATTGCCCGCATCCTGCAGGGCGAGCGCATCGGCACGACGGTGCGATGAGTGCCCCGACCCTTCCCGACATCGTCCGGAACGCCAAGGCGGCGATGGACAAGGCGATGGAGAACACGCGCCGCGAGTTCGCCGCGATCCGGACCGGCAAGGCCACCACGGCGCTGCTAGACCTCGTGAAGGTTCAGGCCTACGGCGCCGAGGTCCCGATCAACCAGGTCGGCGCGCTGTCCGCACCGGAGCCGCGGCTGCTGACGGTGACCGTGTGGGACAAGGGTCTCGTCACCGCCGTGGAAAAGGCGATCCGCGACAGCGACCTCGGTCTCAACCCGCAGTCGCAGGGCACGCTGGTGCGGATCCCGATCCCGGCGCTCAACGAGGAGCGGCGGCGCGACCTCGTGAAGGTCATGCACAAGCTCGCCGAAGAGGGGCGCGTGGCGGTGCGGCACGCGCGGCACGAGGCGCTGGGCGCGATCAAGAAGCTCCAGCACGTCTCCGAGGACGACACGAAACACGGCGAGAAGGACGTGCAGAAGGTGACCGACGAGCACATCAAGGGGATCGAGGAGATGGTCAAGGCGAAGGAGCTGGAGATCATGGAGGTGTGAGCACGCCGCTGCTCGACCAGATCCGCGCGCAGGGGGAGGGCGGGGGCGCGATCCCGCGCCACGTGGCCGTCATCATGGATGGTAACGGCCGCTGGGCCCGAGAGCGCCGCCTGCCGCGGACCCTCGGCCACCGCGAGGGGATGAAGGCGGTGCGCGAGGCGGTGGAAGGCTGCATCGAGGTGGGCATCCAGGTCCTCACGCTCTACGCCTTCTCCGAGGAGAACTGGAATCGACCCGCCATCGAGATCGGCGCGCTGATGGGTCTGCTCGAGGAGTACATCGCGCGCGAGACGGCCGAGCTCCGTCGCAACGGGGTCGAGGTCCACGTGATCGGCGACCTGTCGCGCCTGCCGCCGGCCAAGCGCGAGGCCGTGGACCAGCTGGTGATGGGGACACTGGGCGGCACCCGGCTGCAGCTCAATCTGGCCATCAGCTATTCGAGCCGCGCCGAGATCGCGCGCGCCGCGCGGCGGCTCGCCGACGACGTGGTGCAGGGCCGGCTCGCGCTCGAGGACGTGGATGAAGACGCGCTCGCGCTGCGGCTCTACACCGCCGGGCTGCCCGACCCGGACCTGCTCATCCGGACCTCCGGCGAGCTGCGGATCTCCAACTTCCTGCTGTGGCAGGTCGCGTACACTGAGTTGTACATGACGCCGGTGCTGTGGCCGGACTTCACCCGCGACCACCTTTACCAGGCGGTTCTCGACTTCCAGGGACGCGAGCGCCGCTTCGGGCGCGTCACCGCCTAGCCGGTCCGTGGCCTCCAACATGGCGAAGCGCGTCGCATTCGCCGCCGTCGCGATTCCGGCGGTGCTCGGCCTCGCGTACCTCGGGGGCTGGTACCTCGCGGGGCTGCTGGCGGTGTTCGGCGCGCTCGGCGCCAGGGAGATCTACGGTTTCGCGAAGCGCCAGGGCATCGCGCCGCTTGAGCCCCTCGGGCTGCTGGGCGCCGCGCTGGCGCCCCTCGTCGTGGTCTGGCCGGGAGGCGAGCCCAGTCCGCCGCTGCGGTACGGTCCCGTGATCTGGCTGCTCGCGGTCGTCGGGGCCGCCGTGTGGCGGCGCGACCCGGCGGCGCGGCCGCTGGCGGCCGCGGCGGTCACGGTGTTCGGCGCCCTGTACGCGGGATGGCTGCTGTCGTTCGCGCTGCTGCTCCGCCACCCGCTGCTGCCCTTCGTCAACGACGCGCGCGTCGGCCTGTCGCTGCTGTTCTTCCCCTTGGCCCTGACCTGGGCGGGCGATACCGCGGCCATGTTCGGCGGCAAGGCGTTCGGGGGGCCGAAGATGGCGCCCGTGCTCTCGCCCAACAAGACCTGGTCCGGCGGCATCTCGGGCCTGTTCGCCACGGTCGCGGTCAGCGTGATCTACGCGGCCACGGTGATGAAGCGCGCGGGGGTCGCCCTGTCCGTCGTGGAAGCGCTGATCGCGGGCGTCGTCATCAGTCTCGCGGGCCAGCTCGGCGACGTGGCCGAATCCTTGTTCAAGCGGGAGGTGGGCGCGAAAGACAGCTCCACGCTCCTGCCGGGGCACGGCGGCGTGCTCGACCGGCTGGATTCGCTCTACTTCGCCCTGCCCGTCACGGCGCTGCTGTTCCTCGCGTTCGGGGTGGTTGGATGAAGGGCGTCGCGGTCCTCGGCTCCACCGGCTCCATCGGCACGAGCGCCCTCTCCGTCCTCGGCCGGCACCGCGACCGGTTCCGCGTGGTGGCGCTCACCGCGTTCGGGAGCCGCGATCTGCTCGAAACGCAGGCCAGGGCGTTCGCGCCGGACTACGTCGGCCTGGTCGGTGGCGAAGCCAACGGCTGGGCCACGGGTCCCGCATGCCTCGTCGAGGCGGCGACGCACCCGGACGCCGAGATCGTCATCAACGGCGTGGTCGGTGCCGCAGGACTCGAAGCCACGCTGGCCGCGCTGCGCGCGGGCAAGCGGGTCGCGCTCGCGAACAAGGAAACGCTGGTTACCGCCGGCGAGCTGGTGCAGTGCGCGGCGCGCGAGGGCGGCGGGGAGCTGGTCCCGGTGGACTCCGAGCACTCGGCCGTGCTCCAGTGCGTCACCGGCCGGGCGGGGACGTCGATCAGCCGCATCATCCTGACCGCGTCCGGCGGCCCCTTCCACACCTGGGAGGCCGAGCGGGTCCGCCGCGCCACCGTGGAGGAAGCGCTCAACCACCCGACCTGGCGGATGGGGAAGAAGATCACGGTGGACAGCGCGACCCTGGCCAACAAGGCGCTCGAGGTCATCGAGGCGCACTTCCTGTTCGGCGTGGGGTACGACCAGGTCACGGCCGTGGTACACCCGCAGTCCATCATCCACTCCTTCGTCGAGTTCGTGGACGGGTCCGTGCTCGCCCAGCTGGGGTTCCCCGACATGGAGCTGCCGGTCCTCTACGCCCTGACCCACCCCGAGCGCGTGCGCGATGCCGGCGTGACCCGCTTCGACCCGGTCGCGGCCGGGGCGCTCACCTTCGAGCCGGTGCGCGCCGACGTGTTCCCGGCGTTCGCGCTCGGCGTGCGCGCGGGGCGCACCGGCGGCACCGCGCCCGCAGTGTTCAACGCCAGCAACGAGGTTGCGGTCGCGGGGTTCCTGGACGGCCGCATTCCGTTCGGGCGCATCGCCGAGGTCATCGACCGGGTGCTGGCGGCCCACGCTACCCGGGCGGCCGACAGCCTGGACGCCGTGCGTGAGGCCGACGTGTGGGCCCGCCGCCGGGCGGAGGCGGTGCTGGCCCGGTGATCTACGTCGGCGGCCTCGTCGTCGTGCTCGGCGTGCTCATCTTCGTGCACGAGCTGGGGCATTTCCTCGCCGCGAAGTCCGTCGGCATCGCGGTGCACCGGTTCTCGCTCGGCCTCGGCCCGATCACGCCGCTGCGGTTCCGGCGCGGCGAGACCGAGTACTGCGTGTCGTGGATCCCGTTCGGCGGCTACGTGAAGATGGCCGGCCTCGAAGACGAAGGCGCGGCCGGCTCGCTGGAGGGACCGCGCGAGGGGGCCGAGACCCCGCCGGAGCGGACCTTCGACGCCAAGCCGCTGTGGGCGCGCGTGTGGGTCATCAGCGCCGGGGTGCTGATGAACGGCCTGTTCGCGGTGCTCGTCTACACCTTCATCGCCGGCGTGTACGGCGTAGCGGACGATACCTCCACGACCGTCGGCGAGGTGCGGGCCGGCGACCTGCCGATGGGCGCGGCGCCCCTCACCTCGCTGCGGCCGGGCGATCGCATCCTCCGGATCAACGGCGACACGGTGCGGAGCTGGCGCGAGGTCGTGGACCGGCTGTTCACGACCGTCGAAACGCCGATCCGTATCGAGGTGGCGGGCCGCGCGGAACCGGTGCTGATCGACGTCCCGCTCCGGGAGCAGGAGAACCGCGGCAAGCTCGTCCAGGCGCTGATTCCGTGGCACGAGCCGGTGCTGGGCGAAGTGGTCGCCGGCTGGCCGGCTGCGGCGGCCGGGCTGCGGCCGGGCGACCGGGTCCTGCGGGTGGCGGGCGACACGGTCCCGGCGTGGGAGGTGTTCCACAGCCGCCTGCAGACGTCCGCCCGTGAGACGCTGACCGTCGACGTCGCCCGGGGCGACTCGATGCTCTCGCTGGTCGTGGTGCCGCGGGCCGTGCGGATCGCCGCGCCGGGCGGCCAGACGCGCGAGATCGGACAGATCGGGATCCGGTCGTTCCGGCCGGTGACGCGTCCGGGGCCCTTCGGCGCGATGCGCGAGGGCCTGCGCGAGACGGCCGGCGCGACCGGTCTCGTGCTGTTCACACTCAAGGGGCTGGTGCTCGGCCAGCTGTCGCCCCGCGACCTGGGCGGCCCGATCCTCATCGGCCAGTTGGCGGGCGAGGCGGCGCGGCTCGGCGCAGTCGCCTTCCTGAACGTGCTGGCGCTGATCTCCGTGAACCTGGCGGTGCTCAACCTCCTGCCGATCCCGGTGCTGGACGGCGGGCACCTGATGTTCCTGGCGATCGAGGGGATCCGGCGGCGCCCGCTGTCGGTGGCGGTGCGCCAGCGGCTGACGGCCGTGGGCTTCTGGGTGTTGATCGCGATCATGGTGTTCGCGATCCGGAACGACTTGCTGCGCGTGTTCGGTCGCTTCCTCGACTGAGGCCGTTGCAACGCCCGCCGCTCCGACCGAGCCCGGGGGAGCGACGCTAGCCGGGTTTCCGTCCGAACAGGCTTTTCACGGCGCGCACGGCGTGCTCCGCCGTGGTCACCGAGGCCGGGCGCTCCAGGAGGTCGTCGAGCTCGGTGGCGAGGGCGCCGGCGTCGGAGTGGCGCTGTTCGCGGTTCTTCTCCATCAGCTTCAGCACGATCTGCTCGAAGGCCTTGGACAGCTCCTGGTTGCGCTTGCGGGGCGGTTCAGGCGGCTCTTCGACGTGCAGCCGCGCCAGCTCGTACCAGTCGGACGATCGGAACGGCAGGTCGCCGGTCGCGGCGCGGTACATCGTGACGCCCAGGGCGTAGAGGTCGGTCCGGCCGTCGAGCGCGAGTCCGCGCGCCTGTTCAGGGGAGATGTAGTGGGGCGTGCCCAGAACCAGCTGCTTGCCGGTCATCGAGGCGTAACCCGCGACCGCCCGCGCGATGCCGAAGTCGGTGAGCACCGCGGCGCCGTCGTCCTTGAAGAGGATGTTCTGCGGCTTGATGTCGCGGTGGATCACGCCGGTCTCGTGGGCGAACGCGAGGGCGCGGGCGATGTCACGGGCGGTGCGCACGATGTCGGCCTCGGGCAGCCGGCCCCCGTTTTCGAGCGCATCGTCGAGCGATGCCGGAAGGCGGGGCATCGCGAAGTACACGTTCTCGTTCTGCTGCCCCACATCGAGGATGCGGATGATGTTGGGGTGGCGCAGCTGGCCCGCCGTTTCCGCCTCCTTGAGGAATCGGGCGGTGAACTGGTTGTCGCCGGCGTATTTGGGCTTCAGGACCTTGAGGGCGACTTCCTGGCCGTCGGGCTCCCGCCGGGCCGCCATGACCCAGGCGAACCCCCCCCCCCCGATATAGGCGCGGGTGGTGTACGGACCGATCCGCAGATTGGGCAGCGTGTCGGGTTCGAGCGCCAAAACGGGCCCTCTTGAGCCGGGGGCAGACCGGGGTTAAGTTACCATGCTACGGTCAAATACGAAACGCTTCGCCCCGGGTGGTCCGGGGCCACAGGGACGGTACGGGACGATGGGTTACGACACCGCGGCTGCGGCCGCCAAGTATCAGCGGGGGCCGAGCGACTTCGGCTCGACCAAAGTGCAGGTCGCGCTGCTCAGTGCGCGCATCAACTCACTCACCGATCACTTCCGCACCCATGCCAAGGATCACCACAGCCGCCAGGGCCTGCTCAAGATGGTGGGCCGACGCCGGCGGCTGCTGGAGTACCTGAAGCGCACCGATCTGGCGGGCTACCGCCAGATCGTCGACGAACTCGGGCTGAGACACTAACGGCGAGTCGACAGTCGGGGGTCGAGAGTCGAGAGGGCCGAGCGCCGCTTTCGACTCTGGGCGCTCGGCTCGCGACGCTTGACGCCTTCGACTCCAAGAGGACCCCCACGACATGATGCATCGTATCGAGCGCACATTCGCCGGCCGCACGTTCCGTCTCGAGTGCGGACGCCTCGCGAAGCAGGCCGCCGGCAGCGCCCTGGTCCAGTTCGGCGACACGGTGGTGCTGGCCGCGGCCTCGGTGGCCGACACCCGGAGCACCCTGCCGTTCTTCCCGCTGCTGATCGAATACCGCGAGAAGTTCTACGCCGCCGGCAAGATCCCGGGCGGGTTCCTCAAGCGCGAGGCCCGGCCGCACGACGAGGAGATTCTGAGCGCGCGCATCATCGATCGCACGATTCGGCCGCTGTTCCCCGAGGGCTTCCGGAACGAAGTGCAGGTCTACGTCTACGTGTTGTCGGCCGACCAGGAGAACGACGCCGACGTGCTGGGCCTGGTGGCGGCGAGCTTCGCGCTGGCGAGCTCGAAGATCCCGTTCAACGGGCCTGTGGCGGCGGCGCGGGTGGGACGGGTGGACGGCAAGTGGATCCTGAATCCGACGTTCCAGCAGCTGGAGTTCAGCGACTTCGACGTGGTCGTGTCGGGATCCAAGGACTCGATCGTGATGGTCGAGGGCGGGGCGGCCGAGGCCGGCGAGCAGGACGTGCTCGCGGCGCTGAAGGTGGCGCAGAAGGGGATCCAGGAGCTCGTCGCGATGCAGGAAGAGCTGCTCGCGAAGTACAACGTGCCCAAGATGGAGTGGTCCAGGTTCGAGCCTCCGGCGGACCTCGCGAAGCGCGTGAAGGACGTGGCCGGCCCGCGCGTCGCGGAGGCGATGAACCTGCCCAGGAAAGAGGAGCGGGCGCAGGCGCTCGCCGCCCTCTCGGCGACGGTGAAGGCGCAGCTGGAGGCGGAGTTCCCGGAGCAGGGCCGCGTGATCGGCGATCTGCTTGAGGAAATGCAGTACACCACGATGCGGGCGCAGGTGCTGGACCGCAACGAGCGGATCGACGGGCGCGATACGGAGACGGTGCGGCCGATCTCGTGCGAGGTCGGCGTGCTGCCGCGGACGCACGGTTCGGCGTTGTTCACGCGGGGCCAGACCCAGGCGCTGGTGACGGCGACGCTCGGCAGCGTGGACGACGAGCAGCGTATCGACAACATCGACGTGCCACGCGAGACCACCAAGTCCTTCATGCTGCACTACAACTTCCCGCCGTTCTCGACCGGTGAGGTGCGGCCGATGCGCGGCACCAGCCGGCGCGAGATCGGTCACGGCGCTCTGGCCGAGCGGGCGATCATCCCGCTGCTGCCGCCGTACCAGGAGTTTCCCTACACGATCCGGGTGGTGTCGGAAACGCTGGAGTCCAACGGGTCCAGCTCGATGGCCAGCGTGTGCGGCTCGTCGCTGTCGCTGATGGATGCGGGCGTGCCCCTCAAGTCCGCGTGCGCCGGGGTGGCGATGGGGCTGGTCAAGGAGGGAGCCAAGGTCGCCATTCTGACCGACATTCTTGGCACCGAGGACGCGCTCGGCGACATGGACTTCAAGGTCGCGGGCACCGAGCAGGGGATCACGTCCATCCAGATGGACATCAAGATTCAGGGTCTCTCGCTCGACATCATGGCGAAGGCACTGGACCAGGCGAAGCGGGGCCGGCTGCACATCCTTCAGCAGATGAACAAGACGCTGGCCCGGCACCGTACGGAGATGTCGCCGTGGGCGCCGCGGATCATCACGATCCAGGTCAAGCCGAAGGAGATCGGCAAGATCATCGGGCCCAAGGGCGCCACCATCCGCGACATCGAGGAGCAGTCGGGCGCCAAGGTCAGCATCGACGACGACGGCGTGGTGACGATCGCGGCCGTGGGCGGCGAGGCCGGCGCCAAGGCACGGGAGATGGTCGAGGCGCTGGTGCAGGAGCCCGAGATCGGGAAGACCTATACGGGCAAGGTGAAGACGACGACGGCGTTCGGCGCCTTCGTGGAGATCATGCCGGGCGTGGAGGGGTTGGTGCACATCTCGGAGCTCCAGCACGGCCGCACCGAGAGGACGGAGGACGTGCTCAAGAAGGGCGACACGGTCTCCGTCAAGCTGCTCGAGGTCGACGAGCGCGGGAAGATGCGGCTGTCGCGCAAGGCGCTTCTGCCGAAGGAGTAGTGCGCACCGAGCGGCTCGACGGCGGCGTGGTTCGCACGGACGCGCCGAACGGGCTCACGGTCCTGACGGAGTCGATGCCCTCCATGCGGTCGGCCGCGGCCGGTTTCTGGGTGCGGACCGCCAGCGCGCACGAAACACCCGACAAGATGGGCGTTTCCCACCTCCTCGAGCACATGGTGTTCAAGGGTACGGAGCGGCGCACCGCGCGGGAGATCGCGCTGGCGCTCGAGTCCCGCGGCGGCGCGCTCGACGCCTACACCGGACGCGATCACACCACCTTCCAGGCGCGCATCCTCGACGCCGACCTTGGGCTCGCCTTCGACGTCCTCAACGACCTGGTTCGCCACCCGGTGCTGCGTGACGCCGATCTCACGCGCGAGCGCCAGGTGGTCATCGAGGAAATCGCGATGGTCGAGGACGCGCCCGACGACCTCGTGTTCGACCTGCACGCGGACGCGCTGTGGCCGGAGCACGCGTACGGCTACCGGATCCTCGGGACCCGCGACACGGTTGGCGCGCTCGAGGCGTCGGATCTGGCGCACCTGCACCGCTCGGCCTATCACCCGCGCCACATCGTGTTCGCGGCGGCCGGGAACGTGGCGCACGAGCACGCGCTGGCGATGCTCAGAGACGCCGGCTGGCTCGACCTCGACCCGGGCCCCCCGTGGCGCAGCGTGCCCGAGCCCGGCGGCGCGTGGCGCGGGGAGCGCCGCATCGCGCGCGACAGCAGTCAGGTCCACCTGGTGCTGGGGACCCAAACCTTCCGGTACGGCGATGGGCGCCGCCATGCGCTGTCGCTGCTCACGACGGTGTTCGGCGGCGGCATGAGCTCGCGGCTGTTCCAGCGGGTGCGCGAAGAGCTCGGCCTGTGCTATTCGATCTACGCGTTCAACTCGTTCCACCAGGTGTCGGGCGTGTGCGGCACGTACGTCGGCACCCAGCCCGGCACGGCGGAGCAGGCCCTCGAGGTGCTGCGTGCCGAATACGCCTGCCTGGCCTCGGCGGCGCTGTCGGCCGACGAGCTGGCCTCGGCCAAGCAGCAGGTGAAGGGCCAGCTGGTGCTGGCCCTGGAGAGTCCGCTGTCGCGGATGTATCGGCTGGCCGGCCTCGCGCTGTACGGCGAGCGCTACCGGACCATCGACGAGGTTCTGCGCGAGATCGACGCGGTCACGCCGGACGACGCAGCCGCCGTGGCGGCGGAGTTCTTCGATCCCGCGCGCCAGACCGTGGTCTGGCTCGGCCCGAGCTGACGGGGCGGTCGGGAGCCGGCAGTCGGGAGTTGGCAACGGTGCCTGGCGGCCTTCCGAAGCTCCCCTTCGGACTTCAGACTTCACCTTTCCGGCGGCACGAGGGTGCGATGGTCATCGGCGTCCCGAGAGAGATCAAGACGAACGAGAATCGCGTGGCGGTGGTCCCGGCGGGCGTCGAGACGCTGGTCGCGCACGGCCACACGGTTCTGGTGGAACGGGACGCGGGTGTCGGCTCGGGCTTCCCCGACGAGGCGTACGTGAAGGCGGGAGCCCGAACCGCCCGGACGGCGGCGGAGGTCTGGGGCCAAGCCGAGATGATCTGCAAGGTGAAGGAGCCGATCGCGCCGGAGTGGCCGCTGATGCGGAAGGGCCAGACGATCTTCACCTACTTCCACTTCGCCGCCGACGAGGCGCTGACGCGGGCTCACATGGCTTCGGGTGCCACCTGTCTCGCCTACGAGACGGTGCAGCTCGACTCGGGCGAGCTGCCGCTTCTGACGCCGATGTCGGAGGTGGCCGGGCGCATGGCGGTGCAGGAAGGTGCCAAGTACCTCGAGAAGCTGCACGGTGGCCGGGGCGTGTTGCTCGGCGGCGTGCCGGGTGTTCCACCGGCCGAGGTGGTCATTCTCGGCGGCGGCGTCGTCGGCACCAACGCGGCGCGCATGGCCGCCGGCCTCGGCGCGCGCGTGACGATCATGGACGTGAACCTCGACCGCCTGCGGTACCTCGCGGACGTCATGCCGGCCAACGTCGAACTCGTGTACTCGAACCGGTACACGATCCTCGAGAAGATCGCGCTGGCGGACCTGGTGGTGGGCGCCGTGCTCATCGTGGGCGGGAAGGCGCCGAAGCTGCTGCGCCGCGAGGACCTGAAGCGGATGAAGCCGGGCTCCGTGGTGGTGGACGTGGCGGTGGACCAGGGCGGCTGCATCGAGACCATCAAGCCGACCACACACGAGGCCCCGACCTACGTCGTGGACGAGGTCGTGCACTACGGCGTGGCGAACATGCCCGGCGGCGTGCCCCGCACGTCCACGCTCGCGCTGACCAACGCGACCTTCCCGTACGCGAAGCGGCTGGCTGACCGGGGCTGGCAGGCGGCCTGCCGGGACGACGCGGCGCTGCGTAAGGGCGTCAACATGGTGGCGGGGCAGGTCACCTACCCGGGGGTGGCCGACGCCTTCGGGCTGCCGCTGGTGGCCGTGGGGACGTTCCTGTAGGGGGCCAGGCGGAGGGGCGGTTCGGCGGCTAGGCTGCGAGACCAGACGGCTGGAGGCGGTGGACGGGTGCCATTTCCACCCATTCTGTGCTATCACAAGGTCGATACGCGGCTCGAGCTGGGGTTCACCCGGATCGGGCCGCGCACCTTTCGTCGCCAGGTCGGCGCGCTGGCGCGCGAGGGCTGGCACGCGTTCAGCGCGGCGGACCTGCTGGAGCATGCGGCCGTGCCGTCCACGGTGTACGCGTTCAAGGCCGTGGTGCTCAGTTTCGACGACGGCTACGAGGCGCTGGCGGCGCACGCGTTTCCGGCGCTGGCCGAGCATGGTCATCGGGCGCTGGTGTTCGTGATCACGGACTACGTGGGGAAGGACAACGCGTGGGACGTCCGGTACGGGGGCCTGCGGTTCCGGCACCTCGACTGGGACGCGTTGGGTCGCTGGCAGGAGCGTGGCGTCATCGAGGTGCAATCGCACGGCGCCAGTCACGCGCGCCTGACATGGCTGTCGGACGACGCGGTGGCCGAGGAGCTGTCGCGCTCGCGCGAGACGATCACCCAGCGGCTCGGCCGCGCGCCGGAGGCCATCTGCTACCCGTTCGGCGCGGTGGACGAGCGGGTGGTACGCGCGGCCCGCGCCGCCGGGTACGCGCTCGGCTTCGCCGGCCCCGGCGCCGGGACGGACGGGGGCGGGGGTGGGGGGTACGACGCCCTGCGCCTTCCGCGCCTGCCGGTCTATGCCTGGGACCCGTTCGCGCCGCCGCAGGTGCTGCGGAGCGGCCCGATGGGCGCGCTGGCGCGCTGGGGGGCGCGCACCACGAGCCGGATCGCGGTGGGGACGGCGCTGATTCAGCGGGCATCGGGGCGTCGCTACCGCTGACCGGTGGGCCGGGCTAGATTGGCGCTCGACCCTCCCTCACCCTTCGCCGGGAGCCATACGATGAGGCGTGCGCACGTTTCCCTCTGTTGGGCGATGCTCGCGGTCCCTGCGGTGGCAGGCGCGGCGGCCGCCCAGGGCGGCAAGGCTCCCACGTCGGCGGCGGCACCCGCGTCCGGCGACACGAGCGGCCTGAGCTGGGCGCCGGGCCAGGGCGGCGCCGTGCCGAGCGGTGCCCAGGCCACGGGCTACGATCCGGGCGGCTTCCTGTTCACCTGTCGGGCCCAGATCGAGGGCGGCACCCACCCCGGCAAGATGCGGCCGGGGCTCGCCGGTTGCTACGTGCCGCTGGGCGGGCGCGAAGTCCCGGTCCAGCAGTACGAGGTGCTCATGGGTTCGAGCTACACCTGGGTCGTTTCGCGGGACGGGACGATCCCGGCGGGGGCGGTGGAAGGCGGACGGACCCGCACCGCGCAACAGCTGTACATCTGCCGGGCAGCGGCCTACGACGGGCGCAGCGCGATGCTGGTGCCGGGCAAGACCGGCGCGGGCCTGCGCGGCTGCAACGTCGGGTTCGACAGCCGGGAGTCCACCGCGGCGATGTACGAGGTGCTGGTCCGCCGGTAGAGCGGCCGGGGGGTGGGGTTTCCCGGCGGGGCGCCAGTCACGGCGCCCCGTTCCTTGTTGGGCCGCGCCTAGCGCCGAGCCTCGCGCGCCATCACCCCCCGCACGGCACCGGCGGCCATCCGGTTGACCGCCGCGAGCGACAGTCCGCCCTCGTCCGTCGCGGGGATGGTCGCGAATCCGATGGCCGACGCCGTGGGGTAGCGCCGGAAGATCTCCTCGAACAGTCTCGCCAACTGCTCGCTCGACGGCCCGTTGGGCACGCGGTTGCCGTGCCCCATCACCTCGCGCGGATCGAGCACGTCCATGTCGATGTGCACGTAGATCCGGTCGGTGATGCGGCTCAGCCGATCCAGCTGGGCGAACACGGCCGGCGTCATGTTCCGGAGGTCGTCTACGCTCACGTGCTGGATCTGCGAGCTGTCGAGCAGCTGCTGCTCCAGCGGGTCGGTCAGCCGCACGCCGGCCATGACGACGTGCTCGTCGCGGAGCGGCGGCTCGAGGCGGGCGTCGCGCCGCAGGTTGTGCAGCGCGCGGCCCGTGGCCACCGCCACGGGCATGCCGCCCAGCGAGCCGCTGCGCGTGGTCTCCGGCGTGTTGAAGTCGGGGTGCGCGTCGAGCCACAGCATGCCGACCCGCAGCGGCGCGGCCGTCGGACCGGAATGCTGCAGACCCGCTACGAGGCCCGGCATCGAGGGGCAGGTCGCCAGCAGGCCGACGGTGAAGTACCCATCGAGCTCGTTCCGCGCCACGATGTCGGCGAAATGGCCAAGCGCGTACCCGAGCTTCTTCCACCCGCCGTATTCGGTCGACTCAGCCGGCGTGAGGGCCGCCGCTTCGACGCGGATCACCGCACCCATGTCCGCCAGGATCCGCTGGATCCCGCCCTCGGCCATGGTCGTCGGGCCCCGTGAGACGCCGTTCGGCGAGTAGGGCTGCCGCGCGAGCGCGACGCGGAGCCGGCCGTCGGGACCGGTGTAGCGCTGCGCGTGCGCCAGGGCGGGCGCGAGCAGCAGGAGGGTGACGAGCGACGCCCCGGCTAGTCGCACGGCGGGCGTCTCCCTCCCCGCGAGGTGGTCACCTGCCGAACTCCAGCCTCAGTTTCGCAGGCAGTCGCGCGACACCACGCGCTCCACGAAGCGGGAGCGGTCGACGATCTCCCGGTAGAACTCGTCGTAGTACCGCAGCGTCTGCTCGACAGTGCGCGGCCTGAGGTCGGGCACGGCGCGGTACACCGCGGCGATGGAGTCCTTCAGGGCCTCGAACTGAGCCAGCACCGGCGTCACGGCTTCCTCGCCCTGGCACAACCCGCGATAGACGCGCTCCCGCACCGAGCGGATCGGGAGCCGGGCGTCGGGCCGCGCGTAGGACGTCGAGATCACGCCCGACCAGTCGAAGTCGTACGCCACGGCGACCAGGGTGTCGGGCGTGCGGAGGACTTCGATGTTATGAAGGCCCGGCACCGACCAGTCGGTGTTCCCGATGAAGTACTGGAACAGGCCGAGGAACGCGGCGTTCGGCGCCAGGAGGTGACGCTGGCCGACCCCCCGGTGGGGGTGCACCGTGGCGCGAAACCGCTCGGCGAAGCGGTCCGGGTCCTCGATGATGAATCCGTAGCGCGTCACCGGCCGCCGGGCGGCGGCGGAGTCCTCGTAGGTCACGCGGACCAGCCGTACCGAGTAGCTCATCGGGGTGAACAGCCGCTGCACGCGGTAGATCGCATATTCCTGGAGCACGTACTGTTCGTACTCGTCCCGGTCCATGCAGTAGGTGCCGAGCTTGGGGCGCCGCAGGCCGTCGAACGGGGTGCCGCGCACGTCGTCCTGGTCGAAGCGGAGCCGGATGGGTGGCATCTCGCAGTGGCGCAGCCGGAAGATGCCGCGGGTCCGGACCTGGAGCGGCACGGTAACGGGGCCGTTCGGGCCGGTCCAGGTGAGTGTTGCGCCGCGCCATGGGGCCTCGGCAGTGTCGCGGTCGCGCGTGAGCACGCGCAGGTCGGTGCGCAACGTGAACTCGAGCACGTCGGTGGACTGGAAGAACGCGGCGGGCGCGGGAGGATCCTGCGCCGACCCGATGTGCACGGGAGCGGTCGCCGCGAGCGCCGCGAGCAGGAGGCGGCGCGTCATTTGAGCTGTACATCGAGCACGTTGGGTCCTCCTTCGGTGCGCAGGCCGTCGAGGAACGCCGTGGGCTGGACGCTTTTACGCAGCTTGAGCTCGTAGACCAGCACCTGCGCGCCGTCGATCTCGGCTTCGGCACGCTGGAAGCGCCACCGCTTGGCGCTGCGCCCCAGCGACAATTCGACGACCTCGCGCGCGTGGTGCTCGCCGTCGGTGCGCACGGTGAGCGTGCAATCGAACCGGGCCCGCTCCTCGCCGGTCGTCGCGCCGGTCACGTCCTTGCGCCGCTGCCACGCCCGGTCGGCAAGCGCCTCCAGCTGGGCCGGTGCCATGCCCTCGAGGACTTCCTGATCGAGCCGGGCGACGAACTGGCTGGTGCGGTTGGCCACGGCCAGCGCGCGGCGCATGCGCTCCTCCGCCATCTCGCCCTCGAGCCGCGCCGGCGTGCGGCCGAAGTCCGACCGGAACAGGAGCAGGGTCAGGAAGTTGTACACCAGCGAGAGGGCGAGGGCCACCGAGAGCTCCACGCCCGCCGCCAGACCGATGCCGGTCGCGACGAAGATGTAGACCGCGTCTTTGCTGTCTTCGAGGGTGTTGCGGAACCGCACGGCGGCCACGATGCCGGCCAGGCTGAACGCGAGGGCCAGGCTGTGCTTCACGAGGACGACCACGCCGGCCACAACGACGGGCAACAGGATCAGCGAGTGGACCACCGATTGCCGGTAGCCGCGCTTCTGCCGCGTGATCGTGTACAACCAGGCCAAGGGGAGCGCCAGGAGGCCGGCGGCGAGCATGGCGACCGCCGCGATGGCCCACAGGTCGGCCGCCGGCGGCGCAGTCGCCATCACCTCGCGGCCGAGGCTGGCCCGATCGAAGGCGCCGAGGCCCGCCCCGTTGGTGAGCGCCCGCACGGCCAGCCGCAGCGAATCCGGGAGCAGGCGGGTACCGACCGCGACCAGCGCCACCACCCCGTACAGGACGACCAGCAGCAGGAAGGGATGACGGGAGAGGCGGGAGGTCGCTTCGTCGGTCCACTTCGGCACGGTCGGTCCTTCGGCGGAGGCGGGGCTAATATGGTCGCTGCGCCGCTCCGCGGCTATCCGGTCAGGGTTTTGGTGAACCGGACGCCGGTCTTCACGTATCCGAGGTGCTCGTAGAAGCGGTGCGCCTCTTGCCGGTGGGTGGCGGTCAGCACCGAGAGGCGCAACGCCCCCAGCGTTCGGGCCCAGAGTTCCGCGCGCCCGACCAGGGCCCGGCCGACGCCGTGGCCGCGGGTGCCATCGTGCACGACCAGTGCGGTCAGCAAGGCCAAGGGCTCGTCGGCATGGATGGCGGCCACGAAGTGGGCCGTGATGAGGCCGACCACCGTGCCCTCGTGCTCGGCTACGAGCGCGAGGGTGCGGCGTTCGCCGGCCAGGCCTGCCAAGCGGGCAGGAATCGCGTCGGCCGCGGACGGATAACCGAGCTGGCCGAGCAGCATCGCGATAGCCGGGGCGTCGGTCGCCGCCGCTTCGCGCACGCGCACCGAGCTCCCTCGTGGAGTCACCTGCCGGTCGGCCCACCCGCGCGGGCAGATCGCGGGTTCAGACGAAGAACCGCGCCGCCACCGGGAGCAGCATCGGGTGGTTGATCAGCGCGTGCGCGAAGATACGGCCCAGGGTCCGTTTTTCGAGCGGAATCCCGTTCACGGTGCGCGCCAGCCCGTTGTAAAACCCGTCGTCGAGCCTGCTGAGCGCGTCCTTGATCCGGTAGTACTTGAGGTGGTCGTCGCCGAGCAGGGCCATCCACTCGTCGTGATAGCGCTGGAGCCGCTCGGCGGCGGTGTCACCGGCACAGACGGCCGCGGCCGCGTGCCGCGCCGCCAGCCGCCCCGCCTTCATCGCGTTCACGATCCCGCCGCCCGAGAGCGGGTTGATCATGTGCGCGGCGTCGCCGGCGAGGATCACCCCGTCGGTGACGGTGCGCTTCACGGTGGTGGCGACGATGACGCCGCCGACCGTGAGCCCGGTGACGGTGCCGTCCGGAAAGTACCGTTTGATGTAGCCGTCGAGGTACTCGCGCGCGTTCCGGCCGTCGGACTTCAGCGCGATCATGCCGAGGCCGATGTTGGCCACGCCCTCGCCGCGCGGGAAGATCCACGCGTAGCCGCCCGGCGCCCAGCGGTCGGCGAAATGGAGGTAGATGGCGTCGGGATCGAACGCGATGTTGGACACGATGTACTGCGCGCACGACTCCATGTCGCGCGAAGGGACGCGGGTGTCGAGGCCGGCCCAGCGCCCCACCATGCCTTCCACCCCGTCGGCGCCGATGACGACCTTGGCGAGCACGTCGATTTCGCCGCGCGGCCCGGCGAGCCGCACCCGCCAGCCGCCGTTCTCGCGCGCCATGTTCAGCGCCTCGGTGCGGATCTCGACCTCGGCGCCGGCGCGGCGCGCTTCGTCCGCCAGCGCCGGCTCGAACCGGGTGCGGTCGAGGATGTAGCCCACGTCGCCCCCGCCGACGTTCACCTCGGTGTCGTCCGGGGCCCAGAAGATCACCTTGCTGATCTTCCGCGCCACCCACGACGCGCCGTCAGGATCGAGGAACTCGCGCAGGCCCTTGCTGCCCACGCCTTCGGCGCAGCGCACCGGCGCGCCGATGGCGCGGTCGCGCTCGATGAGCAGAACGTCGAGCCCCTTGTCGGCCACGGCGGCCTCCCAGGCCGCGACGCAGCCCGCGGGTCCACCGCCCACGACGAGGATGTCCACGTGTCGCATCAGCCGTCCACCATGGCCAGCGCCCCGACGGGGCAGGGCGCGATGCATTTTACGCACCCCGTGCAGGCCTCCTTGTCCACCAGGAGGCCCTTCCGGGTCATGTGGATGGCCTCGGGGGGACACAGGGGCATGCAGAGGCCGCACTCGTCGCAGAGGTCGTTGTCCACCACCGCGATCTGGTGAGGCTTGCGGGCGGTCAGCGTGGCCGGCATGGGGGCGAAATCTCGCCCGGACGGCGCCGTTCGGTCAAACGCGCCCTAACTCGCGGCCTGGGCCGCGAGGGCCGGGGCGGGGGCGTGGCCGGCGGGCTTGAACTCGCCTTCCCAGCGCCCCATGACGCAGGTCGCGAGGCAGTTGCCGACGAGGTTGACCGTGGTGCGCGCCATGTCCATCAGCTCGTCCACGCCGAGGATCACGGCGACGCCGGTGAGCGGGAGGTTGAAGCTCGACAGGGTGCCGGCCAGGATCACGAGCGAAGCCCGCGGCACCGCGGCCACGCCTTTGCTCGTCAGCATCAGCGTGAGCATCATGATCAGCTGCTCGCCGAGGCTGAGGTGCACCCCCGCGGCCTGCGCGACGAAGATGGAGGCCAGGGAGAGGTAGAGCGTGGTGCCGTCGAGGTTGAACGAGTAGCCGGTCGGCAGGACGAACGCGACGATGCGCCGTGAGACGCCGAACTTCTCCATGTTCTCCATCGCCTTGGGCAGCGCGGCCTCCGACGACGTCGTGGCGAACGCGATGAGCGCCGGCTCCTTGACGTGCCGCAGGAAGCCGCGGATCGGCACCCGGGCGATCAACGCGGCCGGCACCAACGCCACCACGACGAACACCACCAGCGCGCCGTACAGGGTGAGAACCAGCTTCCCGAGGTTGATCAGGACGCCGATGCCGCTGTGGCTCACGGTGACCGCGATGGCGGCGCCGATGCCGATCGGCGCGAACTTCATCACGATGCCCGTGAACTTGAACATCGTTTCGGCCAGGCCTTCGGCGAAGCCGACCATCGCCTCCTTCGGCCGGCCCTTGACCTGGGTGAGCGCCGCGGCGAACAGGATCGAGAAGAAGACGACCTGCAGCACCTCGTTCCGGGCCGCGGCCTCGAAGAAGCTCTGCGGCACCAGGTGCTCGAGCACGCTCGAGATGGTCGGTCGGCCCTGCCCCAGCTGCTGGCCGGCGGACGGATCCTCCGGCAGCCGCACGCCGACGCCGGGCTTCGTGATGTGCACGGCGCCCAGACCGATGAACAGGGCGATCGTGGTGACGATCTCGAAGTAGATGATGGACTTCAGGGCGAGCCGGCCCACCCGCTTGAGATCGTCGCCGTGGCCGGCGATGCCCACGACCAGGGTGCCGAAGATGATCGGCACGACGATCGCCTTGATCATCCGCAAGAACGTGGTCGAGAGCGGACGCAGGTCGCTTCCGGAGAAGGCCCCGGGGTCGGCGGTGTCGGGATACAGCCAGCCCACGAGGCCGCCGATCACCATCGACACGATGATCCACTGCGTGAGCGACACACGCTTCAGGAATTGCCACATGCGCCGGGGATTCCCTGTCTTGAGGGGAGATGAATTGTCGGCGGCCCCGCGCTTCGGCGCAACCACCTCGTCAAAACGCCCCGAAGCCGGTCAGGGGCCTCCGACGGTCCGCCGCACGATCGTGATCGGCTCCGGGTAGCGGATGGCGCCCAGCGGCGTGTCGAGCACGGGGACGGCGCGCAGCAGGGTCCAGCTCATCCGGACCAGGCGCGCGGTGACGCGGTTGTCCGCAGGGGTTTCGCCGCGCACCCACAGATTGAAGGCCAGCGGGACCTCGCCGCGCGCAACGGCCGCGGCCAGGCGGGCCCCGTCCCGGAGGTCCAGGCTGCTGAAGCTGCGCACGTCGTCCAGCGGCACGCCGGCGAGCCGCACGTCGGCGGCGCGGTCGAGGTCGAAGCTCACCCGGCGCAGGGCGAGCACCCCGCGCACGGTGGCGCAAGCGAGGAGCACCACCGGGAGGGCGGCCGCGAGCGCGGGGGGGCGCCATGCGCCCGCGCCACCGGAGGGGGGCGATCACGGACGAGAGTTATCGCCGCCGGCCGGGCTGCATCAAGATCCGGATTGCACCCGCGAGCCGGTGCGACCGCGTCATCTCGAGGCCCTGTGGCGCGCATGCAACGCACGAACGCGCCTTGCCCAAGTGATGATGCGAGGCTATGTTAGCCGTTCTCATGCGCTGGCCCTTCTTCAAGCTCGGTGCGTTTCTCCCGGCCAACGAAATCGCCGTCGATCTCGGTACCGCCAACACGCTGGTGTACGTCCGCGGGGAGGGCATCGTGCTCAACGAGCCCTCGGTGGTCGCGGTCGAGAAGGGCACCGGCAAGATCAAGGGCATCGGGCTCGAGGCCAAGCGGATGCTGGGCCGCACGCCCGACGGCATCACCGCGGTGCGGCCGATGAAGGACGGCGTGATCGCCGACTTCGACGTCACCGAGAAGATGCTGCGCTACTTTCTCTCGACGATCATCAACAAGCACATGTTTCCGGTGAAGCCCAAGGTGATTGTGTGCGTGCCGTCGGGGATCACCGAGGTGGAAAAGCGCGCGGTGCGCGACAGCGCGCAGTCGGCGGGGGCGAAGGAGGTCTACATGGTGGCCGAGCCGATGGCGGCGGCGATCGGCGTGGGGCTGCCGATCGAGACGCCGACGGGCAACATGGTCATCGACATCGGCGGCGGCACCACCGAAATCGCGGTCATCGCGCTCTCCGGCATCGTGTGCGATACGTCCATCCGGGTCGGCGGCGACGAGATGGACACGGCGATCGTGCAGTTCATGCGCAAGAACTACAACCTCCTGATCGGGGAGCCCACGGCCGAGCGCATCAAGGTGGAGGTCGGCTCGGCGGCGCCGGTGGGGGAGGAGCGCGAGATGGAGGTCAAGGGCCGCGACTTGGTCTCCGGCATCCCGAAGACGGTCCGCGTGCACTCCTCCGAGATCCGAGAGGCCCTGCAGGAGCCGGTGCAGCAGATCGTGGACGCCGTGCGCCGCGCGCTGGAGATCACGCCGCCCGAGCTGGCGAGCGACATCGTGGACCGCGGCATCGTGATGACCGGCGGGGGCGCGCTGATTCGCGGGCTCGACGTGCTCCTGTCGCACGAGACCAGCCTGCCGATCCACGTGGACGAGGACCCGTTGACCTGCGTGGTGCGCGGCACGGGACGCATTCTCGACGATCCAGAGAAGTACCGCACCGTCCTGACGACCTGAGGGGGCCATGGCGCTCGGCGACCGCTCGGGCACGCGGCTCGATACCAGCCTGTTCCTCACCTGCGTCCTGCTGTCGCTGATCGCGCTGGCCCTGCCCGAGGGGTTGCGTGCCCCGTTCTCCTCGGGGCTGCGACGCACGGTGCTGTTTCCCCTGTTGACGCTGGAGCGCAGATCGGTGCGCTCGGCCGAGAACCGTGTGCAGCTCGACGCGCTGCGCGCCGAGCGCGACTCGCTCGCGCTGCGCGCCCACCTGGCGCCCGAACTGCTCGCCGAGAACGCGCGGCTGCGCGGCCTGCTGGCACTGGGCGGGCGGCTGGGCCACGGGTTCGTCACGGCCGAGGTGCTGCACCAGGCCGGCGTGTCGGACGGGCTCACGCTGGTGCTCTCGGCCGGAGCGGCCGACGGGGTGCAGGTCCTGGCGCCGGTCGTGGCGCCCGCCGGGCTGGTGGGCATGGTCCGCACCGTGGACCGGCGCACCAGCGTCGCGCTGGCGTGGAGCCATCCGGACTTCCGCGCCAGCGCGGTGGTCGCCGGCGCGCGGGTGTTCGGCATCGTGGCGGCGCGGCGCGGTGAGGCCGCGGGCGAAGTGATGGAGCTGCGCGGGGTGCCCTATCGCGATCAACTGGCGCCGGGTACCCCGGTGGTGACCAGCGGGCTGGGCGGTGTCTTTCCGCGAGGCATCCCGCTCGGAACGGTCGCCGGCGCGCTGAGCGAGTCGGCGGGCTGGGAGCGCACCTATCTGCTGCGGCCGGCGGTGCACCCGGCGGAGGCCTCCCACGTCATGGTCCTGTCGCGCGGGCGCACGGCCGACACGCTGTCGGAAGCGTTCACGGATATGCCCCGCCCGTGACCCGCACCACCCGGCTCCGGCTCTCCGCCGCGGTGCTGCTGCTGCTCGGCCTGCAATACGGCTTGCGCCCGCGGCTCGGGGACCCGCGGTTCGCGCCCGACTTCGTGCTGGTGGCGCTGCTGCTGGTGGCCTTGCGGGTGCGGCCGGGGGCGGCGGCCGTGGCGGGATTCGTGGTCGGGCTCGCCACCGACGCGGTGGCGCCCACCGCGTTCGGTGCGGCGGCGCTCGCGCACACCGTGACCGGCTACCTCGCCGCGTGGCTCAAGGCCTTCGTCGTCGCCGACAGCGTCGCGATCACGGCGCTGCTGGTCGTGGCGGCGGCGTGGCTGCGCGACCTCGTCCAGGTGCTGGCCGCCCACCAGCTCAGGGGTGGCGGCTTGCTCAAACAGCTGTTCGTCTACTCGCCGCTGGCCGCGCTCTTGACCGGCGTGGCGGCGCTGGTCGTCTTCACGGCGTTGCGCGGCTGGCTGGCCGAACGGGGGGGGAGCGGGGGCGGGCGGGGGGTGGCGCGACTGTGAGCGGGCGCCAGTCCTTTCATCCGTTTCTGCTCGCGCAGCGCGGTGCCATCGCCGTGCGCGTGCTCGGCTCCATCTTCGCCCTCCTGACGCTCCAGTTCTTCCGGCTCCAGGTCCTCGAGTACGACAGGTACCAGCTGCGGTCCGAATCGAACCGCCTCCGGCCGGTGCCGCTCACCGCGCCGCGCGGCACGATCCGTGACCGCGCCGGCCGCGTGATCGCGGAGAACGTGCCGGGCTACTCGGTGCTGCTGGTGGCCGAGCAGCAGGACTCGCTGCGGTTGATGCTGAGCCGCCTGCGGGACCTGGTCGCCCTGGACTCGGAGCAGGTGCGCCGCATTCTCGCTCGCCACCGCCAGACGCCCTACGAGCCCGCGATGGTGGTGAAGGATGCGAGCTTCGAGCTGGTCTCGCGCCTCGAGGAGCGCCGGTCGCTGCTCCCGGGCCTCGTGATCCAGACGGAGCCCAAGCGCTACTACCCGGACAGCACGGCCGTCGCCCACCTGGTGGGCTACGTGGGTGAGGTGTCCGAGCAGGAGCTCGCGTCGCCCGCGTTCAGCGGCCGCCGGCTGGGCGCGATCGTCGGCAAGGACGGCCTCGAGCGCCAGTACGAGGACTCGCTCATCGGCAGCGACGGGGTGCGGTTCGTCGAAGTGGATGCCCGCGGCCGGGTGGTCCGCGAAGAGGGTGCCCCCTCGCTGCCTACGGTCGCGGGGCACGAGCTGCGCACCACGATCGACCTCGAGCTGCAGCGGTTCGTCGCGAGCATCTTCCCGCGGCAGTATCGCGGGGCGATCGTCGCGATGGATCCGGCGACCGGCGCGATCCTGGCGCTCTACTCGAACCCGTCCTACAACCCGAACGCGTTCGTCGGCGGGGTGCCGCTCGAGCTGTGGCGCGCGCTGAACGACGACCCGGCACGGCCACTCCTCAACCGCGCCATCGGGACCCGGTACCCGCCGGCCTCGACGTTCAAGCTGGCCACCGCGGTGTTGGCGCTGCAGCGGGGGCTGGTGGGCTTCGACTCGCACATGCCGACCCCGTGCCGGGGCGGCATGCAGTTCGGCAACCGCTACTTCCGGTGCTGGAAGGCGGGAGGTCACGGCTCGCTCGACCTGATCGGTGCCATCGCCTCCAGTTGCGACGTGTATTTCTATCAACTGGGCCTCCAGCTCGGTGTCGCCAGCTTCCTGCAGGGCGGCACCGCGCTCGGCTTCGGCACCGCCAGCGGCGTGGACATCCCCGGCGAGCAGCGGTCGGCCTACCCGCCCGACACCGACTACTACGATCGCGTGTACGGACGCGGCGGCTGGACCCGCTCGGTCGCGATCAACCTCTCGATCGGCCAGGGCGAGAACGCACAAACGCTGATCAACATGGTCCGCTTCTACGCGGCGCTCGCCAACGGCGGCCGCGTGCCAGTGCCGCACCTGGTGCGTGGCCTGGTGCGCGCGCCCGACCGCATCGCCCTGCCCGAGAGCACGTTCCTCGGCATCCGCCAGTCGTTGATCGCCGTGGTGGAGCGGGGGACCGCGCGCGGGGCCAGGCTCGCCGAGCTGCACCTGGCAGGCAAGACCGGCACCGCGCAGAACCCCCACGGCCTCGACCACGGCTGGTTCATCGGATTCGCGCCGGCCGAGCGCCCGGCCATCGTCGTTGGCGGGATCTTCGAGTTCGGCGAGCACGGCACGACCGTAGCGCCGTACGTGGCGCGCGTGATCGAGCGCTTTCTGCTGGGACCGGATTCGACCCGCTCGACCGAGCGCGTGCCGATCGCGATTCCCGACGACGCCAAGCCGCGCGACGTGCCGCTCGACTCGCCCGCCGGCACGCGGCCGCGACCTGCCACGACCGTGCCCGACACCGGGCGCCCCGCCGGATGAAGCGCTACCTGCAGGCCGACCCGCCGCTGATTCTCGCCGCCGGGGCGCTGCTGCTGTTCGGTCTCCTGACGCTCTACTCGGCCGGCCAGACCGACGCACCAACCGCCGTGGCCGAGGTGTGGAAGCGCCAGCTCATGTGGTTCGGCATCGGCCTCGTGGCGGCGGTCTTCGCGATGCGCATCAATCCCCGCGTGCTGGAGTGGTTCGCGCCCGCCGCGTATGCCGGCGGCATGCTCATCCTGGTGGTTACCCTGTTCATCGGGACCGGCGGCGGCACGGCCAGCGGAACCAAGTCGTGGATCACCATCGGTGGCGTGCGCCTCGGGCAGCCCGCCGAATTCGCGAAGCTCACGACGATCCTGATGCTGGCACGCTACCTGTCGGGCCAGCGGGTTGCCGCCCGCAACCTGCGCGAGCTGATCGTCCCCTGCCTGATTGCCTGCGCTCCGGCCGGGCTGGTCGTGCTCCAGCGCGATCTCGGCACGGCGCTGGTGTTCGCGGGCATCCTGTTCGCGATGCTGTTCTGGGCGGGCACGCCGGTGCGGTACCTCGTGCTGCTCGCCTCCCCCATCGTGTCGATGCTGCTGGCCTTCTCGAACCTGACCTGGGCGGCCTGGACCCTGCTCCTGTGCGTCCTGTTGGTCGTGTGGCGACCCTTCGTCTGGGAGGGGCTCGCCGTGCTGGGCGCCAATCTGGCGATGGGCATCATCGCCAAGCCGGTGTGGGTGCGCCTGGCAACCTACCAGCAGCACCGGCTCATCTCGTTCCTCAACCCCGAGGCGGACCCACGGGCGACCGGGTGGCACATCATCCAGTCGAAGATCGCCATCGGGTCGGGCGGCTGGCTGGGAAAGGGCTTTACCCACGGCTCCCAGAAGCGGCTGGGTTACGTCCCCGAGCAGCATACCGACTTCATCTTCCCGGTCGTCGGCGAGGAGCTGGGGTTCGTCGGCGTTGCCGCTGCCCTGGCCCTGTTCTTTCTGCTTCTGGCCGCTCTGGTCCGGGTCGCACGCACGAGCCAGGAGCCCTTCGGCAGCCTGATGGCTTTCGGCATCGCCGGGCTGTTCTTCACGCACATCTTCCAGAGCATCGGCATGTCGGCGAACGTGATGCCGATCACGGGTATTCCGCTGCCCCTCTTTTCCTACGGCGGCTCCTTCCTCGTAACCTGTCTGGTGGCAATCGGTTTGTCGCTCCGGATCGCGCGGGACGCGCGCGAGATGGGCTATCGCGAGAGCTGGTAACGACTTAGGAGCAGCTACTGGCGGTCCGCCGACCCGGCCGACAGATTGTGCCCTTGCCCTGGGGGCCTCGGGCGGCCCCGCATTCCCGTTGCGCAGCACTGAGGACAATCGGACTCGACTTGGCCTGGTTCCGTAAGGAGCGTCGTTCCCGTACGTCCCAACGTGAACGGCTGGAGATTCCGCCGGACGTTTGGGAAAAGTGCGTGGAATGCGGACACGTGGATGTCCGGGAGAACTTCGCCCGGAACCTCGAGGTCTGCCCCAATTGCGGGCACCACCGCCGGATCGAGGCGGTCGACTACGTCGAGCTCCTGACGGACGAAGACAGTTGGGAGCCGCACGATCAGCAGCTCCGCTCGGTGGACGCGCTCCGGTTCGAGAGCTACAAGGAGCGCCTCGCCGCCTCCTACAAGAAGGCGGGGACCGAAGACGCCGTCCTGACCGGCGCGGGCGCCCTGGAGGGCAATCCGCTGCACCTCGGCGTGATGAACTTCAAGTTCATGGGCGGCTCGATGGGATCGGTGGTGGGCGAGAAGATCGCACGCCTGGCCAAGCGGTCGGCGGACCGCAAGGTGCCGCTAGTGATCGTATCGGCCTCGGGCGGGGCGCGCATGCAGGAGGGCGTGCTCTCCCTGATGCAGCTGGCCAAGACGTCGGTCGCCATCGCCATGCTCCGCGAGCACGGCATCCCCTTCATCTCGATCCTGACCAACCCCACCACCGGCGGCGTCTCGGCCTCCTACGCGATGCAGGGTGACGTGATCCTGGCCGAACCCGGGGCCGTGGTGGGCTTCGCCGGGCCGCGGGTGATCAAACAGACGATCGGGCAGGACCTGCCGGAGGGCTTCCAGACGGCCGAGTTCCTGCTGGACCACGGGATGGTGGACATCGTGGTTCCGCGACGACAGCTGCGGCCGACGACCTCCAGGCTGCTGCGGCTGCTGCAGAACCGGCCGGCGCTCGAGGGAGTCGCCTGACGATCCGCAGTTTCGAAGACGCCTGTCAGTTTCTCTTTCCCAGGACAACCGGCGGCATCAAGTGGGGGCTCGAGACGACGCGAGCACTGCTCGCGGCCGTAGGCGAGCCTCAGCGGCATTACGCCACCGTGCACGTCGCCGGCACGAACGGGAAGGGCAGCACCTCGGCGTTCCTGGCAGCGATCCTGCGCGCGGCGGGGCTGCGGGTCGGGCTCTACACCTCCCCGCACCTGGTCTCGTTCTGTGAGCGGTCGACGGTCAATGGTCACCCGTTGACCGAACCGGCGGTAGCGGCGTGGACGCGCCGGCTCCAGCCGGTGGCGGTGGAGCGCGACGCCTCGTTCTTCGAAATCACGACCGCGATCGCGTTGGCGGACTTCGCCGCGCGCGGCGTGGATATCGCCGTGGTCGAGGTGGGACTCGGCGGACGGCTGGACGCCACCAACGTGATCGAACCGCTGGCGGCGGGGGTGACGCGGATCGCGCTCGACCACGCCGAGTACCTGGGGTGGGATCTCGCCGGGATTGCGCGCGAGAAGGCGGGGATCGCCAAGCCGGGCGTGCCGTTTCTGACCACAGAGACCAACGACGGCGTCCTCGAGGCCATGTCCGAGGCAGCCGAGGGGCGAGGGGCGAGGATCGAGCGGGTCTCTCCCACGCTCGCGGCGGGGTACCGGCTGGGGCTGGAGGGTCCGCATCAGGTCGCGAACGCGTCACTGGCGGTGGCCCTGGCACGTGCGCTGCCCGCGCCGTGGCGCCCCGACGGGGAGGCCGAGGTCGCCGGGCTCGCCGCCGCGCGGCTCCCGGGGCGGTTCGACCGGCGAGGGCCCTGGGTCTTCGACGTGGCACACAACCCGGATGGGATGGCGGCGCTGGCGCGGGCCGTGTCGGGGGCCGGCCTCCCGAGGCCGCTGGCCGCCGTGGTCGCGATCCTGCGTGACAAGGCCTGGGGCGAGATGCTCGCCGGCCTGGCGCCGGCAGTGGATACGCTCGTCCTGACCCGAGCGCCCAGCGCGCCGCCGGGGCGGGCGTGGGACCTGGAAGAGGCGGGGCGTGGGGCGTGGGCAGCAGGGAGTGGGGCGGCCATCGTGACGGAGCCCGACCTGGCGCGCGCGTTGCGGCTGGCCCGCGAGCGGGCGGCGACGGTGGTCGTTACGGGTTCGTTCCATACCGTCGGCGATGCGATGCGGGCGCTGGGGTTCGAGCCGTGACGTGAGGCGCGCACCCGGATAGATTTCGCCATGCGGTTCGCCGCGCTTCCCGGTTTTCGAGACGCGTATCCCGACGCCTTCGCAAGGCGTCGGCGCATTTTCGGGGTCTGGCGCAGCGTGGCCGAGCGCTATGGCTTCGAGGAGTACGACGGGCCGCCGCTGGAGCCGCTCGACCTCTACACGTCCAAGAGCGGCGAGGAGATCGTCGACCAGCTGTACGCGTTCACCGACAAGGGCGGACGGCAGGTGGCGCTGCGTCCCGAGATGACGCCCACGCTGGCGCGGATGGTGGGGGCGCGCGCGCAGCAGCTCAAGAAGCCGATCCGCTGGTTCACGATCCCGCAGCTGTACCGCTACGAGCGCCAGCAGCGCGGGCGGCAGCGCGAGCATTTCCAGCTCAACGTGGACATCATCGGCGAGAGCGGCCCCGCGGCCGACGCCGAGGTGATCGCGGTGGCGATCGAGATCGTGCGCGCGTTCGGCTTCGGTCCGGAGCACGTGCGGGTGCGGCTGTCGGACCGCCGGGTACTGGCCGAAGCGCTGACGACCGGGCCGGGCGTCCTCGAGCACGAGCTGCCCGCCGTGCTCGCCGCCTTCGACCGGTACGAGAAATCGCGCGAAGCCGCCGAGGCGGCGATCGACGCCGTGTTCGCCGGTGACCCGAAGCGGGCGCACGCCGTACGCCGGCTCGGCGCCGCGCTCGGCGCCGCGGAGGATCTGCTCGCGCAGCCGCCCGCCGAGCCGCTGCGGGCATGCCTCGCCCACCTGGAGGCCATGGGCCTCCGCGAGTACGTGGACGTGGACTTCCGGATCGTGCGTGGGCTGGCGTACTACACCGGCATCGTGTTCGAGCTGTTCGACGCGAAGCAGAGCCTGCGCGCCATCTGCGGCGGCGGGCGCTACGACTCGCTGATCGCCAGCCTCGGCGGGCCGGACCTTCCGTGCGTCGGGTTCGGGATGGGCGACGTGGTGCTGGGCGAGCTGCTGACCGACCGGGACGGGCCTCCGGCGGCCGAAGCGTCGGTGGACGTGTTCGTGGTGCCGGTGCGGGAGGAGGAGCGACCGGCAGCGCTGGCGCTGGCGCGGGCGCTGCGGGACCGCGGCCTGCGCGTGGAGTACCCCTTGAGGCGGCAGGCGGTCGGCAAGCAGCTGGAGCTGGCGAACGCGCGGGGCGCGGCGTGGGCGGTGATCGTCGGCCCGGACGAGTACGCGGCGGGGCAGGCGGTGGTGCGGTCGCTGAAGTCGGGGACCGAGACCAGAGTCGGATTGGATGCTCTGCGGGAGACGTTTGAGTTCAAGTAGAAGGGGAAGAAGGGGAAGAGGGGGAACGACGGGTGAATGGTGGGACGGGGATTACGCCGAGGGCGCAGGATTTTTCGGCCTGGTACAACGACGCGATCATGCGGGCGGAGCTGGCGGACTATTCGCCGGTCCGCGGCTGCATGGTCATCCGCCCCAACGGCTACGCCATCTGGGAGCTGATGCAGCGCGCCCTGGACGACTCGTTCAAGGAGACCGGGCACCAGAATGCCTACTTTCCGCTGTTCATTCCGGCCTCGTTCCTCAGGAAGGAGGCGGACCATGTCGAGGGGTTCTCGCCCCAGCTGGCGGTGGTCACGCACGGCGGCGGCAAGGAGCTCGAGGAGCCGCTGGTCGTCCGCCCCACCAGCGAGACGATCATCTACGCGATGTTTTCCAAGTGGATCCAGAGCTACCGCGATCTGCCGTTGCTGATCAACCAGTGGGCGAACGTGGTGCGATGGGAGCTGCGCACCCGGTTGTTCCTGCGGACCACGGAGTTTCTGTGGCAGGAGGGTCACACGGCGCACGCGACGGCGGAGGACGCCGAGCGGGAGACGCGGCTGATCCTGGGGCTGTATCGCCGGTTCATGGAGGAGTGGATGGCGATGCCGGTGCTCACCGGGCTCAAGACCGAAAGCGAGCGGTTCGCGGGCGCGGTGCGCACCTACGCGTGCGAGGGGCTGATGCAGGATCTCAAGGCGCTGCAGGCCGGCACGTCGCATTTTCTGGGGCAGAACTTCGCCAAGGCGTTCGACACGAAGTACCAGACCGCCGAGGGCGGTCTCGCGTACGTGTGGAGCACGTCGTGGGGCGTCTCGACCCGGCTGGTGGGCGGGTTGATCATGACGCACGGTGACGACGTCGGCATCGTCTGCCCGCCCCGGCTCGCGCCGGTGCAGGTCGTCATCGTGCCGATCTGGAAGTCCGACACCGAGCGCGCGGCGGTGCTGCAGGTGTCGGAGACGGCGGGCGCGGAGCTGCGCGGCGCCGGCTTCCGCGTGGCCGTGGACGCGCGGGAAGGGCTCAAGCCCGGCGCGAAGTACTACGAGCATGAGGGCCGGGGGGTGCCGCTGCGGCTCGAGATCGGGCCGCGCGATGTGGGGCAGGGCCAGGCGACCGCGGCCAAGCGTACCGGTGGCAAGATGCCCGTGCCGTTGAAGGGCCTGTCGGCCGAGGTCCGGCAACTACTCGACCAGATTCAGCGCGCGCTGTTCGAGACCGCGCGGGGGCGGCGCGAGGAGCACACGCGGCGCGGCGTGACCAAGGCCGAGCTGATCGAGATGATGGCAGGGGAAGGCGGTGGGGGGTTCGCATACGGAGGCTTCTGCGGGGGCGCGGTGTGCGAGGCCGCCATCAAGGAGGCGACGAAGGCCACGGTGCGCGTGCTGCCGGACGAGGAGTTCCGGAGCGCGAAGGCCCCGACGACGTGCCTGTGGTGTGGCGGGGCGGCCCGGACGGAGGCGGTGTGGGCGAAGGCGTACTGAGTCTCGACGGCGTGCGCCTCGCGGCGATCGCCGAGCAGGTGGGCACGCCGCTGTACGTGTACAGCGCCGCAAAGATACGGACGCAGTACCAGACGCTGGACGCCGCCCTGGCGCCGGTACCCCACCGCATCTGCTATTCGGTGAAGGCCAACGGCAACCTCGCGGTCCTCAAGCTCCTGATGAAGCTGGGCGCCGGGGCCGACATCGTGTCCGGTGGCGAGCTGCTCCGGGTCCTGCGGGCGGGGTACCACGGGCCGGACATCGTGTTCTCGGGCGTGGGCAAGACGGTCGAGGAGATGCAGGCGGCGCTCGACGCCGAGGTGGGCCTGATCAACGTGGAATCGGAAGAGGAGCTGGACGTGCTGGCCGGCGTGGCCCAGCGCCGCGCGCGCACCGCCGCGGTGGCTATCCGCGTCAACCCCGAAGTGACGCTGGATGTCCACCCGTACACCGCGACGGGGGTCAAGGGCAAGAAGTTCGGCGTGGCGCTCGACGAAGCGCTGGAGCTCGCCTACCGCGCCTCCCGGACCCGCGGCCTCGCGTTGCGCGGGCTGGCCATGCACCTCGGCTCCGGGATCACGGAGGTGGCGCCGTTCGTGCAGGCCGTGCTGAAGCTGCTCGAACTGGTGGATGAGCTGCGCCGGCGGGGCGTGCCGTCGCTGACCACGCTGGACCTGGGCGGCGGGCTCGGCATCCGCTATCGCGCCACCGACCAGCCGCTGGACGTGCCGGCGTACGCCGACGCCATCCTGCCGCTGGTGACGGCCTCGCGACTCACGGTCGTGGTCGAGCCGGGGCGGTTCATCGTGGGCAACGCCGGGGTGCTGCTGACCCGGGTGCTGTACCGGAAGCGCTCGGGCGGGCGAATGATCGCGGTTGTGGACGCCGGGATGACGGATCTCATTCGGCCCAGTCACTACCAGGCATACCACGAGATCGCGGTGGACCAGGCGGCCGGGCGCCCGCTCAAGCCGTACGACGTGGTCGGCCCGATCTGCGAGAGCGGCGACTTCTTCGCGCTCGACCGCGAGCTGCCGGAGCTGGAGACCGGCGACCTGCTGGTGGTGCGCGGCGCCGGGGCCTACGGCTTCGTCATGACCTCGACCTACAACGCGCGGCCGCGCCCCCCCGAAGTGCTCGTGGACGCGGGACGGTTCGCGGTGGTGCGCGAGCGCGAAACCGCGGCCGACCTGGCGCGCGGCGAGACGCTCGACCTGGTGTGGCGGACCTCCAGCACGGGGACGAAAGCCGCGTCGTGAGCGAATCGCAGCGCATCCTGATCGTCGATTTCGGCTCCCAGTTCACCCAGCTCATCGCGCGGCGGGTCCGCGAGGCCCACGTCTATTGCGAGATCCACCCGCCCCAGCCGTTGGCGTGGATCCGCGAGTTCCGGCCGACCGGCATCATCCTCTCCGGCGGGCCGAGCTCGGTGTACGACGAGGGGGTGCCGACGCTCGAGCCCGGCGTGGGCGACCTGGGTGCACCGGTACTCGCCATCTGCTACGGCATGCAGCTGCTCGCGTTGCAGGAGGGCGGTCGCGTCGCGCCGGGCGCCAGGCGCGAATACGGCCGAGCCGAGATCGACGTGCTCTCGGGCGACGCGCTGTTCGCGGGGTTCGCGCCCGGCAGCACGACCACGGTGTGGATGAGCCACACCGACAAGGTCGAGCAGCCGCCCGCCGACTGGGACGTGCTCGCCCGGACCGGCACCTCGCCGGTGGCCGCGTTCGCGCACCGCACCAAGCCCGTGTTCGGCGTGCAGTTCCATCCCGAGGTCGCGCACACGCCGCGGGGCACCGAGCTGATCCAGAACTTCCTGTTCCGGATCTGTCGCGCGAAGCCGACTTGGACCCCCGGCCACTTCATCGAGACCGCGGTGGCGGCGGTACGCGCCCGGGTGGGAACCGCGCGCGCCGTGTGCGGCCTGTCGGGCGGCGTGGACTCGGCGGTCGCGGCCGCGCTCGTCTACCGCGCCATCGGCGACCGGCTCACCTGCATCTTCGTGGACCATGGCCTGCTGCGCACCGGGGAACGGGCCCAGGTCGAGCGCACCTTCAGGAGCGAGTTGGGCGCCGACCTCGTGGTCGTGGACGCGGCCAGGACGTTCCTCGATCGTCTCGCGGACGTCGAGGACCCCGAGGAGAAGCGCCGGCGCATCGGGCACACGTTCATCGACGTCTTCGAGGAAGCGTCGCAGCGGGTCGGCCGCGACGTGGGCTTCCTGGTGCAGGGCACGCTGTACCCGGATGTGATCGAGAGTGTCTCGCCGAAGGGCGGGCCTTCGGTCACGATCAAGACCCACCACAACGTGGGCGGTTTGAGGCCCGACCTCCCGTTCGCCCTGATCGAGCCGCTGCGCGAGCTGTTCAAGGACGAGGTCCGGCAGGTGGGCCGGGAGCTCGGCCTGCCCGAGGACATCGTGCGGCGGCACCCGTTCCCCGGGCCGGGACTCGCCGTGCGGATCCTCGGCCCGGTCACCACCGGGCGCGTGGCGGTGCTGCAGCGGGCGGATGCGATCTACGTGGAGGAGATCCGCCAGGCCGGGCTGTACGACCAGATCTGGCAGGCGTTCGCCGTGCTGCTGCCGGTCAAGTCGGTGGGCGTGATGGGCGACGGCCGCACCTACGCGAACGTCGTGGCGCTGCGCGCGGTGACGAGCCAGGACGGGATGACGGCGGACTGGTACCATTTCCCGCCCGAGGTGCTGGGCCGGATCGCGACCCGGATCACCAACGAGGTGCCGGGCGTCAACCGGGTCGTCTATGATGTGAGCTCGAAGCCGCCGGCGACCATTGAGTGGGAGTAGGGAGCAGGCAGTGGGGAGTAGGCAGTACTGCCGACTCCCTACTCCCTACTGCCCACTCCCTACTGCCCACGCCCTACTGCTCACTCCCTACTGCTCACTCCCTACTCCCGACTCCCTTTTCTTTCCGACTTGACAGTCCCGCCGTCTGGCCCCACCGTCTTGCGGCCGGTTCAGGAGGTAACGTGCGGGGTCCCCAGGTCGTGAAGAACATCGCCCTCATCGTCATCGTCGTCCTCGTCGGCTCGCTGTTACGGACGATCGATTCGCTCGCCACCGTGGACGTCTGGCGGTGGCGGCTCGCCGAGCTGGTGACGTGGGCGTCCTTCGCTGTAGCCGCCACGGCCGCCGCCGTCACCGCGACGCAGGTGGGGGAGCCCGGGTCGCGGGTCGTCGGCAGCACGGGCCTGTCGCGGCTCACCTGGTGCGTGTTCGCCGGCGTGGCGTTGTGGCTGCTGTCGAAGGCCGTGCAGCCGGTCCTGGTCGCCGCGTGGCGGGACACATCCGAGACGGTGTTCGCGCTGGTGCTGGTGGCCCTCGCGGGGTACGCCATCTGGATCGTGTACGGGCAGTTCGAGGACATCACGGCGGCGATGCGGCGCTTCCAGGCACCGGCGGCCGCACCTGCCGCGGCGGCGCACCGCACTAGCGCCGCCCCGGCCGCGACCGCGCCCTCTCCGGCGGCGCCGGCGGTGGCCGTCGCCCGGTTCTGCGGACACTGCGGCGCGCCGTTGGGCCCCGGCATCCAGTTCTGCCAGCGTTGCGGCGCCGACAACCGTCAAGGGGGGGGCAGTTGACCATGCAGCGACAACTGCCGCTCGTCGTCGCCCTCGTCGCGGTGTTCGCCCTCGTCAGCGAGCCGCTGTACCTCAGCCTCTCGTGGCGGGGCGGGCTCCCGGACGATTACCGCCGGCTGACCGAGCTGGTGCCCGACCGCGAGCTCAGCGCCTCGCTGACCATGGGGCAGGTGGTGCAGTACGTCCTGCGGGCCCGGCGCGGCGAGGGGTTCACGGTCGAGGCCAAGTCGCAGGCGTTCGACGCGTTCCTGCGGGTCGAGATCCTGCGGGACAGCGTCGCGGCGCTCGTCGCGACGGACGACGACGGCGGCGAGGGCCGCGACTCGCGCCTCGAGGTGTGCGCGGAGAGCACGACGGTCTATATCGTCGGCGTCTCGGCCCTCGGCAACATGAGCGCGGGCACGTACCGCGTGTCGGGGCGCCGGCAGGAGGGCGATTGCGTGGAGGCCCGGGAAACGCGGGCCCGGCGCGAGGCCGCCGAACAGCGCCGCCTCGAGGTCGAGAACCAGGCCCGGCGCGATTCGGGCTTCGCGGCCGCCGATCGCGGCACGATCCCCGCCAGCGGCACGACCGAGCGGTCCGGCGAGCTCGGCTTCGGCGATCCCCTGACGTCCGACGGCCGGCCGCACGAGTCCTACCGGTTCGAATGCCGGTCGGGGCTGCGATTCCGTTTCGAGATGTTCTCGTCCGACTTCGACGCGTACGCCATTGTCGAGGATCCGTTCGGCAACCGGGTGGCGTACGACGACGACAGCGGCGGGAACCGCGACGCGCGGCTCAGCTACACGTGTGCGGGGAGCGGGACCTATCGTCTGATCGCGACGCGGTTCGGGTCCGCGTCCATGGGGAGGTACCGGATCCGCGTGACGATAGAGGGCTCGGGCGTGATCGGCCGCCGGCCCGGCCGACCGGTCAGCCCGGTCAACGCTAAACGCCCTTCTCCTCGATCAGCTTGAGGAACGCCGCGGGCGTCCTGACCTCGAGCATCCGGCGCGGGACGTCTTCTTCCTTGGAGAACTGAGCGATCTTCCCCAGTACGGGGAGATACTGGTTGGAGACCTCGAGCGGCGGTGCGACGATCAGGAAGAAGAACTGGGCCGGCTTGTCGTCGATCGCCTTCCATTCCACCCCCCCCCCCACGGCCCGCCGTCCGAAGGCCACCCGCAGGCGATTGACCACCAGCGAGCGCGAGTGCGGGATCGCGATGCCGCGGCCGATGCCGGTCGAGCCGAGGTTTTCCCGCCGCTTCAGCATCTTGAGCAGCATCCCCTCGGACTTGTCGTCGAGCGTGAGGAGCGAGATCAGCTCCTTGAGGATGTCGTCCTTGGCGGGGCCCTTGAGGTCGAGGTTGATGGCGTCTTCGGAGAAGAACTCGCGCAGGAGCATAGGGCGAGCATTTTACCCGGGCCGGCCGAGGGGGTCAAACGCCGGGGCCGCCACGGAGGGGGTCCACCGGGTCGTAGCCCCCCCCCCCACGGGGTGCGGTTCCCCCTCAAGGGTTGATGGCGCGGAACCTGCGCATTAGCCTTTATGGCGAGATGCGCCCTTTCCCGTATCCGACGAACGGACAAGACTTTCCGCTGATCCTCGCCCCCATGGCGGGTGTCTCGGAACAGCCGTACCGCCTGTTGTGCCGGCGCTACGGGGCTGACGTCGTTGTGTCAGAGTTCTTGTCGGCCGAGGGGCTGCGGCGCGGCAGCGAGCGGACGCTGGAGATGGCGGCCTTCGAGGCGGAAGAGCGCCCCATCGGGATCCAGATCTTCGGGTCGGACCCCAGGGGCATGGCCGAGGCGGCGGCGCTGGTGTCCGAGGTATTCGGCCCGGATTTCGTGGACATCAACTTCGGCTGCCCGGTCAAGAAGGTGGTCAAGCGCAACGGCGGCTCGGGGTGCCTCAAGGACCTCGGCCTGGTCGAAGGGATCATCAGGAGCGTGGCCGCGGCCACGTGGCTCCCGGTCACGGTGAAGATCCGCTCCGGATGGGACGAGGAGACGCGCGACCCGGTGACCATCGCGCGACGCTGCCGTGACGCGGGCGCGCGAGCATTGACGCTGCACGCGCGCTCACGCACCCAGATGTTCTCGGGCGCTGCGCGCTGGGACGAAATCGCGCAGGTGGTGGAGGCGCTCGACATTCCGGTGATTGGCAACGGGGACGTGAACACGGCCGCGGACGTGGTCCGGATGCGCGCGCATACCGGCTGCTCGGGGGTGATGATCGCGCGGGGAAGCTTCGGCAACCCGTGGATCTTCGCCGAGGCCCGGGCGCTGCTTGCCGGCGAGCCCGCGGCCGCGCCGCCCGGCGCTGAGGAGCGGTTCCGCACCGCGCTGGAGCACGCCCGCCTCGTGATCGCGATCGAGGGCGACACGCGGCGCGGCGCGCACGAGTTCCGCAAGCATCTGGGCTGGTACACCCGCGGCCTGCCGGGCAGCGCCGACCTGCGCGCCCAGCTGCACCGGGTGGACACGCTCGCCGAGGTGGAGCGGCTGTTTGCCGACTACCTCGAGCGTACCGAAACCATGGCGGCCGCATGATCCTCGCGCTCCTGTTCCTCGGTGGCGCCACGCTCGGCTTCCTGGTGGGCTGGGTGCTCGCGTCGCGCCGGCCGATCCTCGCCGCACCCCACCCGCGGGCCTCCGGCTCCGGGCTTACCGACGAGTTCCTGGCGTCGGACACGGCCACGCACATCGCGGCCAGCGTCGCCACCGAGCAGAGCTTCGACTCGCTCGCGTTCGCGCTGCTGGAGCGGTGCGAGACCAGGATCGGCATGCCGTGCGCGCTGGTGATGCGGGAGCGGTCGGGTGCGCCGGGCTTCGTGGCCTCGGTCTCGCCGGCGATGGACCCGCGCCTGGTGGGCGTCGAGGTGCCGCTCGAGTCGCCGGCCGGCCGCGCGATCACGGACGGTATCCCGATGGTCGGCGAGCCCGACCAGAAGGTCCTTTCCATCGACCGCCGGGACCGCCGGCGCGCGGTGACCGGCGGCGTCGCGGTCCCCGTGTCGCAGGGGCCCAACGTGGTCGGGGCGGTGGTGGCGTTCGGCGCCGCGCACTCCGGCACGCAGGACGCCGTGGCCGGCCTCAGCGAGCTGGTCCGCAAATTCGGCCCGGTCCTGGTGCCGGCCCACGCGGTCGCCGTGGCGACGCGGCGGGCCAACACCGACGAGCTGACCGGCCTGCCCAACCGCCGCGCGCTCAACGGCGCGCTCCAGCGTAACGGGCACGACCGCGCCGGCCTCATCCTGCTCGACATCGACCACTTCAAGCTGGTGAACGACACCCTGGGGCACCCGGCGGGCGACATCGCGCTGCGGCATCTCGCGCGCATCCTGCGCGAGACCCTGCGCGGCCGCGACCTGGCAGCCCGGGTGGGTGGCGAGGAATTCGCGGTGTGGCTGCCCGGCGCCGACCTGCCCATGTCGCAGGAGGTGGCCGAGCGGTTGCGGCAGCGGGTGGCCGCGTCACCGTTCCGCGCCGAAGGCCAGGAGCGCGCCCTGACGATTTCGTGCGGCGTCGCGGCGTACCCCTCGCCCATCGGCGTGGTGGACAACCTCATCGGTGCCGCCGACAGCGCGCTGTACCGCGCCAAGCGCGGCGGGCGCAACCGCGTGGAGACCTCGATGGAGCCGCCGACCGCGCTGGAGCAACAGTCGTCGCTGGAGCCTCCGAGGGCTGCCGGGCAGGCTGGGTAGGAGGGGAGGGAGGGGAGGGGAGAAGGGGAAGAAGGGTGGTTCCCGTGTTATAGTTCCTACGATTCGCTTCTCGGGGGCGTTCTGGATTCGACGGGTGCCGTGAGGCGATCGCAGCGTGCCGAGGTCCCTGGGTTCCTCGTTAATCCTCCGGGAACGCTTCAACTGCCAACGCGGACTTCGCGCTGGCTGCGTAAGGCTTAACCGCCTTATGCACCTGCCCGAGATGGAGCTCGCCTGAGGCGACGCTCGGGCATCGCAAAGTCAGGCTGGTCGCGCGTGCTGCCTCGGCGCGCGCGGCGAGATTCCACCGGGGCTGGATCGTCGGTTGGCCGCCCGGGCACCGGCCGAGGGTCGAGAGTCTGAAGCGCGGGCTACGCACGTAGACGCGGTTGCGGATCGATGCTCGGACGGGGGTTCGATTCCCCCCGCCTCCACTGGGAAGGGGCGAGGAGCGAGGGACGAGGGGACTGCTCCCCATCCTCGCCCCTCGCCCCTCGCCCCTCGCTCCTCGCTCCTCGCTCCTCGCTCCCCTATCGCAGCGCCACTTCCATCCTCGCATACACGAACCGTCCATTGAACCCGAACGGCGACGCCGTGGGCCACACCAGCACGTCGAAGCTGTTGTTTGTGGTGACCTGATCGGGGTAGGTGTCGAGCAGGTTGCGCGCGCCGACGGCCACGGTCACTCCCTGGCCGAACAGGCGGCTGATCTCCGCGTCGAGCACGACCTTGGCCGCGAGGGTGTCCGGCCCCGTGTAGTTGACGAGGGAGGTGAAGTACCGGCCGTAGTAGGCGCCGCGGAGCAGGATGCTCATGCGTCCGTCGGTGAGACGGCCCGTCAGTGCGCCCCGCCATTCCGGCCGCTCGCGCTCGAGCGCGTTGAGGCCCCCCTCGAGCAGGGTATCGAAGCGGCCGACGGGGCTGGCGGTGTTCTGGAGCTGGGGTGGCAGCGGCAGGCTGTCGACGACGCGGGTGCGGTTGTAGTTGACCGCGAGGTTGAAGCCCACGCGCCGGGCGCCGCCGAGGGTCCGCTCCCAGTTGGCGGTGACGTCGAGCCCGCGGGTGCGCGTGTCGAGCGCATTGGTGAAGTACCGGGCGCGCGAAACGCTCGGCGCGCCCGCGGCGGTCATGCGCGCACGCAGGCTGTCGTCGTCGAGCTCGGCCGTCATCAGGATCCGGTCCTTCACCTCGATCCAGTACAGGTCGGCCGTGAGGTTCAGCTCGGGCGTGGGGCTGAACGCGACGCCGCCGCTCAGGTTGAGCGAGGTCTCCTCCTGGAGCGGCGTGGCGCCGAGGGCCCGCGCGGCGGCGGACGCGACCGGGAAGATGCCGACCTGGAACGCCACCTGGTTCTGGAAGTTCGTGACCGTCTGCGAGTAGTGGCTCTGGCTCAGCGATGGAGCCCGGAAGCCCGTGCTGACGGCGCCGCGCAGGGTCACGCGGCTCGACGGCTGGAGGCGCAACGCCAGCTTCCCGGTGATCGCGGAGCCGAAATCGCTGTAATCCTCGAACCGTCCCGCGGCGTTCACCAGCAGCACGCGCGAGAGGTTGGTCTCCGCCTCGACATAGACGGCCAGGTTGGTGCGGTTCACGTCGGCTTCGTCGGAGGGCTGGAGCCCCGGAAAGACCTGGGATCCGGCGGGGACGGGCGTGCTGTCGCTGCCGAGGTGCCCGCCGTCGATCCACGATGCCCGCTCCCCCGCGCCGATGCGATAGGTCTCGCGCCGGAAGGCCGCGCCGAGCGCCAGGTTGAGCGGGTTGGGCAGCCCGCCGAGGTTCACCGCCCGTGACAAGTCGAGACTCGCGATCTGCTCGCCGAGCTTCAGCTCGCCGGCAAAGAACGAGGTCTGGTTGGGGATCAGGGGGTCGTCGGGCGTGCCGAAGGTGCGGTCGGGCCCCGGCGCGCATACGGTCTGCAGGCAGGGCCCGAGCGACGCGTTCATCGTGTTCTGGAGGTTGAACTCGAAGTCGTTGCCCGCGACGGAGACGGAGGCGTCGTAGCGCCACGCTCCGGCAATCCCGCGCAGGCCGGCCGCCACTGAGTAGTCCACGACGTCTGGCCGGAACTCGGGCAGGTAGCCGTTCGGATAGATGTTGGTGAAGTTCCGCCCCTCCGTGGGATAACGGAAGAAGCCGTTGCCCGAGCCGTCCCGCGTCGAGAAGCCGCCGAACGTGTACAGCTCCGCGGTCGCGGCGGGGTTGACCGGAACGCGGCCGTTGGCGAACAGGAGATAGTCCCGGGACTCGCCGTCGCCCCAATGGTAGTTGGGCTGCGGCACCGGGTTGTTTTTCTGGGTGACGCGGCAGTTCTGGACCACGTCCGCGTCGCCCGTGGTGATCATGTCCACGGGCTCGGGGCAGGCGCGGTCGGTGCGCCCCCGGTCGCGTGCTTCCCCGAACACGGCGAGCGAACCCCTGCCCAGCCGGAAGCCATAGGCGCCCGAGACCGTGATGTTGTCGCCGTCGTCCGGGAAGTCGCCCGTGACGTACCGGCCCACGTCCGCGGTGAAAGTCGGTGCGAAGGCGCCCTCGCGCAGCACGACGTTGGCGACGCCTGCGATGGCGTCCGAGCCGTACTGGGCCGCGGCGCCGTCACGCAGCATCTCGATCCGCTCGAACGCGCTCGAGGGAAGGGCGTTCATGTCCACGCCGCTCGACCCCGCGCCCAGGGCAGCGCCGAAGTAGTGGACCAGCGCGGTGCGGTGGCGGCGCTTCCCGTTGATCAGCACCAGGTTGTGATCGGGCGAGAGGCCCCGGAGCGTGAACGGCCGCACGATGTCGGTGGCGTCCGCGATGCTCTGGCGCGGAAAGTTGACCGACGGTGAGAGCTGGGAGAGGATCGCCGCCGCCTCGGTCGTTCCCTGGGCCCGGATGTCGCGCGCATCGAACACGTCGACCGGCACGGCAAGCTCCTCGGCGGCCGTGTGGCGTGCGCGCGAGCCCACGACCACGTCGATGGCCGCGAGGCCGATGGGCTGCGCGACGAGCCGGACATCGAGCCGCGTGTCGGAGCCCGTGCGCGCCGTGATCCGGTGCTCGCTCGGCACATAGCCGATCAGGCGCACCCGGACCGTGCGCTCGCCGGCCGGCACGCCTGCCAGCGTGTAGTCGCCCCCGTCGTCCGACTGGGCGCGCAGCGTGGTGCCGACCACGGTGATCTGCGCGCGGGCGAGCGCGGCGCCGGCGGCGTCGGAGACGCGGCCGCGGATCGTGGCGGTCTGCGCCACGAGCGGCTCGGTGGCCGCGAACAGGGCGAGCAGGGCTGGAGCGAGAGGACGGAGCATCGAGGCCTCCCGAGCGGTGAACTGGGCGAGTGGCAGGCGCGTCGTGGCTCAACGTAGGGGTGGCGCGGCCGGCGTCAAGCCTCCACCCCACGCGCGAACCCGACCGCCCGGCGCCCCGGGCCTTCCGCTTTCCGCGTTCCGCCGTAGTTTGGAGCCCGACTCCAACCCGGACTCCGCATGGCCGCCCCCGAAAGCGCCGCGCCCTCGACTTCCTACACGCCGGTCGTGACCGACGCCATGCGCCTGGTGCGCGTGCTGTTCAGTCCGGGCGCGGTGTACGGCGAGATCAAGGACAAGCCGACGTTCTGGATGCCGTGGCTCATCGTCAGCATCCTGTTCGCGGTGGTGCAGTTCCTCCAGGCGCCGTTCCAGACGCGGGTCCGGGAGATCATGATCCAGCAGGCCGGCCGCGACCTGCCGGCCGGCGCCACCGGCCCGCTCGCGCAGATCCTCGGTGCCGTGGTCACCCCGGTCGTCGTGCTGGTGATCGTGGCCATCTCGGCCGCCGTGCTGTACGGCCTGACGGCGGCGTTCGGTGGCGAGGCCACGTTCAAGAAGATGCTGACCGTGACCATCTTCCTGTGGCCGCTCGAGCTCATCCGGCAGCTGCTGACCTTCGCCGTGCTCTCGATGCGCGGCGTCGAGTCCATCAACAGCGCCTCCGACATTTGGGTGAGCCTCGGCGCCGACCTGCTGCTGCCGGCCGACGCGTCGGTGGGCACCTTCCTCCGGGCGGTCCTCGCGGGCATCGGGCCCATTCAAGTGTGGAGCATGGCCATCTCCGCCATCGGCATCAACACGCTGACCGGGCTCGAGAAGGGCAAGGCCTGGACGGTCGCGGTCATCTTGTGGCTCATCGGTGTGCTGATCACGGCTGGGCTGGCGTCCATCGGGATGCGGTTCGCGGGCGGCTGAGCCCGGGACCGGGAGTCGGGTGATTCGACAGCCCGGCACGGGCCAGGGTTGAGCCCGGTGCGGGGCATCGTTCACGCCGCACCGACGCCTCCGCGCCCCGCACAAGCCGCGGTCCCCGCCCCGGTGGCCGCCAGGGTGACCAGCGGTAGACGAACGGCATCCCGCTCCGGCGATGGAGCCGGGCCTCCGTTGCCGCACGGAGCGCTACGAAGCCGGAGCCGATTCCCAGCCCCCCGGCGGGGATGTCTTTCACGAGCCCCGTTCGCACGGACCTTCTCCTACGAGCGCATGGTGATCGCCGGGTCGATCCGCGCCGCACGCAGCGCAGGGATCCAGCACGCGGCGACCCCGATCGCCGCCATCATCACCGCCACGCCGATGAACGTGGCCGGATCGTGCGGTGCGACCCCGAAGAGCAGGCCGCGAATGCCGCGGGCGGCGAGGAACGCGACGGCGACGCCCGACACGAGGCCGCTCACCAGCAACACGCCGCCTTCCCGCAACACCATCCGCTGCACCCGACCGCTATCGGCGCCCAGGCTCATACGGATGCCGATTTCGGTGGTCCGCGCGCTGACCGAGAACGCCAGGACACCGGCCATGCCCACCGCGGCGATGATCACGGCCAGCACGCCGAACGACGAGACGAGGGCGGCATTCAGGCGCCGCGGCGAGACACTCTGCTCCTTGATCTGCGCCACGGTCAGCACATTCTCGATGGGAGCCGTCGGCGCGATGCGCCGGACGATACCGGTCGCCGCGGCCGCCAGCGCCGACACGTTGCTGTCGGCGCGGATCGCGAACCCTCCGCCGATCGCCAACTCCTGCGCGAAGGGCATGAACATCACGGCTCGGGGCTCGGCGTCCAGCCCGCCGTCCCGGGTATTGCCGACGACGCCGACAATCGTGCGCCATTCGCCGCTGATCGGAGTGAAGCGCAGGACGTCGCCGGTCCACGCGATCCGGTGCCCGAGCGGGTCCTCGCCGGGGAAGTACCGGTCGGCCAGCGTCCGGTTGATGATCACGACCCTGCCGGATCCCCGGTGATCGGTGGCGGCGAACGGGCGCCCCCGGAGCAGCGGAATCCCCGCGGCACGGAAGAACGCGGGATTAGCGGTTCGATACTCGGCGCGCGGCATCGCTTCGCCGGCGGCGAGTGCCTTGCCTTCGGCTTTCACTTCGAATCGGACACCCGAGCTCCGGAGCGGCATGGAAGAGCCGATTCCCACGTCCAGGACACCGGGGAGGGCCGCAATCTCGTCGCGCATACGATCGTAGCGCTCCTTGGCCGCGGCGTCGGACGCGGGGTTGAACAGGAGCTCCGCCGGGGTGAGGAGCGGCACCTGGATCGTGAGCACCTCTTCGGTCCCGAGGCCCGTCTCCACGCCGGCGAGCCGCATCATCGTGCGGGTGAGCAATCCGGCGCCCGCGAGGAGCACCACCGACACCGCGATCTGCACGACGACCAGGCCACGCTGAAGCCGGTGCTTGCTCAGGCTTCCGCTGATCCGGTGCGCGCCGGCCAGGATGCTGGATGCGAAGCTGCCTTCCCGCGGCAGCGATGCGAGGAACGAGAGCAGCAGGGCGACGGTCACCGACACGGCGAACGTGAAGCCAAAGACCACGCCGTCGAGGCGGACCTCGTTCGCGCGCGGCGAGTACCGCTCGGCCAGCGCCGTGAGCAGCCGGACGCCGCCGACCGCGAGGACGACCCCGAGGATGGCGCCCATGCCGGCCAGCACGAGATTCTCGGCGAGCAGGAACCGTCGCAGCCGTGCCAGGCCGGCGCCGAGCGCCGCGCGCACCACGAGCTCGTGCTGCCTGCGCACGCCGCGCATCAGCGTCAGGTTGGCGACGCTGGCGGCCGATATGACCAGGACGAACGCGGCCGCGCCCATGAGCAGCCACAGCGTCAGCCGCGCGCGTTCCCCCAGCACTTCCTTGAAGCCGATGACGGTGACGCGATAGTGGGATCCGGGATCGTACGCGTCCCTGAACTGGCGCTGCATGCGCGCGTGGACCGCCGCGACCTCGGCTCGTGCCTGCGCCACGCTGGCGCCGGGTGCGAGCCGGGCAACCATCTCCGTCATGCGATGGGTGCGGCCCTCGACCATGAACGCGCTCGTGTGGTGCTCGCTGATCACCATGTTGAGCAGCGCGTCCGCCCGGCCGGGGAAGAAGGGCGCCGGCTCGAGGACCCCGATCACCGTCACCGACGTGCCGTCCAGCCGCACCTGCCTGCCGACGACGCTCGAGTCTCCGCCGAAGTGCTTCATCCAGCCGGCGTGGGTCAGCACCATCACCGGTGGAACGCCCGGCCCGTCGTCGCGCGGCTCCGTCAGTCTGCCCAGCACCGGGGAGAGCCCCATGACGTCGAAGTAGTTGCCGGTGACGAGGCCGACGTCGATGCGCACGGCACCGTCGTCGGCCTGAAACCGCACCGTCCATTCCGAGAATTCCGCGATGCCGCCCAGTGATGGGGCACCGGTGCGAAGATCGCGGACCTCCGGAACGGAGAAGGCGATGCTCGCGCCGCCCGGTCCGTCCATCGAATGTCGCAAGTAGACCAGCCGATCCCCGTCACGGTGAGGCAGAGGCTTGAGCAGCACGGCGCGGACGACGCTGAAGATCGCGGTGTTGGCGCCGATGCCGAGCGCCAGGGTGATCACCACCACCGCGGTGAACGCGGGGCTGAGTCGCAGCGCACGCAGGGCGTACCGGAGGTCGGCCGCGAGGCCTTCGAGCCATGGGAGTCCGCGCTGATCGCGGACCGCCTCGGCGGCCTGGGTGAGGCCGCCGGACGCCAGCAGCGCCTGGCGGCGCGCGTCGGCCGGACGCATGCCCCGCCGGATGTTCTCGGCGGTCTCCATGTCGAGATGGGCCTGCAGCTCGTCGCGAAGAGCCTCGTCCCGACGGTGCCCGGTGAAGAACCCGAGGATGCGCGCGAGCGCGGCGCGCACCGGTCTCATGGCGCCTCCGGTCGCGGCGCGAGAAAGGCGGCGATCAGGTCGGCGGTCCGATGCCAGTCGCGGGCCTCGCGCGCCAGCCGCTTGCGCCCCGCGGCGGTGAGCGCATAGTACTTCGCGCGACGGTTGTTCTCGGATTGGCGCCACTCCGCGGTGACGAACCCCTCCTGTTCGAGCTTGAGGAGGGCGGGGTACAGCGTGCCGTAGTTGAGCGCGAGGCGGTTCTTGCTCGTCTCCTCGATGCGGCGAGCGACGCCGTAGCCGTGCAGCGGTCCGAGGACGTCGAGAGTTCTGAGGATCATCAGGGCGAGCGTGCCCTGCTTCACGTCCAGCTTCTCCGCCATGGTCCGTCCTATGGGATACCTATAGGACGCTAACGTCGAGGGCTGGATCGCGCAAGAGCACCAGGAGGGCCGGGCGCGGGACGTTCACCGGTGCGACATCCGCGCCGGATGCGCACGATTCACCGATCGTGGTGTCAGACCGTCGCGGCGGTGCGGTCCTCCACGCCCTGCTCCCGCAGCGCCGCCTGCGCCGCCGCGAGCCGGTGGTCGCGCACCGCGACCGACGGTTGCGGGCCCCGGTACTCGCTCGTAGGTTCAGCCGCGTTACTCGACAGGGAGCGCCTCATGCAGCGCTCGTTCGCAGCTTCCCTCGCGCTCGCCTTCTGGGCGGCGTCCCTTCATGCGCAGGAGCCCGCCGCGCAGCCCGGACCTGGCGTCTGGGCCAACTACGATTTCGTCCCGGGCAACCGGATCATCTTCGCGGACGACTTCTCGACCGAGCGGGTCGGCAACTTCCCGCGCCGCCTGGAGCTGGGCTCCGGGAGCATGGAGCTGGTGGAGTGGCAGGGCATGCGGCTGATCCGCGCCAACTCCTACGGCTTCTTCATGATCAATCTCCGGGAGACGCTGCCGGCGAAGTTCACGGTCGAGGCGGACATCCTGCCGCTGCACCAGGTCAGCTGGATCCAGGTGGGCGGTCCCGAGCGGGCTGGGGATCCGGCCTCCGTGGACGCCTGGGCGGATGAACATCAGAGGACTCGGATCGTCATCGGCGAGCATGCCGGGCTCAGAACCGCGGAGCGGGAGAACGTCACGGTGCTGGGCGAGGGACTGCCGGATACGCTGGTGCACCTGCGCGTCCAGGTCGACGGCCAGTACGTCAAGGTGTACGTGAACGAGGTCCGCGTGGCGAACGTGCCCAACGCGGACCTGGGCCGCTCCAACCGGATCTTCATCGTATTGAACGCGAGCGCCGAGCAGCCGGTCCTGATCGGCAACCTGAGGATCGCCGCCAGCGACGTCGACATGTACGAAGCGCTGGCCGGCTCCGGACGCATCGCCGTCCAGGGGATCTACTTCGACGCCGGGAGCGATCGCCTCCGGCCGGAGTCGGCCGGGACGCTGCGGGAGATCGCGGCGATGCTCGCCGCGCACGCCGACCTGCGGCTGACGATCGAGGGCCACACCGACAACGTGGGCGCCGCGGCGGCGAATCGCGCGCTGTCCGAGCGGCGCGCCGCCGCCGTGCTCCAGGCGCTCGTCGGCCAGTACGGCGTCAGCGCGGGCCGGCTCTCATCCGTCGGGCTGGGCGACACGAGGCCGGCCGCGCCCAACACGACGCCCGAGGGACGCCAGCAGAATCGCCGGGTCGAGCTGGTGCGGATGTAGCGCGCCGGGCGTCGCCTCACACGGTCGCCGCGGTCCGGTCCTCCACGCCCTGCTCCCGCAGCGCCGCCTGCGCCGCCGCGAGCCGCGCGATCGGTACCCGGAACGGCGAGCAGGACACGTAGTCGAGTCCCGCCCGATGGAAGAAACTGATGCTCATCGGGTCGCCGCCGTGCTCGCCGCAGATCCCCACCTTGAGGTTCTTGCGGGCCGACCGGCCCAGCGCCGTCCCCATCTTCACCAGCTTGCCCACGCCCCGGCGGTCCAGGGTCTGGAACGGGTCGGCCGGCGTGAGTCCCTGCTCGATGTACAGCGGCAGGAACTTGCCCGCGTCGTCGCGCGAGAGGCCGAGCGCGGTCTGGGTGAGGTCGTTGGTGCCGAACGAGAAGAACTCGGCCTCCTCGGCGATCGCGTCGGCCGTGAGCGCGGCGCGCGGCAGCTCGATCATCGTGCCCACGAGGTAGGGGACTTCCCGCTTGGCCTTGAGGAACACGTCCCGCGCCACGCGCCGGACGATCTCCGCCTGGTGCTTCAGCTCGGCCACGTCGGCCACCAGCGGCACCATCACCTCCGGCATCGGGTGCTTGCCGCGCGCCGCGAGCGCCACAGTCGCCTCGAAGATGGCCTGCGCCTGCATCTCGGTGATCTCGGGGTGGCTGATGCCGAGCCGGCAGCCGCGGTGCCCCAGCATCGGATTCGTTTCCTTGAGCTGCTCGACGATCGAGTGCAGCCGGCGCTCGGAGATGTTCATGTCCTTCGCCAGTGCCGCGATCGCTTCGGGGGCGTGGGGCAGGAACTCGTGGAGCGGCGGGTCGAGGAGCCGGATGGTGACCGGCAGGCCGTCCATCGCCTCGAGGATGCCCTCGAAGTCGGAGCGCTGCATCGGCAGCAGCCTGGCCAGCGCGCGGCGCCGGCCGGCCCCGTCGCGCGCCAGGATCATCTTGCGGATCCACTCGATGCGGCCCAGCTCGAAGAACATGTGCTCGGTGCGGCACAGCCCGATGCCCTCGGCGCCGAAGGCCCGGGCCCGCCTGGCGTCGCCCGGCGTGTCGGCATTGGCGCGCACGCCGAGCCGGCGGTGCTTGTCCGCCCAGCTCATGAACGTCTCGAACTGCTCGGACATCGACGGCGGGACCAGCGGCACCTGGCCCGCGAGCACGCGCCCGGTCGAGCCGTCGAGCGTGATCCAGCCGCCGCGCTCCACTTTCCGCCCGTCCACGCGCATCAACCCGGCCTCGTGATCCACCTCGATGCCGCCGGCGCCCACCACGCAGCACTTGCCCATCCCGCGCGCCACGACCGCGGCGTGCGAGGTCATGCCGCCGCGCGCGGTCAGGATACCCTTCGCCGCGGCCATCCCGCGGATGTCCTCGGGCGAGGTCTCGGGCCGGACCAGAATGACGGCCTTGCCGTCCGCCGCCCAGGTCTCGGCCTCGGCGGCGTCGAACACGATCTGGCCGGCCGCCGCGCCGGGTGAGGCCGGGAGCCCGGTCGCGAGACAGTCTACGGCCGCCCCGGGGTCGACGGTCGGGTGCATCAGCTGCTCGATCGCCGTGGGCGCCACGCGCATCAGCGCCTCCGGTTCGCCGATCACCCCTTCCGTCACGAGGTCCACCGCGATGCGCACGGCCGCCCCGCCGGTGCGCTTGCCGGTCCGCGTCTGCAGCAGGTACAGGCGGCCCCGCTCGACGGTGAATTCGATGTCCTGCATGTCGCGGTAGTGCCGCTCGAGCCGGTCCTTGGTCGCGACCAGCTCCTGGTAGGCGTCGCCCAGGCGCACCGCCATCCTCGCGATGGGCTCCGGCGTGCGGATGCCCGAAACCACGTCTTCGCCCTGGGCATTGACGAGGAACTCGCCGAACAGCTCACGGGCCCCGGTGGACGGGTTCCGGGTGAACGCGACGCCCGTGCCGGAGTCCTCGCCGCAGTTGCCGAACACCATCGCGACGACGCTGACGGCGGTGCCGAGCGTCTCGGGGATGCCGTGGAGCAGGCGGTAGGAGACGGCCCGCTCGCCGAGCCAGCTGCGCCACACTGCCTCGATGGCGCCCCACAGCTGCGCCGCGGGGTCCTCGGGGAACGCTTCGCCCGTGAGGTCGCGGATGGCGGCCTTGAACTCGCCGACCAATGCCTGGAGATCGGCGGCAGGCAGGTCGATGTCGCGGGTGACGCCGCACGCCTGCTTCCGCTGCTCGAGCAGCTTCTCGAACGGGCTGCGCGGCCCCTTGAGGCCGAGAACGATGTCGCCGTACATGCCGACGAACCGGCGATACGCGTCATACGCGAAGGCCGGGTTGCCGGTCTCCTTCGCGAGCGCGTCCGCGGCCGCGTCGGTCAGGCCCAGGTTGAGGATCGTGTCCATCATGCCGGGCATGGACACGGCCGCGCCCGAGCGAACCGACACCAGGAGCGGGCGGGTGGTCGAGCCGAACCTGCGCCCGGTCAATTCCTCGACCCGGGCGAGGTGGTGCGCGACCTCCTCCTGGAGCTGCGGCGGGTAGCTATGCGACGTGATGTACGCGATGCACAGCTCGGCGGAGATCGTGAAGCCGGGCGGCACTGGGACGCCCAGGTTGGTCATCTCCGCGAGGCCGGCACCCTTGCCGCCCAGCACGCTCTTCATCTCGGCGTTGCCGTCGGCCTGGCCGGCGCCGAAGAAATAGACGAGGCGGGACATCAGGAGCGAGGGGTGAGGAGCGAGGGGCAAGTCACGTGCTGGCCGCCTCAGCGACGAAGCCGGAGGTCGTGGCCTCCGGCGGAATGTCGGTCGGGTATTGGCCGGAGAAGCAGGCGTGGCAGAAGCGGCCGGGGTCGCCGGTGCTGGCGTGCAGCATGCCGTCGAGCGAGAGGTACCCGAGCGAGTCGACGCTCAGGAACCGGCGGATCTCCTCCACCGAGTGGCTGGAGGCGATGAGCTCTTCGCGGGTCGGCGTGTCGATGCCGTAGTAGCAGGGGGCCGTGGTGGGCGGCGACGCGACGCGGAAATGCACGGCCCGCGCGCCGGCCTCGCGGATCATCCGCACCAGGCCGCGGCTGGTGGTGCCGCGGACGATCGAGTCGTCCACCACGACCACCGACTGGCCGGCGATGATCTCGCGCACCGCGTTGTACTTGATCTTGACCTTGGCATCGCGGCCGGCCTGGACCGGGTGGATGAAGGTCCGGCCTACGTAGTGGTTGCGGATCAACCCGTGCTCGAGCGGGATGCCCGCCTCCCGTGCGTAGCCGAGCGCGGCGGCGTTCGACGAGTCGGGGACCGAGAATACGCAGTCGGCGCCGCTCACGGGGTGCTCCCGCGCGAGCTGCCGTCCCAGCTCGAGCCGGTACTGGTGCACGCTCTCGCCGAACACGACGCTGTCGGGACGCGAGAAGTAGACCAGCTCGAACACGCAGCGGCGGCTCTCGCGGCTCGGCAGGGGCTCCAGGTCCTCGACCTTCCCGCGGTCGATGCGCACGAAGCTGCCCGGCTCCAGCGCGCAGACCTGTTTGGCGCCCACGATGTCGAGCGCGCAGCTCTCCGAGGCCACCACGATGGCGTCGTCCACCCGGCCCAGCACCAGCGGCCGGAAGCCGCGTGGGTCCACCACGGCGTACAGCACGCGGCCGACGGTGAGGAGCAGGGAATAGGCGCCTTCGGCCCGGAGGACGGCCTCGCGGATCTGGTCCTCGGGGGTCTCCTGCCGCGACCGGGCGATCAGGTGGATGAACGCCTCGGTGTCGGCGGTGGACTGGAGCAGGCTACCGTCGGCGATGAGCGCGCGGCGCAGCGCGACGGCGTTAGTGAGGTTGCCGTTGTGCGCGATGGCGAGGGTCCCCTCGCGGTACCGGACGAGGAAGGGCTGCGTGTTGACCTCGGCGCTGCCGCCCGCGGTGCTGTAGCGGGTGTGGCCGACGGCGGTGGTGCCCTCGAGCGAGCGGACGACGTCTTCGTTGAACACGTCGCTCACGAGGCCGCTGCCCTTGTGCACGCGCGCCACACCCTGGTCGTCCACCGCCACGATGCCCGCGGCTTCCTGGCCGCGGTGCTGCAGCGCGTAGAGGCCCAGGTAGGCCAGGCGGGCAGCCTCGGGATGGTTCGCGACGCCGAAGATGCCGCACATGGCTCAGTCTCCCGCGGCGGCGCCGGTGGCGGCCGCCTCGAGGCGGTGCGGAATCGCGGATTCGTAGACCTGGTACAGCGCGCGGATCGGGCGCTCGACGACGCGGCTCCCCGCCAACACGAACCGCGCCGTGCCGCCGGGCGCGCCGACCGCGCCGACCCGCACCGCCGGCACGCCGTGCTTCGCGGCGAACGCCAGGAGCCGCGCGACGTGCTCGGGCGCGGCCGACACGACGGCGCGCGCGGTGTCTTCGCCGAACAGCAGAGCCGGGGCGGGAAGCTCCGGGCCGAGGGCCGACAGGTCGGCGGTGAACCCGACCGGCTCGCCGCCGGCGAATGCGGATTCGACGAGCGCGACCGCCAGGCCGCCGTCCGACACGTCGTGCGCCGAGGCGAGCAGCCGCTGCCCGGCCAGCTCGACCAGGAGGTCCACCAGCGCGCGCTCGGCGCGCAGATCCACCCTCGGCGGCGCGCCGAACGTGTCGCCCGTCACGAGCGAGAGGTACTGCGAGCCGCCCAGCTCGCCCCGCGTCGCGCCGAGGACGACGATCGCGTCACCGGCGCCGCGGAAGGCGGCCGGCACGCGCGTCGTAACGTCGGCGAGCACCCCGACCATGCCGATCATCGGCGTCGGCAGGACCGCGCCCTGCGGGCTCTCATTGTAGAAGGAGACGTTGCCGCCCGTGATCGGCGTTCCGAGCGCGACGCAGGCCTCCCCCATGCCGCGGCACGCTTCGCGGAACTGGAAGAAGACGTCGGGCTTCTCGGGGTTGCCGAAGTTCAGGCAATTGGTGACCCCCAGCGGGCGCGCGCCCGTGACGGCGATGTTGCGCGCCGCCTCGGCGACGGCCGCCTTGCCACCCTCGTAGGGGTCGAGCCACACCCAGCGCGCGGGGCAGCCGCTCGTCACCGCGACGCCGTAGTCCGTGTCGCGCACGCGGATCACGGCGGCATCGCCGCCTGGGCCGAGCACGGTGGCGGCCTGGACCGTGTGGTCGTACTGCTCGTACACCCAGCGCTTGCTCGCGATCGTGGGCCGGTCGAGCAGGCGCTCGAGCGTCCCGCCCGGGTCGCCGGCAGGCAACGGGGGGACGGGGCGGCTACGCCGCGCCCGGGCCTCGTCGCTTTCCCGGGCCTCCGGGCGGTGGATCGGCACGCCCTCGACCAGCGGCCGGCCGGGGATCTCGGCCACGACCTCGTCGCCCCACGTCACGCGATACATCCCGTCGTCGGTGACGCGGCCGATCACGGCGGCGTCGAGCTCCCAGCGCTCGGCGATCGCCATCACCTCGCGCTCCTTGCCCTGCTTCGCGACCACGAGCATCCGCTCCTGGGATTCCGAGAGGAGCACCTCGTAGGGCGTCATGCCCGGCTCGCGCATCGGCACGCGCTTCGCGTCGATCTCGACGCCCACGCCGCCTCGCGCGGCCATCTCGGCGGAGCTGCTGGTGAGGCCGGCGGCGCCCATGTCCTGGATCGCGACGATGTGGCCCGAGCGAATCAGCTCCAGCGAGGCCTCGATCAGCAGCTTTTCGGTGAAGGGATCGCCCACCTGGACCTGCGGGCGCCTGGCCTCGCTCGCGCGCGACAGCTCCTCGGACGCGAACGCCGCGCCGTGGATGCCGTCGCGCCCGGTCCTGGCGCCGATGTAGACCAGCGGGTTGCCGGGGCCGGCCGCGGCAGCGCGGATCAGCTCCTCTTCGCGCAGCAGCCCCACGCACATCGCGTTGACGAGCGGGTTCCCCTCGTACGCGGGCTCGAACGCGACGTCGCCCGCCACGGTGGGCACGCCGACACAATTGCCGTAATCGCCGATGCCCTTGACGACGCCGCCGAACAGGTAGCGCTGGCGCGGGGTGTCGAGCGAGCCGAACCGCAGCGAGTCGAGCAGCGCGATCGGCCGCGCGCCCATGGTGAAGATGTCGCGCAGGATGCCGCCCACGCCGGTGGCGGCACCCTGGTAGGGCTCGACCGCGGAGGGGTGGTTGTGCGACTCCATCTTGAACGCGACGGCCCAGCCGCCGCCGAGACGCACCACGCCGGCGTTCTCGCCCGGTCCCTGCAGGACCTGCGGTCCGCGGGTCGGGAGGGTCTGCAGGACGGGCTTGGAGTGCTTGTAGGAGCAGTGCTCGCTCCACAACGCGGAGAAGATCCCCAACTCGCAGAGCGTCGGCTCCCGACCCACGATCTCCTGGATACGCCCGTACTCCGCCCCGGTGAGACCGTGCTCACGCACGAGCTCGGGCGTGATCCTCACTTCTTCTTCCCGCCCCCCATGCCCTTGAACAGATCGCCGAAGAAGCCCTGTACGGCTCCCGGCGCGTGGTCGAGCAGGCCCTCCGCCTCACCCGCGTCGAACCAGATGCCCTTGCAGTCGACGCAGCGGTCGATCTGGACGCGGTGGTACTGCTCTTCCTTGAGGTCGCCGCCGCACTTGGGGCATTTCAGGTAGTGGATGGCGCGACGCTCGTCCTTGTCGCGGGCGGCCTTCTGCCTGGAGGCTTCCTCGCGACGCCGCGCCAGGCGCTCCTGCTCCTGCTTGTGGAAGTACTCTTCCTCGTTCTGGCTGGTCTTGATGTCTGCCATTCGCGCTCCGTTTAGGGCGTGACGCGCACGCCGGTGACGGTTCCGGTCTGGCCCGCTGCGGCGGGGGGGGGCTGGGTGCGCGGCGGCGTGAATTCCGGCGCGCGCTCGGGAGGCGAGCTGCTCTGGCCCAGGTACGTCCGGCCGGGCATCCGCACGATCGCGTCCACGACCTGGCCGCTTTGCAGCAGCACCAGATCGTGGAAGCGGTAGGTCTGCTCCATGCCGCTTTCGTAGAACAGGTAGGTCCAGTCGTTGATGCGCCGGACCGCCAGCGGCTCACCCCAGCGGGCGCGTACGTCGGCTTCGGTCATCCCGGGCCGCACCGCCCGGTCGTCCTGCGCTGCCGCGGGCGCGGCGGCGAGCGCCAGGCCCAGCGTGGCGGTCACGAGGATCCTCAGCATCGGTGTCGCTCCCTTCAGGAGACGGCCGCGAGGGCGGCGAACGCGAACATCGGCGCGCCGTCGGCCGAGCCGACCAGCGCGTCGACGGCGGCTTCGGGGTGCGGCATCAGCCCCACGACGTTGCGACCTTCGTTCGCGATGCCCGCGATGTCGCGCATCGCACCGTTGGGAGTGGCCCCCACGTACCGGAACACGATCCGGCCCTCGCGCTCCAGGCGCTCCAGGGTGGCCTCGTCCGCCACGTAGCGCCCGTCGCCGTGCGCCACGGGGAGCCGCAGCACCCGCCCCGCGGCGTACCCGGCGGTGAACGGGGTGGCCGTCGACTCGACGCGGACCGTCACGAACTTGGCCACGAACCTGAGGTGCGCGTTCCTGACCAGCGCCCCGGGCAGCAGCTGCGCCTCGCACAGGATCTGGAACCCGTTGCAGATGCCGAGCACCGGCAGGCCGGCCTCGGCGTGGCGGTGGACGGCGCCCATCACGGGCGAGAACCGCGCGATCGCGCCCGGTCGAAGGTAGTCCCCGTACGAGAAGCCGCCGGGCAGGAGCACCACATCGGCGCCCTCGAGGTCGGCGGAACGGTGCCACACCAGCGTAGCCTCGTGCCCCGCGCCGCGGGCGGCGTGGTACGCCTCGAGGTCGCGGTTGGAGCCCGGGAACCGGACGACGGCGACCTTCATGGGGCCGGCTCCACGGCGTCGATGGTGTAGTCCTCGGTCACGGGGTTGGCCACGAGCCGATCGCACATCTGGCGCAGCCGCTCCCGCACCTGTTGCTCGGTATCGGCTTCGAGCCGGACTTCGATCGTCCGGCCGACCCGCACGCCGGCGACACCGTGGAAGCCCAGGGCCGTGAGCGCGTGCTCGACCGCGTGCCCCTGCGGATCGAGCAGGCCGGTGCGCGGCATGACGCGGACCCGTCCGACGAAGCGCGTCACGGGGCGCCGCCCTTCCGGCGCCGCCGGCCGAGCCGGAACGGCAGCAGGTGGCGGGGGCTCACCAGGTCCTCCACGGGACGCGAGGCGTCCTCGTCGTCGTCGCGCAGGGGGTCGCGCTCGGGGAGGCGCTCCAGGAACCCGAACAGCGCCGCCCGCACCAGGCCGTAGACGATGTAGGCGAGCCCGAACGGGAAGAAGAAGTACGCCGGGATGTACAGCGCCCCGGCCAGCACGCCGACCGTGAAGGCGGTCCCGAACAGCCCGCGCGCGCTCGTGAGACCCATCCGCGGCCAGACGGCGTACGGCACGTGGCTCACCATCAGCAGCGAGCACGCGACCATGAGCACCGCGAGCGCGAGCGGCCACGGGGCGAAACCCGCGAGGTGCTGCTGGAAGAGGGCCGTCTGGCTGAACGGCCAGTACGTGGCCAGCGTCATGCCCGCAGCCGGGGAGGGCAGCCCGAAGAAGTGCGACTTGGCGGCGCCGGCCTGCTCGACGTTGAACCGGGCCAGCCGCAATACGGCGGCCAGAACGTAGAGAAAGCTCAGCAGCCACCCCCACTCGCCGGCCTGGTAGGTGTGGAAGAAGACCAGCAGGCCGGGCGCGACGCCGAAGCTGATCGCGTCCACCAGCGAGTCCATCTCGGCGCCGAACTGCGTGCCGGTGCGGCTCATCCGCGCGATGCGACCGTCGAGGACGTCCAGCACGCCGGCGACCACGATGAAGTAGGCGGCGTGCGAGAAGTTGCCGCGCGACGCCGCGACGATCGCCCACAGGCCGAAGAACAGGTTGCCGGAGGTGAACGCGCCCGGCAGGATCACGATCGCGCGACGCATGCCTTCGCGCTGGCGCGGGGCCGTCACGCGGGCAACTCCGCGATCACCGTGCGCCCGGCGTGTACCGTCTGGTTCAGCTCGACCTTCACGGCGGCTGCGGGGCCCAGGAACACGTCCACCCGCGAGCCGAACCGGATCATGCCGAGCCGTGCGCCCTGCTCGGCGCGCTGGCCCGGCTCACCGTCGGTCACGATCCGCCGGGCGATGAGCCCCGCGATCTGTCGTACCAGGACCGGGCCCCGGGCCGCGCGGATGCCGATCGAGGCCTGCTCGTTCACGAGCGAAGCCTTCTCGGTGCTGGCCGCCAGGAACTCCCCCGGGTTGTAGTGCACGATCTCGATCTCGCCCGATACCGGATACCGGTTCACGTGAACGTTGAATACGTTCATGAATATCGAGATGCGCGTCGCCTTCTGGTGAAGATACACAGGCTCGTCCACCTGGGCGATGGAGCAGATGCGCCCGTCGGCCGGGGCGATGACGAGGCCGTCGCCGCGCGGCCCTTCGCGCTCGGGATCGCGGAAGAACACGAACAGCCACATCACGACCAGCGCGAACAGCGCCGGCAGGACGGCCGTCCAGCCACCCCAGGCCCACCACACCACGAGCAGCGCCGCCTCGAGGCCGACCCCGATCCTGATGAACTGCCAGCCTTCGGGCGCGACGCGCATCAGCGCACCTCCAGCGGCCGGCCGGTGAGCCGCCCGTAGATCTCTCGGTAGCGCTCCGTAGTGGCGCGGACGACCTGATCCGGGAGGGGCGGCGGCGGGGCCTCGCCGTTCCACCCGCCCGCCTGTTTCACGCCGTCGAGGTAGTCGCGCACCGGTTGTTTGTCGAAGCTGGGCTGCGACCCGCCGGGGGCGTAGCGGTCGGCGGGCCAGAAGCGCGAGCTGTCGGGGGTGAGGGCCTCGTCGATCAGCACCAGCCGGCGGGCGGCGTCGATCCCGAACTCGAACTTGGTGTCGGCGATGAGGATGCCGCGGCTCGCGGCGTGGGCCTGCGCCTCGAGGTAGAGCGCCAGCGAGCGTTCCTGGAGCTGCCGTGCGAGGTCCGGGCCCAGCGCCCGCTCGAGGCGCGCGAAGGTCACGTTCTCGTCGTGACCCACCTCGGCCTTGGTGGCGGGCGAGAAGACCGGCGGCTCGAACCGGTCCGACTCACGCAGGCCGGCGGGCAGCGGCTCCCCGGCCAGCGTGCCGCCCCGCCGGTACTCGTTCCAGGCCGAGCCCGAGAGGTAGCCGCGCACCACGCACTCGAAGGCCACGGGCTCGGTGCGGAGGCACAGCATGGCCCGTCCGGCGAGCTGGTCCCGGCAGGGCGCCAGGGCGGGTGCGGCGGCGATGATCCCGTCGGCGTCGGCGGCCAGACAGTGGTGCGGCTGGGCGGCGCGGAGCGTGCGGAACCAGAAGGCCGAGATCTGCGTGAGCACCGCGCCCTTGTCCGGCACGGGCTCGCGCATCACGACGTCGAACGCGCTGATCCGGTCGCTGGCGACCAGCAGCAGGCGCGCCTCGTCCACGCGGTAGACCTCGCGGACCTTGCCGCGGCGCACCAGGGGCAGGGGCAGCTTGCTCTCGAGGACGGTTGTCATACCCTCACCACGGCGGGCGGCGCCTCGGGCAGGCGCGCCAGCAAGGGGTTCACGACGTCGCGCAGGAACTCGTCCACCTGCTCCGGCGCGCGCCCGACGAAGTGCGATGGATCGAGGTCCCGCGCTACCTGGGCGATCGCGGTGCCCCGGAAGGCCGGGTCGGCCGCGAGGCGCTGGAGGAGGTCATTGGCGGCGCCCTCCTCGGCCACGGCGCGGGCCACCTCGAGGCTATGGCGGCGAATCACCTCGTGCAGGGCCTGGCGGTCGCCGCCGGCCGCCACGCCGAGCATCAGGCAGCGCTCGGTGGCCATGAACGGCAGCTCCTTCGCCACGTTGCGGCGCACCACGTTCTCGCGGACCTCGAGCCGGGCCGCGACGTCGGCCGCCAGGATCAGGATCGCGTCCACCGCGAGGAACGCCTCGGGCAGGACCAGCCGGCGGTTCGCGCTGTCGTCCAGCGTGCGCTCGAACCACTGCTGGGCGGCGGTCTCGCTGGTGTTGTCGGGCAGGTGCATCACGTAGCGGGCCAGGCCCGTGATCCGCTCCGCGCGCATCGGGTTGCGCTTGTACGCCATCGCCGAGGAGCCGATCTGCTCGCTGCCGAACGGCTCGAGCACCTCACCCAGGTGCTGCAGGATCCGCAGGTCCGCGGCCATCTTCGCCGCCGATTGCGCGACGCCCGCCAGCGCCTGCAGGATCTGCGCGTCGGTTTTCCGCGGATAGGTCTGCCCGCTCACCGGTACCACCCGGTCGAAGCCCATCTTCTGCGCGACCAGCCGGTCGAGGCGGCGCACCTTCTCGTGGTCCCGATCGAGCAGATCGAGAAAGCTCGCCTGGGTGCCCGTCGTCCCCTTGCAGCCCAGGAACTGGAGCGCGACGAGGCGGTAGCGCAGCTCGTCGGTGTCGGCGGCGAAGTCCTGCGTCCAGAGCGTCGCGCGCTTGCCCACGGTGGTGAGCTGCGCCGGCTGCAGGTGAGTGTAGGCGAGGGTGGGCACCGCGCGGTAGCGATGCGCGAAGGCGGCCAGGGCGCGAACCACCGCGCCCAGCCGTGCCTGCACCAGCAGCAGCGCTTCGCGCAACACGATGAGGTCGGCGTTGTCGGTCACGTATGCGCTGGTGGCCCCGAGATGGATCCAGGCCCGCGCCGCGGGCGCCGCCTCCCCGTAGGTGTGGACGTGCGCCATCACGTCGTGCCGGAACCGCGCCTCGTACTCGGCGGCTCGCTCGAAGTCGACCGTGTCGACGGCCGCACGCATCTGGGCGAGCGCCTGGTCGGGAATCGCAACGCCCACCTCGCGCTCGGCCTCGGCCAGGGCGATCCACAACCGCCGCCACAGGCCGACGCGGCGCTGCTGCCCGAACAGCGCCTGCATTTCCGGGGACGCGTAGCGCGTCTCGAGCGGCGAGACGTAGCGGTCGTACCGGCTCACGAGCCGGCCCACACGTCGGCGTACATCACCCGGAAGCCCCGCTGGAAGAACAGCCGCACCTGGCCCTTGCCGCCGAAGTAGCCGATCACCTGTGCCACCTGCTCGGCGTTGGTGACGACCACGGTGTTGATCTGCAGGATCACGTCGCCGGGCTGGATGCCGAGGCGGCGGGCGGTCTCCGGGCCCACGGTCACGACCAGGGCGCCCTGGCTCGTGCCCAGGCGTCGCTCGGCGCGGATCGCCGGCGTGACGGTGATGAGGGTCACGTCGCGCAGGCTGACGCGCGCCGCCGTCTCGGAAGGCAGGTCCGCGGCGCGGATCACCAGGGTCTGCGCGCCGCCGACGCGCCGCACGCTCACGGCGAGCGTGTCGCCGGGCCTGAGGTCGAGCAACGCCCGCTCCCACCGCAGGAAGTTCCGCACCACCTGGCCGTCGAGCTGGTCGATCACGTCGCCGGGCTGGAGCCCCGCCTCCGCCCCCGGTCCCCCCGGCGCGAGCCGCACAACCGTGACGCCGGGCTGATTGCGCCACCCGCCGCTCGTCGGCCGCGGCTCGCTCACTTCCACGCCCACCCAGCCGCGCCGCACCCGGCCGGCGGTGGCCAGGTCGGTCGCGACCCGCATCGCGCGCTCGATCGGGATCGCGAACCCGAGTCCCACGTTGCCGCCCGACTGGGTCAGGATCGAGGCGTTCACGCCGACCACCTCGCCATCCGCGTTGACCAGCGGCCCGCCGGAGTTGCCGGGGTTGATCGCGGCGTCGGTCTGGATCATGTCCACGTACAGGCCGCTCTGCCCCTCGCTGGGCAGGATGTCGCGGCCCAGGGCGCTCACCACACCCGCCGTGACGGTGGGCTCGCTGTTGCCGATGACGTACCCGTACGGGTTCCCGATCGCGATGACCCAGTCGCCGATCCCGAGGCTGCGGCTGGTGCCGATCGGCGCCACCGGCAGCCCGATGGTGTCCACTTTCACGACCGCGATGTCGGTCGCGCCGTCCTCGCCCAACAGGCGGGCGGGGAACTCCCGCCCGTCGCGCAGCGTGACGATGATCTGCTCGGCGCCCGCGACGACGTGCTGGTTGGTGATGATGAGCCCGGCGGCGCTCACGATGAAGCCGGTGCCCAGGCCCTCGACCCGCTGCTCGTAGCCGCGCGGAATGAGGTACTGCTCCCACACGGTGCGTGGCGTGGCCCGCTGGCGCCGGATGACGTTGACGCTGACCACGGACGGCGCGACTCGCGCCGCCGCCTGGCCGATCACCGAGCGGCGCTGATTCCCGATGGGGTCGGGGCGCTGGGCGGCCGCGGGGGACGCGAGCGCCACAGCGAGGGCCGCACGGCCGCACAGCCGCACAGCCGCGCGAGCCGGCGTGTCGCCGCCGCGGGCCGTGCGCGGCGCGGCCGCCGCGTGATTCCCGTGCGGCTGTGGGCCCGTGCGGCCGTGACCGCTGCGCTTCATGCGTACCACTCCCTCGGGTACCGCACGGTCACGAGGAACAACCCCTGCGGCGGTGCCGGCGGCGAAGCCGCCCGGTTGTCGGCGCTCGCGAGCAGCGCCGCGAGATCGGCCAGCGGCCGGCGGCCGCGCGCGATCTCGACCATGGTGCCGACGCAAAACCGTACCATGCGGTGGAGAAAGCGGTCGGCGGTGATCCAGAACTCCAGCCCCGCGCCGTCGTCGCGCAGCTGCCAGCGCGCCTCATGCACGTGGCATCGGTAGTGGGACTTCGGCTGGCCGGCGGCCGAAAGCCCGCGGAAGTCGTGGACCCCCTCGAGCAACGGCGCGGCGCGCTCCAGCAGCGCGACATCGAGTGCCGACAGGGCCCACTCGAAGCGCCGCCGGAACGGCGAACGCGCCAAGGGCTCGAAGCCGATGCGGTAGCAGTAGGTTCGCTCCGTCGCGTGCTTTCTCGGGTTGAACCCCGGGTTCATCCGGCATGCTGAAGCGACCCACAGGTCGGGAGGGAGCAGCGCGTTCAGCGCCCGCACGAGCTTGGGCGGCGTCCAGCGCTCAGGCACCGGCCCGCTGGCCGCCTGTCCGACGGCGTGCACGCCCGCATCCGTCCGGCCCGACCCGACGAGAGACACGCGGCAGCCCGCCAGCCGTTCCAGCGCCGTCTCGAGGTCGGCCTGCACCGTGCGCGCGGAGCGTTGTCGTTGCCATCCCGCGAACCCCCCGCCATCGTAGTGCAGCAGGAGGAGCATCGGCCGCGCCGCCGTCACGCGCGAAACGTAGCCGCCGCCGAGGGCCTTTTCAAGCGCTTAAGTCGTTGCCGCGATTGACAAAGCGCGCTTCGCGCCGGTATCGTGCGCCGACCCTCGCCATGCCCGCGACCGACCCGGTCTCACTCGCCATCCAGGCGCTCGCCGAACGCAAGGACCTCAGCGTCGAGCAGACGGAAGGCGCCTTCGCCCTGGTGATGGCCGGAGAGGCGTCGCCGGTGCAGATGGCGGCGCTGCTCGCGGCCCTGCGGACCAAGGGCGAGACGGCGGCCGAAGTGGCGGGGGCAGTACGCGCGCTGCGCGACGCGATGGTCCCGGTCGAGACGCCGGGCCACGGCCCGCTGGTGGATACGTGCGGGACCGGCGGCGGGCGCGTGACCACGTTCAACATTTCGACGGCGGCCGCGATCGTCGCGACCGGCGCCGGGCTCCGGGTCGCGAAGCACGGCAACCGTTCGTTCACGTCGCAATCGGGCAGCGCCGACGTGCTCGAGGCGCTCGGCCTGACTATTCCCCCGAACGCCCAACGCGCCGCGGCGCTGCTCGCTTCGGCCCGGATGACGTTCCTGTTCGCCCCCCTGTTCCACCCGGCGATGAAGCACGTCGGTCCGGTGCGCCGCGAGCTGGGTATCACCACGATCATGAACCTGCTCGGCCCCCTGGCCAATCCGGCCGGGGTGCGGCGTCAGGTGATCGGCGTCGCCGATGCGGGGCGGGCGCCCCTCATGGCCGAGGCGCTGGCCGACCTCGGCACCGAACACGCGCTGGTGGTTCACGCCCGGGTCGGCATGGACGAGATCGCCCCCGAGGGCCAAACGGACGTGTGGGAGGTGCGGGACCGCGCGGTGCGCGCCTGGGTGCTGGATCCCGCGGTCTTCGGCCTGCCCACGGGCTCGAGCCGCGAGCTCGCCGGCGGATCGCCGGAGGACAATGCCAACCGGGTCCGCGCGATCGTCCAGGGGCGCGACGGCTCGGTGCGGCGCACCGCGGTCGTGCTGAACGCCGCGGCGGCGCTCATCGTGGCGGGAATGGTCGCGGACTGGAAGGACGCCGTGGTGGCCGCGCAGGATGCGATTGGATCGGGAAAGGCGGGTGAGGTGTTGGACAAGCTCGTCACGGAGTCTCGTGCCGCTGCGGACGGCTGACGGCGCTCCGCTGCCGTCAATACCGTCGAATCACTCCGACGACCACGCCCTGGATTTGCACATCCTCCGGCCTGACGTAGATCGGCGCCACGGTGGCGTTGGCGGGCTGGAGGCGAACCCTCCCGTCCCGTTCGCGGTAGAACTTCTTCACGGTGGCGTGCGTGCCGTCCACGAGCGCCACCACGGTTTCGCCGTTACGGGCCGTCTGGCGCGCGTGTACCACCACCAGGTCGCCGTCGCGGATGTGCTCGTCGATCATCGACTCGCCCCGCACCCTGAGGACGTAGCTTTCGCCGGTGGGCGGCAGCAACGACTCCGGGACGGCCAGGGTCTCCTCGTCAGCGACGGCCTCGATGGGCTGACCCGCGGCGACCGCGCCCAGGAGTGGCAGCTCGGCGACGCCGGGCCGCCGAGCGGTGGTCAGGACCTCGATGCCGCGGCTCTCGTTATAGGAGCGGCGGATGACGCCCTTGCGTTCCAGGTTGGTGAGGTGCTCGTGGACAGTGGCCAGCGACCCGTACCCCATCGTGTCGGCGATCTCCTCGAACGACGGAGCGTACCCGTGGTCGCTGATGTAGCGCGTGAGGTAGTCCAGGATCTCGCGCTGCCGCTTGGTCAGGGGCATCGTGTACGCCTCGGTTGCGGGAATGGCGCAGGCCACCGAAGATTTGCCGAAATGACGGTAACCGAATGAAAGCCGAAGCGCAAGGCAGCGTGTTGGCGCGGATCCTCGCCGCCACCGCTGCCGACCTCGCCGGACGGGCGCACGAGCGCCCCGAGTGGGAGCGGCGGGCGGCGCGCGCGCCGGCGGCCCCTTCCTTTGGGGGGGCGCTTGCCACCGGTCCCGTGGCGGTGATTGCCGAGGTCAAACGGCGCTCGCCGTCGGCGGGCGCGATCCGGGCCGCGGCCGACGCGGTGGCGTTGGCGCGGGGCTTCGCCGAAGCCGGCGCCGCGGCGATCTCGGTGCTGACCGAGCAGGCGCACTTCGGCGGCTCGCTCGAGGACCTGTCGCGGGTGGCGCGCGAGGTCGGCCTGCCGGTGCTGCGGAAGGATTTTGTCGTAGCTCCGCTGCAGCTCTACGAAGCGCGGGCCGCCGGTGCGGCGGCGGTGCTGCTGATCGCGCGGGTGCTTCCGGAGCCGCGGCTCGCCGAGCTCTCGGCGCTGGCCCAGCAGCTGGGGCTCGCGACCCTGGTCGAAGTGCATGACAGGTGGGAGCTGGAGCGCGCGGCTGAAGTCCGGCCCACGGCGATCGGCGTGAACGCGCGGGATCTGGAAACGCTCGGGCTGGATCTCTCGCTGGCGCCGGCGCTGCTGCCGCGCGTGCCTCCCGGCGTGATCGCGGTGGCCGAGAGCGGTCTCAGGAACCGCGCCGACGTCGAGCGGGTCGCGGCCTGTGGCGCGGACGCGGTGCTGGTCGGGACGGCCGTGGCCGGTGCGGGCGATCCCGGCGCGGCGGTAACCGCGCTGGTCGGCGTGCCGCGCCCGGGTCGGGCGGCGGCGTGACGACGGCGCTGCCGCACCGGTTCGGCGCTTACGGCGGTCGGTTCGTACCCGAGACGCTGATCGCCGCGCTCGAGGAGTTGGCGGCGGCCTACGAGGGGGCGCGCGGCGACCCGCGCTTCGAGGCGGAGTTCGAGGCGTTGCGGCGCGACTGGGTCGGCCGGCCGACCCCGCTGTCGGACGCGCCGCGGCTGTCGGAGGCCGTCGGCGCCCGGGTGCTCCTCAAGCGCGAGGATCTCAATCACACCGGCTCGCACAAGATCAACAACGCGCTCGGCCAGGTGCTGCTGGCGCGCCGGATGGGCAAGCGCCGCATCATCGCGGAGACGGGCGCGGGCCAGCACGGCGTGGCGACCGCGACCGTCTGCGCGCGGTTCGCGCTCGCCTGCGTCGTGTACATGGGCGAGGAGGACACCCGGCGCCAGGCCTTGAACGTGTTTCGCATGCGCCTGCTCGGCGCCGAGGTCGTCCCGGTGCGTTCGGGCACGCGGACACTCAAGGACGCCACGAACGAGGCCATCCGCGACTGGGTGACAAACGCCCCGACGACGCACTATGTTATCGGTTCCGTGGTCGGCCCCGACCCGTATCCGCGCCTCGTGCGGGACTTCCAGGCGATCATCGGTCGCGAGACGCGACGGCAATGCGAGGAACGCGTCGGCCGCCTTCCGGACGCGGTGGTCGCGTGCGTGGGCGGGGGCTCCAACGCGATGGGCATGTTCCACGCCTTCGTGGACGACCCGGCCGTCGAATTGGTCGGCGTCGAAGCGGCGGGCGAGGGGTTGGACAGCGGCCGCACGGCGGCGAGCCTGCTCCGCGGGCGGCCGGGGGTGCTCCACGGCAGCTACAGCTATCTGTTGCAGGACGCGGACGGCCAGGTGGCGGCCGCGCACTCGGTGTCGGCGGGGCTCGACTACCCGGGTGTCGGTCCGGAGCACGCGGCCCTCAAGGACGCCGGGCGGGCCCGCTACGAGGCGGTGACCGACGCCGAGGCGCTCGCGGCGTTCCGCCGACTCGCGCAGCTCGAAGGCATCATCCCGGCGCTGGAGCCGGCGCACGCGGTGGCGTGGCTGCTGCGGGAGGGGGGGGCGTCGGCGGGAAGCTGGGCGCGGGGCAAGACGATCGTCCTCAACCTGAGTGGGCGCGGCGACAAGGACGTGGCGGCGGTGGCGCAGCGCGACGGCGAGACGTGACGGACGCGGCCCAGGACCTGGCGCTTCCGCCGCAGCACGTCGAGGAGCTGTTGCAGTTCCTCGCGAAGGGCCAGCGCGCCCATCAGTTGTACCTGCCGAACAACCCGATCTACCAGCAGGCGATGGAGAAGGTCCGCGACGCCTTTCGCCGGGTGTGGGAGGCCACTGAGGATCTCGTGCTCGAGGTCACCGAGGCCGAGATGCGGTGGGAAGGCAACGTGGTCTACACCCAGACCAGCCGCAGCGAGTCGCTGGCGTGGGTCCTGTTCAAGGACGGCGTGCGGTCCCTCACGTTCCTGCCGGGGGTGGAGGCCGAAGAGCTGGTGGGATTCCTCGACGTGATTCACCGGGCGCGCACGCTGCAGGCCGAAGACAACGACGACCTGCTCACGCTGCTCTGGGAGAAGGACTTCCAGCGGCTGCACTACCAGATCCAGGACCTGAGCGGCGACGCGGGGGTCGCGCCGTTGCCGGCGGCCGACCAGGTGAGCGCGGCCGCGACCAGTCCGGTGCAGGTCCGGCAGGCCATCGAGGAGGAAGCGCCGCCGCAGCCGGCCGGCATCGTCAAGGCCGAGGACTTCGACACGACGCTGTACTTCCTCGATGAGAAGGAAATCGAGTACCTCCGCACGGCGGTGAGCGAGGAGTACGCGCAGGATCTGCGGCGCAACGTGCTGGGCGTGTTGTTCGACATCCTCGAGCTGCAGCCGTACCCGACGGTGCGTGCCGAGCTGATCACCATTCTCGAGAGCTTCCTGCCCTACCTGCTGGGTGCCGCCGACTTCGGCGCGGTGGCCTACGTGCTGCGCGAGTCGAAGGCCGTGCTCGAGCGGGCGCGCGAAGTGCTGCCCGAGCACCGCCAGGCGCTGGAGAAGCTGCCGGCACGGCTCTCGGACGAGCAGACGCTCGGCCAGCTGCTGCAGGCGCTCGACGAGGCCGGGACCCGCCCGGACCCGAACGAGCTGGCCGATCTGTTCAACGAGCTCAAGGCCGAGGCGCTGCCGACGCTGTTCTCGTGGCTGCCGCGGCTGAACAATGCGCTGGTGCGCGACGTGGTGGAGGGTTCGGTGCAGCGCCTCGCGGCCGCCAACACGGCCACGGTGATCGCGGCGTTGCAGGGGCCGGATCCCAGCGTGGTGCTCGCCGCGGTGCGGGTCGCGGGTCGGCTCCGGTTGCAGCCCACCGTGCAGGCCCTGGGCCAGGCCCTGGGGCACGCCGAGCCCGCGGTGCGCGTGACGGCGGTGCAGGCCCTTGCCGAGATCGCTTCGCCCGCCGCGATCCAGGCGCTCGAGAAGGGGCTGGACGACGCCGACCGCGAGGTGCGGCTGGCGTCGGTGAAGACGATCGCCCAGCACAAGTCGAAGTCGGCGTTGCCGAAGATCGCGGAGGTCGTCCAGGGCCGGTCGGTCCGCGCTCGGGACCTGACGGAGAAGATGTCGTTCTTCGAGGCGTACGGATTGATGGTGGGCGAAGCGGGCATCGAGGTGCTGGACGCGATCCTCAACAGCGGCGGCTTCCTGAAGCGCAAGGAGGATCCGCAGACGCGCGCCTGCGCAGCCATGGCGCTGGGCAAGATCGGAACCCCGACGGCCCAGGAGCGGCTGCGCAAGGCGGCGGACGACAAGGAGCCGCTGGTGAAGAACGCCGTGATGCGGGCGCTGCGCGGCGAGCGGGCCAGCGCGATGTTCAAGGCGGGAGACCTGCCGGCGTGAGCGGGTCCGAGCGGCCCCCGGCCGGCATGGAGTCGTTCGAGACTTCGGACGCGTATCTCCGGGGCGCGGGGCGGGAATTCCTGGTCGCGCTCTACGCGGCGCTCCGCTCGCTCAAGCTGTACCCGCTCGAGAACCCCGTGGTGCAGAAGTCGCTCGACGACATGACCAACACGGCCCAGGCGATCATCGACCGCGAGCAGGAGGTCGAGATGCGTCTGTCCGGCGAGTTCATCTTCGTGAACTCGACCCGCCTGCGCCTCGATCTCGCCAACTACGCGTCGTTCTCGCACGTGCTGCAGGTGGTTCAGGCCGCCGGCGTGGGGGTCCTGCGGGCCGAGACCGGCGTGGACAAGCGGGAGTGGACCGCCTTCCTGTCGCTGCTGATGTCCGCGGCCGCCAGGGAGGCGTCGGTCGACAAGCTGTTCGAGCTGGCGAACCGGATGCGGGACGCGAATATCACGCACCTCGGGGTCGAGCCGCCGATCGAGTCCGACGAGGCGATCGAAGACGAGCACGCGCGCAAGGAGCAGGCCAAGCGCACCTACCAGCGCTCGGTGGCGGTCACCAAAGAGGTCATCAACTCGGTCCGGATGGGGCGCACCGCGAGCGTCAAGAAGGTCAAGCGCGCGGTCCAGGCCATCGTGGACCAGGTGCTCAGCGACGAGACGTCGCTGGTCGGCCTCACGACGCTGCGCGACTACGACGATTACACGTTCGTGCACTCGGTCAACGTCTGCATTTTCGCCGTGTCGCTCGGCCGCAAGATCGGCCTTACCAAGCTCCAGTTGTACGATCTCGGGCTGGCGGCGCTGTTCCACGACATCGGCAAGTCGCGCGTCCCCCTCGAGGTGCTCAACAAGGACGGCAGCCTGAGCGAGGAGGAGTGGCGCATCATGCAGGCGCACCCGTGGCTGGGCGTGCTGACGCTGTTCGGCCTCAGGGGCTACGGCGAGATCCCGTACCGCTCGATGATCGGCGCCTACGAGCACCACCTGAAGATCGACCTCACGGGCTACCCCAAGTCGATCCGGCCGCGGCGCATGTCGATCTTCTCGAAGATCATCGCCGTCGCCGACGGATTCGACGCCGCCACCAGCCGGCGCACCTACCAGACGAACCCGATCGAGCCCGACCAGGTGTTGAAGGAGATGTGGGAGAACCCGCGCCGCGGCTACGAGCCGGTGCTGGTCAAGGCGTTCATCAACCTGATCGGCATCTACCCGGTGGGCACGGTGGTCATTCTCGACTCGTACGAGCTGGCCGTCGTGATCTCGGCGAACGCGGACCTCGATGCGATCCACCGGCCCATGGTGCGGGTGCTTTCGGACGCCTCGGGCCTGCTGATCCACCCGGGCTTCGACGTGAACCTCGCCGAACGGGACGCGGAAGGGCGTTTCGCGCGGTCCATCATCAAGGTGACGAACGCCGAGAAATACGGCGTGCGCGTCGCGGACTACTTTGTCTGAGGCTCCCCCCCTGGCTGCCCGCTGGGCCGAGTTGGCCCGGGCGGGCCGCGCCGCGCTGATCCCGTACGTCACGGCCGGCTACCCCGACCTGGACGCGACGGCCGCGTTCCTCGCGGGCGCGCGCGGGGCGGGCGCCGACATCGTGGAGCTTGGCGTGCCCTGGAGTGACCCGGTGGCCGACGGTCCCGTGATCCAGGCCAGCTCGCACGGCGCGCTGGCCCGCGGCACGACGCTGGCCGGGGTGCTGGAGCTGTTGGGTTCCGCCGCCCCGGGGGCGCCGCCGGTGATCCTGTTCTCCTATCTCAATCCGCTGCTCGCCTTCGGGGCGGGGCGTTTCGCGGCCGCGGCGCGGCGAGCCGGCGCGGCCGGCATCCTGGTCGTGGACCTGCCCGTCGGCGCCGACCCCGCGATCGAAGCCGAGCTCCGGAGCGCCGGCCTGCCCCTGGTGCGCCTCGTGGCCCCGACCACGACGGCCGCGCGCCTCGCGCTGATCGCGGCGGCGAGCGAGGGCTTCGTGTACCTCGTGGCGCGGCTCGGCGTCACCGGCGCGGGTGCCGCGCCCGCCGCCGAGCTCGGCGCGCGGGTCGCGGCGGTGCGCGCGGTGACGCCCCTGCCGGTCGCGGTCGGCTTCGGCATCGGCGCGCCGGAACAGGCGGCCGCCGCGGCCCGCCTCGCCGACGGCGTGGTGGTGGGCTCAGCCCTGGTGGAGCGCCTGGGGCGCCAGGGCGCCGCCGACGCACTCGGCTGGCTCGGCACCCTCCGCGCGGCGATGGACCGCCCCCGGAGGGCGGCGTGAGCGCCGCCCGCGCGTCGCGGCTTCCGCGCGTCGACGTGATCGTGGCGGGCTACCCGACCGTCATCGCGGCGGTCGGGTCGGCCTTGCTCGTGGCCGCGATCGCCACGCGGCCGCCAGGGCTCGGCGCCTGGCCGGTGCTCGTCGCCGGCACGGCGCTGGTGACGATCCTGCGGCGGTTCGTCGTGCCGCTGTCGAAGTACTCCTACCTCTCCTTCACCGCGTTCGTGGGCCTGGCGGGCGGGCTGCTGCTCGGCCCCGTGCCCATCGCGATCGCGCTGTACGCGGGCGCACTCGCCGGCGACTGGGGATGGCTGCGCAAGTCCTGGCGCGCCGCCGTGATCAACGGCGCGCGCGAAGTTCTCGCGCTGATCGCCGCCGCGGGCCTCTACGCCGCCGTGTTGCGCCTGTTCAAGCTGGAAGGCCACGAGCTGGACGTGGAGCTGGTGCCGGCGCTCGCGTTCTTCGCGGTCGGGTACCTCGTCATCGGGCGGCTGCTGTTCTATTTCACGCTGGCGCTGCGCGGCAAGCTGCTGCCCGACGAGCGCTCGCTGATCCTGCGCTACGAGGTGATCGCGTATTTCGCGACCGTGCTGGCGACCATCACGGTGCTGATCGCGGTCGCCACGCTCGAGGCGCGGAGCTGGCCGTTCGTCGCCGCCATGCTCCTGTTCGCCGGCTGGATCGTGAAGCGGCTGCTCGAAGAGGCGATCGCCGCCGAGGAGCGGACCAAGGTCCTGGCGGTGGACGTGGCAGTCACGGCCGACCTCGCCCTCTCCGATACGCTCGAGCGCATCGGCCAGATGGCGAACCGCCTGGTCGAGTGGAGCGACTTCCGCGTGTACCGGCGCGAGGGCGAGGGCGCCGTGCGCATCTACCGCAACGCGGCGGGGCAGATCGGGCGGTCGGAACCGACCGGCGACGTGGAGCTGCTGCGCGGGGAAGTGCTGGCCACCGGCGCGGCGGTGGTGGTGCACGACGCGCGGCACGACGCGCGGGTCAGCCATCCGCGCGACTGGGCCCAGAGCATCCTGATCGTCCCGCTGCGGTTCGGCGAGCAGACCATCGGGACGCTCGAGCTGGAGCACACCAAGCGCAACATCTACGGCGAGAAGGCGCGCTCGCTGGTCCAGACGCTGGCGACGCAGGTCACGGCGGCGATGCACATCGCCTCGCTGCGCGAGCCGCTGCTGGTGACGGTGGGGCAGATCGGGCACGAAGTGGGCGCAGTGGCGGCCGCGGTGGCGGCGCTGCGCCGCTCGGCCTCGGCGAGCGCGGCGCACGCCACGGCCATCGAGCGCACCGCGGTCGAGCAGGAGCGGCAGGTCGAGCTGAACCTGGCGGGGACCGAGGCGATCACGTCGGCGGCGCGGCGGGTGGCCTCCGACGGCCGCGACGCGGCCGAGCGTTCCAGCGAGGCGAGCGACACGGCGACCGGCAACCGGGCCACCATCGGCGGGGCGGTGCAGCGGCTGGTGGAGTTCAAGGGGTTCGTGGCCGACTCCAGCGAGCAGGTGCGCTCGCTGGTGACCGTGACGCGGCGGATCACCGACTTCATCGGGCTGATCCGCGACATCGCCGATCAGACCAACCTGCTGGCGCTCAACGCCGCGATCGAGGCGGCGCGGGCGGGGCGGCACGGACGCGGCTTCGCGGTCGTGGCCGACGAGGTGCGCCGGCTGGCCGACCAGAGTGCGGCGGCGGCGAGCGAGGTGGGGCAGCTGGTGGGCGCCATCCAGAAGCAGATGGGGCAGGTGGCGCTGCTGATGCTGCGCGGCGAGCAGGCGGTGGGCGGGGTGGAGGAGCTGTCGGCCGAGAGCTTCCGGGCGCTCGAGGCGATCGTGCGGGCCACCGCCGAGGCCGAGGGGTTCGCGCGCGGCATCGCGCGCACCGCGGCCGAGCAGGACGACTCGCTGGCCGAGCTGGCGGTGCGGGTGCGCGAAGCGGCGGAGATCTCGCGGCGCACCCGGGCCGCGGCCGTCGAGATGGCGTCGCGCGCCGGCGAACAGGCGCGCGAGATCAGCGAGCTGGAGCGCTCGGCCCGCGAGCTGGAACGGGTCGCGTCCGAGCTGGGCGACGTCGCTCGGCGGTTCGCGAACGCCTGAGCATGGCGCATCGCGCGCGGCCGGGCTTACCTTCCGCCGGTCCCCGGCTGCCAGGAGCCCCCGCGATGCGTTTCAATGCCCTCCGCCAGGCCGCGATCGTCGCGGCGATGGGCGTGTGTGGCTCGGCCGGGCTGGCGCAGCAGGCCGCGCCGCCGCCTCGCCTCCCACCCCGCTGGCGCACCCAGCTCGACCTCGGTCTCACCGATACCCGCGGGAACAGCCGCCTGACGTCTTTGAGCGTCGGGGAAAAACTCGAGTTTCGCCCCGGGCGCTGGCTGGTCACGCAGACCCTGAGCTGGGTGGTGGGTCGGAACGACTCGGTCGAAACGGCGAATCACCTCAAGGCGAGCCTGCGCGGCGACTACGCGATCCGGCCCCGCCTCAAGGTGTTCGGGCTCGCGGCGTTCGAGCGCAACACGTTCGCGGGGCTGTCGCGCCGGTTCGAGGAGAGCGTAGGCCTGGCCTGGTCGGCGCTCGCCGGCCCGCGCAGCCAGTTCGACATCGAGGCCGGCGCCGGCCTCAACCAGCAACGCGCCGGCCGGTCCGAGACCTTTGCCATCTCGCGGCTGGCGTCGCGGTTCCGCCATCACTTCACGGCGGCCGCCTACGTCGAGCAGAAGGCCGAGCTGCTCTCGAGCCTCGACAACCTGGACGACGAGCGGGTGAACGCCGAAACGGCCCTCGTCGCGCCGCTCGCACGCACCGTGTCGCTCCGCCTCAGCTACCAGGTCGCGTTCGACAACGTGCCGGTGCCGGGCAAGAAGCGGACGGACACGGTGTTCGCGTCCGGCATCCAGGTGGTGTTCTAGCCCGCCATGGACGCCATCACGCTGCGCGGGATGCGGTTCCACACGCTGGTCGGGCTGCTGCCGCACGAAGCGAAGTTCGCGCAGCCGCTCGAGCTGGACGTCACCGCGTTCCTCGACCTCACCCAGGTGGGCCGGCACGACGCGCCCGCGATGCGGCTCGACTACCGGACTCTGTACCAGACCGTGGCCGACACCGTCGGGACCAGCCACCACAAGTTGCTGGAGGGCCTGTGCGAGCGCATCGCGGAGGCCGCGCTCACGCTCGAGGGCGTGGAGCGGGTGCGCGTCGCCGCCCGCAAGCCGCACGCGCCGGTGCCCGGCCCGGTGGAGTCGGTCGAGGTCGTCATTGAGCGCGCCCGCGGGGCCTGAGCGGGTGGCCATCGCCCTGGGCTCGAATCTCGGCGACCGCGCGGCGCACCTGGCCAGCGCCCGCGCGGCCCTCGGCCGGCTGCCCGGGACGCGCGTCGTGGCCGTCACGGCCGTCGAGGAAACCGCGCCGCTCGGAGCCGTGCCGCAGGGGGCGTTCCTGAACCAGATGATCCTGGTCGAGACGACGCTGACACCGCGCGCGCTGCTGGATGCGCTCCTGGGCATCGAGCGCGCCGCCGGGCGCGTCCGCGCGGAGCGCTGGGGACCGCGCACGCTCGACTGCGACCTCGTCCGGTTCGGCGCGCGCACGGTGCGTGAGCCGGGCCTCACCGTTCCTCACCCCGAGCTGCCGAACCGTCCGTTCTGGCAGCGGGAGCTGGCCGAGCTCGATGCCCACCCAGACTAACGCGCCGCGCAGCGTCACGACCCACGACTTCCTCAAGTGGAAGGCGGAAGGGCGGAAGATCGTCGCCACCACGGCGTACGATGCCTTGTTCGGCAGGCTGGTGGACGAGGCGGGGGTGGATTGCGTCCTCGTGGGCGACTCGCTGAACCAGGTCATCGCGGGCCAGCCCACCACGCTGTCGGCCACGCTCGACCAGATGATCTACCACACGCAGATGGCGCGGCGCGGCGTGAAGCACGCGCTGCTGGTGATCGACATGCCGTTCCTGAGCTACCAGGTGAGCCGCGAAGACGCGCTGCGCAACTGCGGGCGTGCCATGAAGGAGAGCGGCGCGCAGGCGGTGAAGCTCGAGGGCGGGCAGGTGGTGGCCGAGACGGTCCGCGCCCTGGTGGACATCGGGATCCCCGTGATGGGGCACGTGGGCCTGACCCCGCAGTCCGTCCACGCGCTGGGCGGCTACCGCGTGCAGGGCCGCGATGACGAGTCGGCGGGGCGCCTCATGGCCGACGTGAAGGCGCTGGAGGAGGCGGGAGCCTTCAGCATCGTGCTGGAGCTGATGCCCGCCGAGCGGGCGCGCGCGCTGTCGAAGGCGCTCACCGTTCCCACCATCGGCATCGGCGCGGGGCCGCACTGCGACGGCCAGGTGCTGGTCCTGCCCGACCTCATCGGGTTGAACGACGCGTTCTCGCCGAAGTTCCTCAAGCGCTACGCGCAGCTGGCGGACGAGGTGCGGAAAGCGGTCGGTGCCTTCGCCGCGGACGCGCGGGCGGGGACGTACCCGGGGCCGGAGCATTCCTTTTAGGCGAGAGTCTCCCTCGATGCGCCACCTCCAGACCGTTGCCGACATGCGCGCGGCGTCCGCCGAAGCGGCGCGTGCGGGCCATCGCGTCGGCTTCGTGCCGACGATGGGATACCTGCACGCGGGGCACGCGGCCCTGGTCGCCGAAGCGAAGCGCCGAGCCGATCTCGTGGCGCTCAGCATCTTCGTCAACCCGCTGCAGTTTGCGCCGAGCGAGGATCTCGCCACCTACCCGCGCGACCTCGAGCGCGACCGGTCGCTGTCGCAGGCCGCCGGCGTCGATGTGCTGTGGACACCGGCCAACGAGGACGTGTACCCGGCCGGGCCGTCGATCACGGTGTCGCCGGGTCCGGTGGGCGGCATTCTCGAGGGCGCGATCCGGCCGGGGCATTTCGCCGGCGTGCTGACCGTGGTGCTCAAGCTGTTCAACGTGGTCGGGCCCGCCGTCGCGGTATTCGGGCGCAAGGACGCGCAGCAGGCGTTCCTCGTCCGAGCCATGGTGCGCGACCTCGACCTGCCGGTCGAGATCGTCGTGGCGCCGACGGTGCGCGACGCCGACGGCCTCGCGCTCAGCTCGCGTAACGTGTACCTCACGCCCGGGATGCGGGAGACCGCGCTCGCACTACCGCGCGCGCTGGAGGCGGGCGCAGCGGCCTTCCGCGCCGGGGAGCGCAGGGCGGGGCAGGTCGTGGCCGCGGCGTATCGCGAATTCGCGCCGGCCGAGCGCGCGGGCGCTTTGACCGTCGAGTACATCAACGTGCTCGACGCCGGCGACTTCCAGCCGAACCACGCCGCCATCCCGACCAGCTTCCTCGCGGCCGCGATTCGCGTCGGCGCGAAGCGGCTGATCGACAACGTCGTGCTCGGCCAGGGCCTCGACACGGATCCGCGGGTCGCCGCGTCCGCGCCCGCCGCCCAGGCCGCGCGCGGCGCGGGGGCGTGAGCGCCATCGAGCTGCCGGCCTGGGCGGTCGTGACGCCGGAGCGCGCCGCCCACATCACGCGGGTCACGAGTCTCATCGAGCGGTGGGCGGACCAGCGCCGTGTCAGCGTGGCCGAGCGCGAGCGCTGGCGGCGTGCGGCCCTGCTGCACGACGCGCTGCGCGACGCCGACGCGGCTGTCCTCGCGCACTACGCGCCGCGCGGCGACTGGCCGGCCAGGCTGTGGCACGGCCCGGCCGCGGCCGCCGCGGCCGAGCGCCACGGCGAGACCGACCGCGGCGTGCTGGACGCGGTGCGCTACCACTCGGTCGGGTTCGCGGGCTGGGACCATGCGGGGCGGATGCTCTATCTGGCCGACCACCTCGAGCCGGGCCGCCGGCACGACCGGGCGGCGCTGGCCGCGCTGGCCGCCCGGGTGGCGGCCGAGCCCGCCGCCGTGCTCGCGGCCGTCGCGGCGCGGCGCGTTGCCCGGCTGGTGCACGAGGGTCGCCCCATCCGGAAGGAGACGTGGGAGTTCTGGAACAGCCTAAGGGACGCGTCGTCGTCGTCGGCCTGATCGCGCTCGGCATCGTGCTGGGCGGGCTGGCGCAGTGGGTCCGCCTGGTGCGGGCCCGCGCCGAGGGGTCGCGCGTCGCGGCGCCGCGCGCGCGCCCGGTCCCGGGAGAGCGGGACCGGATCGTCGTCGAAGTGCTCAATGCCTCGGGGGAAACGGGGCTCGCGCGCGCCGCCACCGCGCGGCTGCGCGATGCGGGGCTGGACGTGGTGTACTACGGCTCCGAGGCGGGTCCGGCGCTCGACAGCACCGAGGTCGTGCTGCGCCGCGGTGAGGTCGCGGCGGCCGAGCGCGTCCGGCGCGCGCTAGGCGGTGGGCGCATGCGCGCCGTGCCGGACCCCGCCCGGCTGGTGGACGTGACCGTCCGGCTGGGCCGCGACTTCGGCACCCTCGGCCGCAATCCGTAGCTGGCCGCACGCCGCCGCGATGTCGAGGCCGCGGCTCTTCCGCAACACCGCCTCCACGCCCCGCCGGCGCAGCGCCGCCGCGAAGCCGTGCATCCGGCGGGTCGGCGAGCGCGCCAGGCCCTGCGCGCCGCCGGGGTGCAGCGGCAGCAGGTTCACCAGCGCTCCGGTCTCGCGCGCCAGCTGCGCCAGCGCCGCCACGTCTTCCGGCCGGTCGTTGACCCCGCCGATCAGCACGTACTCGAACGTCACCCGCCGCTTGAAGCGCGCGGCCGCCGCGACCACGTCCTTCAAGGGGTACTTCTTCTCGATCGGCATCAGCGCGAGCCGGGCCTCGTGGGTCGGCGCGTGCAGGCTGATCGCGAGCCGGAACTGCTCCGGCCGCCGCGCGAGCTCCGCCACGCCGGGCAGGATGCCGACCGTGGACACGGTGATGTGGCGCGCGCCGATGCCCAGGCCGCGCGGGTCGTTCAGGATCGTGAGCGCGGGGCCCACCGCCGGCCAGTTGAGCAGCGGCTCGCCCATCCCCATGAACACCACGTTGGTCGGCTTGACCGGCTCCGGCACGAGCAGCAGCTCGCGTACCTGCGCCGCGATCTCCCACGCCGCCAGGTTGCGGTGCAGGCCCATCGTCCCGGTGGCGCAGAACGTACAGCGCAGCGGGCAGCCCGCCTGTGACGAGATGCACAGCGTGCGCCGCTTGCCCTCGGGGATCAGCACCGACTCGATCGCTTCGCCGTCCTCGAGCCGCCACAGGTACTTCACCGTGCCGTCGCGCGACTCCTGCCGGACCGCGAGCGTGAGGCGTCCGAGCGGCCAATCGGCCTCGAGCGCCGCCCGAAGCGCCGCGGGCAGCTCGGTGGCGTCGGACCACCGGGCCACGGGCCGCTGCCACAGCCGGGGCACGATCTGGTCGAGCCGGTAGGCGCTCTCGCCCCGCTGAGCGAGCCACGGCCCGAGCTCGCGCGCCGCGTCGGCCGGCGCGAGGTCGAGCAGCCGCGGTCGCGTCCCGGCCGGTTCGCTCACCGGAACTCCGCCGTGAGACTGAAGCGGTAGGTCGCGCCGAAGTCGTGGACGCCGCCGTCGCGGCCGACCTGGACGCGGTAGCGGCCCGCGCCGAGCGTCACGGCGGCGCGGCTGCGCCACACCGCCTCCGCGCCGATCGCCTCGTGCGCGGCACCCACGTCGAGCGCCAGCGAGCGCGCGAACGCGAGGCCGGCGGTGAGCAGGTGCTGCGCCGCCTCGCCGTGGTGCACGCTCGCGCCGTACCGGGCCAGCATGGCGAGGGGCACCCCCCACGCCGCGATCGGCGGACTGGTGTACTCGAGACCGACCTGGTAGCTGGAACCCTCCTCGCCGTGGCCGAGCAACGGATCGAGAAACCGCGTCGCCGCCCCGACGCGCAACCGCTCGTGAGCCCGATAGACCAGCCCCACGTCGAGGCCGAGGCGCTGCTCGACCAGATCGTCGAGCCGCCCGCCGGCGTACCGCGCCGCGATCCCGCCCACGATCCGGGGCCCGAAACCGCGCGCAATCCCAACCGAGAGTGTGGAGACGTAGACCGGGATTCTGCCGACCGTCTCGGGGCTGGTCTCGGTACGCTCGATGTCGTCAAAGCCGATCCGTCCGTAGCCGATGGCGATGGTGCCGGCCCGGGATCGGATCGTCGCCCCGACCATGGATCCCGTGACCCCGATCTGTTCGGGCGCGTGAATGGACTCGACCCCCACCCGGACCCGGATCTCCGGGCTCATGTGGACAGCCGGCGTCCACAGCGGCGCCAGGCCGTCGTCGAGCACCGGGGCGGGGACGGCCAGGGTGCCCGCGGCCACTCGCCACAGGTCACTCGCGATGGCCGCCTGAGCCTCGAGGGTTCCGGCGACGAAAGGGCTGAGGAGGAGCCCCAGGAGTCCACGCATTCACCAAGGTTACCACTGCGGTTTTGCTTGCTCAAGTTCTGATGCCACATTAACTTCCGCCTAGTGCTGCTGAGCCAGCTGCTGACCGCCGACCGCATCCGGGTACCACTAGCCTCCCGGGACAAGCCGAGCGCCCTTCGCGAATTGGTGGATCTGCTGGTCGTGACGACCGGCGGCGACCACGCTGACATCCTGCACGCCGTGTGGGAGCGGGAGGACTGCCAGTCCACCGGGTTCGGCTACGGCATCGCGATCCCCCATGGTCGGACGCCGACACTGCGCGGGCTGGCGGTGGTGGCGGGGCGGGCGGTGGAGCCGATCGACTATGGCGCCGTGGACGGGCAGCCGGTGCGGCTGCTGTTTCTGGTCGCGGGGCCGGAGGCGGCGGCGGGCGACCAGGTACGCGCGCTGTCGCGCATCGCCCGGCTGGTCCGGCGCGACTACGTCCGGGAGCGGCTGCTGAAGGCCGCGACGGCCGAGGACTTCGCCCAGATCGTGCGCGAGGCGGAGAAGGCCTGACGGCGGCGGGGCGGGGATCCCGGGTGGGTGGGCGACGCCGCTGGTGGACGGTGGCGGCGTGGACGGCATTCCACCTCGTGCTCACGTCGCTGCCGGAGTCGTCGCTGCCGCGGCCCGGGCTGCCGCTGCGGGTGGACTGGCTGGTGCATTTCGGGCTGGGCGGCGTGCTGGGCACGCTGGTGATCTGGGCGTCGGGGTCGGGGGTGGCTGGGGGCGGCGCGTGGCGGGCGGCCCGGCTGCTCGCGGCGTGGGCGGCGATCGCGGCCTTCTGCGCGCTCGACGAGTGGCATCAGCCCTACTTCGGGCGCACGGCCGAGTGGATGGACTGGACCATGGACGTCCTGGGCGGAGCGGTTGGGCTCGGACTCGGGACCTTGCTAATGAGGACGCGGCTGCGGGAATGGGTCACATGACGGGTGCAGGGAGCGGCGCCACGACGATGCGGAGCCACCGCTGCGGCGAGCTGCGGGCGGCGCACGCGGGGCAGGAGGTCCGCCTCGGCGGCTGGGTGCACCGGCGGCGCGACCTGGGCGGGCTGGTGTTCATCGACCTGCGGGACCGCGGCGGCCTGGTGCAGGTGGCGTTCGGGCCGGACGCGGCGGGGGCGCTGTCCGTGGGGAGCGGCCTCACCCCGGAGACCGTCGTGCTGGTGCAGGGTGTCGTGGCGCGCCGGCCGGAGGGCCAGGCGAACCCGGAGATGGCCACCGGCGAGATCGAGGTGCGCGCGAGCCGGGTCGAGGTCGTCGGGCCGGCCGAGACACCGAAGATCCCCGTGGCGCGGGCCCGGGGCGAGGCGCTGGCCGCCGAGGAGCTGCGGCTCCGGCACCGGCACCTCGACCTGCGGCGGCCGGAGTTGTACGCCAACCTCGAGCTGCGGCACCGTCTGCTGCAGAGGGCCCGCCGCGTGCTCACCGACCTCGGCTTCCTCGAGGTGGAGACGCCGATCCTCACCAAGCCCACGCCCGAAGGGGCGCGCGACTACGTCGTGCCCTCCCGGGTTCATCCCGGCGAGTTCTACGCCCTGCCGCAGTCGCCGCAGCTGTACAAGCAGCTGCTGATGGTGGCTGGCTTCGACCGCTACTTCCAGATCGCCCGCTGCTTCCGCGATGAGGACCAGCGTCACGACCGGCAGCCGGAGTTCACCCAGATTGATCTCGAGGCCAGCTTCGTCGGCCCGGAGGACATCTACGCGGTCACGGAAGCCGTGCTCGCGGCCCTGTGGGACGAAGCGGGCCACCGCATCGAGACGCCGTTCCCGCGGCTGTCGTTTCGCGACGCGATGGAGCGCTACGGCACCGACAAGCCCGACCTGCGCTACGCGCTCGAGATCCGGGACGTCACGTCGCTCATCGGCGAGGCGAGCGGCGAATTCCTGCGCGCCGCGGCCGCCCGCGCTGAGCGGGTGCGCGTGATCGTGGCGCCGGGCGGCGCGAAGCTGTCGCGCAAGGACTTCGATCAGCTGACCGAGGAGGCGAAGACGATGCGCGCCTCGGGCCTGTTGTGGGCGAAGCGGGGAGCGGACGGTGTCAGCGGGCCCGGCGCGAAGGCTCTGGGAGAGGGCGCGCTCGCGTCGCTCGCGCTGGCGATGGGCGACGCCGTGGTAGGCTGCGCCGGCCCCGACGCGGTCACGTCGCCCGCCCTGGCCCGGGTGCGGCTCGACCTGGTGCGGCGCCTGGGTCTCCCGCCGCGTGCGCGGCACGGGTTCGTGTGGGTCGAGCAATTCCCGTTGTTCGAGCGCGACGAGGCCGGCGTGCTGGCCCCGATGCATCACGCGTTTACGGCGCCGCACCGGGACGACGTCGCGCTGCTCGCGACCGATCCGGAGCGCGCCCGCTCGACGCACTACGACCCCGTGTACAACGGCAACGAGCTGGGCAGCGGCAGCCTCCGCATCGCGGATCCGGCGCTGCAGCAGCGGGTCTTCGATCGGATCGGCATCGGCGCGGAGGAGGCCCGGCGCCGCTTCGGCTTCCTGCTCGAGGGGCTGCGGGCCGGGGCCCCGCCGCACGGCGGCATTGCGCTCGGCTTCGACCGGATCGCGATGCTGCTCGCCGAGGGCGCCGAATCGCTGCGGGACGTGCTGGCGTTCCCGAAGACGGCGCAGGCGCGGGCGTTGTTCGAGGGCGCCCCGGCGCCGGTCCGTCAGGAGGATCTGGACGTGCTGCACCTGCGTGTGACGAAGTCGGGCGTTGCCGACGGGGCGTGGAGGATCGACACGTGACCGGCCCCAACGACGTGGTCCACCGGATCAGCACCGAGGGTGCCGATCCGCTCGCGCTGTCCGGCGTCAACGATGCCAACCTCTCGGAGCTGGGCCGCGCGGTGGGCGTGCGCGTCGCGCTGCGGGGCGACCAGCTGTCGCTGGCGGGTCCGCTCGAGGCGGTGGAGCGCGCGGTCCCGGTGGCGCAGGCGCTCATCGAGCTGGCGCGCATGGGTGAACTGTTAGGCGCCGAGGAGGTCCGCCGGCTCGCGGACGACGCGGGGCGTGGCGGGGGCCGCCTCGAGGCCGGCGCGCCGGGCGAAGCGGCGAAGATCTTCCTGCCCGGCCTGCGGCGCGTGGTCCAGCCCAAGACCACGGGCCAGCGGGCCTACCTGCAGGCGATGTACGACAGCGAGATCGTGGTGGGCATCGGGCCCGCGGGCACCGGCAAGACCTATCTGGCGGTGGCCGTGGCGGTGGACATGCTCCAGAAAAAGCGGGTGAAGCGCATCATCCTGGCGCGGCCGGCGGTCGAAGCGGGCGAGCGGCTCGGGTTTTTGCCCGGCGACCTGCAGGCCAAGGTGGATCCGTATCTGCGGCCGCTGTACGACGCGCTCGAGGACATGATGCCGCACGACAAGGTCCAGCGCGCGCTGGAGCAGCGGGTCATCGAGATCGCGCCGCTCGCCTACATGCGCGGGCGCACGCTGGCCGACGCGTTCGTGATCCTCGACGAGGCGCAGAACACGACCGGCATGCAGATGAAGATGTTCCTCACGCGCCTCGGCGTGAACTCGCGCGCGGTGGTGACGGCGGACAAGACCCAGATCGACCTACCCTCGCGCGAGGACTCCGGGATCCTGCAGGTGGAGCGCATCCTGCCCGGCATCGACGGCGTGGGGTTCTGCTACCTCGAGGAGGGCGACGTGGTGCGGCACCGGCTGGTGAAGGACATCATCCGGGCCTACCAGGAGGACGCGGCGGGGTGAGCGACCCCTCGTCCCGGCGACGTCATCTCGGGCGCATCGCGCTCGCGCCGCTGGTCGCGGCGCTCGTCTGGGCCGCGTTCCCCTCCACCGCCGCGCTGCCGCCTTTGCTCGAGGTCGGGCGCGTGGCCGACGCCGACGTCATCGCGCCGATCCGGGTGGTCGTGCTGAAGGACGAGGTCGCCCGGGCCCGCGAGGCCGAGAACCTCGCCGCGACCGTCAAGCCGATCGTGACGCTGCACCCGGAGGCGGGGCAGCAGGCGGTGCGCGCGGCCGACCGGTTTTTCGCGGCGCTGGACTCGGCACTCGCCGCGGGCGCGCGGCCCGCCGACGCGGCGCGCGCGGCCGGCGTGCCGCTCGAGGCGTCGGAAGCGGAGGCGCTGGCGCGGGCCGGCGACCGCGGCGCGCTGCGCGCCGCGGTGCTGCGTACCCTCGGCCGGGTGGCGGAAGGGTACCTGGCGCCCGGCGTCTCGCCGAGCGATCTGGGCCGCGCGATCGTGTTGCGCGCCGGGTCCAGCGATCGCGAGGTGCCGGTCGAGAGCGTGCGGACCTTCAGCGACCTCCTGGTCCGCGGTGCCGCGCTGCTCCCGGGGGGGCGGGGGGGGGGCACGCCGGCGACCGAGGGCGCGTTCGCGCGGCTGCTCGGCGAGTTCTACCGGCCCACGCTGGTCTACGAGCGCGAGGCCACCGAGCGCCGGCGCGACGCCCTGCGCCGCTCCGTGGACTCCGTCGAGACCGTGGTGCTCGCCGGGCAGAAGATCGTCGGCGCGCACGAAGTCGTGACCGAGGACGCGGCGCGCCAGCTCGAGGCCCTGCGCGCGGCGCTCGCCACCAGCGGCCGAGGCCGGACCGGCACCCTGCTCGCCACGCTGGGCGGCCTCGGGCTCAACACCCTGATCGTGGGCCTGTTCGGCTTCATCCTGCTGTTCTACCGGCCCGAGCACTACCGATCCTGGCGCTCGCTCCTGTGCTTCGCGGCCGGCTTCGCGCTGGTCGCGGTGGTGGCCGGGCTGCTGGCGCGGCAGAGCCCGCCGCGGATCGAGCTGATCCCGGTCGCCCTCCCGACCATGCTGCTCGCGATCCTGTTCGACGCGCGGATCGCGGCGGTTGCCGCGATGGCGCTCGCGGCGCTCATCGGCGCCCAGCCGGCCCTGCGCGGCACCGACGCGCTGGTGTTCTGCTTCGTCGGTGGGGTGGCCGCGGCGCTCTCGCTCGGCCGGATCCGCAGCCGCACCCAGGCCTATACTTCCATCGCGTCGGTGGCCGCCATCTATGCGGTGGCGGCGGCGGTGTCGGGCGCCGCCGACAACGAGTCGCTGCGGGCCATCGGCATCTCGGCGGCCCTGGGCGGCGTCAACGCGCTGGGCAGCGCGGCGCTCGCGATGTTCCTGTTGCCGATGCTCGAATCGTTCACCCGGGTGACCACCGACCTCAGACTGCTCGAGCTCTCGGATCCCAACCAATCCCTGTTGCGCCGGCTCGCGACCGAGGCCCCGGGCACCTACGCGCACTCGGTGGCGATGGCGAACCTGTGCGAGGCGGCCTGCAACGCGATCGCAAAAGACGGCCTGCTGGCCCGGGTCGGCTGCTACTACCACGACGTCGGCAAGCTCGCGAATCCGCAGATGTTCGTGGAGAACCTCGGACGGGCCAGGAACCCGCACCAGCCGCTCTCGGCGGCGCAATCCGCGGCGGTGATCCGCCGCCACGTGGAGGACGGGCTCGCGCTCGCGCGCGAGTACCGGCTGCCCGAGGTCGTCCGGCGGTTCATCCCCGAGCATCACGGCACGCAGGAGATCACGTATTTCCTCGAGCGCGCCAAGGAGGAGGCGGCGGGGGGCGGCGCCGCCGCGGTGAAGGCCGAGCTGTTCCGCTATCCCGGGCCCAAGCCGCAGACGGCCGAAACGGCGATCGCGCTGCTGGCCGACGCGGTCGAAGCCGCGTTGCGGGTGCTCGACGAGCCGGCCCCGGAGACGCTGCGCCAGGCCATCGACCACCTCGTGACGACCCGCATCGAGTCGGGCCAGCTCGACGACGCCCCCCTCACCCTGAAGCAGATCGCGATCGTCAAGCGCGAGTTTCTCCGCGTCCTGTCGGCCCAGAACCACGAGCGCATCGAGTACCCCGAGGATGCCGGCGGCATCACGGCGGACTGGGAGACCGCGCGCGCCGACTGACGTCCGCGTCACGGCGGCCGCCCGGATTCCGTTGCGCCCCCTGGGCGTCGCGGCGCTGGCGGCGGCCGTGGTGCGCGCCGAGCGCGGCGCGCTGGCCGCGCTGTCCATCACGTTCGTCGGCCCGGCGCGGATCCGCGCGCTGCATCGCGCCCATCTGGGCGCCGACCGCCTCACCGACGTGATCGCTTTCGCCCTGCGGCCGTCGGCCGTCGGCCGTCCGCCGTCCGCCGTTGGCCGTCGGCCGTCGACCGCAATCGTCGGGGACGTGTACGTCTGCGCGGCGGTGGCCGCCCGCGAGGCGGCTCGCACGGGCACAACGCTGAAGGCCGAGCTGCGACGGCTCGTGATTCACGGTGTGCTGCACGTGCTCGGCCACGACCACCCGGACGGCGCGACCCGCACCACGAGCGCGATGTGGCGCCGCCAGGAGTGCTACCTCCGGCGGTTCTCGAGGCTGGCCCCCTGATCCACGGCCTGGCGGGACTGATCGGCATTCTGCTGGCGCTGGGGTGGGCCGCCCTCCTCGCGCTGGCCGAAGGCGCGCTCAACGCCGAGCCGCGGCTGGCCATGCAGGCCCTCCCGCCCAGTTTCGCCGAGCGGCCCGAGCGGCTGCGGCGCGCGCTGGCGCTCGGGCGCGTGGTGCTGCTGACGGTGAGTGCCATCGTGGTCTCGGGCACCGTGCGCTGGTGGGCGCAGGGGCTCATCGCCGCGCTGGCGTGGCTCGTGGTCATGGTGGCGGGCGTCGCGCTGGCGGCCGATCTGCTGCCGCGCGTGGTGGGGCTGTGGCGCTCGTCCGCCGTCGGTCCGTGGGCGGTGCGGGCCGCGGCCGCCTCGCTCGCCGTGCCGGGGCCGTTGTTCGCCGTCGCCAGCGTGGTGGACGACGCGCTCGCCCGGCTGCTCGGCACGGCGCCGCCCCGGCCCGCCGGCACCGACGCCGCGCAGCGCGACATGCTGCTCGGCGTGTTCGCGCTCGCCGACACGATGGTCAGCGAGGTCATGACGCCGCGCGTGGACATCGTCGGGCTCGACGTCCGGGTCCCGTTCGAGGAAGCCGTGGGCCAGGTCGCCGCCGCCGAGTACGCGCGCGTGCCGGTCTTCGACGGCGACCTCGACCACATCGTCGGCGTCCTCTACGCCAAGGACCTGCTGCCGGCCCGGTTCGGCCAGGCGGAGCTGCCTGACTGGCGCACTCTGGTCCGCGCGGTCGAGATCGTGCCCGAGGTGAAGACCCTCGACCAGCAGCTGCGCGACTTCCAGCGCGGCCCGAGCCACCTCGCGGTCGTGGTGGACGAGTTCGGCGGTACCGCGGGGATCATCACGCTCGAGGACGTGCTGGAGGAGATCGTCGGCGAGATCGGCGACGAGTACGACCAGCCCGAGGGCGCGCCGGTCTCGGCCACGGCGCCGGGCGTGTTCATCGTCCAGGGGCGCGTGAGCGTGGACGAGCTGGCCGCCGCGCTGGGCGTCGCGCTCGAGCACGAGGAGGTCACCACGGCGGGCGGCCTCGTGTACGCGGCGCTCGGCCACGTGCCCGAGCCGGGCGAGACGGTGGAGCTGGCCGGCTACCGCGTCACGGTGGAGAGGGTCGAGAAGCGCAGCATCGTCCGCCTGCGGTTCGAGAAGCTGCCCGAGCCGGAGCCCGGGGGGGGGGAGGCGGTCGCGTGAGCATCCTGGTGGTGCTGCTCGGCCTCGCGGTGGCGGCCGTCGGCGCGACGACCATGGTCGCCGTCGTCGCGGCGAGCCGCCTCGACCTCACGCGCTGGGTCGCGCGCCGGCTGGCCGGCGCGGAGGCGGCCACCACGCTGCTCGCGCGGCCCGGCGACATCACCTCGGCGGCGTCGGGGCTCGTCGCGGTCGGCCTGGTGGCGGCGGGCGTCGCCGCGCCGTGGGCCCTGCGCAACGTCGGCGTCGGTGAAACGCTGATCCTCGAATTCGGTGTCGGGCTGCCGCTGGTGGTCGCGCTGGTGTACTTCGTGCCGCGCGCGGTGGGGCGGCGCTGGCCCGAACGCCTGGTCCGGGTGCTGGTGCCGCGCCTCAGACCGGCCACGACGCTGGTCGGGCGGATCGTGCGCGGGCAGGCGGCCACCGAGCGGGCCGAGCTCGGCGCGCTGTTCCGCGACAGCGCCGGCGCCGGGCTCGCGCGCGAAGACGAGCTCGAGATCGTCACGGGCGTGATGGCGTTCGCCGAGCGGACGGTGCGCGAAGTCATGACGCCACGCACCCGCATCGTGGCGGCCAGGGAGGGCGCGGGCGCCGCGGAGCTGGGCGCGCTGGCGTCGGCCTCCGGCTACACTCGGGTGCCGCTGTACCGCTCCTCACTCGACGAGATCGTGGGCATGGTCCACGCCTTCGACCTGCTCAAGGCAGGTCCCAAAGGCGCGGTGCGGGTCCGTCCGGTCGCGGCGCTCCCGATGATGCGGCGCTGCGCCGACGCGCTGCTCGACCTCAAGCGGGAGCGCCGCCACCTCGCGGTGGTGCTGGACGAGTTCGGCGGCACGGCCGGCATCGTGACCATGGAGGATCTGCTCGAGGAGCTGGTCGGCGAGATCTTCGACGAGCTGGACGAGCCGCGGGTGGCGGGGCCGCCCACAGGTGCCCCCGGCGTGCTGGTGGTCGAGGCATCGGTGCCGCTGGCGCAGGTCGCCGACCACTTCGGGATCGCGCTGCCGCGGCCGCCCCGCGTCGAGACGGCCGGCGGGTACATCGCGTGGGCCGCCGGCCGCATTCCCCAGCCCGGCGAGCGCCTGGTGCACTCGGGACTCGAGTGGGACGTCATCGAGGGCACGCCGGCGCGGGTCGGCAAGCTCGTGATCCGCATGGCCCAGGGCGTTCCGCCCGCCGGCCTCTATCCCGGGGTGGCGTCCTGACGGACCCCGCGCGCCGCCCCCAGCCGCGTGCCGCCGCAGCCGCGGAGGAGCGCGAGCGCCTCAGTCCCGACGAGCTTGCCGCGCTCGCCGCGACCAGATCGCCTGACGAGCTGATCGAGCGGCTCGGCCGCGTGCACCCCGACGACGCGGCCGAGGTGATGGCCCGCCTGCCCGAGTACACCCTGCGCGCCCTGAAGCCGGGCGAGAAGCTGCTCGACGTGGTCGAGGACCTGGCCGACGACGACGCGGCCGACGTCATCGCCGAGCTGCCGGCCGAGACCCAGGAATACCTCCTCGAGGAGATGGCCGAGGGGGAGACGATCGAGCGGCTGCTCACGTACGATCCCGAGAGCGCCGGCGGCCTGATGACGACGGAGGTGGCCGCGGTGACGACCGGCACGTCGGTGGGGCAGGCGGTCGAGGCGCTGCGGCGGTTGTCGGAGGACGGCGCCAGCGTGTACCAGCTGTACGTGACGGACGAGGGCGGGAAACTGGCGGGCGTGCTGCCGCTGGGGCTGCTGGTCCTGGTGGCGGCCGGCCGGCCGGTCGAGTCGGTCATGCAGCCGCCCGAAGCGAAGGTTCAACCCGATACCGACCAGGAGCAGATGGCCCGCGAGATGGCGCGCTACAACCTCACCGCGATCCCGGTCGTGGACGGGCGCGGCCTCCTGCTCGGCGAGGTCACGTTCGACGACGTGATTGACGTGGTCGAGGCCGAGCAGACCGAGGACCTCCTGAAGCTGGGCGGCACGTCGGCGCGCGAAGAGCTGGGCGGCAGCTGGCGCGAGGCCGTCCGCAGCCGGCTCCCGTGGCTCGGGGTCAACATGCTGACCGCGTTCGTCGCCTCCAGCGTGGTGCAGATGTTCGAGGGCACGATCGCGGCGCTGGTCGCGCTCGCGGCGTGGATGCCGATGGTGGCGGGGCTCGGCGGCAACGCGGGCACCCAGGCGCTGGTGGTCACGGTGCGGCGGCTGGCGCTCGGCATGATCCCGCCGCAGCTGGCCTGGCGGGTAATCGGCAAGGAGCTGGCCGTGGGCGCGACCAACGGCCTGGTCGTGGGCGTGGTGGTGGGCGTCGCGGCCGCGTTGCTGCGGGGCAATGCCGCCCTCGGCGCCGTGGTCACGCTCGCGATGTGGGGGAACCTGATCCTCGGCTCGTGCGTCGGCGCGTTCATCCCGGTGCTGCTGCAGCGCCGGGGGGCCGACCCCGCGGTGGCCTCGTCCATCTTCGTCACCGCGTTCACGGATACCTGCGGGTTCCTGCTGTTGCTGGGGCTGGCCAGCCTGGTCCTGCTGTAACTCCAGTTCGGCAGTCCATGCCGAACGGCGAGCGTCGCTTCAGCGACAGGGCCGAGCCGGGAGTTCACTCCCATGGGCGCCCGTCGCGCCGACTATTCCCTCGCCCGCGTATTCCACTGCCACGCGCCGGACATCGTCTGCTGATTCAGCGGATACCCGAGCATCCGCGCCAGCAGGAAGATCTGCCCGCGGTGATGCGCGTCGTGCACCATGTAGTACGCGAGGTACTCGGCGGCACTGTACGGGAACCCGACGATGCGACCGTCGCTCCTGAGCGCGGCGCCCACGATCGCCAGCACGGCCTTCCGCTTGGCGCGCAGCGCGGCCACGGCCTGGGCCGGCGTCACGCGAAACCTGTCCAGCTCTTTCGGTACCGCTACGCCGGGCGCGGTGCGCTCGAGGTAGCGCAGGCCGCAGTTGTGCATGTGGGCCACGAGCCAGGCGATGGGCTTGCCCTTGGGGAACGTCGGTTTGAGACGCCAGATCGCGGGGTCGAGCCGCGACACGAGATACGGCGTGACGGCCGCGCTGGCCGCGTAGGCCTTGAGCAGCGCGTCGGTTGCGACGAACGGTTTGCGGCGGGTGGAGGCAGCCATGAGACGGCTCCGCGAAGGGATGCGGAAGGCTACGGTACGACCGCGGCCGGCGCGACGCCTTGACCTATCCCCAATCCCTGCTTCAATTTAGACCGTGACCCTTCAGGACATCCTCGAAGGACTCCAGGCGCGCCAGCCCAAAGCCCTCGCGCGCGCCATCTCCATGGTAGAGAATGGGACGGCCGGCTTCGAGGAGCTGCTCTCGGCGCTCCACGGCAAGCTCGGCCGCTCCCGACGCATCGGCGTCACGGGCCCGCCCGGTGCCGGCAAGAGCACCCTGGTCCAGCGGCTGACGGCCGCCTACCGCGAGGCGGGTCACACCGTCGGCATCGTGGCCGTGGACCCCTCGAGCCCGTTCACGGGCGGCGCCCTGCTGGGGGACCGGATCCGCATGGAGAAGAGCTCGCTCGACCAGGGCGTGTTCATCCGCTCGATGGCCGCGCGCGGCTCGCTGGGCGGCATGGCGACGACGACCGGCGAAGTCGCGGACGTGATGGACGCCGCGGGCTTCGACCGAATCCTGATCGAGACCGTCGGCGTGGGGCAGTCGGAGCTGAACGTCGCAGCGGCCTCCGACACCACGCTGGTGGTGCTGGTGCCCGAATCCGGCGACGGCATCCAGGCGATGAAGGCCGGCCTGATGGAGATCGCCGACGTGTTCGTGGTCAACAAGGCCGACCGCCCCGGCGCCGATCGGATGCGCCAGGAGCTCGAGGTCGCCCTGGGCTTGAGAACCGGCCAGGTCTATCGGCACGTGCGGAGTCACCACGGAGTTGCTCTGAAAAAGGCGGGGCACGGTGGCACAGGGGCACAGGGGGACGGAAAAGGCCCGGCTCCCGTATGGGAACCACCGGTGCTCGCCACCGTAGGATCTGAGGGCACTGGCGTTGCGGAGCTGATAGCGGCGATGGACAAGCACTTCGCGTGGCTCGGGCAGGAGGGCCGTCTCGCAGAGCGGCGCGGGCGGCGCCTGGAAGTCCGGACCCGCGAGGTGGTCGAGCGCGCGGTGAAGCGGTGGCTGTGGTCGGAGGGTGGTCGCGAGGACGCGCTGGCGCAGATCGGTGAAGTGCGCGGGGGCGCGAAGAGCCCCTACGAGGCGGCGGCCGAGGTGGTCGCCCGGCTGCAAGGGAGCGTCGTATGAGCGTGGTGGACACGGCCGCCCTGGCCGGGAAGCTGGAGCGGCAGGAGCGCGAGCTGGAGGCGCTGCGCCGCGAGCTGGCCGAGTGGCGGCGGAAGTACGCGAAGGCCGGGCTGCGCGAGGACGCGGTGTTTACCGGCGTGTCGGGCCGCGAGGTGGAGCCGCTATACACGCCGCTCGACGTCGCGGGCCAGGACTACAGCGAGCAGCTCGGCGTGCCCGGCGCGTACCCCTTCACGCGCGGCATCCACCCCACCGGCTATCGCGGCCGGTTGTGGACGATGCGCCAGTTCGCCGGCTTCGGCACGGCGGCGCAGACCAACGAGCGCTACAAGTTCCTGCTCGACCACGGCCAGACCGGCCTCTCGGTGGCGTTCGATTTCCCCACGCTGATGGGGTACGACTCCGACCACCCGCGCTCGCTGGGCGAGGTGGGCAAGTGCGGCGTCGCGATCAGCTCGCTGGCCGACATGGAGACGCTGTTCGACGGGATCCCGCTCGACAAGGTCTCCACGTCCATGACGATCAACGGCCCCGCGGCGATGCTGTGGTGTTTCTACATCGCGGCGGCCGAGCGGCAGGGCGTGCGCTCGGAGCAGCTCCGGGGGACGGTCCAGAACGACATCCTCAAGGAGTACATGGCGCAGCACGCCTGGGTGTTCCCGGTCGAGCCGGCGCTCAAGATCATCGTGGACATGTTCGAGTGGGGCGCGCAGCACGCCCCGCAGTGGAACACGATCTCGATCAGCGGCTACCACATCCGCGAGGCGGGCGCGACGGCGGCACAGGAGCTGGCCTTCACCCTCGCCAACGGCTTCACCTACGTGGAGCGCGGGCTCGCGCGCGGCCTCGACGTGGATGCCTTCGCCCCGCGCCTCTCGTACTTCTGGGACATCCACAACGACTTCTTCGAGGAGATCGCCAAGCTGCGCGCGGCGCGCCGCATCTGGGCGCGGCACCTGCGCGAGCGCTACGGCGCGAAGCAGGACCGCTCGCTGATCATGCGGTTCCACTCGCAGACGGCGGGCGTGACGCTCACGGCGCAGCAGCCGATGAACAACGTGGTCCGCGTCGCGTACCAGGCGCTGGCCGCGGTGCTCGGCGGCACCCAGTCGCTCCACACCAACTCCATGGACGAGACGCTGGCGCTGCCCACCGAGGAGTCGGTGCGGCTGGCGCTGCGCACCCAGCAGGTGCTGGCGTACGAGACCGGCGTGCCGAACGTCTCGGACCCGCTGGGCGGCTCGTACTACGTGGAAGCGCTGACCAACCAGCTCGAGGACGAGGCCGAAGCGCTGTTCCGCGAGATCGACCAGGTCGGCGGGGTGGTGCGGGGGATCGAGACGGGGTGGTTCCAGCGCCAGATCGCGCTGTCCGCGTCGCGGCAGCAGAAGGAAATCGAGCAGAAGGAGCGGCTCGTCGTGGGCGTGAACGAGTTCGAGGTGGACGAGCCCGCGGTGACGATCCCGCTGCTCAAGATCGGCGAGGAGGCCGAGCGCGAGCAGAGCGCCCGGCTGGCCGCGCTGCGCGGCCGCCGGGACCAGGACGTCGTCAAGCGTCGGCTCGACGCGCTGGTCGAGGCGGCTCGCGCGGACCAGAACGTGATTCCCGCGATGCTCGACGCGGCGCGCGCCCAGGCGACGCTGTTCGAGATTCGCGCGGCCCTGGAGGGCGTGTACGGTGCCTATCGTGAGCCGGTCTTCTTCTAGGATCAGACGCACGGGCGCACAGCCGCACCGCCGCACGGATGCCCGGGCGCGTTCGGACATCCACCGGGCCCTCGCCGAGCTCCTGACCCTCGGTGATCGCGGGTGGGTCGTGTCCTGCTATCAGAAGCTCGAGCCCGGCGACCGGGTCGGCGAGAAGTACCGCATCAAGCTGAAGAACCGGGTACGGCGGGCGCTCGAGCGCGTCGGGATCCTGGGGTTCGGCCACGGCGAGCGCGAGGCCATCGCGGAAGCGCTGGCGCGCGTCGAAGACTTCTTCCGGTACCCGTCGAACCTGGGCGGCGGCCGCGGCATCGCGGTGTTTGCCGCGCCGCGCGGCCTGTTCCGGGTCGCGCACCTCCCCTACGTGTTGCGCAGTCGCGTGGTCGTGGACCGCACGGCGGTCGTGGGCGAGCTGGTGGCGCTGGCCGAGACCGGCACGCGGCTCCTGGCCGTGGTCGCCGACCGGGCGAGCGCCCGGCTGTTCGACGTCGTCCTCGGCGGCGTCACCGAGCTGGAGGGCCTGGTCGCTCCCGACGCGACGCGGCCCGGCAAGTTCCGCGGCAAGGGCATCGGCCCGACGGCCAATGCCGGCGAGTACCGCTTCCATACCCGCATCCGCGCCGAGAAGCAGCGGCACCTGGCGGGCGTCGCGGACGCCGCGGCGCGGGCCTGGCGCTCGCGCGGGTTCGACGGCGTCGTCATCGGCGGCATCGGCGTGGACGCCGATGCACTGCTGCCGTTCCTCGAGCCCGAGCTGCGCGACCGCGTGATCGGGGTCCTGCGCCTGGCGCCCAAGAAGGTGAGCGCCGCCGAGATCCGGGAACGGGCCCTCGAGCTGCTCGCGGACGCGGCCCAGACCGCGGCCGCCGACGCGGTGGGCGAGCTGGTCGGCCTGCGCGAGAGCGGCTGGGCGGTGGACGGCATCGAGCCCGCGTTGCGGGCCCTGGCGATGGGGCAGGTGCGCGCGCTGCTCGTGGATCACGACGCTTCGGTGCCGGGCTTCCGCTTCAGCGAAAGCGGCCGGCTCAGCACGACGAGCGCGGGCTCGCGCGCCGAGGGCGAGGCGCTGCCCGTGGCCGACCTGCTCGACGACGCCATCGAGGACGCGCTGCGGCAGCGGGCCAGGGTGCACGTGGTGCAGGGCGAGCCCACCCGGGGCTTCGACCGGCTCGCCGGCATCCTGCGGTTCAAGGCCGCGCGGTGAAGGCGGTTTTCTTCGACGCGGGCGGTACGCTCATCCACGTCGATCATGCCCGCGTCGCCAGGGCGGCGAGCGCGGTGCTTGGCCGCGAGCTTCAGGCCGCGGACTTCGTCACCGCGGAGTACGCCGGCCGCGACGCGGTCGAGCGCGCCATGCAGGCCGGCGCCGCGCCCACCGATCGGTCGCGCTGGGGCATCCATTTTCAAGGCATGATGGCGGACCTCGGCGTCTCAGACGAGGAGTTCGAGCGCGTGGGCCCGGCCGTCATCGCGGAGCAGCGGCGGACGCACTTGTGGACCGTCGTGACGCCGGGCACCGCCGACGCGCTGGTGTCGCTGCGTCGCGCCGGTTACCGGGTGGCCTGCATCTCGAACGCCGACGGGACAGTGGACCAGCTGCTCGCGGCCGCCGGGCTGCTCGAACACCTCGAGTTCGTGGTGGACAGCGGCCGCGTGGGGGTCGAGAAGCCCGATCCCCGGATCTTCCGGCTCGCGCTGGACCAGGCCGGTGTGCGCGCCGACGAATCGCTGTATGTGGGCGACATCTGGTCCATCGACGTGGTGGGCGCGCGCAGCGCCGGCATGGAGCCGGTCCTCCTGGATCCGCTCGGCCGGTACGGGCACCGCAGGGTACGCACGGCCGCGGACGTGCCGTCCCTCGCGCGCGAGCTTGTCTCCGCCCGCGAGGCGGCCTAGGTTCCCCGCGCCATGCACGCCACGCAGACGCCCCCGCGCCCGATCCGCGTCCTGGTCGCGAAGCCCGGCCTCGACGGCCACGACCGCGGCGCCAAGGTCGTCGCCGCGGCGCTGCGCGATGCCGGCATGGAAGTCATCTACACCGGCCTCCACCAGACCCCCGAGATGATCGTGGCCGCCGCGGTACAGGAAGACGCCGACGTGGTCGGGCTCTCGGTGCTCTCCGGGGCTCATATGACGCTGTTCCCGCGAGTGGTCGAGCTGCTCCGGCAGGCCGGACGGGACGACGTGCTCGTAACCGGCGGCGGGATCATCCCGAAGGACGACGTGGACGCCCTCAGGACGAAAGGCGTCGGGGAGCTGTTCGGCCCGGGCACGCCGACGACCGATCTCATCGCCTACATCCGCACCTGGGCGCAGTCGTCCCTGAGACCGTAGTGGCGGGGAAGGCCAGCCGGCTCAGGACGCTCGCCGACGAGTACCGCGCGCTGGCCGAGACGCTCCGGCAGGGCGGCGGGCCCGACAAGGTCAAGCGACAGCACGAGCAGAGCAAGCTGACGGCGCGGGAGCGCGTCGCGCGCCTCACCGACGCCGACAGCCCCTGGCTCGAGCTCGGCCTGCTCATGGCGTGGGACCAGTACGACGGCCAGGCGCCGGGCGCGGGCGTGGTGACCGGCGTCGGCCTGGTCGCCGGGCGCGAGACGGTGATCGTCGCGAATGACGCGACCGTGAAAGCCGGCTCGTGGTGGCCCGAGACGATCAAGAAGATCCTGCGCGCCCAGGAAGTCGCGATGCGGCAGCGGATCCCGATCGTCTACCTGGTGGACTCCGCCGGCGTGAATCTCCCCTACCAGGGCGGCGTGTTCCCCGGCCAGTACGGCGCGGGCCGCATCTTCTACTACAACTCGCTGATGCGGCGCTACCTCAAGGTGCCGCAGTTCGCCGCGGTCATGGGGCAGTGCATCGCGGGCGGCGCGTATCTCCCCGCGCTCAGCGACGTCATCGTCATGGTGGACGGCACAAGCTTCATGGGCCTGGGCGGGCCGAACCTCGTGAAGGGCGCCACCGGGCAGGTCGTGGACGGCGAATCGCTCGGCGGGGCGCGGATGCACACCGGCACGAGCGCCGTGGCGCACTACCTCGCCAAGGACGACGCCGCGTGCCTCTCGATGCTGCGCGAGCAGGTGGCGCGGCTGCCCGAGCCGGTGCGGCGGTTCGTGCCGCGGACCGCGACGCCCGCGCCGCCCAGGCGGCCGCCCACCGACCTCTACGACGTGCTGCCCCGGGACCACCGCATGAGCTACGACGCGCACCAGGTGCTCGCGTGCATCCTGGACGGCGGCGCGCTCGAGGAGTTCCAACCGGACCACGCGAAGGAAATGCTGTGCGGCCACGGGCTGATCGAGGGGCGCCCGGTCGCGGTGATCGCCAACCAGCGCGGCACGATCAAGCAGCCCGCGGGCCAGCCGGCGCGCTTCGGCGGCATCATCTACACCGAGAGCGCGGAGAAGGTGGCCTACTTCATCGAGACGGCGAGCCGCGAGGGCCTGCCGCTGCTGTTCGTACAGGATGTCTCCGGGTTCATGGTGGGCCCTGAGGCCGAGAGCAGCGGCATCATCCGCGCGGGCGCCCGCTTCGTCGAGGCGATGAGCTGCGCTACGGTCCCCAAGATCGTCCTCACGGTGAACCACGCCTCGGGCGCGGGTTACTACGCCATGGCGGGGCAGGGCTTCGATCCCGACTTTCTCTTCTCCCTGCCGACCGGGCGGATGGGGGTGATGGAGGGCGAATCGGCCGTGGCCGCCGTCCACGGTCCGGAGCTGGAGAAGGCCAAGGTGCAGGGAAAGCCGTCGCCGAAGCTGGAGCAGGCGGTGGATGCGATGCGCGCCGACTACGAGTACCAGCTGGACGCCAAGGCCGCCGCCGGCCGGGGCTACGTGGATGCGTTGCTGACGCCGGAGGATCTTCGTGACCAGATCGCCTTCGCGCTCCAGGTCGTGAGCGTGTACGACGGCCCACACCTCGGACCCTTCGTGCTCCCGGACGATCTGCGCTGATGCCCCGGCCGCGCCGGTTGCTCGTGCTGCCCTTCGCCGTCCTCGCGGCCTGCGGGCGGGGCGGGGCGGTGGCGCCGAGCCCGGTCCGCCCCGCGACCACGGAGCCCGGGTCCGCCCCCCCCCCCGTCGATTCCCCGACGCTGCCGCCGCGGCCCAGGAACCGCCTGGCGCCGCCGGCGGTGGCGTTTCAGCTCGGCCTGATGCCGCTCTCGAGCACCGGCGTCTCGGGCTGGCGGCTCCAGCACCCGACCTGGGACGGGCGCGGCGTGCTGATCGCGATCCTCGACGCCGGCGTGGACCCCGGCATCGCCGGCCTCGGCACCACCCCGCAGGGAGAGCCGAAGATCCTGGACCTGCGCGACTTCTCCGACGAAGGACGGGTCGAGCTGCGGGCGGGTCCGGGCGGCACGTGGACCGGGACGCTTCGCGAGATCGGGTTCGGCGACCTGCCCCAGGCCGACCTCAATGGCGACGGCGACAACCGCGACGCGTTCCGCATCGACGTGACCCGCGACGCCGAGGGCTGGAGGGCGCGCGTGGACGCCAACGGCGACGGCTCGCTCGACGACGAGACCTGGCTGCGCGACTACCTGGTGCGGCGGGAGACCTTCACCTTCGCGTCGCGCTGGGTGCCGCGCGGGCGTGGGCCCGTCACCGCGGCGCTCAACCTCAGCGAGGAGGGCGGGCGGCCGCGGCTCGTCGTCTACCTCGATAACTCGGGGCACGGCTCGCACGTGGCGGGCATCGCGGCGGGGTACGCCATCTACGGCCAGAGCGGGCTCAACGGCGTCGCGCCGGGCGCGCAGATCCTCGCCCTCAAGATCGCCGACAACCTGCGCGGCGGCGTGAGCACCACCGGGAGCTTCATTCGCGCGATGGAGTACGCGGTGCGGTTCGCCCGCGAGCGGCAGCTGCCGCTCGTGATGAACCTCTCCTTCGGCGTGGGCAACAGCCAGCCCGGGCGCGCCGTGATGGACTCGATCGTGGACGCGTTCCTGCTGGCGCATCCCGACGTGTTCTTCACGATCGCGACGGGCAACGATGGCCCCGGCACCGAGACGATCGGCCTGCCGGGCTCGGCCGAGCTGGCGGTCTCGGTCGGCGCCACGTATCCGGCGTCGCTGGCCGCGGTGCAGTTCGGCACCGACCGCGAGGTCCTGGGCTGGTGGAGCGGCCGCGGGGGCTCGCTCGCCAAGCCCGATTTCCTGACGCCCGGCCTGGCGTACTCGACGGTGCCCGGCTGGAACGTCGGCGACGAGATCAAGGGCGGAACCTCGATGGCGGCGCCGCATGGCGCCGGTCTCGCCGCGCTGCTCCTGTCGGCGTTCCGGCAGCAGGGCCGGCCGCTGCCGACTGCGGCCGAGCTGGGCCAGGCATTGCGCGCGACCGCCGTGCCGATCGAGGGCGCGCCGGCCGTGGACCAGGGTGCGGGCCTGGCGAACGTCCAGGCGGCGTACCGGTGGCTGCAGGCCGGTCACGAGGTGGTGCGGTACCGTGTGCAGGCGCTGCCGCCCGCGCCGGCGGTGCCGCCCGGCCTCATGCGATCGCAGGACCAGACCGCCCAGCTCGCGCGCACCGGGCTCCCGACCGGCGCCATGCGGCGCGGCGGCCTCAGCGGGGCTGCCGACACGGTGCAGCGGTTCCGCGTCAGCGCCGTGCCGGTGCCCGGAACGCCGAACCGCACCCGCCGCTACCGCCTCGTGTCGGACGCCGACTGGCTCCGGGCCGCACAGCCCACGGTGACGGTGGATTCGATCACCGGGTCGGCCGTGGTCGAGGTGCGCTACGATGCCGCCCGCCTCACCTCGCCCGGCCGCCACAGCGGAGCGCTGGTCGGCGTGAGCGAGCAGGACAGCCTGGCGGGCCCGGCGTTCACGCTGCTCAACACGGTCATCGTGCCCGCGCCGGGCGAGACCACGGCTGCGAGGGGACGCCGGCTGCCGGGCGGTCGCGCCGCGCGCTACTACCTCCGCGTTCCCGAAGGAGCGATGGGACTCGGCGTGCGGCTCGCGCTGCGGGACACCTCGATGCACGCGATGCTGTCGCTGTTCGAGCCGACGGGCCGTCCGGCGCGCGGGCTGAAGAACGCCGACGTGGGCGGCGAGGACGGGCGTGAGGCGGTGCTCGCCGTCACCGCCGCGGACGCCGTCCCGGGCGTGTGGGAAATCGTCGTGCAGGCTCTGCCCGGCGACGACCTCTCGTACGATCTGTGGGCGGGCCTGGCGCCGGTCCGTCTCGCGGCGCTCGACTCGGCGGCGACGCCGAGCGTGCGCCTGACCGCCACCGCCGAAACGACTCTGACGGCCCGCGTAGACCACGTCGGCATCGCCCGCTCGTGGACGGTGACGATCGACTCCGCACCGTGGCGGAGCGGTTTCGACGTGCCCGCGTGGGCCACGGCGATGGTGGTTGAAGTCGAGGTGACGCCCGAGATCTGGAACGCCGTCACCGACTTCGCGATCACCGTGTTCGATTCCGCCGGCGCGCGGCTCGGCAACGGCGCCATGAACTATCCGTTCCACCGCGTGCGGATGGACTCGCTGCCCCCCCCCTCCGGGCGCCCCGACAGGTACCGCGCGACGCTCGACCTGTTCCCGGGGTTCGCGCGTCTCGAAGCGCCGCGCATCGAGGCCCGCGTCACCGTGCGGTTCGAGGGCGAGCCGCAGGCCATCGCCACGCACGGCGGCGGCACGCCGTGGCGGGAGGCGGGGTTCACTGTGCCGCTCACCGGTCGTCCGTTCACGCCGCCGCCGGGCTGGCGCCGGCTGCTCAAGCTCAGCGTGGGCGCCGGCGCCGACGACCCGCTCGCGGCGTCGCGGCTGTTCACCGTGGGTCCGGAGTGAGCCGGGTCATCCGCGTCGCCGCCGGGCAGGGGTTCTGGGGCGACTGGCTCGAGGCGCCGGTCCGGCAGGTCGAGGGCGGGCCCATCGATTACCTGATGATGGACTACCTGGCCGAAGTCACCATGTCCATCATGCAGAAGCAGAAGGAGCGCGACCCGGGGGGGGGCTCCGGCTACGCCCGCGACGTGGTGCCGCTGCTCCAGCGCATCCTCCCCAAGGTCGTCGAGCGGAACATCCGCGTCACGACCAACGCCGGCGGCGTCAACCCGCGCGGCTGCGCCGAGGCCGTCGCGGACGTGGCCCGCGGCCTCGGGCTCGGCGGCAAGCTCAGGATCGGCGTCGTCACGGGTGACGACATCCTGTCCCGGCTCGACGACCTGCTGGCGCGCGGCGTCGAGCTCTCCAACATGGACACCGGCCGCCCGCTCGCCGAGATCAGGGACTGCGTGGTCTCGGCCAACGCCTACCTCGGCGCGTGGCCCGTGGTCGAAGCGCTCCGGCAGGGGGCGCAGATCGTGATCACGGGGCGCGTCACCGACACCGGCCTGACGCTCGGCCCGCTGATCCACGGCTTCGGCTGGAGCGCCACCGACTGGAACCGCCTCGCGGCCGGGACCATCGCGGGCCATATCATCGAGTGCGGCGCGCAGTGCTCGGGCGGCAACTTTCTCGCGGGCTGGCCCGACGTGCCCGCGCTCGAGGACGTCGGCTACCCGATCGTCGAGGCGCGCGCCGACGGGACGTTCAGTGTCGCCAAGCATCCCGGCACCGGCGGGGCTATCACCGTGCCGAGCGTCACCGAGCAGCTGCTCTACGAGATGGGCGATCCGCGGCGGTACATCACGCCCGACTGCGTGGCCGACTTCACGTCGATCCGGCTGGAGCAGGAAGGAAGGGACCGGGTGCGGGTGTTCGGGATCGCGGGGCAGGCCGCCACCGACCAGCTCAAGGTCTCGATCGCTTATCGCCACGGCTTCAAGGCCGTCGGCACGCTGGTGTACGCCTGGCCGGACGCTGTGGCCAAGGCCCGCGAAGCCGACCGGGTGCTGCGCGCGCGGCTGGAGCGGCTGGGCCTGGAGTTCGACGAGGTGCTCACCGAATTCGTCGGCGCGAACGCCACCCACGGTCCGCTGGCGGGCCCGCCGCCCGCCGATCTCGCGGAGGTCCAGCTGCGCGTCGGCGTGCGCTCGAGCGACCGCGCCCGCGTCGAGCGGTTCACGCGCGAGCTGGCGCCCCTGATCCTGAACGGCCCGCCCACCGTCACGGGGTTCGCGGGCGGCCGGCCCAAGGTCGAGGAGATCGTGGCGTACTGGCCCGCGCTGGTCCCCAAGTCCGAGATCCGGCCCGAGGTCCGGGTGGTGGAGGCCTGATGCCGCTGGCGGCCGAGCACGCGGGACGGCTGGCCGAGCTGCGCAAGGGCGTGCGCCGCGCGCGCGGGCAGGGTCGGCGGTGGTTCCTGCGCGCGGGCGTCATGCTGGCGATCGCCTGGTGGGCGTACTGGCGGGGCGGGAGCGTCAACCTCGCGGTGGGCATGGCGATGGTGGTCCTGGCGATCCTGGCCGTCAGCATCGGGCGCTCGCAGCGCCGGCAGGCGACGAACGCCGAGACCAAGATCCGTCTGATGGAAGAGGGCGGGGCCGTGGAACCGACCGACGCACACGCGGACGGGCGGACCGCGTGAGGCGCAAGCTGCTCGAGCTGGCGCATGCCCGCAGCGGCGACAAGGGCGACACTGCGAACGTCGGCCTCATCGCCCGGCGCGCGGAGGACTACCCCGTGCTGGTCCGGGAGGTGACGGTGGAGCGGGTCGCGGCGCACTTTCGCGGGATGATCACGGGGAAGGTGGAGCGGTTCGAGCTGCCCAACCTCCACGCGCTCAACTTTCTGCTGCACGGGGCGCTGGGCGGGGGCGGCACCATCTCGCTGAAGACCGATGCGCAGGGGAAAGTGTTGAGCACCGCGCTGCTGCGGATGGAGATTGAGACATGAGGGCGCGAGGCGGCTGGCCGCTGGCCGCCGGCCGGAGCGCAACGCCGTGACCGATGCACGGGTACTCGCCCAGCGCGAGGGCGGCGTCCTTACCCTCACCCTCAACCGGCCCGACAAGAGGAACGCGCTCGACATTCGCACCATCGGCGAGATCAAGGAGCGCCTGACCGAGGCGGACCTCGCGGCCGACGTGAGGGTGGTAGCGCTGCGCGGGGCGGGGAAGGACTTCTGCGCCGGCCTGGATCTCAACGAGTTGCTCGAGTCGGCCGACCTCTCGCCGGCCGAGAACGAGGCGCGGGCCTGGGACCTGGGCGAGGTGTTCGTCCGGCTGCGGAAGCTCCCGAAGGTCACCGTGGCCGTGGTCGAAGGACGGTGCCTGGCGGGCGGGTGCGGCCTCGCGACCGCGTGTGACCTCGTGGTGGCGAAGGCCGGGTCGCAGTTCGGCTATCCCGAGATCAACCGCGGCTTCGTGCCGGCGATGGTGATGACCATGCTGCGCCGGCTGATCGGTGAGAAGGTCGCCTTCGACCTCGCCGCCTCCGGGCGCGTGCTCGACGCCGAGGAAGCGCTGCGCCTGGGACTCGTCTCGCGCGTCCTGCCGGCCGAGGGGTTCGACGCGGCGGCGGGGCAGCTGCTGGCGCAGATCGCCGCGCTGTCGGCCTCGGCGCTGGCGCTCACCAAGCAGCAGTTCTACCAGCTGGACGGCCTCGGGTTCGAGGAGGGTATCCGGCTCGGGGCCAGGGTCAACGCCGTCTCGCGCGCGACTCCGGACTTCCGCGCGGCGATCGCGGCGTTTCTCAAGAAATGAGGAGGTGCCCATGAGGGCGGCCAGCCGGCTCGGCGTTCCGGTGATGCTCCTGGTGCTCGGCGGCAACGTGCAGGCGCAGGTTGGACTGGCGGCGAGGCTGGAGAGCGGGAGTCCGCTGTCACTCGGCGTCCCCATCCTGATGGGCGGCCGACTCATGGTGGAGCCCGTTCTGACCCTGCACCGGACCTCCGTGCGGACCGACCAGGACTCCGTGTCGGGCTCGGCCGGGCCCTCGATCGATCAGGTGAACCGGACCACGACGCTGCACCTCGGAGTTGGCGCGTACCTGCGGCGGCGAGGACCGGTGACCGTGTTCGCGGGTCCGCGCATCGGCTGGGCGACGGCTTCGCAGCGGTTCGAGGCGCGCATCTCCGGGACGCCGGGCGGGGCGTTTCTGCAGGAGGGATCGTTAAGCGGCCTGTGGTTCGGGGCGCTCGTCGGCGTGGAGGCGGCGGTCGGCGCCCGCTTCACCGTCGGCGCCGAAGCGCACTGGTTCTCGAGTACGTTGGAGGGTGACGTGGAGGAGACCAGCTCGTTCGGCGGGCCCACCACGACTGGTACCAGGCGGCGAAGGGACGAGGTGTCGGACCTCCAGCTCGCCGGCGTCATCCGGTGGTACCCCGGGCGTCCGCCACGCTGACGCCGATGCACCTGTCGGGCTGGACCCTGGCGAAGTACGTGCTGGCGCTCGCCGGCCTCGCGCTCGTCCTGCTCGGCGACACTCTCCAGCGCTCCTGGATCAGCTACGCGGGCCTGGGTCTCATTGGCGCGGCGTTCGTGCTGCGGTTCGCGCGGCGGCTCGCGACCGATGCAGGCAAGGCTCGCTCCGGGAACGAATAGAGCCGGCCGTGGACGTTCATCTCGTCGACGGCACGTACGAGCTGTTCCGCCACTACTACGCCGTACCCCACGAGGCCAATGCCACCGGGCAGGAGATCGCGGCTGCGCGGGGCGTCGTGCGATCGATGCTGGGACTGCTCGAAGACGGCGCGACCCACGTCGCCGTCGCGACCGATCACATCATCGAGTCATTCCGGAACGACCTGTGGCCGGGGTACAAGACGGGCGACGGCATCGAGCCCGACTTGTGGAACCAGTTCGGGCCGCTCGAGGAGGCCCTGCGGGCACTCGGCGTGTCGGTGTGGGCCATGGTGGAGTTCGAAGCCGATGACGCTCTGGCTGCCGGTGCGGCGATGGCCGCGGCCGACGACCGGGTCCAGCGTGTCTTCGTCTGCACGCCGGACAAGGACCTCGCGCAGTGTGTGACCGGCACCCGCGTGGTGCAGCTCGACCGGCGGCAGCGCGCCGTCACCGACGCGGAGGGCGTGGTGCGGAAGTTCGGCGTGAGCCCGGCGTCCATTCCCGATTACCTCGCGCTGGTCGGCGATACGGCGGACGGGTACCCCGGCATCCCAGGGTGGGGCAAGAAGTCGGCGGCGCTGGTGCTCGCGCGCTACGCCAGGCTGGAAGCGATCCCGCGCAGCGCCGGGGACTGGGCGGTGGACGTCCGTGGCGCGGCACGCCTGGCCGCATCGCTCGCCGAGGGGTTCGAGGAGGCGTTGCTGTTCCGGCAGCTCGCGACGTTGCGCCCCGATGCGCCGGTGAGCCGCACCGTGGACGAGCTGGCGTGGCGGGGGCCGCGCGCCGAGCTGCCCGCCGTCTCCGGGTGGCTCGCGGCGCCGGACGTGCTGGAGCGCGCCGAGCGGCTGGCGTTCCAGCGGGGGCCGGAGGCCGTCGAGCGCGTTTAGGCGCACCGGCTCGCAACAATCGGATGACGCTCGGCTCCTGATCCCGCCGTACACTCGGCGGCGTGACCGAGCTGGCCCGGCGCATCGCGCACGCCCACGAGATCCTCCACCGGCGTTTCGGCTACGCGCACTTCCGCGTGGGCCAGCTCCGGGCCGTGCGCGCGGCGCTGGCGGGTCGCAACGCCCTGGTCGTCCTGCCCACCGGCGGCGGCAAGTCGGTCTGCTACCAGGTGCCGGCGCTCGCGCTCGAGGGCCTCACCATCGTCGTGTCCCCGCTCATTTCGCTGATGCAGGACCAGGTGCAGGCCGCGCGCGCCCGCGGTATCCGGGCCGCCGCGCTCACCAGCGCCCAGAGCGCCGCTGAGCGGGAGCGCGTGCTCGCCGAGGTGCGCGGGGGCGGTGTGCGGCTGCTGTACGTGGCGCCGGAGCGGCTGGCCACCGGTCACTGCATCGGGTTCCTGCGCCAGGTGCGCCCCGCGTTGCTCGCCGTGGACGAGGCCCACTGTGTCTCCGAGTGGGGGCACGACTTCCGCCCCGCCTACCGCCAGCTCGGCGCCGTGCGTCTCGCCCTCGGCCGGCCGCCGACGCTGGCCCTCACCGCCACGGCCACGCCCGCGGTGCGCGACGACGTGGTGCGCACGCTGCGCCTCGGCGACTGCGAGCGCATCGTCGGCACGTTCGACCGGCCCAACCTCAGCTTCGCCGTGCACCGGGTCGCGGACGACGACGAGCGGCGCCGCCGGCTGGTCGGGCTGCTGAAGCCGTACCGGGGCGCCGCGGTGGTGTACGTCCCGACGCGAGCCGCCGCCGAGCGGTGGGCCCGCGCACTGTTTCACGCCGGGGTGAGCGCGGCGCCGTACCATGCGGGGCTCGAGCACGCCGTGCGGCGCCAGGTCCAGCACGAGTTCCTCACCGACCGGGTGGACTGCGTCGTGGCCACGTCGGCGTTCGGGATGGGGATCGACAAGTCGAGCGTGCGCACCGTGGTGCACCTCGGGCTCTCGACCAGCCTGGAGGCCTACTACCAGGAAGCCGGGCGCGCGGGGCGGGACGGACGCCGGGCCCTGTGCGAGATGCTGTGGACCCGGGGCGATCTGCGGGTGCAGCGGGCCATCGTGTCCGACGCGGGCAAGCTCGATCCGCTGCTCCGGTACGTGACGGCCTTCGGCTGCCGCCGGGCGATGCTGCTCCACCATTTCGGCGAGCGGTTGCGCCACTGCAACGGGTGCGACCGGTGTACCCGCCGGCGCGCGCGGTGGGCGCAGGTCGAAGTGGCCTAACGCTGGCTCCGTGACGCGGATCGCGATACTTTGGGGTTCATCGAAGACCACCTCGCACGGATTCTGAGCAACGCCCTGGCCGGTCGGTACGCGGTCGAGCGACAGCTCGGGCAGGGCGGCACGGCGCGCGTCTTCCTGGCGCGCGACCTGCGCCACGACCGCCCGGTCGCCCTGAAAGTCCTGCGCCCCGAGATCGCGGGGCACATCGGCGCGGGCCGGTTCCTGCGCGAGATCGAGATCGTCGCCAGGCTGCAGCACCCGCACATCCTGCCGCTGTACGACTCCGGCGAGGCCGCCGGCCACCTGTTCTTCGTGATGCCGTTCGTCGAGGGCGAATCGCTGCGCGAGCGGCTCGAGCGCGAGCCCGGTCTCGTGCTGGGCGAGGCGCTCGGCATCGTGCGCGATGTGGCGAGCGCGCTGGCGTTCGCCCATGAACGGGGCATCGTGCACCGCGACGTCAAGCCCGAGAACATCTACCTCATCGGCGGATCCGCGGTCGTCGCCGACTTCGGCATCGCGCGCGCGCTGTCGGCGGCGGCGGAGGGCGCGGAGGCCCGGACCCAACGGCTGACCGACGCCGGGCTCGCCGTCGGGACACCCACGTACATGAGTCCGGAGCAGGCCTCCGGCAACGACGTGGTGGACGAGCGGAGCGACATCTACGCTTTGGCCTGCGTGCTGTTCGAGATGCTCGCCGGCGAGCCGCCGTTCAAGGCGTTCACGCCGTCGGGCATGCTGGCCGCCCACATCTCCGAGGAGCCCCCGCCGCTCCGGCAGCGCGCCCCGGACGTCCCCGAGGCGATCGCGCGGGCGGTGCACCGCTCGCTGGCCAAGGACCCGGCCGCGCGGTATCGCACGGTGCGGGCGTTCGCCGACGCGCTCCACGTCTCGCTGATCGGCGCGCGGACCCGCCGGCGCTGGGCGCTGGCGGGTGGCGCTGTGGGCGGGCTCACCGCGGCGCTGGCGTTCGGCGTGTTTTTCGGCGCGTTCGACCCGACGCCCGTGAACCCCGACCTGCACGTGGTGATGCCGTTCGCGTACCAGGGCGCCCAGCCGGACAGCGGCCTCACCGCCGCGCAGCTGGGGCAGCTGCTGCACGACGCCATCGGCCACTGGGACGATCTGACGGTCGTGGGGCCGGTGCGGGTCTACGACATCTGGGCGCGGCGGGGCAACCCGGCACCGACCCTGAACGACGCGCGGCGGGCCGCCACGGACCTCGCGGCGGGCCGGCTGGCGTGGGCCGAAGTGCGGGAGAGCGGCGATTCGCTGGATGTCCGGGCGGGCCTGTACGACGTGGCGCACCGCGGCCGCCTGCTGCGCGAGCTCAACGCACGGGTGCCGAAGTACCCGCGGGCCATGGCGGACGTGTCGATTCCGATGCGGCGGCTCGCCAACGCGCTGGTGCTGACGGGCGAGGCGCCGGAGTCGGTTACCGTTGCTCCGCTGGGGACCCAGCTTCTGTCGGCCTGGCGTCGCTTCGCCGACGGGCAGGCCGCGCTGCAGCGCTGGGACCTGGGTGCGGCCTCGGCGGCGTTCGCGGAGGCGGCGCGGCTCGACCCCGGCTACGCGCAGGCGCAGCTGTGGGCGGCGCAGGTGGCCACCTGGGCGGACCAGCCCGGCTCGCGGTGGCGCCCGCACGCCTACGACGCGGTCCAGAACGGGCGACGGCTCACGAGCCGCACCGACAGTCTGCGGGCCCGGGCGCTGCTGGCGCTCGCCGACAGCGGCTTCCAGGAATCGTGCGACCTCTACCGGCGACTGATCGCGCGCGACTCGCTCGACGCGACGGCGTGGTACGGGCTCGGCGAATGTCAAACGCGCGATCCCGTGGTGCTGCGCGACCGGGCGAGCCCGTCGGGCTGGCGGTTCCGGGGCAACCGTCATGAGGGCATCGAGGCGTACGCGCGCGCGCTCCAGCTTGTTCCTTCGTTCAACTTCGCCTTCGGACAGCGAGCCTACGATCGCCTGACGCGTGTGTTACCGGTCGAAGACTCGCGGATCGTCATCGGGCGGGCCCTGGCGCCCGACACGGGCGCCTTTGCGGCCTTCGCCGGCCTCGACGGCGATACCCTTTCGTTTGTTCCGTATCCCCTTCGAACGCTGACGCGTCCGGCGACGCACGGCCAAGGACTCACTCGAAACGTTGCCAGGGCCACGCGCCTGGTGAATGCCTGGGTCGAGGCGTTCCCGACCAGCTCCGCTGCCCACCTGACGCTGGGCGGTGTGCTCGAGCGTTCGGACTCCCTGGATTCGGCGCCGCCCGCCCGGTCTGCGCTCCGAGAAGTGCGCGAGGCTCGGCGACTGGCGACCGACCGAATGAGCAACCTTGAGGCTGCTTACGCCGAGGCGCGCGTCCTGCTCAAGATGGAGCGGTTCGGCGAAGCGCGAGCGGTGGCCGACTCGATGCTCGGCAGCGTCGCGGACGCCACGAACGAGGAGGCCGAACGGTTGGCCACGCTGTCTGCGCTGGTCGGCCGAGCTCACAGTGCAGCGAGCCTCATGGCGCGCACGGCACGCGACTCCTCGGTGTTCGCCCCGGACCATGGCCCCGTGGCGGTCCCGCGAATCGTTGGGGAGCTTGCGATGCGGCTCTGGGCTTACTCGGCGATGGGCGGCCCTCCGGATTCCATACGAGCCCTGCGTCGCGCTTTGGAGTTGCGGATCGCCAGCTCCGTACCTCGGTCCCAGCAAGCAACTGTCAGCCTCCCGCTGTTCGAGTGGTCCGACGTTCTCGCGTTCCACGTCGCGGGTGCGGGGCCAGCCCACCAACTGGCCGGAGGGCGACCGCTCACGCAGCTCCAGCGACTCATCTCGGACGGCCGAATACGCGAGGCGCAGTTACAGAGCATCGGGCTCCTGAGGCCTCCCGATCCCAGCCTGCGGTCCGTGTCTCCGGTCTCGATGCTCTCGGGGGCCCAGCTCGCCCTGGCGACGGGGGATACGGTCCTCGCCTCACGGCTCCTCGACGGGCTCCTGCAGCGCCTGCCGACCCTGGCAACCACCGCGTTCGCTGGAGTTGAGCAGGCAGCGTGCCTCGTCCGGGCCATGGCGTTGCGAGCCGAGCTGGCAGCACGTACCGGCGACCGCGAAACGGCAGTCCGCTGGGTCCGCAACGTCGCGGCGCTGTGGTCAGCCGGTGATGCTGAAACCCGGGCCATCGTGGATCGGCTGAGGTCGTTGTGAACCAATCACGCGGGAGGGAATCGGTGGCGGATGCGCGTGCATTCTGGGCCGTGGGCGGGGCGTTGGCCTTGGGCATGGTGGCTTGTCGTGGTACACCGGAGGGCCAACCCGGAACTCAGGCGGCGCAGAGCCAGGTACCTGCCGCCACGGCCGCGCCCGGCTTCACACAGCAGATCGAAGCGGTTCCTCGTGAGTCGATCGTGGCCTACGGCCGCCGCCTTTCGTTCGACACTTCCCACGCCGGCAGCGACGCGCAGCACCTCGTGGCGCGCCGTGCCGGGCGGCTCGTCACTGGCCCATACGCACGAATCGCCCCGGAAGCCAGCTCACACCGGCTGGCTCGGGGTGACCTCGCGCGGGGCCGCGTCGTTGCGAGGATTGACTCGGAGGGTCCGTACCTGGAGCGTGGCATTCCGACAGGCGTTAGCTACGTGTGGATCGACAGCTCCGCTTCTGGGTGGCGATCTGTACTTGTGCCGGAGGATGTGACTCAGCCGATGGCTGAGAAGCCGTTGCGGCTTGTGCGCCATACGCGTTCCCAGCCAGTACAGGAGGAGCCGGCTCAGGCGCGTTGGAGTTGGTCTGTCGAGGGAGAACGGATGGGCGAGTGCATCTGGTGTCCGCCCTGGGATTGGTGTCAAACGCAAAGCTCAGCCGCCGTGCGGCTGATCCGCTGATTCGCGTTTCGACCCGACGCGCTCCCGCCGCAACATCGGGCCTTCGCGCGCATCCCCGCTGAGACGCGATTGCACCAGCTGACCCACTCCGACCTTGCGAGGGGCCGAGTCGTAGCACGAATTGAGGCGGAACGCGCGGGCGTACTGCCTATTCCTGAGCAGGGCCGAGACCTTGCCAGGTCGCAGCCCCGCGGGTGATCCTTCGGCGTGGACGACGCCCTCTTCTTCAACGACCACCATCTCCACGTGCGGGAGATGGTGCGCGACTTTGCCCGGGCCGAAATCGCGCCGGTAGCCCGCCACTACGACGCCGTGGCCGAGTTCCCGTGGCCGACCATCAAGAAGATGGGCGACCTCGGCCTGCTCGGCGTCCCGTGGCCCGAGGCGCTGGGCGGCTCCGGGATGGACTACCTTTCTTACGTCATCACCGTGCACGAGCTGTGCAAGGTGGACGCCTCGCACGGCCTGACCGTCTCGGCCCACGTCAACCTCGGCACCAGCCCCATCGTCGAGTTCGGCACCGATGCGCAGCAGCGGCGCTGGGTCCCGGCGCTCGCCTCGGGCAAAGTGTTGGGCGGATTCGGACTCACCGAGCCCGGGGCGGGGTCCGATGCCGGGGGCACCGCGACCACGGCGGTCGAGCAGGGCGACCATTGGGTCCTGAACGGCGCCAAAATCTTCATCACTCACGCCGGCGTGGGCGAGGTGTTCGTGGTCACGGCGCGTACCACGCCCGGCCGCTCGAGCCGCGGCATCACCAGCTTCATCGTCTGCAAGGACACCGTCGACCTCGCGGCCGCCAGGGAATACGGCATCGGCCACGACCCCAGCCTGCCGCGGACCCCCGGCCTCAAGGCGGGCAAGAAGGAAGACAAGATGGGCTGGCGCGCGAGCGACACCCGCGAGCTGGCGTTTACCGATTGCATCGTCCCCAGGGAGAACGTCCTGGGCCCGATTGGCGAGGGGTTCGTCCAGTTCCTCAAGACGCTCGACGCCGGCCGCATCGGCATCGCCGCCGTCTCGCTCGGCATCGCCGAAGGGGCCTACGAGGAGGCGCTGAAATACACCGCCGTGCGCAAGCAGTTCGGCCGCGCGATCGCGAGCTTCCAGGGCGTCCACTTCGCCCTGGCCGATATGGCGATGGAGATCGAGGCCGGCAAGCACCTCCTGTACGCCGCAGCCACGCTCAAGCAACAGGGCAAGCCGCACAAGACGGAAGCCGCCATGGCCAAGCTGTTCTGCTCCGAGCTGGCGATGCGCACGACCATCAAGGCGGTTCAGCTCCACGGCGGCTACGGCTATACCACGGAATACCCGGTCGAGCGGATGATGCGGGATGCCAAGGTCTGTGAAATCGGCGAGGGGACGAGTGAGATTCAGCGGCTGGTGATTGCGAGGCAGATACTTGGGGATCTGGTCAAAGACTAGGATCGTAGCTCAAGACGGGTCTTGGGTCGTAGGTCTTGAGTCCCAGGTTCTGACCCAAGACCCCCAGACCCACTGCCTAAGACCGTAGTTTATCCCAGTTGACTAAGTGACCATCCCCCATTAACTTAGCATCCACATGTTCCGCATTGCGTTGATCCGTCCGGGCGAGTCCCAGACTTGTCGTCCTGCCGGCACGCAGCCTCTACGGGGCCTTTCGGCCCCCTTTTCTATGGTGACTACCCGTCAGGTGGAGGGCCGGGGCTCCCGGCTGCGCCTGACCGGTACGCGCACCGGAGCGATTACCCTTGAAGCGCGAAATCCTGATCAACGGCACCCCGAAAGAGACTCGGGTGGCCATCCTCGAGGACGACACCCTCGTCGAGCTTCTGGTCGACCGTCCGGACGCCCGGCGCATCGTCGGCGACATCTACTTCGGACGGGTTGAAGCGGTTCTGCCTGGGATCCAGGCAGCCTTCGTCGACATCGGACACGAAAAAAGCGCCTTCCTGCACGCCTCCGACCTCATCGAGCCGGACGAGGACGAGTTGGAGGATGACGAGGCCGCCCCCACCACGAACGGCGAGGACGCCGAGGCGGAGGCCGGAAACGGGGGGGGAGGGGGAGGAGGGGGGCGGGGGGCCGGCGAGGCGGATCGCCCAGGCAACGGCGGCCAGTCCCGCGCGCGGCTCGAACGCCGGGGGAAGCTCCCGCCGATCCAGGACTTGGTGAAGAAGGGCGAGACACTGCTGGTGCAGATCTCGAAAGAGCCGATCGGCACCAAGGGCCCGCGGGTCACCCGCCAGATTTCGCTGCCCGGCCGGTTCCTGGTGTACATGCCCGAGGCGCCCCGGAAGGTCGGGGTGAGCCGCAAGATCGAGAGCCGCGAGGAGCGCGCGCGGCTGCGCCAGATGGTGGCGAACATCCTGCCGGCCGACGCCGGCGGCGTGATTGTCCGCACCGTGGGCGAGGAAGTGTCCGAGCAGACCTTCAAGCGCGAGCTCGACGCGCTCATCAAGCTCTGGAAGAAGATCAACAAGAAGCGGACGTTCGTCCGCGCGCCCGCGCTGATCCAGCGCGAGACCAGCCTGACGCGCGGCATCATCCGCGACCTGTTCTCGGCCAAGGTGGACCGGCTCGTGGTGGACGTGAAGGAGCTGCACGGCGAGATCGTCGCCTATCTGGACCAGATCGGGCCCGAGCTCAAGGAGCGCCTCGAGCTGTACGCCGGCGGCACGCCGCTGTTCGACAAGTTCGACATCGAGAGCGAGATCCGCGACCTGTTCAAGCGGCGGGTGGACCTGCCGACGGGCGGCTACATCCTCATCGAGCACACCGAGGCGCTGGTCTCGGTGGACGTGAACACGGGGCGCTACACCGGCAAGAAAGACCCCGAGAAGACCATCCTCAAGACCAACCTCGAGGCGGCGCGCGAGCTGGCCCGCCAGCTCCGGCTGCGCGACATCGGCGGCATCATCGTCTCCGATTTCATCGACATGGAAACGCGGGCCAACCGGGACCGGGTGCTGCAGGAGCTGCGCCAGCACCTCGCGCGCGACCGGGCCCGCACGCGGGCCTTTGCGGTGAGCGACCTTGGCCTCATCGAGATGACGCGCCAGCGGGTGCGGCCCTCGCTGTTCCAGAGCCAGACCATGCCGTGCCCCACCTGCAGCGGCACGGGCCGGGTCTTCCAGCCCGAGACCGTGGTGCGGCGGCTCGAGCGGTCGCTGCGGCGGGCCGGGGTCGAGAAGACCGACCGGCGGATGACCGTGCGGCTCCATCCCGAGGTCGCGCTGTACCTGCTCGAGCAAGAGCCGCACTTCCTCAAGACGCTGGCCAAGCAGACGGGGATCGACCTCGAGATCCGGGACGACCCGATGATGAAGCTGGACGAGCTGAAGCTGATGAGTCAGCCGGCGGGGCGGGACGTTACCGAGAGCTATCTCGTGGCATGAGCGGGCAGTCGTACACGACGAATCGGGGGCGATCGGGCGGCGTCAGGGGCACGGCGGTACAGCCCTCCACCATCGCCTCGAACAGGGCGCGATCTTCCTGCGCGTGTCGCGTCGGCCGCATCGGCGGCTCCCACGCCCGCAGCGTGAACCGCGGCGCCACCATCCACTGTGCCAGCAGCCGGTTGTCGATCAGCAGCGGCGCCGGGTCGTGCATTCGCACCGCCATCGCTTCCCGTGGGCCTCCGCCGTCCGTGAAGTAGAACCCTTCCGTGATCCGGGAGACGCTGGGGCGCGCGAGGAAGTAGCTCCAGCCGCCCGTCTGGCCGAACGCCAGCACCGGCCGGCGGCCGGTGGGATCGAGGCTGTCGAGGGTGCGCCGCACGGCGACGAAATCGGCCCGCTCGTCCGCCGGCCAGCGCACCACCCCCGCCGCCGTCGGCGCCGGCGGGAAGACCCGCCGGGTCAGGGGTCCGCGGCCCTGGTTGTAGTAGCAGTACAGCCCGACCGCGAGCAGGATCGCGACCGCCGCCGACGCCGTGCGCTGCGCGTGGCGCACCGCGGTCCCCGCGATGAGGCGCAGGAACACGGCGTAGGTGGGGATCTCGACCAGGGGGTGGTACCACTCGGTGCCGCTCATGCCGCGCCGCAGGCGCAGGGCGACGCACAGGCCCAGCAGCAGCAGCGCCCGGTCGCGCAGCTCGACCTCGGCCCAGCGCCGCCACAGGACGCCGAGTGCGACCAGCAGCAGCGGCGCGAGGATCGCGGGGAACAGGTGCTCCTGGAACCGCTCGTCGAGCGCGCCGAGCGCGGCCCGAAGGGAGCTGCGGCCCGACCCGACGGCGTACCACAGGATGCCCTCGGTCGGCGTCGGCATGGCGCTGATCCCGTCGGCGGCGAGCCGGCGGATGACGCCGAACGACATCCCGAGATGGACGGCGCACGCGGAGAGGAAGACGAGCAGCGCCAGCCCGACCAGGCGCCCCGCGCGGGCGTCGGCCATCGCGAAGCTGAGCCACAGCGAGGCCACGCCCACCAGCGCGAGCGCCGCCGTCGCGGCGACTTCGATGGTCAACCGCTCCAGCGAGGGGAGTCCGTGCACCAGCACGTCCCCGGCGCCGCCGAAGCCGACCAGCAACCCGGCCAGCGCGCCGACACCGCCTTGCAGCAGCACCCCGGCACCGCCGACCAGCGTGGTCGCCGCGAGCGCCGTGGCGAGCGCGCGACGCACGCCGCGCGGCCGGTTCGGATCGGCGCCGAGCCGCGCCGCGCAAAAGCCCACCAGGTAGATCGCGGGCACCCAGAAGGTGTACTTGCTCAGGATCGCGAGCCCGGCGAACACCCCGAGCATCGCCCCGGTCCGGCGCGTCGGCGTGCGCAGCAGGTCGGCGGCGCAGCAGACAGCCAGCAGGATCATGGTCACGCCCAGCGGGCTCGCGGGCGAGGCCGTGCCGAGCGGCAGCGGCACGCCGCCGGCGTTGGCGTACACGAAGGCGAACAGCGTGCCGGCAACCACCGCCGGGACCGCGACCGCCGTGGCCAGCCGCGTGACGAACCGGTAGTAGGCGAGCAGAACCGCGAGCGCCAGCGCCGCCGTGATCGCCGAGATCGCGGCCAGCCCCGCGCCGCTGACCTTCGCGACGCCCCCGAGGACCCAGATCGCGAGCGGCGGGAAGTGCCACTGGAAGTCGCGATACGGGGTCTCGCCGCGGGCGAAGCGCTCGACCTCGTGCAGCCAGCGGCCGTGCGTTCCCCAGAACACGCCCGTGTACCCCCACGACGCGATCGTGTGGACCAGCCAGAACACGACGACGACCGCGATCGCCTGGTGGGCCGAGCGCCGGGGGTCGAATTCGCGCTCCGCTCGGAACGGTTCGGCGGGGGGAGCCATGGGCGCGCTAAGGTAGTGCAAGCGGTCTCCGGCGGATAGGCACGGCGCCCTCAGGTCGCTGTCCGCCATTGACTTAGAGTGGCGTCCCGATTAGGCTTCGCGCCTCTTCCGGGGACGGTTTCGAGGATGTACGCGATCTTCCGAACGGGCGGCAAACAGTTTCGCGCGGAGCCGGGACGCACGGTGCGGGTCCCGCGGCTGAGCGTCGAGCCCGGTGCGACCGTGACGTTCGACGAAGTGCTGCTCGGCTCGACCGGCGAAGCCGTGAAGGCCGGAGCGCCGCTGGTGCACGGCGCCAAGGTGACGGCCGAGGTGGTGCGCCACGGCAAGGACGACAAGATCGTCGTCTTCAAGTTCAAGCGACGCAAGGGCTACGCCCGCAAACAGGGGCACCGGCAGGGCTTCACGGAACTGAAGATCAACTCGGTGAAGCTGTAGGACGCTGGCCGCGGGCCGAGCGGATGACGGACTGCCGACAGCGGACAGCAGTTTCTTAGCGACAGGACAGGCACATGGCACACAAAAAGGGTGTGGGCTCCAGCCGCAACGGGCGCGATTCGGGCCCGAAGTACCTCGGCGTGAAGCGGTATGCCGGCGAGCGCGTGGTGGCGGGGAACATCATCGTGCGCCAGCGGGGCACGCGGGTCCACCCGGGGCGCAACGTCGGTCACGGTGTGGACGACACGCTGTTTGCCCTGGTGGACGGCGTCGTCCGGTTCGAGTGGGCCGCCAAGGGGCGGCGCCAGGTGAGCGTGGTTCCCGCCCCCGCTCCAGCCGCCTGACCGCCGATTGCCGCGCATGCGCAGGGCCCCCGCGCCAGGCGGGGGCCCTGTGTTTTTCGGCGGCTACCCGGCGACCGGGAATACGCGCAGCGGGTTGGTGCGGGTGATCGCCTGCTTCACCGCGTGCGGCAGGGCGAGCGTGCCGAACTGGTCGAGGTTGTGCTTGAGGTCCTTCACGCCCGGGCTCGGCCAGTCGGTGCCCCACAGGACGCGATCCTGGATCTCCTCGAGGCGGGGGAAATACTCCAGCAGCTTGAGCGGCGGGATGCCGGAGACGTCGAGGCAGACGTTGCGGTGGCGGCGCAGCACGAAGAACGCCTCCGCCATCCACAGCGGGCGTCCGCCGTGCGCCATGATGATCGCGAGGTCCGGGAAATCGATCGCGACGTCGTCGAGCTCCATGGGGTTGCCGTACTTGTTGCGCGCGCCGGGGAAGATGCTGGTGCCGGTGTGGATCATCACCGGGAGGCCGCGGTGTTCGCAGCGGCGGTACACCGCGCCCAGGGTCTCGAGGCCCTGGGTGTATGCGTTGGCCGGGAACAGCTGGTGCGACGGGTGGATCTTGAGGCAGCGGATGCCGAGCTCGAGCAGGTCGTCCACGTGGCCGTGGATGTCGCCCTGGAACCGCGGGTGCACGCCGCCGTAGGGCATCAGCCGGACCGGGTCCGCCTCCGCGTACCGCGCCGCGAACGTGTTGGTCTCGAGCGTGAAGCCCATGAGGTCCGGGCTCGGATAGTTGACCATCCCCACCCGCCAGATGCCCGAGCGGTCCATGACCTCGAGGAGCATCCGGGGATCGTCCATCAGCTGCATCAGGAAGTCCCAGTGGTCTTCCTTGCCCCGCCGCATCGCCTCCATGACGGCGGGCTTCATCTGTCTCCATGGCTGGATGTGCACGTGGACGTCAGTGACGCCCACGGCCGGGCCCGGCGGTGGCGTCACGGCTGATGGAACCGCGGCTGGCGCTTCTCGAGGAACGCCTGGATGCCCTCGGCCATGTCCTTCGTGGAGAACAGCACCGAGGTGAGCGAGGCCTCGTGGCGCACGCCGTCGTCGAGCGGCGCGCGCACGCTGGCCCGGATCGCTTCCTTGATGAGGCTCAAGGCGGTCGCGCTCTTGGACGCGATCATCCCGGCCAGCAGCATGGCGCGGCTCTTGAGCTCGCCGGCCGGCACGACTTCGTCCACCAGCCCGATGGCCAGGGCCTCCTGGGCGTCGATGATCTGACCCGTGTACAGCAGCTTGAACGCGTTGCCGAGCCCGACCAGGCGGGGCAGGCGCTGCGTCGCGCCGCCGCCCGGCATCATGCCGAGGTTGACCTCCGGCTGGCCGAGGCGGGCCGTCTCGCTCGCGATCCGGATGTCGCACGCCATCGCCAGCTCGAGGCCGCTGCCCAGCGCGTACCCGTTGATCATCGCGATGAGCGGCTTCGGGAAGGCGTCGGCCGCGTCGAAGATGCTCGGCGACTGGAGCAGCGCCTTGAGGATGTCGTGCGGCGTCTTGCCGACGAACTCGTTGATGTCGGCTCCGGACACGAATGCCTTGGTGCCCGCGCCGGTGAGCACGACGCAGCGCACGGCGTCGTCGTGCTGCAGGCGGTCAAACGCGGCGAGCAGCGCCGTCCGGATCGCGCCGTCCAGGGCGTTGCGTTTGTCCGGGCGGTTCACGGTGATGATGCCGACCGCGCCCGCGGTTTCGGTGACGACGTTGTGCGTGTCGGGCATTCGCGTCCTTAGTTGACTGTCCGCTGTCAGCAGTCCGCTGTCAGCTCTCCGGCCAGCGGTAGAAGCCCTGGCCGCTCTTCTTGCCCAGCCGTCCCTCGGCCACCAGCCGCTCCAGGATCGCCGGCGGGTGGAACGTGGCCGTGCCCAGGGTGGCGTGCAGGTACCGCGCGATCGCGAGCCGCACGTCGAGGCCGACCAGGTCCGTGAGGCGGAGCGGGCCCATCGGATGGTTGTAGCCCAGCGCCATCGCTTTGTCGATGTCCTCGGCGCTGGCCACGCCCTCCTCGAGCATGCGCATCGCCTCGAGACCGAGGGCGACGCCGAGGCGGCTCGACGCGAACCCGGGCGAGTCCCGCACGACGATCGGGTCCTTGCCCATGCGCCGCGCGGCGGCGACGGCGGCCGCGCGGGCGGGCGGTGAGGTGCCCTCGTGTGTTACGATCTCGACGAGCTTCATCACGTGGACGGGGTTGAAGAAGTGCATCCCGAGCACGCGCGCGGGATGCCGCGTGCCGCCCGCGATCGCCGCCACGGAAAGCGAGCTGGTGTTGGTGGCGAGGATCGCTTCCGCGGCCACCACCTCGTCGAGCCGTCGGAACAGGGCGCGCTTGAGGTCGAGTTGCTCGGGGACGGCTTCGATGACCAGGTCGGCGCCGCGCGCCGCCTCGTCCAGCCGGTCGGACGGCGCGAGCCGCGCCAGGGTGTCGCCGCACGCTTCGGGGGTCGCCTTCCCGCGCTGCACGGCGCCGTCGAGGTTGGCGCGGATCCGTTCGAGCGCGCGGGCGGCGGCGCCCGGCACCGCGTCGGTCAGCCGCACGGTCCAGCCGGCCTGCGCCGCGACCTGCGCGATGCCGTGGCCCATCGTGCCCGCGCCGACGACGGCGACGGTGCGGATCGGTGGCGTGGGTGGGGTGGTCACTGCGGCGGGGAATCTACCGTCTTGCGTGCCCGCTCGGGGTGGTTCGTGCACAGCCCGTCCACGCCGAGGCCCAGGAGGTCCCGCATCGCCGCGGGATCGTCCACCGTCCAGGCGTAGAGGCCGCAGCCGGCGCCATGCACCGCCAGCACGAGCGCCTCGTCGATCAGCTGCCAGTGCTGCCACAGCACGTCGGCGTCCGCGTCGTGCAGCGCGCCCACCGGATCCACGAGGTACGACGTGGACAGCACGCCGAGCTCGAGCGACGGCCGCTTCTCGGCGAGCCGGCGCACGATGCGGTGGTCGAAGCTGTGCACGGCCACCCGCGCCGGGCTCGGTGCCGCGTCGAACACCGCGAACAGCCGGTCGTCCAGCGTCGCCGGCATGGACTTCACCTCGATCAGCGCCGTCAGGTGCGGGTGAATGGCGGCCAGGGCCTCTTCGAGCGTGGGGACGGTCTCGCCGTTGCGGAGGCGGTGTTCGCGGATTTCGCGCAGGGCGCAGTGGGCCACATGGTGGCGCCCGATCATCTCGTCGTGGTGCACGACGAGGTGGCCGTCGGCGGTGGCGTGCACGTCGAGCTCGACCGCGTCCGCGTCGAGCGCGCGGGCGGCCCGGAACGCCGCCAGGCTGTTCTCGTCTTCGACGGCGGACGCGCCGCGGTGGGCGATGACGAGCGCTTTCCTCAGTTCTTGGTCCCGTCCGTGTCCGCCATATCCTGCTTCTTGGCCACGATCCAGTCGCCGTCCTTCGCGAGCGCCTTGAGCGCCTGGTAGTCCGCGGGCTTCGGCAGCACCGCGTCGAGATAGGCGGGGTAGCGCTCGGCCGAGATCTCGTCGCCCTCGACCGTCCACCGCTGGTGCGCGTACGCGCCGATCCGCCGGTTGAACTTGAGGTCCGGCACCCGCAGCCAGCGGTCGCGGTCGGGGATGAGCGCGTTCAGGCGGTCCACCAGCCGCACGCATTCCTGCCGGTACAGGCCGCGCGAAGCCTCGTTGAGCGCCCCCTTGTCGGCGGGATGCTCGTTCTCGCGCTCGTCGAACCGGCCCTTGAGGCCCCACTCGTAGGCCCAGTGCGCGGAGCTGCTGCTGTCGGTGCCGAACAGGTCGAACGCCGTCGGCACCCACTTGTTGAAGAACCGCTGCATCGTCTCCGGGGTGATGCGCCCGGCCTTCACGATGCGCAGCAGGCCGTTGTTGCCGGTGCCGAGGTGGTAGCTCTCCTCCTTCAGCATCGGCCCCATCGAGCGCGCCAGCGGGTCGAAGGCCGACGTCGACAGCATCTTGAGCTGGAACTTGCCGTCGCGGTCGATGAACTGGGTGTATGTGAAGAAGTCGAGCCAGTTGTCCACGCGCTCGTTGAACGAGCCGAGCAGGCGCTTGCCCTCGGTGGCGCGGCGTTCGAGCAGCTTCTGGGCTTCGCGCTTGCCCTCGTCGCCGAAGTGCTGGACCAGCAGGTAGCTCATCTGCCAGCCGTGCCGCATCTCCTCGCACATGACCCGCATGATCGAGAGCAGGTCGTAGCTCGAGGGCGCGTTCTCGAGCAGGCTGCGCTGCTGCTCCACCGAGGCGAATTCGGTGTCGCCCTGGTAGACGATCAGGTTCATCAGCGCGTCGCGGATACGCTGGTCGGGAATGTGCATCACCGTGGGCCACTTCCGCTGGCCCTTGAAGTGCCCGAATTCGACATGGGGGACTTCCTGGTCCCCGAACTTGATGTCGAACTGGAACTCGCGGAGCTCCTGGGCCGTGAGCCCGATGTCGGTCTGCCAGCTCCTGAACAGGTCGATCCACTCGTCGAAGGTGTGTACCCGCAGCATCGTCGGTCTCCTAGCGTCCGGTGAATCGGGGTTCGCGCTTGGCGAGGAACGCCGTCAGGCCTTCCAGGGCGTCCCGGGTCTTGAAGCACTCGAGCTGGGCCTCGAGCTCGACATCGAGCGCGGCGTCGAGCGCCTCGTCGGTGAAGGCGGCGTGCGGATCGTGATACACCGCCTGCTTGACCAGCCGCACCGCGTGCGGCGGCCCCGCGGCGATCTCGCGCGCCCACGCGGCCGCGTCGCGGGGCAGGTCGGCGGCCGGCACGACGCGGTTGACGAGTCCCAGCGCGAGCAGCCGGTCGGCCGGCACCAGCTCGCCCGAGAGGAACAGCTCGAGCGCGTGCGCCGTGCCGACCAGGCGGGGCAGGAAGTAGGTGCCGCCCCAGTCGGGGTGCAGCCCGATCCTCCCGAACACCTGGCCGATTCGCGCCGTGTCGGCGGCGATCCGGAGGTCGCATCCCAGCGCGAGGTTGGCGCCGCCGCCCGCCGCCACGCCGTTGAGAGCGCAGATCACCGGCTGCGGGGCCAGGCGGATCGCGTGCAGGATGGCGCGCGCGCCGTCCACCAGCGCTTCGCCCCGCTCCTGGTCGCGCTGCTCCAGGATCTCTTTCAGGAGGTCCACATCGGCGCCGGCGCAGAAGGCCCTGCCCGCGCCGGTCAGGACGACCGCGCGTACGGTCTCGTTCGCCGTCACCCGCTCCAGCGCCTCGATGAGCTCGCCCACCATCTCCACGGTGAACGCGTTGAGCTTGTCGGGGCGGTTGAGGGTGATGGTGCCCACCGGACCCTCGATCTCTACGGCGACGGTCGTTCCCATGGTTGTCGGAGAGCCGTCGGCCATCGCTTATCCCTCCCGTTCGACGATCATTGCGATCCCCTGTCCCACGCCGATGCACATCGTTGCCAGCGCGTACCGCACGCCGCGCCGCTTCATGGCGTGCACCAGCGTGGTGAGGATCCGCGCCCCCGACGCGCCCAGCGGGTGGCCGAGCGCGATGGCGCCCCCGTGCACGTTCACGATCGCCTCGTCGAGGCCGAGCTCCCGGATGCAGGCCAGCGCCTGCGCCGCGAACGCCTCGTTGAGCTCGACCAGCGCAAGGTCCCCCACCGCGAGCCCGGCGCGCGCGAGCGCCTTGCGCACCGCGGGGACGGGACCGATGCCCATGACGTCGGGCGCCACGCCCGCGACCGCGCTCGCCACCACCCGCGCCCGCGGCGCGAGGCCGGCCCGCCGCGCCGCCTCCCGCTCCATCACCAGCAGCGCCGCGGCCCCGTCGTTGATCCCGGAGCTGTTGCCCGCCGTCACGGTGCCGCCGTGCTTCACGAACGCCGGCTTGAGCCCCGCCAGCTGCTCCAGGCCGGCGTCGGGCCGCGGGTGCTCGTCCGTATCGACCGTCGTCGCCTGACCCCGGGGCGGCGGGGAGCCCGGCACCCGCACCGGGACGATCTCCTCCGCGAAGGCCTGCTCGGCCTGGGCGCAGGCCCAGCGGCGCTGGCTCTCCAGCGCGAACCGGTCCTGGTCCCGGCGCGACACGCCGTGCCGCTCGGCCACCCGCTCGGCCGTCTCACCCAGCGAGATGGTCCAGTCCTTCGGCATCTCGGGGTTCACGAACCGCCAGCCCACGGTCGAATCCGCGATGGCGGGCGCCGCGCGGCTCCAGGCCGCGCCGCTCTTCAGCATCACCACCGGCGCGCGGGTCATGGACTCGACGCCGCCCGCGATGAAACAGTCGCCTTCGGCCGCGCGAATCGCCTGCGCCGCGCTCGCCACGGCCTGCAGTCCCGAGCCGCACAGCCGGTTCACCGTCTGTCCCGGCACCTCGACCGGCAGTCCGGCGAGCAGCAGCGCCATCCGCGCCACGTTGCGGTTGTCCTCGCCCGCGCCGTTGGCGCAGCCCAGGATCACGTCGTCCACCAGCGCCGGATCGATCCCGGTGCGCTCGAGCAGGGCCCGGATCGGCACGGCCGCGAGGTCGTCGGGCCGCACGCCGGCGAGCGCACCACCGTGCCTTCCGATGGGCGTGCGCACCGCGTCGATGATCACCGCGTCGCGCATACCGTCACCGGCAAGGGGCAATAGGCAATGGGCAATCGAAGGAGCCGCGGGGCCGCCCATTGGCTACTGCCCATTGCCCACTGCCCGCTTCTCACAGGGCCACCCATACCGTCTTCGTCTCCAGGTACCCGTCGAGCGCCTCTCGGCCCAGGTCCCGCCCGAACCCGCTCGCCTTGTAGCCGCCGAACGGCGCGGCGGCGTCGTAGGAGTTGTACGTGTTGATCCATACGGTGCCGGCCTTGATCGCGCGCGCCACGCGATGCGCCTTCTGGAGGTCCCGGGTCCAGATCCCGGCCGCCAGGCCGTACAGGGACTGGTTCCCCAGGGCGACCGCCTGCTCCACGTCGTCGAACGACATCACGGCGAGCACCGGGCCGAAGATCTCCTCCCGCGCGATGGTCATCTCCGGCCGCACGGCGTCGAACACCGTCGCCTCGACGTACCAGCCCTTGCCGTTCACCTGCGCCGCGTTGCCCCCCGCCACGAGCGAGGCGCCCTCGGCCTTGCCCGTGGCGATGTAGCCCAGCACGGTCTCCTGCTGCCGCTTCGAGACGACCGCGCCCATCCGGGTGGCCTTGTCGAGCGGATCGCCGTGGGTGAGCTTCTTGGCCCGCGCCGCGAGCTCGTTCACCACCTGATCGTGGATCGAGCGCTCGACGAGCAGGCGCGAGCCGGCCGCGCACACCTCGCCCTTCGAGTAGAAGATGCCGTTCTGCGCGCCCTTGATGGCGGAGGGAAGGTCCGCGTCGGCGAAGATGATGTTGGGGCTCTTGCCGCCCAGCTCGAGGGTCACCCGCTTCACGGTGCCGGCGGCCTCGCGCATCACGTGCCGGCCCACGGCGGTCGAGCCGGTGAAGCTGATCTTGTCCACCCCGGAATGGCGGACCAGCGCGTTGCCGGCGCCGGCGCCGCCCCCGGGCACCACGTTGAACGCGCCCGGCGGGAAGCCCGCCGCCTCGAGCACTTCCGCGAACAGCAGGATCGTGAGCGGTGCCTCGGACGGCGGCTTGCTCACCACCGTGCAGCCGGCGGCCAGCGCCGGCGCGAACTTCCAGACCGCCAGGTTCAGCGGGAAGTTCCACGGCGTGATCGCGCCGACCACGCCCACCGGCTCCTTCAGCGTGTAGGTGAAGAAACTCCCGGAGACGGGCAGGGTATCGCCCGTGATCTTGTCCGCCCAGCCGCCGAAGTAGCGCAGCACGTCGGCGCTCATCGCGACTTCGATCTTCGACTCGAACAGCACCTTGCCGTTCTGGCGGGTTTCCAGCTCGGCGAACTCGTCGAGCCGGCCCGTCAGGAGGTCGGCGGCCCGGGCGAGCATCGCGCCGCGCTGCCGCGGGGCGAGGCCCCGCCACGCGTCGGACTCGAGGCAGGTGCGGGCGGCCCGGACCGCCGCGTCCACCTCCGGCTCGCCTGCTTCGGCCACGTCGGCGAGCACCGCCTCGGTGGCCGGGTTGACCACGGGGAAGCGCCGGGAGGAGCCGGCCGCGACCCACGCCCCGCCGATCCAGCAGTCGGCGCGCACCTACTCGGCCTTGAAGGTCGCGACGCGCTTCTCGACGTAGGCGGCGATGCCCTCCTTCGCGTCCTGGCTCTTGAACAACAGCGACTGGAGCTCGCGCTCCAGGGCCAGGCCGTACTCGAACGGCACCTCGAGGCCCGACTGCACGCTGCGCTTGATGTGGCCGACGGCCATCGCCGCCTTGTTGGGCGGGCAGAACTGCCGGGCGTAGGTGAGCACCTGTTCCCACCAGGCGTCGGGATCGGCGTCCCACACCTCGTTCACGAGCCCGATCTCCTTCGCCATCTCGAACGAGTACGTCACGCCCGTGATCAGCAGCTCGATGGCCTTGGCCTTCCCGATCAGGCGCGCCAGCCGCTGGGTCCCGCCGGTGCCGGGCAACACGCCGAGGTTCACCTCGGGCAGGCCGATCTTGCCGCTGTCCTTGCGGGCGATCCGGAGGTCGGCCGCCATCGCGATCTCGAGGCCGCCGCCCACGCAGTGCCCGCCCAGCGCCGCGATGACCAGCTTCGGCGTCTGCTCGAGCCGGCTCAGCGTTTCGTTGGCGTGGAGACAGAAGAAGTACTTGAACTTGGGTGTGACCCGGTTGAGCATCGCGATGTTCGCGCCCGCGGAGAAGAACTTGTGTCCGGCGCCGCGCAACACGATCACGTGCACCCCGTCGTCGAACCGCGCCTCGAGGATCGCGTCGTCGATCTGCCGGTTCATCTCGTACGTGTAGGTATTCGCCGGCGGGTCGTTGAGCTGGATCACGGCGATGCCGCCGTCGGTCCAGTAGTCCACGAGCTTCTTGGTGCCCGCCGCGGTCGGGGTCGGAGCCGTCGCCGTCATCGTGCCGAAACCTCCACTTGATAGCCGGTGAGAAACAGGCGCGTGATCGAGTCCGCGAGCTCCGCGGTGCCGATCGGGCCGTCGGGAGAGTACCAGGTGTAGATCCAGTTCATCATGCCGAACAAGGTGTAGGCCGCGATGTGGCGCTGCGCCGGGTCGCCGCTCTGCCCGTCGAGCGCGGCCAGCAAGCCGAGCAGCAGGTCCACGTAGGCGCGCTTGAGCCGCCGCACGTCCGCGCGCATGGCGCCCGTGAGCGAGGCGTCCTCGTGCGCCAGGACCTTCATCTCGGCCATGTGCGTCGCGAAGAACGCTACGTGGTGGCGGATGAACGCCGCGAGGCGGGCCTCGGCGCCGTGCTCCCCGGCCACCGCCGCGCGGGCCCCGCCGGCCACCTGCTCGAAGCAGCTCTTCTGGATCTGGAACAGCAGGTCTTCCTTGCCGCGCACGTAGTAGTACATGCCCGCGAGGCTCATGGCCGTGGCCCCCGCCAGGTCGCGCATCGACGTGCCCGCGTACCCTTGCGCGGCGAACACCCGGGCGGCCGTGGCGAGCAGGCGGTCACGGCGGTCGTCGAAGGAGGGCATGAGGCCTCCGGATGGGTTCGAACGATCGTTCGAAGCTAGTATCGCCCGGCCCCCTGACCCGCGCAAGGGCCGCCCCCGTCCATTATCTTAGGTCGTCCCCCACCCGAACGGCACGCGTGGTCGAACCGATCGGCACCACCGCCCGTCCTGCCCGCCCGTCGATGGTGTGGGGCGCCGGCATCGCGTCCGGTCTGGCCGTCATGGCGGTCTGGCTGTCGGCGTTCCCGCCCGAGACCAGCCTCGACCCGGCCGACATCGCCACGCAGCTCGCCTTCTTCACCGCCGCCCTGGTCATCTTCACCGGGGCCCGCAAGGACATCGGCATCCTCAACGCCGGATTCGCGCTGCTGTTGCTGCACCAATGGATCGAGGTCGTGGACGAGTTCACAGCCGAGCCGCGGTGGGTCGGTACCGGCGTGCCGGCGCCGCTGGGCATTCTCGGCCTGTTGCTCATCGCGCTCGGGGTGCGCGAGGCGGCGCGCCGGCGCGAGGCCGAGCGGCTGGCACGCAGCGAGACCGAGGAAGCGCTGCGGCGGAGCGTGAGCACGCTCAAGGCCGTGATCGAAGGGACGCCCGACGCGGTCTGGGTCAAGGACTCGGCCGGGCGCTACGCGCTGGTCAACAGCGCGTTCACGCGGCTGGTGGGTCGTAGCGCCGAGCAGATCGTCGGCCGGTACGACTACGACGTCCTGCCGCCCGACTTCGCGGCGCGCGCCGACCGCTCCGATGCCCGCGCGCTCGAGCGGGGCGACACGATCCACTTCGAAGACACGGTCGCGCTCGACGGCGTGAAGCGGACCCTGCTCATCAGCAAGAACGTGTTCCGCGACGACGGCGGGAACGCCGTCGGCCTGCTGGGCATCGGCCGCGACATCACGGACCGGAAGGCGGTCGAGGACCGACTCACCCACCAGGCGCTCCACGACGCCCTCACGGGCCTGCCGAACCGCGCGGCGTTCCTCCAGCGGCTGGAGCGGCTGCTCTCCCGGCACCGGGCGGATGATCGCCGCGGCTTCGGCGTGCTGTTCATCGACGTGGACCGGTTCAAGGACGTCAACGACCGGTTCGGCCACAGCGCGGGAGACGAGGTGCTCCAGTACCTGAGCCGGAAGCTGCTCGAGTGGATCCGGCCGGGCGACGTAGTGGCGCGGTTCGGCGGCGACGAGTTCACGGTCATCCTGCTCGACGTCGTCGGGGAAACCGACGCCGTGCACATTGCCGAACGCGTCAACGACGGTCTGAAGGAACCGCTGCGCCTGCCCAGCTCCGAGATCCGGGTCTCGGTCAGCGTCGGGGTGGCGCTGAGCCACCCGCGCTACGCCCGCGCCGAGGATCTGCTGCACGACGCCGACGCGGCGATGTACCAGGCCAAGCAGGCGGGCGGAGGGCGGCACGCCGTCCACGCCTAGAGGCACGGGGCAATGGGCAATGGGCAGTGGCCCTCGTGGACAGATGGACCCACGCATTGCCCATTCCCGGTTGGCCGCTTAACGCACACCCCCCCTCGCCGTCTAACTCGTTGACCGATATGGGGTCTCCGGCCACGGCAGCCGCGACGGACGGCGAGCTGATCGCCCGGTACTTGCGGGGCGATGAGCAGGCGGCGGCCGAGCTGGTGCACCGGCACGCGGCGGGCCTGGCCCGTTTTCTGGCGGTGCACGGGACTCCCGACGATGAGCTCGAGGACCTGGTGCAGGAGGCGCTGATTCGCGCGTTCCGTGGCCTCGCGAGCTTCCGGGGCGGGGCGAGCTTCCGGACCTGGCTGCTGACGATCGGCGGCAATCTGCTGAAGGACCGCCGGCGGCAATGGAAGCGGCGGCACGTGATCGCACTGACGCCCGACGTGCCGGACACCAGCCGGGATCCGAGCGGCGAGGCCGAGGCGGGCTGGATGGCGGCCCGGCTCCGCGACGGCATCGGCAGGCTGGCGCGACTGCAGCGCGAGGTGTTCCTGCTCAGAGCGCAGCAGGGGCTCGACTACGAGGAGATCGCGAGGGCCCTGGAGATCAGCGCCGGGGCGGCGCGGGTGCACTACCACCATGCGGTGAAGAGGTTGAAGCAATGGATCAGCGACTAGACGAACTCGACCCCAGGCTGGCCCGCGCGCTCGATGCGCTCGAGCGGCGTGCTGCGGCCAGCGCCGACGGGATCGATGCCGGGCGGGTGGCCGCGAACGTGCTGGCGCGGCTTCGGCAGCCCGAGGTGGTTGCCGTGCCGCTGTGGCGGCGGCCGGCACCCCGGGTGGCGGCGGCCATCGCGGCGCTCGTCATCGGCGCGGCGGTCGCCACCATCGCGGTGCGGCCCGGCGCCGGTGAGTTCGCGGCGGCGCTGCCGGTGACGGCCGAAGGCAGTCTGGGTCTGCTGGAGGCCAGCGCGGCGGAATCACTGCTGGCGGCCGTGGACCAGGTGCAGGTAGAGGCGGTGTCCGGGCCTGCCGCACCGACGCTCGACGACCTGACGGAGTCGGAGCTGCGAGCCTTGCTCCAGGCATTGGAGTCCACGGAAGGGACGGACCTATGAAGTGGACAGCGATGGCGGTGGTGCTCGCGGGCGTCGCGGCACGGGGCGCGGCGGCGCAGAACCCGCCTCCCCGGCCGCAGGCCGACACGCTGCAGCCCGCGCCGGAGCCGATGGGACCGATGCAGGACCCCATGGACCCGCGCGCGCAGCAGCTGCGGATGCAGGTCGAGGAGCGGTTCGGCCGGATGGTGCAGACCGACCTGCAACTCGACGAGCAGCAGATGCAGCGTCTCAGGCAGGCGATGCGGGCCAACCAGGACCGGCGTCGCGACCTCAACCGCCGCGAAATGGACATCCAGCGCGAGATCGGGCGGGAGCTGACGCCCGGTCAGGAGGCGAGCCCGCGGTTGAGCCGGTTGCTCACGGACCAGGCCCAGCTGCGCACTCAGCGCGCCCAGTCGGATGAGCAGTTCGTGCGCGACCTCGAGTTCATGCCGCCGGCGAAGCGCGCACGGTTCCTCATCATGGCGCGGCGGTTCGAGATGCGGATGCAGGAGATCATCCGTGAGCGGCCGGGTCGTCCGGGGATGCAGCCCGGTGAGCCGGGGCGGCCCGGGGCGGGGCCGCGCGATCGGCCGGGGATGGGGCCCGACCGGCCCCAGCGACCCGGGGGCGCGGGGCGGCCGCAGCAGCGGCCGGGCCGACGGCCCGGCTGAGGAGGGGGCCGAGGTACTGCTCACTATCAGTACGTCAGTACCCAGTCCCCAGTCCCCAGTCCCCAGTCCCCAGTCCCCAGTACGGAGTTGTGAGTACTCAGTGGCGGGTGGCGGCGTGTCTGGCGCTACTCGCCACTGCCGTTCACTCGCCACGTCTTCGACATTGCGTTTCCCACCGCAGCCTCTAGCTTCACGCCCATGCGCCGGATGCTCGTCCTGTCCCTCGGTGCGCTGCTCGCCACGCCGCCGCTCGCCGCCCAGGCGCCCGTGTACCGGGTGCCGGTCACGGGCGAGATCGAGCACGGGCTCGCGCCGTTCGTCCAGCGCAGTCTGCGGGAGGCGCGGCGCGCCAACGCGCGGGCCGTCGTGCTCATCCTCGACACGCCCGGCGGCCGCGTGGACGCGGCCGAGCGCATCGCCGACGCGGTGCGCGACGCGCAGCTGCCGGTGCTGGCGCTCGTGGACCGCCGCGCGTTCAGCGCCGGGGCCCTCATCGCGCTCAGCACCGATTCGATCTTCATGCGGCCCGGCTCCGTGATCGGCGCCGCCACCCCGGTCTCGGGCCAGACCGGCGAGAAGCTCCCCGAGAAGTACGTGAGCGCGATGCGCGCCGAGTTCCGCGCCCTGGCCGAGGAGCACGGCATCGATCCGCGCATCGCCGAGGCGATGGTGGACGAGAACGTCGAGATCGAAGGCGTGAAGCCGCGGGGCCAGCTGCTCACCCTCTCGACCGTGGAGGCCGTGACCCACCGCGTCGCCAGGGCGGAAGTGGCGGACTTCGACGCGCTCCTGGCGCGGCTCGGCTGGGCCGGGGCGCCCGTGGTTCTCACGCAAGCCACGTGGTCCGAGGCGCTGGTGCGCTTCCTCTCCAACCCCGTCATCGCGTCGCTGCTGCTGTCGCTGGGCATGTTAGGTCTGGTGATCGAGCTGAAGACGCCGCATTTCGGCCTCGCCGGCCTGGCGGGGCTCACCAGCCTCGCGCTGTTCTTCGGCAGCCACTGGATCACCGGGCTCGCGGGATGGTTCGAGCTGGTGCTCATCGTGGCCGGCCTGACCGGGTTGATCGTCGAGGCGTTCGTGATCCCGGGCTTCGGCATCGCCGGCGTCGCAGGGCTCGGCGCCCTGGGGGTCGGCTTCTTCCTGTCGCTGATCGGCAGCCACCCCACGACCGCCGACCTCTGGGGCGCGCTCGGGGGCACCGGCGTCGCGCTCGTCATCTTCATCGCCGTCGCGGTCGCGTTCCTGCGCCATTTGCCGCAGAGCAAGCGGCTGGCGGGCGTCCTGCACCGCGATACCCAGCGCGCCGACGCGGGCTTCGTGTCGGCCGCGGCGCGCACCGATCTCATCGGGAAGACCGGAACCGCGATGTCGGAGCTGCGTCCGGCGGGCGTGGCCGAGATCGGTGGCGAGCGCGTGGACGTTACGACCGAGGGCGAGTTCGTCCACGCCGGCACCGCCGTCACCGTCGTGCGCGCCGAGGCCATGCGGCTCGTCGTGCGTACCCTCGCCCCCCTCAACGCCTAGCACTCGGCGCACGGAGCTTCACGATGGATACCCTGGCACCTGCCGTTCTCATCGTCCTCGTCCTCGGCGGGCTGATCGCCGCCGGGGTCTTCTTGCATTTCGTCCCGATCGGCTTGTGGGTCACGGCGTTCGCGAGCGGCGTGCGGGTGTCGTTCTTCACGCTGGTCGGGATGCGGTTCCGGAAGGTGGACCCGAAGCGCATCGTGCTGCCGCTGATCGCGGCGACCAAGGCTGGGCTCGACCTCAACATCAATGAGCTGGAGTCGTTGTTCCTGGCCAAGGGGAACGTGGACCGGGTGATCGACGCGCTGATCTCCGCCGACAAGGCCGGCATCGGGCTCGACTTCAAGCAGGCCGCGGCGATCGACCTGGCTGGCCGCGACGTGTTCGAGGCGGTGCAGCTGAGCGTGAACCCCAAGGTCATCCAGACGCCGAAGGTGGCGGCGATGGCGAAGGACGGCATTCAGCTGCTGGCCATCGCGCGGGTCACGGTGCGCGCCAACATCACGCGGCTGGTCGGCGGCGCGGGCGAGGAGACGATCATGGCGCGGGTCGGCGAGGGCATCGTCTCGACTATCGGCTCGGCCGACAGCCACAAGAAGGTGCTCGAGAACCCGGACATGATCTCGAAGACGGTGCTCTCGAAGGGACTCGACAGCGGGACGGCGTTCGAGATCCTGTCGATCGACATCGCCGACGTGGACGTGGGCAAGAACATCGGCGCCGAGCTGCAGACCGACCAGGCCGAAGCCGACAAGCGGATCGCCCAGGCCAAGGCCGAGGAGCGGCGCGCGCTCGCCGTGGCCATCGAGCAGGAGCAGAAGGCCCGGGTGCAGGAGATGCGGGCGAAGGTCGTGGAGGCCGAGGCGCAGATCCCGCTGGCGATCGCCGAAGCGTTCCGGAAGGGCAACCTCGGCATCATGGACTTCGCGCGGTACCGGAACATCCAGGCCGACACGTCGATGCGCACCGCGATTGCGGGCGAGGGCGGCGACTCGTCGGTCGGCGGGCAGATCGGGTGAACAAGAGCCGCGAGTTCAGGGTCGAGGAGTCGAGAGTGAGGGCCGTTACTCTTGACTCTGAACTCTTGACCCTCGACTGAGGTTCTCATGGAAGGTCTGTGGCCTCTCATCATCCTGTGGGTGCTCGCCATGCTGATCGGCGGGCGGAAGAAGCGTCCGCCCGCGGGCACGCCCGCGCCCGGCGGTGAGGCTCCCGGGCCGCAGGGCCTCTCGGGCGATCTGTTGTCCGCGCTCCAGCAGCTGAAGCGCGCCGAGCAGGAGGCGCGGGAGCGCGCGATGCCCGGTTCGGCGCCGCCGCCGGCTCCCGTCGCGGAGCCGTCGGCCCGCGCGGCGCGGGCGAAGGCCTATCTCGAGGAGCGCAAGCGCAAAGGCGGCGCGACGATCAAGCGCGGCCAGCGCCTCGACGTCTTCACGCCGGGGCCGGCGCGTGCCGACCGGGCGGTGCGCCGGCCGGTGCGGTCGCTCGAGGACGACGACGCGGACAAGTCGTCGGAGTTCGAGCCCGTCGTCGAGACGCTGGAAGGACGCGACTACGATGACGAGGTCCAGCGCATCATCGACGAGCGGCGCAAGGTGGCCGAGCGGCACGCGGTCTCGAGGGAGGAGCTGAGCGAAGCGCAGCTGGCGCGCCGGGGCCAGCGCTCCGACGTGGCGATCGGCGGGCGCGCCGAGCACAAGGAGTGGCACGACAGGATCGCGAGCACGGCCGCACCGCAGCCCGGCAGCGCGGGAGAGGCGAAGCCGCGGGGGAGGTTGGCGCGGTTCGCGGATGGGTCGGCGCGGTCGGCGGTGATACTCGCGGAGATCCTCGGCGAACCACTGGGGAGCCGCCAGGTTCACCGGGTCTGAAGCCCGGGCTCGGCCGGCACGGCCCTGGAGCGCCGCTGCCGCGCCCATCGGTGGGTATATTCTGACGCTCGCCCGAGTGGTGAAATGGCAGACACGCGGGACTCAAAATCCCGTGCCGGCGACGGCGTGAGAGTTCGAGTCTCTCCTCGGGCATGAGAGCCGTAAGTCGCAAGGCGCCACCCATCTAGACCGCCTGCCGAACGCGCGGTAAGCTTCGCCAGTGGCCGATCTCGATCCAGCCCGCTACGCCGTCGCCCTGGCGCGGACGGTGGACTTGCTGCGCACCGCGCCCGAGGCCGGCGAGCAGCAGAAGAGCGCGCTGCGCACTCTTCTCGAGCAGGCCGCCGAGCACTCGGCGACGTTCCGCGTGTACGGCGGTGTGCTGTCGTGCAACGACGTGCCGCTCCCCACCGACTCGCGTGCCGGCGCGATCCTGGCGCAGAGTTTCAAGGACCACGGGTTGGAGGAGATCGTGATCGCGCGGGCGGCCGACGCCGCCGAGCTGCTGGGCCTCGCGCGCGGGCTGGCGGCGCCGGCGGGGCGAGGGCGGCTCAAGGAGCGGCTGCGCGACGCCGGCTCGACCCGGGTGATGCTGATCCTCGAGACCGCGGCGCGCCGCCCGCCCACCATCTCGGGGGCGTTCGCGAAGGCCGCGCTCGACGACGCCGTGAAACAGGAATGGGACAAGTTCCTCACCCACGGTGCGGCCGACGAGCGGATGGTGTACGTGGGCCCGACCGCCGGCAAGCCGCCGGCGGAAGCTTCCGCGCCGCCGCCGGCACCGCCGGCGCCGCCGGTGCCACCCCCGCGTCCCCAGGAGTTCCTCGGTGCCGCGCCTCCGCCCCCGCCCCCGCCCCCGCCGCCGCCGCCCGCGGCGCCAGCGCTCGGCGCGGTGCCGCCGGTCCCTCCACCGGGCTACGCCAATCCGCTTTCGCAGCCGCCGACGCTGACCAACGTGTCGAAGCTGGCCATCGCGCTCAACGACGTCGAGCGCGACCCCTACGGGCGCGACCTCCTCACGCGCGTCACCGTCCTCGGCCGCTTCATCGACGAGTGGCTGACCAAGGATCGGGTGGCCGAGGCGATCGACGCGCTGCGCGCCGTGGTGCGGCTCGAGGCCGAGGCCCCGAACGAGGCGGCGCGCAGCCCCTACGTCGTGATGCTGAAGCGGACCCTGGGCCGCGCGGCGGTGACGCAGATCGCGGCGTATCTGCTCGAGCCGCGCCGCGCCGAGCGCGCCGCCGCGGTGATCCAGCGCGGCGGGGACATTTCGGTCGAGCTGCTCATCGGCCTGGTCGTATCGGCCGAAACGCTGGGAGAGCGCACCGCCTACGCGTCGGTGCTGCGGACGATTCCCGGCGGCTCGGACAAGCTGGTGCGGCTGCTGATGCGCACCGAATGGCAGGTGGTGCGCAACGCCGCCGAAGTGCTGGGCGAGATCCGGCTCGACGAGAGCACGCCGTACCTTGCCCGGCTGCTGCAGCACGAGGACGAGCGGCTGCGACGCACCGGGCTCGTGGCTCTCGCGAAGCTGGGCACGGGCCAGGCGGTGAACCCGATCCGCACCGTGCTCCAGGAGGGTCCACCGGAGCTGCGCGCGCTGGCGGCCGGCAGCATCGGCGGCGAGCATGCGCGCGCCCTGGTCGCCCCGCTGGCCACGGCCGCCGACAAGGAATCCAAGGCCGAGCTGGTGCGCGCGTACTGCCTCGCGTTGGGCCGGATCGGGTCCGACGAGGCGGTGCAGGCCCTGGCCGCGCTGGCCGAGCCCGGCGGCAAGCTGATCGGCCGCCGGGCGGCGACCACGCGGCTGGCCGCGGTCGAGGGTCTCAAGCTCGCCGGCGCCCGGGCCGCGGACGCGCTGGCGCGGCTCGCCGAGTCGGGCGACAAGACCATCGCGCCCGCGGCGCGCGACGCCCGCGCGGCTCTCGCGTAGCGGTGTTCAATCACGAGCTGTACGCCTCGGCGTTCGGGCGCGCCGTGGACGTGATGCGCTCCTCGCCGCCGAACAAGGATCAACAGAAGGCCGCGCTGCGCGCGCTGGTGGCGCTGGCGTCGCTCGCGGCGGCGTCGCTGCGACTGTACGAGGGCGTGCTGTCGGTGGACGACGTGACGATTCCGGATTCGGTGCCCAACGTCTCGCTGCTCGCCGAGCGGTTGCGGATCCACCGGGTGAGCGAGTTGCTGATCGGGCGCGGCGCCGAGCCAGCGGAGCTGCTCGCGATCATGCGGGGGCTGGCGTCGGAGCCGGGCGAGGGGGGCCTGAAGCTGCGCCTCAAGGACGCGCGGTCGACCCGCGTGATGCTGATCCTGGAGCAGACCGACTCCGCGCCGCGGCCGCGCAGTGTGACCCAGGCCCTCGAGCTGTCGGACATCGCAGAGGCCGAGCGCCGGGCCTGGGCCGACATGGGCGGGCCGGCCGCCCCCCCCGCCCCCCCCCCCGTGCCGCCCGCACCGGCGGCGACCGCGTCGCCCGCGCCGAGGCCGCAGCCCAAGGACGAGGTCCTCGAGGGGTGGGATGCCGCCGGCGATACCGGCGTCCCGATGGACGGGATGCCGAATCCGGGCGTCCTCGTTACGCTCGATCCCGAGCACATGCCGGTGCGGCCGGCCGACTCGCTGCCCGCCCCACTGCCGCCGCCCGTCGCGCCGCCGCCCCCGCCGGCCCCGTCGCCCCCGCCGCCCGATCTGCCGATCGACCGCGACAGCGCGATGGGGGCGGCACTCGCCGCGGTCGTCCTCGATCCCTACGGGCGCACCGTTCTCGACCGGCTCGCCGCCCTCGGCGAGGCCGTCGCGGCCGCGCTGCGCGACGATCAGCTCGACGCGGCGCTGCGCGTGCTCTCGGTGCTCATCGACCTGGAGCCCGGCGCGCCCGAGGGCACGCCGCGCGCCAGCTACGCCATCGTGCTGCAGCGGACGCTCTCGCCCGAAGCCCTCGCGCAGCTCGCGCAAGGCCTGCACACCCCCGCGCTGAACGAGCTGGCGACCAAGGTGTTGCGACGCACCCGCGGCGACGGCATCGAGCTGCTGCTCGGCCTGCTCGCATCGGCCGACAGCCTGCGCGAGCGCAGGGCCTACATGGCCGTGCTGCGCGGCATGCCGCAGGGCAAGGACAAGGTGCTGGAGATGCTCGACCACCCGCAGTGGTTCGTGGTGCGGAACGTGGCCGAGCTGGCGGGTGAGCTGCGGGTCGAAGAGGCGGTCCCCGACCTGGGGCGCCTGCTCACGCATCACGACCAGCGGGTGCGCCGCGCGGCCGCGGTGGCCCTGGCGAAAGTCGGGTCCGTGACGACGGTCGAGCCGCTGCGGCGCGCGCTGAAGGACGGCAACGCGGAGCTGCGCGCCCTGATCGCGGCGAGCATCGAGGGCATCCACGCCCGTGCGCTCGCGATGCCGCTGGTTGGGTTGTGCGAAACGGAGTCCGACCCCGTGGTGTTGCGCGAGTACTTCCGCGCCCTCGGCCGCATCGGCACGCCGGAGGCGGTGCAGGCGCTGGCGCGGGCCGCGGAGCCGGGCGGCAGGGTATTGGGCCGCAAGCCGGCCGCGAATCGCGTGGCCGCCGTGGAGGGCCTGCGGCTCGCGGGCCCGGCCGCCGGAGCCGCCCTGCAGGCCCTCGCGGACGACGCGGACAAGGCCGTCCGCGACGCGGTCCAGAAAGCGCTGCACGCCCGGGCATAGCCCCAGCGGCATTCCTCATGAGTGGTTTGACGAACGCCCCAGCGGGCCGCAACTTAGCCGCACCGGGCATGCCTTCGGTGTGACCGGCGTACCCGGGCGGCGTGGCCCCGCCCGGCCGTCCTGTGGTGGCCGCGCCACAACCCGAGGATCCGCGCCCTTGACGCTGCGCACCGTCGGCCGGCGGACGCTGTCGCTTGTCGTCGTGCTCTTCCTGATGAGCTGCTTCGGGGAGAGCACGGGTCCCGAGCTGCGGCCCGCGCGCCTGGCCATCCTGCCGTCCTTCGCCAACCCGCATGCCGCGCGCGTGGTGGATTTCGACCGGGTGCGCATTACGCTGCGCCGCCCGGGCCAGTCGCAGATCGCCTTCGACACGGTCATCAGCTTCCCCTCGGGCGCCGACTCGCTGCGCCTGGAGCTCGCGGTGCCGATCGCCGGCACGAGCGAGACGTTCACCTACGCGCTGGCGATGTACAACACCACGCTCGCTGACACCGTGTTCGTCGCGGGCGGCGCGGTCACGGCGACGAGCAACGCGCTGAACCTGTCGGTGGCGCAGCCGGTGCTGAACTACGTGGGGGTGGGCTTCGACGCCGCGGGGGTGCGGTTCGTGACGGCCCCCGCGGCGGCGTTCTTCGGGGCGACGGTCAATCTGGTGGCCGAGGCGTTCGACAGCGGCGGGGCGGTCATTCCGGGCACGCCCATCGTGTTCGTGCTGGCCAATCCGGCCGACTCGATCCGGGCCCGCATCCCGGACGAAGCGGTGGGGCAGGTGCTGGTTGGGCAGCAGCGCGGCAACGTGGTCATCCGCGCCGAGCTGCTGACCAACCAGTTCGCCCCGCACACCCTCACCGTGCAGCCGGTGCCCAATGCGATCCAGGTGCAGGCGGGGAACAACCAGACGGGCGCGGCCGGGGCGTCGCTCGGGGCCGTCGTGGCCCGCGTGCTCGCGGCGGACGGGTTGGGGGTGCAGGGCGTGGAAGTGACCTTCGCGGTGACGGCAGGCGGAGGCACGCTGTCGGCGACCAGGGACACGAGCGACGCGAACGGCGACGCCTCGACCGTGTGGACGCTGGGCGGGACTCTGGGCTCGCAGGCGATGACGGCCACGGCTGCCGGGGTGACGGGGAGCACGCCGTTCTCCGCCACCGCCACGCCGGGCGCGGCGACCCAGCTGGCCTTCCTGGTGCAGCCCGCGACCGTCGACGAAGCCGCCGTCATCACCCCCGCAATCACCGTGCGGGCGCTGGATCAGTTCGGCAACGGCGTCACGACGTTCACCGGCACCGTGACGATTGCGATCGGGATCAACCCGGGCGGCGGCGCGCTGGGCGGAACGCTGAGCCGGGCGGCGGCGGCGGGCGGCGTCGCGACGTTCAACGACCTCACCGTCAGCATCGCGGGAACCGGCTACACCCTGGTGGCCACGTCGGGGACGCTCACCGCGGCCACGAGCGCGGCCTTCAACGTCACCGCCACGACCCCCGTCGCACTCCAGTTCCAGGTGCCGCCCTCGGGCGTGCAGGCGGGCGCGGTGATCACGCCGGCCGTCCAGGTGCGCCTGGTGACGAGCAGCGGTGCCACCGCGTCCACGGCGACCAATGCGGTGACCATCGCGATCGGGACCAACCCGGCGCTCGGCTCGCTCTCCGGGACGGTCATGGTGAACGCGATCGCGGGTATCGCGACATTCAACGATCTCAGGATCGACAACATCGGCACCGGCTATACGCTCGCCGCGACGGCGACCGGCCTCGCGGGAGCGACCAGCACCGGGTTCGACGTGCTGGCGCCGGTGAACGCGGTGTCGTGGATCAACCCCGCCGGCGGCGCCTGGAGTGTCGGCGCCAACTGGAGCACGGGCACCGTGCCGGCCGCGCTCGACACGGTGTTCATCCGCCAGACCGGGACCTACACCGTGGTGCTGGACGTCAACATCACGGTGGGCCGGCTCGACGTGGGCGGGCCGAGCGGTGTGCAGACCTTGGCAGTGGGGGGCAACATCCTCACGATCGCCGGGGCCAGCGCGGTCAACGCGAACGGGCGTCTGGCGTTCAGCGGCGGCACCCTCAACGGCACCGGGACGCTCGACGTGTTGGGCGGGCTCGACTGGTCCGGCGGGAACTTCAGCGGTGGCGCCGGCACCACGCGCGTCATGCCCGGCGGGCAGCTGACGATCTCGACCACGGCCGCGCGCACGCTGAACAACTACACGCTCGAGAACCGCGGCGCGGCGTCCGTGATTGCCGACGTCGTTATCAACAGCGGGTCCAGCGGGACCCTCCGAAACGCCGCTGGGGGCACCTTCGACATGCTCGGGGGCGGCCAGCTCCTGTTCAACCAGGGCGGCGCCACGAGCCGGTTCGACAACCTCGGCACGTTCACGTCGAACCCCGGCGCCGGCCAGACCACGTTCACCGCCCCGTTCGACAACAGCGGTACCGTGGTGACCCAGACGGGCACCACCCGGCTCAACGCCGGCGGCGGCAGCAGCGGCAGCTTCAGCGCCGGCGCCGGGTCGGTCCTGAGCTTCGGCGGCGGGACCCACACCCTCGCGGCGGCCTCGAGCGTCGGCGGGGCGGGGGAAGTCAACATCAACGCCGGCATCGTGAACGCGGCCGGCGGCTGGGCCGTCACCGGCAGCACCCGCGTCATCGGTGGGACCTTCAACTACGACGGCGCCGCGGGCACCACGGCCGCGCTGGATCTCGGGGGCGGCGCCACGGGCGGCAGCGGCGTCCTCACCACGACCGGCGCGCTGACCTGGACGTCCGGCAACCTCCAGGGAGGCTCGGGGACCGCGCGGGTCCAGTCGGGCGCCACGCTCGCGATCATCGGCACCGCCGCGCGGACGCTCAACAACCACACCCTCGAGCTGGCGGGCACGGGCGTCTGGAGCGGAACCGGTGCGATCAACTCGGGCTCGGCGGGCACGCTGCGCGTGCTGTCGGGCGCCACGCTGGATATCACGGGCGATCCGTCGCTCCAGTTCAACCAGGGTGGCGCGGCATCGCGGTTCGAAGTACAAGGCGCGGTGAACCGCACCACGAGCGCGGGCGGTGTCTTCGTCAGCGCCGAATACGACAACGACGGGCAAACCACGGTGTCGAGCGGGCAGCTGGTCCTGACCGGCGGCTCGGGGCCGGGCGCGGCAGACGGCGGGTACACGGTGAACGCCGGCGCCACGCTGAACTTCAACGGCGGGTCCCACGTGCTCGGCGCGGCGGGCTCGGTCGGCGGCGCGGGCACGGTGCAGATCAGCTCCGGTGCGGTCTTCCTGGCCGGCGGCTATGCGATCACCGGCAACACACAGGTGAGCGGCGGCTCCTTCTTCTACAACGGCGCCGGCGCCAGCACCACCAACCTCAACCTGCTGAGCGGGGCGGTCGGCGGCAGCGGGCTCCTGACCGTGTCGGGCAACTTGAACTGGACGGCGGGGTCGTTCAGCAGCGGCGCCGGAACCACGCGCGGCCTCGCGGGCTCCACGGTGACCCTCGGCGGCACCGGCGCCCGGGTGCTGAACGCCTACACGCTGGAGATCGGCGGCACGGGGAGCTGGAACGGCTCGCATACGATCAACAGCGGGAGCGCCGGCACGCTGCGGGTGCTGGCGACCGGGACGCTCGACATTTCCGCGGACCCGTCGCTTTTGTTCAACCAGGGCGGCGCGGCGTCGCGATTGCATAACCAGGGCACCATCAACCGCACCGCGTCTGCCGGTACGGTCAACCTGACCGCGACGTTCGACAACGACGGAAGCGTGTCGGTGCAAACCGGGGTGCTGCGCCTTGCCGGCGGCGGCACGAGCATCGGCTCGTTTGCCACCAGTGCCGGTGTGGTCCTGGAGTTTGCGGCGGGCACCCACGACGTCGGGGCCGCGTCGGCCGTCACCGGCACCGGGACGGTGCGGGTCAGCGGCGGGACCGCGCAGTTCACCGGCGCCTACACGCTGACCGGGAGCGGGCTCACCGACGTGAACGGCGGCACCGCCGCGTTCAGCAGCGCCGTGACCGCGTCCACTCCCACCCTGACCGTCCAGAGCGGCACCCTGGGCGGCAACGGCGTGTTCTCGGTACCCGGCAGCTTCACCTGGAGTGGCGGTTCGCTGACCGGCGGCGCGGGCACGACGCGCGTCGAGGCCGGTGGCTCCCTCTCGATCACCACCGGCGTCGCGAGAACCCTCGGCGGCGGCTACACGCTCGCCATTGCCGGCACCGGCACCTGGGTCGCCGGGACCATCAACTCGGGCTCGGCCGCCACGCTGCGCGTGCTTGCGGGCGGGACGCTCGAAGTCCAGGGCGTGTCGCTCCTGTTCAACCTGGGCGGCACGCCGTCCCGGCTCGAGGTCCAGGCCGGCGCGACGTTGACGCACAACTTGAGCGTGACCCCGTTCACCGTCACCGCGGAGTACGACAACGACGGGCAGACCGTCGTGAGCGCTGGTACGCTGAGCCTCAACGGCGGGTCAGGGGCGGGAACCGCGGACGGCGTGTACCAGGCCAATGCGATCGGGACGCTGGAGTTCGGCGGCGGCACGCACGCGCTGGGTGCGGCGGGCACGGTGTCCGGCACCGGCACGGTGCAGGTGAGCGGCGGGACGGTGAATGCCGCAGGTGCATGGAACGTGACCAGTCCCACGCAGGTGAACGGCGGCACGCTGAATTACAACAACGCGGCCGGCGGCACGACCGGCGCGCTGGACCTCAGCGCGGGCACCCTGGGCGGCACCGGCCTGCTCACGGTGAGCGGCGCGATGACGTGGACCGGTGGCAGCCTTGCGGGCGCGGGCGGCACGACCCGGGTGCTGAGCGGGGGCACCTTGAGCCTGGCTGGTGGCACCAAGACGCTGAATTCCGGCTACACGCTCGAGAACGCCGGGACGGCCACGTGGAGCGCGGGGCAGTTCAACACCGGCAGCGGCGCGGTCCTGCGCAACCTCGCCGGCGGTACGTTCAACATCACGCTGACGGCCACGGCCTCCGTGCTGTACAACCTCGGCGGCGCCGCCCCGTCGTTCGAGAACGCCGGCACGCTGAACCGGACCAGCGGCGCGGGCGTCCCGGTGATCGACGTGGCGTTCGTCAATACCGGTACCGTCAACGTCACCGTGGACTCCCTGCGGATCCAGGGCGGCGGCTCGCTCGGCACGACGCTCGCGCTCACGGTACCGGGCGTGCTCGATCTGACCGCGGGGACGTATACGCTCACGCCGGGCATGGCCGTGACCGGGAACGGGACCGTGCGGGTGGCGGGTGCCACGCTGAACACCGCGACGGCGAACGACTCCGTCACCATCAACCGTCTCGCGCTGGCCAGCGGCACGATCGGCGGGAGCGGCATCGTGCGGGTCGCCAACAGCTTCACATGGACCGGCGGCTCCCTGATCGGCTCCGCGACCACCCGCGTCCTGGCCGGTGGTTTCAGCACGTTCTCGGGCGGCACCAAGACCCTGAACGGCGGCCATACCTTCGACACCGACGCTCAGGTCACCTGGACCGCCGGGGACATCAACACCGGCGGCGGCTCCACGATCCTGAACCGCACCAGCCGCCTGTTCCAGATCAGCGGCGACCTCGCGATCAACCACAATCTCGGCGGTGCCGCTCCCACGTTCCTCAACAACGGCGGGATCCGGAAGGACGTCACGACCGGCACCGCCACCATCGACGTGGACCTCATCAGCCCGGGACCAGTTCCTAACACGCTCGACATCCTGGCCGGTACGCTGGAACTGACGGGCAACTCGACGCTGGGCGGTGCGGCGTTCGTCGGGCCGGGTCGCGCCCTGAGGCTCTCGGCGGGGACGCACAGCTTCAACAACCAGTTCCTCGTCCGGGACGGGGGTCAGCTCCAGGTGGCCGGCGCAACGCTCCAGGGCGTCGCGGCCACGGACAGCATGGCCGTGGCCCTCGGTGCGACGCTCGAGTTCTCCTCGGGCACCATCGGCCAGGGCGTGGTGCGGCTCCAGAGCGGGTTCACGTCGAACTGGACCGGCGGTACGATGGCGGGGCCGGGCATCCTGCGGGTGCAGGTGGGACACACGCTGAACCTGGCCGGCGGCACCAAGACGCTGAACAACGGCTACCTGATCGACGACGAAGCTGCCGTGACGTGGAGCGCCGGTGACGTCAACAGCGGCAACGGCGCGGGGATCCGGGTGGCGCCGGGCGCAACGCTCAACTGGACGGCCGACGCAACCTTCGCGCACAACCTGGGCGGTGCGGCCCCGACGCTCGTGAACGAAGGCAGCTTCACCGTCAACACGGGCTCACCGGCGCTCGCCGCCCGGATCGGCGGCACGTTCATCGACACGGTGGGCAGCCTGCTGGCGATCACCAGCGGCGACCTCATGTTGATCGGCGGCGGGCGCCTCGGCGGCGCGCCCCAGATCGCGGCGGGCGCGTTCATCGAGCCGAGCGGTGGCACGCTGTCCCTCCAGGGCGGTCTCAGCATCGCGGGCGCGGGCAACCTCCGGATCAACGGCGCCACGGTCACCGTGGACAGCGGCTCCTCGGTCGGCGTGCCCGTCCTCGAGTTGTTCTCCGGCGCGCTGACGCACGAGGGGCTGTTCAGCGTGGTCACCGCGATGACGTGGGACGGCGGGACGATCTCGTCGAACACGGTGGGCCTGGGCGGCACCACGCGGGTCGAGTCCGGCGCCACCCTGGCCATCGGGGGCGCCGCGACCAAGACGCTCGGCGGCGTCCACACGCTGGACCTCGACGGCTCGGCGACCGCGACCTACACGGGTTTGGGTGCGATCAGCCTCGGCGCCAGCGGATCGATCCTCCAGGTCGCCAGCCTGTTCGACTGGCAGGGCGACGGAGCGATCGGCGGTGTCGGGACGCTCCGGAACCTCGCGACCGGCACCGTGCGGCGAAGCACCAGCGCCAATCCGGCCCCGCTGCTCGTCAACTCCGTGGACAACCAGGGCACGTTCGACGTCACGACCGGAACGCTGCGGATCTCGTCGTCGTTGACCCCCACGCTCGGCACGAGCAACGTGGCGCCCGGCGCGCTGCTCGAGTTCTCCAGCTCGAGCGCCTGGATAATCACCACGCCGTTCACGGTGAACGGCGACCTGCTGATCAGCAACGGTCAGGTGACGCCGTCCGGCAACGCCGCCACCATCACCGGCAACCTCACGACGACCGGCATCGGCCACCTGCGCGTGGTCAACGCCGCGGACTCGGTGGATATCGGCGGGAACGTCAGCTTCGGCGGCGCGTTCGGCGGCTCGCAGCAGACCAACGGGGTGATTCGGGTCGCCGGCAACGTCACCCAGCTGGGGACCGGCACGCAGTACGCCCCGTCCGGCCCGCACCGGATGGTGCTCGACGGCGCCGGCACCCAGACGCTGAACTTTGCCACCACGACCACCAGCTTCTTCCGGCGCCTGGAGATCAACAAGAGCGGCGGCGGCGTGGTCCTGGCCTCGAACGTCCGGGCCAGCCGGTTGCGCATCATCTCGGCGACCGCCGTGACCGGGCCGACGGCCCGGCTCCTGACGGACTCCGTGTTCGGCCCCAACGTCGCCTCGAACCTCGCGCCCCTCGTGCTCGAGGTGTCAGACCTGCTGCGCGACTCGGGCGCCGTCGCGCCCGACACGCTCGTCTACACCGGCGGCGCGACGGTCAACCAGTCCATCTTCAACAAGGCGGACGCCAACTGCACGCTGGTTACGCAGTGCCAGGCGTACACGCTGAAGAGCGTCCGCGTCAACTCGGCGAACCCGACATCGCTCGGCATCGCGGGCATGACCCTCACCAACGATCTCGTGGTGAGCAGCGGCCGGCTCCTCATGAACGGCACGCGCTTCGCGGTGGCCGGCAGCTTCCGAACCGAAGGGACCGGCTCCCTCCAGTCGAGCATCGCGGCCGAGAGCCTCAGCGTCGGCGGCGACGTGGCGTTCGGCGGGGGCTCGACGGCGGGATTCCTGACCGGGGGCGGCATTACTCTGGGCGGCAGCTTCTCCCAGACCGGCGCGGCGGACGCCTTCGCACCGACCGGGGCGCACCGGGTGGTCTTCGCAGGCTCCAATCCCGGCTTCAAGGACATCACGTTCGCCAACCCCACCACGTCGTTCTTCCGGCGGCTCGTCCTCGATCGGCAGGCGGGGTCGGGTCAGACGGTCCGGCTGATGTCCAACGTCCTGGTGACCGACAGTCTGGTGACGCGCAATGGAACCGAGCTGGTCAGCAACGCCGCCGAGCGCATCACCGTCCAGGGCACCTATCGTTACGACCCCAGCGCGGTCAACGACCCGATGGTCCGACCGTTCGTGCTTGAGCTGAGCGTCAACCCCTTCCTCGATTCCATGACCGCCCCGGCCGCCCCGCTGTTCCGTCCCGACACCCTCGTGCTGCTGGGGGCGGGTGGCTTCAGCCTGCCGTTCTCGAACTACACGGGCCTGCGCAGCGTCCGGCAGACGACAACCGGGAACATCAGCAGCAGCTTCTCGGACCCGAGGGACTCGCTCGCGGGCGACCTGGTGATCACCAGCGGGCGGTTCCAGCTCACAGGCTCCGGCAGCACTGTGGTGCGGAAGTTCAAGACCCTGGGCACCGGATCACTCGAGATGAACCAGGGCGGTCTCACGCTCATCGTCCGCGACAGCGCCATCTTCGCCGGCGCCTCGAGCAATCCGTTCCTCAACGCCGGCACCATCCGGCTCGAGGGCCACTTCTTCCAGGCCGGCGACCCCGCCGCGTACAATGGTGATCCGCCCCACACGGTGGAGTTTGCAGGAACCAGCCCGCAGACGGTGTTCTTCACGAACCCGGGCTTCACGTCGGCGCTGTCCCACTTCCCGACCGTGCGGTTCGCCAACACCACGGCCGGCGGCGTGACCTTCCTGAGCGACGTGTTCACACACGTGCTCGAAGACGTGACGCCCGGCACCCAGGAGCAGGTGTTCGGCGGCGGCTTCCTTCTCACGACGCAGGGCGCCAACGTTGACAACGTCCTGTACAACAACACCCGACTGAGCTTCCTGGACAGCTTCACCTACACGAGGTTCGACAACGTGACGTTCCAGAGCTATCCGACCAATCCGGACATCCTGACCGTTGCGCTCTCCGCCAATCCGCCCACGTTCAATGGTCTCGTGTTCCCCACGGTGGGCTTCTCCGGTCGCTATCTGGTGGCCAACGAAGTCGGCGGCGGCCCGCTGCTGACCGTCACGCTGGCCGGAGCGACGCCCGGCCCGGGCAGCGGCCTCTGCGCGACCACTGCCGGCGCCACGATCAGCTGGAACGGCGGCGCCTGCTAGCGTCGAGCGGTCAGCCGCCCAGCCGCCCAGCCGCCCAGCCGCCTGGCCGCCTGGCCGCCTAGCCGCCTAGCCGCCTAGCCGCCCGTTATCACGGCACAACCCCTGCAGCCCCTGATCGCTGGACGTTTGACGAACGGCCGGCCGCGCCGCACCTTAGGCGCATTCGGCTACACCCGCGGTGTGACCTGTGTCGCGGAGCCCTGTGGCCGCGTCCGGCAGCGCTGTGGTAGCTGCGCCACATTCCCAAGGATCCGCACCCTGACGACGCGCTTGCCGTTCATCCGCCGGACCCTGTCGGCCACCGCGGTGTTCTTCCTGGTCGGTTGCTTCGGGGAGAGCACCGGGCCTGAGCTCCGCCGCGCCCAGCTGGCCATCGTGCCCTCGTTCGCCAACCCGTACGCCGCGCGTGCCGTGGACTTCGACCGAGTGCGCGTCACCCTGCGCCGCCCCGGCCAGACGCCGCCGGCCCTGCACTTCGACACGGTCATCACCTTCCCCCAGGGCGCCGATACCCTGCGCGTTGAGCTCAAGGTGCCGATCGACGGCACGACCGAGTCGTTCAACCTCTATCTCGCGATGTACAACACCGCGCTGGGCGACACGGTGTTCGCGTCGGGGCCGGACCTGATCACCGCCACGACCAACACCCTGAACGTCCGGTCCGCCGAGCCGGTGCTGAACTACGTGGGCGTCGGCGCCAACGCGGCCGGGGTGCGGTTCGTGAACCCGCCGGCGGCGGCGTTCTTCGGCGCCACGGTCAATCTGGTGGCCGAGGCGTTCGACAGCGGCGGGGCGGTCATTCCGGGCACGCCGATCGTGTACCTGCTGGCCAACCCCGCCGACTCGGTGCGGGCGCGCATCCCCGACCGGGACGTCGGCCAGGTCGTCGCCCGCCAGCAGCGCGGCCTCGTGGGCCTGCGCGCCGAGCTGCTGACGGGCCAGTTCGCTCCCCACACGCTGGCCGTGCAGCCGGTGCCGAACACGATCCAGGTCCAGGCGGGCAACAACCAGAACGGCGCGGTGGGCTCCACCCTGGCGGCGATCGTCGCCCGGGTCCTCGCGGCCGACGGGCTGGGCGTGCAGGGTGTCGTGGTCACGTTCGCGGTGACGTCGGGCGGCGGCTCGCTCTCGGCCACCACGGACACCACCGACCCCAACGGCGATGTCTCGACCCTGTGGACGTTAGGCGGCGCGGTGGGCGGGCAGGCCGTGACCGCTACCGCGACCGGCGTCGCCGGGGCGCTGGGCTTCGGCGCCACCGCGACGCCGGGCGCGGCGACCCGATTGGCTTTCCTGCAGGAGCCGATGAACGCGAACGAGCTGGCGGTGATCGCCCCGCCGGTCACGGTGCGCGCCCTGGACCAGTTCGGCAACGCGGTCACGAGCTTCACCGGCACCGTCACGGTGGCGATCCTCAACAATCCGGGTCCGTCCACGCTGGGCGGAACCACCACACGCGCCGCGCTGACCGGCGTCGCGACGTTCGACGACCTCACGCTGGGCGTGGCCGGCACCGGCTACACCCTGCAGGCGACGGCCCCGGGCCTGGCGCCCGATACCAGCGCCGGGTTCGACATCACCGCGACCACTCCGGTGGCGCTGCAGTTCCTGGTGCAGCCGTCCCCCGTACAGGCGGGCGCGGTGATGGCGCCCGCCGTCCGGGTGCGCCTGGTGACCGGGAGCGGCGCCACCGCGACCACGGCGACCAACGCGGTGACCATCGCGATCGGTACCAACCCGGCGGGCGGCAATCTGGGCGGCACTCTGATGGTGAACGCGATCGCGGGCATCGCGACGTTCGGCGACCTCACCATTGACAACGTCGCCACGGGCTACACGCTGACGGCGACCGCGACCGGACTCACCGGGGATACCAGCAGCACCTTCAATGTCCTCGCACCGCCGAACCAGGTCTCGTGGGTCAACCCGGCGGGGGGCAACTGGAGCGTCGGTGCGAACTGGAGCACCGGCGGTCCACCGACGGCGAGCGACTCGGTCCTGATCAAACTGGCGGGCACGTACACGGTGACGCTCGATCAGAACGCGACCATCTCGCACCTCGTGGTCGGCGGGCCGAGCGGCACGCAGACGGTGGACATCAACGGACTCGGGCTGACGATCACGGGCTCGGGCACCCTGTTGCCGTCATCCCGGCTGCTGATGGCGAGCGGGACCGTGACCGGCGCGGGGCTGATCCAATCCAGCGGGCAGGTCAACTGGCGTGGAGGGACGTTCACGGGCGGCGGGACGCTGCGCGTGCTCACCGGCGGCGCGATGCCCATGGACGGGACCGCCAACCGGTTCCTGACGGGCTACACCCTCGAGGTCGCCGGCTCGGCGACCTACGACGCCACCGCGGGCTTCCTTCAGCTGAACAGCGGCGCCCAGCTGCGCGTGCTCGCCGGCGGCACCTTCGATCTGCAGGGAGACCGGAGCATCCAGTGGGGGTCGGGCGGCGTGCCCCTGATTCACGTGCAGAGCGGCGGCACGTTCACGCGGTCGGCGGGCACGGGCACGTTCAACCTGAGCTCGCCGCTCCAGAACGACGGGGTTGCTACCTTCGCCACCGGCATCACGAACTATGCGGCGTTCGGGCAGGCGGTGACGGGCTCGGGCCAGTTCAACGTCCCGGCCGGAGCCATTCTCGATTTCGCGAACGTCAACCTCACACTCGGTGCGGCATCCGCCATTGCCGGCGCCGGCGAGGTCCACGTCTCCGCGGCCACGGTCACCTCGTCCGGTGCGTACAACGTGACCGGCACGACGCGGATTCAGGGGGGCACGTTCGCGTACGACAACGCCACGGGCGGCGCGACCACGAACCTGGTGCTGAGCTCCGGGGCGCGCGCCGGGACAGGGCTGCTCCAGGTTACCGGCAGCATGGTCTGGACCGGCGGAGCGCTGGGCGGCACCGGCACCACGCGCATTCCCGCCGGCGTCACGCTGTCCGCGAGCGGCACCAACGTGCACGACTTCAACACCCGGCACGTGCTGGAGATCGGCGGCGCCCTGAACTACGCGGCGACGGGCGCGTTCCGGGGCGGCGATTCGGCCATCGTGCGGATCCTCGCGGGCGCGACGCTCGATTTCCAGGCGCCGGGGTCGCTGTCGTGGACGTTCGGCGCCATTCCGCCGCGGATCGAGAACGCGGGGACACTGCGCTACTCGGGCACCGGCGGGACGTACACCATCGATGGCGTCCTCGACAACACGGGCACGCTGCAGGTGCCGACCGACACCGTGCGCCTGACGCGCGGCAGCACCGTGGGCGGGACGCTGAACCTGGTAGGCGCGAACGCGAAGGTCGTCTTCG